>Ga0315287_10000041_pt1 | contig 119823 bp, 93 predicted proteins | sample YL17G11_0_MG_FD_205037 | JGI IMG/M metagenome (GOLD analysis project Ga0315287, IMG submission 205037) | Sediment microbial communities from Yellowstone Lake, YNP, Wyoming, USA - YL17G11_0 | ecosystem: Environmental > Aquatic > Freshwater > Lake > Sediment | place: USA: Wyoming | collected... | reverse complement strand
GACCGGGGGGGCGTGGCCGCCCCCCCGGCGCCCCCCGAGGCCGGCGGCTCGACCTGCCCGGCGGCGGTCGGCACGACCGCCGCCGGGCAGGTCTCGTCGGCGGGCAGGTCTCGCCGCCGGGCCCGGTGAATGCTAACCCCCTGAGGTCAGGCGGAAATCCGGAGGGGGTCTTCTCTTGCGGTTTCGGATGCGGGCGGCCATGACCGTCGAGGAGTTTCAGGACGCGCTCGGGGAGATGCTCGACGAACTTCCGACTCCGCTTCTTGAGGACCTTAACGGGGGCATCATCGCCGAACCGTCGGCCAAGCAGTCGGAGGAAAGCCCGGGACTCCTCATCCTCGGGCAGTACCACCAGGACCATTACCTCGGACGGTTCATCGTTCTCTACTATGGCTCCTTTGCCTATCTCTACGGGATCGACCGGAACCGGTGGCTTCGCGAGATGCGGAAGACCCTTCGCCACGAGATCCGGCATCACGTCGAGGAACGCGCGGGGCTTCGCGACCTGGCGCGGGAGGACCAGGTTCTCCTGCGCAAGTTCCTGGAGGACAGCGGAGAACAGTGAGGCCGGCCATCTCCAAGACAGGCGTCTGACCCGGTAGGCGGAGGGATAGTCTCCCGGGCCGTGGAATACGCTTCACCCAATCCGGTTCAAGCAGGGCTTTCCCTTGAATGACCCCGGTGGGGTAGCCGACCGGGTGGAGCGGGGGGCGGGGAATGCCGGGTCAGGAAGTGGCGTCAGGCTTACCTCGGCCCATCGGCGGGCGCAAGATCCGCGTGGGCGTGATCTTCGGCGGACGGTCGGGCGAGCACGAAGTCTCCCTCATGTCCGCCGCGTCGGTGCTGTCGAACCTCGATCCAGAGCGCTACGAGGTAGTACCCATCGGCATCACCAAGGAGGGGCGGTGGGTGGTCGCCGGCGACCCCATGCGGGCCCTTACCGAGGGTCTGTCCGCGGGCGGGCCGTTTCGCCGGGTGGCCCTTCTCGGCGACCCGGTCGTCGACCGCAAGCTGGTCGATTTCCCCGAGCCGGTGGCCGTGACTCGATCCACGCTCCCTCCCGCCACGCCGTTGCCTCCTCTGGACGTGGTCTTCCCCGTTCTGCACGGACCCTACGGCGAGGACGGCACGATCCAGGGCCTTCTTGAGTTGGCCGGTCTGCCCTACGTTGGAGCGGGGGTCCTCGCCTCCGCCGCCGGCATGGACAAGGCTGTGATGAAGGACCTCTTCGTCCGCCATGGTTTGCCGGTCCTCGACTACGTTGTCATCAAGCGCAAGGACTGGCGCGACCGGCCCCAAGCCTGTGTCGACCGGATCATGGCCGACCTCCGTTTTCCGGTCTTCGTCAAGCCCTGCAACCTCGGGTCGAGCCTGGGCATCACCAAGGTTCACCTTCCGAGTGACCTCGCTTCGGCCGTGGACGATGCCGCCACCTACGATCGCAAGATCATCGTCGAGAACGGCCTCGACCCGGCGCGGGAGATCGAGTGCAGCGTTCTCGGCAATGACGACCCGGAGGTCTCGGTTTGCGGCGAGATCGTCCCGTCGCGCGATTTCTACGACTACAACGCCAAGTACATCGACGGCACGTCGGGTCTGATTATCCCGGCCAACCTGCCCGCCGGGGTCAGCGACCGGATCCGCGCCATCGCCGTGAGGGCTTTCAGGGCCATCGACGCCTGCGGCATGGCCCGCGCCGATTTCCTGGTCAGCCGCGACGCGGCCGAGATCTACTTGAGCGAGCTAAACACCATTCCAGGCTTCACGAAGATCAGCATGTACCCGAAGCTCTGGGAGTTTTCCGGGCTGCCCTATCCCCGTCTTCTCGACCGCCTGATTGAACTGGCCTTCGAGCGGCGCGAGGATCTGGCCCAGAACCAGACGACGTACCTGCCTCGCGAGTAGCAAGGCCGGCAAGGAGGCACTGCTCCATGACTAGGGAAGCCCAGGGCCCCGTCTCCGCGGGCCACGCCTCCGGCGTTGCCCATTCGAATCCAGACGGCCTGATCATCTACGGGGGTCCGATCCGCACCATGACCCGTGGCCGGCCGACCGTGGAGGCCGTCGGCGTCCGTGGCCATCGTATCGTCGCCGTGGGTTCCCGCGTCGAGGTGGAGCGGGTTCTGACCGACGGGAACGGCCATCGACCGCGCCCGGTCGACCTTGAGGGGTCGCTGCTGCTGCCCGGGTTCGTCGACTCCCACACCCACCTCGGAGGCTTTGGCGCTCTCCTGGGTGTGGTCGACCTTGACGGCGTGACCCCTCTCGAAGAGGCCCTGCGGCGGGTGGCCCTTTTCGCCGGATCTGTGCCGCCGGGGAAGTGGGTCCTGGGCGGCCGCTGGAACAAGAACCTCTGGGGTGAGCGCTTTCCCAGCCGAGAGGATCTCGATCGGGTCGTCCCCGACCGTCCGGTGGCCCTCTACTCCAAGGACGGTCACTGCTGGTGGTGCAACAGCGAGGCCTTGCGCCGGGCCGGCCTGACCGCCGAGACCCCGGATCCTCCGGGAGGCGAGATAGAACGCGGCCCAGATGGCCGGCCGACCGGCATCCTCAAAGAGAACGCGGGCCTGTCCATGTGGGCGGCGATCGATCAACCCGATTCGAACCAATACGCGGCCGGCGTGGCCAGGGCTGTCGCCAGGGTCAACGAACTGGGCTTGGTCGGTATCTGCAACATGGAGGGGCGGGACACCCTCAAGGCTCTCCAGAGCCTTGAGCGTTCCGGAACCCTCACCCTTAGGGTCTGGACCTACCTCCCTGAAGAGCAGGTGGGCAGTCTCTCGGCCACCGGTGTGGAGAGCGGTTTCGGGAGCTCTCTCCTCAAGATCGCCGGGGTCAAAGCCTTTCTCGACGGCGCCCTCGGCAGCCAGACCGCGGACATGCTGGCCCCCTTCGAGGGCAGCGGGAGCCGGGGTATCGAGACCATGACGGCCGGGGCCTTCACCGATCTGGTCGGGCGGGCATCAGCTGAGGGACTGGCCGTGGCCGTCCACGCCATCGGCGACCGGGCCTGCCGTAAGGCCCTAGACGCTTTCGAGGTTCATCGAGAGGTTTGGCGGGCCGCCGGCCTGCGGCATCGCCTAGAACACCTGCAGCTACTCGACCCGGCCGACCTTCATCGCGCCGGACAACTCGGCCTGGTGGCCTCGATGCAGCCGATCCACGCTCCCTCCGATCGCGACATCGCCGAGCGGTACTGGGGACCGGCCCGCTCCGCTCTCGGCTACGCCTGGCGAGCGGTGGCCGGCGCCGGGGCCGTCCTGGCCTTTGGCTCGGACGTCCCCGTGGAAACCTGCGACCCCCTGCGGGGCCTCTACGCCGCCGTCACCCGCCGCCACCCGGCGAATCCGGATCGCGAACCGTGGCATTTTGAGCAGGCTGTCACCCCGCTCCAGGCCGTGCGAGCCTACACCGTGGGGGCCGCCTGGTCCGTGGGTGAGGAAAACGAGCGGGGAACCATCGAACCAGGGAAGCTGGCCGATTTTGTCGTCCTGTCCGAGGACATCCTGGCCATTGCCGAACCCCCGGGTTCCCCGCCGGACGCCGTTTCGGCGGAGGTCGCCGACCGGTTCGGGGTCGTCGTCGCGAAGACCAGGGTCCGGGCGACAATCGTGGGTGGAAGGTTCGTCTACTCTCGCGGCTAACAGGAGCTTGGTTCTTTGATGCAGAATGTAAGCGATCAAAGCGAACCAAAAGATTCGAGCGATTGAAAATCGGCTGAAGCGGAGGTGAACCAGGTAGTGGAGGACTGCATCTTCTGCAAGATCGCCCAAGGGGCCCTGCCAACCAAGATTGTTTATCAGGACGATGAGTTCGTGGCCTTTAGCGACATCAACCCCCAGGCCCCGGTTCACCTGCTCGTCATACCCAAAGCGCACTACGCCGACGTTACCGAGGCCGCCAAGGTTGAGCCCGGCCTCATTTCCCGGCTGTTTTCCGTCATCGTGCGACTCGCGGCGGACGTGGATCTCGTGCCTGAAGGTTTCCGGATCGTCTGCAACACGGGCTCAAATGGTGGTCAAACGGTAAAGCATTTGCACTTTCATGTTCTCGGAGGCCGTTTCATGGGTTGGCCTCCGGGCTAGGTATGTGGTAGTCTAACAGATGGTACACACCCCTGATACCCGCGAAGGCGTCCTTGCCGAGGTACCGGGTCTTGTGCGGGTACGAGGGGAGGGAAGTTTCGATGGCTGACGTAAGGGTCGGCAAAGACGAAAGCCTCGACAACGCTCTCCGGCGTTTTAAGAGAATGTGCCAGCGCTCCGGCGTGATGCAGGAGATGAGGAAGCGCGAGGCTTATCTCAAGCCCAGCATCAAGAGAAAGAAAAAGTCGGAGGCGGCGCGGAAGCGGCTGCACAAGCACTGAGCCGCGTGTCTTCGGCTTACTTAGATTAGTCGCGTTGGTCCAGGACCGGCTTTGAAGCCGGTCCTGGTTTCGCGTTTAAGGGGGTGGCCTGGCTGGCGGGCGGTCTTGGCGAAAGACTCATCGAAGACATGAAGTCGGCTATGAAGGCCGGGGAGCAAGGCAAGATGGCCCTGTCCGTAATTCGGCTCGTCCGCGCGTCCTTGCAGAATGCGGCCATTGAGAAGCGTCACGACCTCTCCGACGAGGAAGCCCTGGAGGTCATCGCGCGCGAGGTGAAGCAGAGGCGCGAGGCGGCTGAGGAGTACGGGCGGCTGGGCCGGCCCGAGGTCGTCGAGAAGTTCCGGGCCGAGATCGCCTTCCTGGAGGGCTACCTCCCGCGGCAGTTGTCCGAAGAGGAACTCCGGTCGATTGTCGCCGAGGCCATCGCGGCCACCGGGGCCGCGTCAAAGCGCGACCTGGGCAAGGTCATGGGCCTGGTCATGCCCAGAACGAGGGGCCGGGCCGATGGTAAGAAAGTGAGCGAGTTAGCCGGTTTCATGCTGGGCGAAGGCTAGGCCGGCCACCGCTCGGCGGGGGCGGGGTTCGACCCGCGACGGGGTCTTTGCCAGCCCCAGGGGCTCATAGGATGGATGGATCGGACATCCTGCGAGGCTTCCCCGGGGGGCGGGCTCGTGACGCGCGGACGGCACGGCCGCTGGCGTAGGATCAAGACCAAGGAGGAACGGCGGCGAGAGCGGGCCGAACGGCGGCAGTTCCTTCTACGGCGACGTGAGCGCTTCGGACGCGGCGTCGCCAATCTATTTGAGATCCCCGAGGACATCATCCTCAACGTTACTCGCCTCACCATCGTCGGCAATCTCCAAATGATCATTGAAAACCATCGGGGGCTCATCGAGTATTCGCCCGAACTTATCCGGGTCGGCGCGGGTAATGGTCAGATCGTCGTCGCCGGCGAAGAACTGGCCGTGGGTTCGGTTCTAACCGAGGATCTTTCGATCATGGGTCGCTTCACCCGCATTTCCTTTGAGGAGATGGTGGAGGAAGGGCTCGACGGCGAGGGTGACGCCGGTGGCGGAAGACGACCCGGCTCGTGAGACTCGACGATTTTTGGGCCTGGGCCGCCGGTTATGTCCGCGTCCGAGTCACCGGACCGGCCAAGGAGCGATTTGTCAACCTAGCCGCCGCCAGAGGCCACCGTATCTGGCGGGCTCGCCGCACCTCCCGTGGTCTGGAGATCAACACTACCGTGGGTTCCTTCCGTCGCTTGCGGCCCATTGCCCGGCGGACACGTTCACGCGTGAGGCTCCTGGAGCGTCATGGTCTTCCGTTCCACGTGGGCCGCCTCAGGCAACGCCCTCTTCTCGTCGCGGGCGCGGTCGTCTCGCTCATGACCATGTACTTGCTGTCTTCAATGGTCTGGTTCGTTCGGATAGAAGGAACCGAGCAACTTGACGCGGATCTGCTCCGGGAAGTGCTGGGCAACCTCGGACTGGCGTCGGGAACCCTCAAGTGGACCCTCGACTGCCGCGCCCTGGAGCGGAACCTTCTCCTGGCCGTCAACGGAGTCTCCTGGGCGGCCGTCGAAGTGCGCGGCGTTGTGGCCGTCGTCAAGGTTGTTGAGAAGACCCCCCTTGAACGCCCCGAAGTCCTGGCGCCTCCAGCCGACGTTGTCGCCGGCAAGGGAGGGGTGATCACGGCCATCATTGTCCTGGCCGGCCGGGCGGTCGTGAAGGAAGGAGACACGGTTCGCCAGGGCGACGTGCTCATTCTCGGACGTCAGCCGCTTTCGGGTTACGAACCCCCGCCACGCAAGCCGGGCGATCCGCCGCCACCGCCACCGCCCGAAACCGAGGTCGTGGCTCGCGGGATTGTCCGCGCCCGCGTCTGGTACGAGGCCTACGCCGAGGCCAGGCTGCACTCGCTGAGTCACCAGCCGACCGGACGGGTCTGGCGCCAAGTATCGGTTCACCTTCGTGGCCTGGGCGAATTCCCGCTCCTGGGTTGGTGGGATGCGCCCGAGGGTCTTTACGAGCGGCACGAGAAGCGCTACACGTTCCCCTTCGACCTAGGCGGGGCGTCTGTCGAGATCACCGCGACCACTTACGTCGAGGTTTCCGACCTGAGACGGGATTTCTCGCCGGCCGAAGCCGAACGGGTGGCCTTCGAGGCGGCGGCCGCCTCTCTGGCAAGACAGGTGCCTCAAGACGCCGCAGCCGGGTTCTACCATTATGAGGTGCTGAGGAAAGATGATATATTTGTAGGCGTTCTCGCCACAGCCGAAACCATTGAAGACATTGCCCGGACCAGACAGAGCGTGGCAGAGCCGGGTCGATAGGGAGACAGGCGAGGGCCTCTCATCGGGGGGAAGCGTCTCGTGGCTCAAAGTGAGACGGCCGAGGCCAGAGTCCGCATCGCGGATAATGCCGAGGCCATGAACCTGTTTGGAAAGTACGACCAGAACCTCAAGCTAATCGAAGAGAGTTTCGACGTCCGCATCGTCAGCCGAGGCGAGGAGATCGCTGTCCAGGGTCCGGCGGGTGAGGTGGCCAAGGTCGAGTCCCTCTTCATCAATATCCTTGATGTCCTTCGAGCGGGCAACTACCTGTCGGCCCAGGACCTCAAATACGCCATCAAGCTCGCCCGTGAAGGCACCCGTCCCAACCTGAAAGAGATCTTCACCGACCTCATTCTCATCACCCACCGGGGTAAGCAAATCCGACCCAAGACCCACGGGCAGCAGGAGTACGTAAAGGCCATCCGCGAGGGTAGTCTCGTTTTCGGCATCGGCCCCGCCGGCACGGGCAAGACCTACCTGGCCGTGGCCCTGGCTGTGGCCGCCTACAAGAACCGCGAGTTCAGCCGGATCATCCTCACCCGTCCCGCGGTCGAGGCCGGGGAGCGTCTCGGCTTTCTCCCGGGTGACCTCGAGCAGAAGGTTCATCCCTACCTCCGGCCCATCTACGACGCCCTCTTCGATACCCTGGGCGTGGAAGCCTACCAGAAGCTCGTCGAGCGCGGCGTGATCGAGATTGCCCCGCTGGCCTACATGCGCGGCCGGACTCTCGACGATTCTTTCGTGATCCTGGACGAGGCCCAGAACACCACCCCGGAGCAGATGAAGATGTTTCTGACCAGGCTTGGTCTGGGCAGTAAGGCCGTGATTACCGGGGACATCACCCAGGTTGACCTCCCGCCCGAAAAGTGCTCAGGCCTGGAGCAGGTGCGGGTCGTCCTCAAGGGTGTGCGGGGCCTCTCCTTTGTCTACTTGACCGAGCGCGACGTTGTTCGCCACGAGCTTGTCCAGCGGATTATCAGGGCCTACGAGCGTTTCGAGGACCGGCACGGCACGGGTAGGTCCCCGGTGAAAGGCGGGCGTCCAGACAATGGCCACAACGCCGCGGATCGGCGGTAGCTGGGTCAAATCGGTCCGCGATTTCACCTGGACCCACTTCCCCAGGGACCCTCGCTTGACCAAATTCCTGTGGGCACTGGCCGTCTTTATCTTTGGCATCGTCTTACTGACGGCCTCTCTGACCCCGGGCCGTTACGAACTCAAGGCCGGCCAACCTTCGCCCGAGGAAATCCTGGCCACGCGGACCATTGTCGACCGGGTGGCGACCGAGAGGGGCCGTCAGGTCGCGGCCGCCCAGGTTCCCGACCAGTACGGCATCGATCCCCGGCTTACGTCGGACGCGGAGGCCACCGTGGCCGCCGTATTCGCCGCGATCCGCGAGGCCAACTCGGCGACCACCGCCTACGACGTCCGGGCCTCCGGCCTGGCCGAGTACTGCTCGGTCTACGGCCTCACTCTGAGCGACGCGGCCATCTCGGCCGCCCTCTCGTCATCGGCGGCGGCGATCGACTCGCTGGAAAGCCAGGCGCGGACGGTCGTGGAGATCGTCATGCAGAGCGGCGTGAAGAGCGAGTACCTCTCGGCCGCCAGAACCCAGGCGGCCACCAAGATCGTCGACTTTGACCTGCCGGCCGCCGAGACGCATCTCCTGCGCTCTATCGCCGACGTGGTCATTGTTCCGAACATGGAGTTCGACGCCGCGGCGACTCAGGCCAGGCGGGAAGCGGCCATGGCCGTTGTGCCGGCGGTGGAGATCCTCAAGGGGCAAATCATCCTGAGAACCGGCGACGTAGCCACCGCCGACCATCTCTCCATCCTCCAGGACCTGGGCCTCCTCCGGAACCGTCCGGCCTGGGACGCGCTCCTCGGCCTCTGCCTGATCATGATCCTGCTCGAAGCCGCCGTGGGTCTCTACCTCTACCTTTTTGACCAGACGGTTCTGCGCAGCGGCCGGCGGCTGTCCCTGCTGTGTTTGCTCGTTCTCCTCACCTTGGGCCTGGCCGCGGCCGGCCGGCCTTTCTCCGGGTACTTCATCCCGGTGGCGGCCGGCACCATGCTCATGGCCATCCTGCTCGACGTCCGCTTGGCCACCTTCATGTGCTTCATCATCGGGCCGTTCGTGGGGTTGATGGTCGGCAACGATCTGCGGTTTGCCCTGGTGGCCATGGCCGGCGGGCTGGCCGGGGTCTTCGCGGTGAGCCGGCTTGGCCAGCGCAAGGATCTGATGCGGGCGGGGCTCATTGTGGCCCTGGTCAACGCGGTGACCATCGTCGCTGTCAACAGCCTCGGCGGACGCGGGCTATTCGATTTGGTGGGGATGAAGGACGCCCTGTGGGGCGGTGGGAACGGTCTGGCTTGCGCGATCCTGACCATCGGCTCGTTGCCTTTCTTTGAGGACCTTTTCGGTGTTCTAACCAGCGTGAAACTTCTGGAGCTGGCCGACCCCAATCAGCCTCTCCTTCGACGCTTGCTCATGGAGGCGCCGGGAACGTACCATCATTCGATCATCGTCGGCAATCTGGCCGAGGCCGCGACGGCCGAGGTCGGCGGCAATACCGCCCTCGTTCGCGTCGGCGCCTACTACCACGACATCGGCAAGGCCCGGCGGCCGTATTTCTTCGTCGACAACCAGTTCGGCGGAGACAACCCGCACGACAAGATCGCCCCCAGCCTGAGCGCGCTGATCATCACCTCCCACGTGCGCGACGGGGTGGCCATGGCCGAGGAAGCCGGCGTGCCCCAGGAGGTCGTCGACCTCATCACCCAGCACCACGGGAACACCCTCGTCTCCTACTTCTACTCCCGGGCCACGGAAGCCGGCGACGGCGAGAGCGTGGCTGAAGACGACTTCCGCTACGACGGCCCGCGGCCCCAGACCAGGGAGGCGGCCATTTTGATGCTCGCCGACGCTTGCGAGGCGGCGGTGCGCTCTCTGGTCAAGGCCTCGCCCGGCCGCATCGAGGGTCTTGTGCGCAAGCTCATCAAAGATCGTCTCGACGACGGCCAGTTGGAGGACAGTCCTCTGACCCTGCAAAACTTGAACCGGATTGCCACAGTGTTCTCTCGTGTGCTGTCGGGAACGTTCCACCGCCGGATCGAATACCCCGAATGGGCCCTCCGCGATCTGCGCGGGCCGCGGCCCAGAAACGGAAAGGCTCAGAACGGCAGAAACGGCGCGGGGGGCAAGGCCGCGAGCGGGAAGAACGGAGAGCGGAGAGTTGTCTAGGATCGAGGTCATCTTGAGCGAGACGGCCTCGGCCGACCTCCTCCCGGCCGAGACGCGGCGCCTGTGCGAGTCGGCCGTTCGGGAGACCCTCCTCCTGGAAGCGAGGAGACTGGGCGAGTTGCCGGCGGCTTCGGCGCGCGGCGGCGAGCCGGAGGCTATCGAAGTCAGCTTGACCTTGATGGACAACGCCGGCATCCGGGAACTGAACCGGCGCTATCTCGAACGTGACTCGGCTACAGACGTCCTCGCTTTCTCCATGGGCGGAGAAGACCCGGGCGAGGCCGAGCCTTTTCTCCTGGGTGATGTCGTGGTCTCCGTGGAGACTATCCGGACCCAGGCCACCGAGTGGGAACGTCCCTTCGAGGAGGAACTGGCGAGGGTTGTCTCCCACGGCGTCCTGCACCTGCTTGGCTACACCGATGAGAGCGGCGAGGCCGCGGCTGCGATGCACACCAAGGAAGACGCCGTCCTCACCGTCCTGGGCTTTAGGCCCCGGCTTCCCTGATGGGCGATCAGAGCCCCCTCTCCATTGGCCGTCTGGTGATGAGTTTCAGCAAGGCCTTTACCGGCATCGGACTCCTCCTGCGCGAACCCAACGCCCGCATCCACGTGGCGGCGACTCTCACCGTGATCGGAGCCGGTCGCCTGCTCGGCCTCTCCACCGTGGAATGGGCGATCATCGTTCTGACCATCGGGCTGGTCCTAGCCCTGGAGACCCTGAACACGGCTCTTGAGGTCTACGTCGACCTCGCCGCGCCCGGCCGGCACGAGGTGGCCGGACGGGCCAAGGACGCCGCCGCCGGCGCCGTGCTCATCGCCTCAATAGCCACCGTTATCGTGGCCGGTTTTATCTTTGGTCCCCGGCTCGGGGAACTCCGGTCAGGCTTCGGTCTGGCCTGGGCGGCCGCCCCCGCCGGTGTGAGCGTCTATCTGGCCGTGACCCTGGCCTTCCTTCTTGGCGGGGTCGTCTGGCGCGGGAAGTGGCCCAAATGAGCGAGGTAACCCAGGTGAGGAAGAGTCTTGGCGCCGATGTTGTGGTCATTGGTTCGGGTGGGGCCGGCCTCTGCGCGGCGGCGGCCGCCCGGCGGGCCGGGGCGAAGGTCCTCCTCCTGACCAAGGGCAAGGCCGGGGTGGCCAACTGCACGGCCTGGGCGGGGGGCGGCTTTACGGTTTCCCCCCCGGCGGAAGCCGTTTCGGGGCTCCTCACGCCCGAGGAGCACTTCCGGTTGAGTCTAGACACCGGACGGGGGCTCAATAACCGCGAACTCCTGGGCGAGCTATGCCATCGGGGAACCCAGTCCCTTCAGGAGCTGGAGCGGGACTTCGGTGTCCGCCTTGACTGGGGCGAGCGCGGCTGTTCGGTGCGCCGCTTCGGCCGTGAGCCCCTCCTGGGTGGGATCGGCCTTACGGCCCCTCTCCTGGCTCATCTTGAGCGGGTGGGGGTCGAGATCATCGAGGGCGCGGTGGCCCGGGAGATCATCCGTGACCCCCGGGGCGAGGTTCGCGGGGTCACAGCCGTAGCCGTCGACGAGAGCCTCTTTGGGACCGGGACGCCGGCCGAGGAGGGCCAGACCGCGGTCATGACCGTTGACGCCGGGGCCGTCGTGGTGGCGACGGGCGGCGGTGGGGCCATCTATGGACGCACGGACAATCCACCGCGTATGACCGGTGACGGCTACCGCATTCTGGCCGGCGCCGGCGCGATCCTCGAGGACATGGAGTTCGTCCAGTTCTACCCTCTGGGCGTGGCCGAGCCGGGCCTTCCTTCCCGTCTCCTCGACGCCGGCCTCCTGGGGATCGTGCCCCTGACCGACGAGGCGGGCCAGGATCCCCTAGCCGGCAAGTTCAGAGAGTGGGGAATAGACTCGGGCGAGGAGGCTAACCTCTACGCCCGGGACCTGATCGCCGTGACCCTCGCCCGGCACATCGCCGCCGGGCACCGCCTCTACCTCCACACCGAGGAGATGCCCGCCGCGGATGTCCCTCGGGAGCACCGGGAGATTTACCTGGAGGTCGTCCGGGGGTCTCTTCCGCCGAGCTTCGACCCGTTCGCCCGTCCGGTGCGCGTGGCGCCGACCCAGCACTATTTCTGCGGTGGCGCGGTCATCACCAAGGCGGGCGAGGTCCTGGGGCGAGATCGCCGGCCCATCCCCGGTCTCTTTGCCTGCGGTGAGGTTACCTCCGGTGTGGATGGCGCGAATAGGGTCGGTGGAAACGCGCTCACCAACATCGTTGTCTTTGGACTGGCGGCCGGACGCCGGGCGGCTGAACATGCCGGCGAAAGGCGCGTGGCCGGAGAGGCGGCCTCCGCCTCGGCCCGCCTATCATTTACATTTAGTTCAGAGGGACCGAGCCCCGCCTCGCTGAGAAGCGAGCTGCACACCTTGTGCGACGAGGGCTTGGGACCGGTCCGGAGCGCGAAGAAGCTTGAGGAGACTCTGGCTGGATTGGCCGACCTGGAGCGGCGCGCCGCGACGGCGCGAGTGCGGTCACGCTCCGACCTGCTCTTGGCCCTGGAGCTTGACTCGGCCGTGGCCACGGCTACCTATGTGGCCCGGAGCGCCCTGACGCGGAGCGAAAGCCGAGGCGCCCACTTCCGTGACGACTATCCCGGTGCCGACGAGTCCTGGTCGCAGCGGCACGTTAGCCCGGACTTCTAGCCCGAGCGGTGGCCGGGCGGTCGTAGGGCTGGCCCGAGCGGTGGCCGGGCGGTCGTAGGGCTGGCCCGAGCGGTGGCCGGGCACAATGGTGACTGAGCCGGGAGAACCTCGGAAGCCTGGTCGCCAACCCGGCAGGGCTCCTGGAGACCTTCGAGAACAATCTACCTGCTAGGCTGGTCCCTGGTCTCGCTCATGCCGGCTCTCGGCCGCGGCCCGGAGCCGCCCGGAAGGGCGCGGAACCCCATTGAAACGGATACGAACCTACGTCATCGCCGGCCTCATTGTCCTTGTGCCGATCATCATCACCTGGAAACTCCTTGTCTGGCTGTTTAGCATTGTGGACGGCATTCTCAGCGGGTTCGTGCCTCACGTCTTCGGCCGGGCTATCCCCGGAGTGGGCCTGGTCGCGACGGTTATCCTCGTTCTTTTGGTCGGCGTTCTGGCCGCCAACATTTTCGGGCGCCGGATGATCCACTACGGGGAGTCCTTGATCCGGCGGACGCCCATCGTGCGCAGCGTCTACGTGACGATGAAGCAGATTACCGACGCCTTCGTCCGGCAGGAACAGGCGGCCTTCAGCCGGGTTTGCCTGGTGGAGTATCCTCGGAAGGGGATTTTCTCGCTGGGCTTCGTCACCTCGCCGGCCATGTCCGAACTTGAGGATAAGACCAAGACCAGACTCATCGGCGTCTTCATCCCCACCACGCCCAACCCGACCTCGGGCTTCCTCCTCTACGTGCCCGCCGAGGACGTTACCTACCTCGACCTTCCGGTGGAGGACGGGCTCAAGCTGGTGATTTCCGGCGGCGTGATCATGCCCCCCGGGGCGCGGCGTCCGGAACTTGCGGGTGAGGGCGCGGAGAACCCCGGACACGGAGGGGAACGGCCGGACGGGGAGTAACATTACCGCTGTGAGCCGGAGGAGATGGAACGGATGTCGCGGATGATCCTGGCCCTCGCCCTCGTTTTCGGACTGACCTTCACTTTGACCGGCTGCCGTCCCCAGTTGGCCGGCGGCGACCCAGGTCAGAACGGATCCAACGGGACGGGCGGCACGACCCCCGGGACCGGGGGGACCCCGCCTCCGTCACCACCTCCGTCTCCCACGACGGCGGCTTGCCCCCTTTGCGGAGCAGAGGTCAAGCAAGCCGATCTTCTCCATCGCCCCTTGTCCGTGGTCATTGATAACCTCGATCTGGCTCGCCCCCAGTCGGGGCTTGGGGATGCCTGCCTGGTCTATGAACTCCTGACCGAAGGCGGGATCACCCGTTTCGTGGCCCTTTTTCTCCACAACGACACGGCGGCCATCGGCCCCGTGCGGAGCTTGCGCCCTTACTTCCTCGACCTGGCCATGCCTTTGGGCGCGCCTATCGCTCACGTGGGTGGTAGCCAGCGGGCTCTCGATGACGCCGCCGCCCTCAAACCCTCGGCCATGACCATCGACGAGATGGTTCAGAGCCAAGCCTTCTGGCGGTCCGCGACCCGCACAACTCCGCACAACTGCTACACGAGCTTGAGCGCTCTGCGGGCGGCCAGCGTCGCCGCGGGCTACGAGGGCAAGAGCCTCTCCTCCGCCACGCCGCCGGCCTTCAACTTCGGCCCGGCGGCCGACAAGGTGGCTCTCCCGTCGTCGAGCCAGTCGGCCGCGCGCTTCACCCTGACCTACGCCGGTGGGGCGGACAACTACGCCGTCACCTTCGACTACGATGCGACCTCCGGGCAGTGGATGAGGTACCTGGCCGGGTCGACGCAGATCGACGCCTCGACAGGCAGACAGCTCCGGGCCACGACGGTCATCGTCCAGTACGTATCGAGTTGGATCGTCCCGGGCGACTCGGAAGGTCGTCTGGAATTGGCCCTCACCGGAAGTGGGACGGCCAAGGTCTTCTGCCTGGGCAAAACGTTCGGGGCCGGTTGGAACAAGACCGGTCGAAGCTCGCGGATCACCTACACCGACTCGGCCGGCAATCCCTTGACCTTGCCACCCGGTCCGGTGTGGGTCCTGATCGCGCCACCCGGAAGCCGCCTGGACACCCAGTAGGGCGGGAACGAGGCGGTCAGGCGGGAGGAGGCCTAGGTGAAGTGGCCAAGAACAAGAAGGCGTTAGCCGGCTCGGACCGGGCGTTAGCCGGCTCGGACCGGGCGCCCGCCGACCCCATCGGCGGAACCGGAGTCACCTGGAGGGCCCTGGCCGGCGAGGCTCTGGCCGCGCGGGAATTCGCCTTCGTTCCCCATTCGGGGTTCAAGGTCGGCGCGGCCGTCCTGACTCCGAGCAGTCGGGTCTTCCGCGGCTGCAACGTGGAGAGCGCCGCTCTCCCCCTGACCAACTGCGCCGAGAGAGTGGCCATCCAGAAAGCCGTGTCCGAAGGCGAGAGGAGCATTCTGGCCGTTGCCGTGGCCGGCGACGCCTCCTACCTTCGGCGGACGAAGGCGTCGGTTGGGGCGACCGAGCGGGGCGACGAGGGCCCGCTCGACCGCTTTGTCACGCCTTGCGGCGCGTGCCGGCAGGTGATCTTCGAGTTTGGGCCCGAGGCGCCCGTTCTCTTGGTCGATCTTGACGGCGGATGGCGCCTTACCTCGGCCCGCGAACTGCTACCGGGAGGCTTCCGGCTGGAGGGGTTTGAGGGTTGACCATTCTTTCCGGACTCGTCACCATCGTCGGACGCCCGAACGTTGGGAAATCTACGCTCCTGAACCGGTTGGTCGGACGCAAAGTGGCCATCACGTCGGAGAAGCCCCAGACCACCCGGAACCGCATCAGCGGAGTGGTCAACCGCGAGGCGTCCCAGATCGTCTTTATCGACACCCCGGGCATCCACCGCCCCCACGACCGCCTGGGCCAGTACATGGTCGGGGTGGCTCTCTCGGCCCTGGAGGAGGTCGAGGCCGTTCTCTTCATGGTTGAGGTCCCCCTGGCCCCGGGGCCGGGTGACCGCTATGTGGCCGAGCGCCTGCGGAAGACCAAGACGCCGGTTATCCTGGTGGCCAACAAGGCCGATCTCTGCTCCGGCGAATTCACCCGGCGGAACCTGGGGCTCTACCGTGAGCTTGGCAAGTTCACCGCTTTCACGGCCGTCTCGGCCGTCCACGATGAGGGTTTCGAACTGCTCCTGAGAACCATAGAGTCGATCCTGCCCGAGGGCCCACGCTACTACCCGGTGGGCATGGTCACCGACCAGCCCGAGGCCTTCGTCATCGCCGAACTGGTGCGGGAGAAGGTCCTCGAGCTAACGCGTGACGAGGTGCCCCACTCCGTGGCCGTGGTCGTCGACGAGATGCGGGCCGGCGGCAGGCTGGGCGACACCGACGTGCGGTCCGAGCGGACCATGGCCGAGCGGGAAGAAGACGAGGCCCGGGCGCGGGACGCCGCCAGGGAAGACCACGCGGTCCAGCCGCGGGGCGCCGGCGAGGGCGAGGAGCGGGTGAAGGAAGCGTTACCCGCGGTCGCGGCCCCGGGCCTTCTCTACACCCGGGCCGTCGTCTACGTCGAGCGCGAGTCGCAGAAGGGCATCATCGTCGGGGCCAAGGGGACCATGCTCCGGGCCATCGGGCAAGGGGCCCGCCGCGAGATCGAGGCTCTCTTCGGCGTCAAGGTCTACCTTGATCTCTGGGTCAAGGTGGAGAAGGGTTGGCGCGACCGGCCCGGGGCTTTGCGGGCTCTGGGCTACACCATGTCAGCGGAGTAGCGGCCTCGATGACGTAACCCTCGGCGAGCAGGCGCGGACCTTCGTACGAAAGCGACAAAGCCTCCCGCAACTCTTGGGCCTTGGGATTCGTCTCAAGAAGCGCTTCCGCCTGTACGGTCGCCTGAATGCCATGGTGGCCCGTCGCATGGGAATTCCGTGGCGCCCGAAGTCCTCCGGGAGCGGGATACCGGTGGCCGAGGCGAGAAGGTGCGGATAGAGGACGTTTTTGGGCACCGATACGGAAACGTCTGCCTAGAGCCTCCAAACGGATAGTCGCGTTTATGGTTCCAAATGGGGGCAGGAATGGGACCATCTCCAGCAAATTACACAAGGCCATCAGCGAACACAGAATGCGCCGGACAGCCGGCGATACCCGGGAGGGACTCAGGCATGACCCAGAGAGCAGTGCGACCGACCCCGCAGTGGAGGCAGACCGCCAGCCGCGGGAGGTTCGAAGTGACCGACCTTGCCCACCTCATTGATCACACCGTCCTCAAAGCCCAGGCTACCCAGGCCGACGTAGTTAAGCTCTGCGACGAAGCCGTGCGCTTCGGTTTCGGGGCCGTGTGCCTCAACTCGGCTCATGTCCCGCTGGCCGCTCGCAAGTTGCGGGAGACAAAGGTCGCGGTCTGTGCCGTCGTCGGCTTCCCGCTTGGCGCCATGTGCTCCGAGGCCAAGGTTTTCGAGGCCGGCTGGGCGGTGCGCAACGGGGCGACAGAAGTAGACATGGTCATGTCCGTCGGCCACCTCAAGGCCGGCGACCATCGCTTCGTGGAGAACGACATTCGTGCCGTCGTGGAGGAAGTCAGGGCCGTGGCGGCCTCGGTGAGGACCGCCGACGGCGAAGTCCCCGCCACGGTGGTGAAGGTCATCATCGAAGCCTGCTACCTGGCCAACGAGGAGAAGGTCCAGGCTTGCCGCCTCGCGGAGGCGGCCGGGGCCGACTACGTGAAGACCTCGACGGGTTTCGCAACCTCGGGCGCCACGGTAGAGGACGTGGCCCTCATGCGAGACGCGGTCGGCGAACGGTTGGGCGTGAAGGCGGCCGGCGGAATCCGCGATCTGGGTCTGACTCTGGCCATGATCGCCGCCGGCGCCGACAGGCTCGGGATGAGCGCGGGGGTCGCCGTCCTCGAAGCGGCGCGCCGTGCCTAACTTCAAGGTCGAGGGGATCGTCCTGAGATCCCGCAACTTCGGCGAGGCGGATCGGATACTGACAATCCTCGACCACGACCTGGGCAAGCTTGAGGGAGTGGCCAAAGGGGCCCGGCGGACGCGGAGTGTCCTGCGCGGTCCCTGTCAGCCGTTTTCCCACAACCTGTTCTTCCTCTGGCAGGGTCGAACCCTCGACGGGATTAGCCAGTGCGAGGTCATCGAGTCCTTCGCCCGCCTACGGGACGACCTCTTGAAGCTGGCGGCCGCCAGCTACATGGTCGAACTGGTCGACGATGTGGCCCGGGAGAGGGATCCCAGCCCGGAGCTCTTCGACTTGCTCCTGGGGAGCTTCCGCTGGTTGGAGACGGCCGACGCGACCCCGGCCGGTGTGACCCATGTTTTGCGGTCGTTTGATCTCCGCCTCCTCGGGCTGGCCGGATTCGCCCCGGTCCTTGACGCCTGCGCCACGTGCGGCACGCCCATCGAGGGCTGGGCCGGTTCGGGGGGTGTGGCTTTCAGCGCGGCGGCGGGGGGCATCGTCTGCCCGTCCTGCCGGGTGGCCTCGGCCGAAGGCGACCATAGTGACGGCCTTGGTGGCGGCCATGGTGAGGGTGGCGGCCATGGTGAGGGTGGCGGCCATGGTGAGGGCGGCGGTGAGGGGGAAGGGCGCCCCGTCATCCTCCTGGCCGTCGGCACGCTCGCCGCCATGAGGCACCTGGCCCGGTCCGCGCCGGAACAGGCCCGCATCCTTCGCCTGACGCCGCGGGCGGCCAAGGAGATGGAGCGGGCCCTGCGCGCTCACATCCTCTACCACCTCGACCGGCGGCTGAAATCACTCGCTTTTCTGGACTCGGTGCTCAGGTAGAGCCGCGGAATCAACCCTGTAGACCACCCGGGCCACATTATCTCCCGGAACGGCGTCGCCTTGCAGCGGCCGGACAATGGCCAGAAGCTCGTACTCCGCTCCGGGGCCGCCTGCCCAGACGAAGGAGGCCCCCTCGGCATCGGGGTAGGCCGCCTCGCCGGCCTCCACCGGGAAGACCCTCACCGGATCCCAGGACGGACTGAAGGTCAGGATGGCCGGTTGGACCGTCTCGCCCTTGTTGGTCACCTGGACCCAGGTCCGCAGGAGAACGCGATCCCGTCTCCGCTCGAGTTCCGCCGTCCGGCCGATGCTTACGGCCAGATCGTGTCCTCTCTTGGCGGTCCGGGGCGGGCTCGAGATCGGGCCGGGGCCGGAACCCCCCCACGGGCGCGGGACGGGGATAACGGATCCGAGAGCCGTCGTGAGTTCTCTTTCGGAATGGAAGAAACCGCCGCGTGTTCCCCTGGCCAGGTAGAGGCGATACCCTTGCCCACGCAGGATGTCCGTCCACCACGATCGCTCGGTCAGATCGCGGTCAAGACAGGTCGACGGGAAAGCCACGTAGCGGCCAGTCAGCTCGCCCCAGCGTCTGGCGCGTTCCAGCACGGCGGCCAGAGGTCGGGCGCCTGTCCGGAGGAGCTCCCATATCTCTCGCAAGGCTTGCTCGTCGGCGATCCAGAGCCTGTCCCGAGGTCTCGGTTCAAACGCCTGCCAAGCCGTCGGCTGCATACGGACCGACCTCCGTCCGACATCGCTACTTCGCCTGCCTGCTTTGACGCGAGGCCAGGTCAACCCTCCCAGATCATCCACCCGCTTCGCCCGTTGGTTTGACACCCCCAAGCCCGTGTGCTAGATTTCGGCTAGTAGACACGGTGGCGGGAGACATCCCGTCCCTGGGTGGGGTGGCCTAGGACGGGGCTTTCTTTTTGTCGGGCCCCGCCGCAGTGGCCCGGCTCCGCCGCAATGGTCCAGCCCCGCCGCGCTGGTCCGGCCATGCCGAGACGGCCCGGCCCGGGGATACTTAGCGAGGGGGCGACGGTTTTGAGTCCAATCATCTGGCTCATCGCTCTGGCGGTCGTTTTCGTCATCATCGACGAGGGGCAGCGTCTGCGCCGCCGGGTCAAGGCCGTCGAAGACCGCCTCGACAGTCTCGAGCACGGAGGGCGTGACCGGACCCCCGACGGAGGGCTACCGTCTTGACTCACACCCTTCAGGAAATCGTAATGGTCCTTGATCACTTCTGGAACAGCGAAGGCTGTGTCCTGATGTTTCCCTACGATATGGAGAAAGGCGCGGGGACGATGAACCCGGCGACCTTTTTCCGGGCCCTCGGCCCGGAGCCGTGGCGGGTGGCCTACGTCGAGCCCTCACGCCGGCCGGGCGACGCTCGCTACGGCGAGAATCCCAACCGCGTGGGCTACTTCTACCAGTACCAGGTTGTCCTGAAGCCATCACCCGACGACATCGTTGACACCTACTTGCGCAGCCTGGAGGCCCTCGGCCTCAATCTCCAGCGCCACGACGTCCGCTTGGTCGAGGACAACTGGGAAGCGCCGACCCTCTCGGCTTGGGGCCTGGGCTGGGAGATCTGGCTTGATGGCATGGAGATCACTCAGTTCACCTACTTCCAGCAGGTGGGCGGGATGGACGCCAGGCCCGTCTCGGCCGAGATAACCTACGGTCTTGAGCGTCTGGCCATGTACATCCAGGGCGTGGACAACTTCTGGGACATCCGCTGGAACGACACGATCACCTACGGGGAGATCGCCCGCCGTTTCGAGGTCGAACACTCCCGCTATGGTTTCGATCTGGCCGACGTTTCCGTTCTCTTCGACCTCTTCGCCATCTATGAAAGAGAAGCCGGGCGGCTGCTCGAGGCCGATCTGGTCTTTCCGGCCTACGACTACATCTTGAAGTGCTCACACACTTTTAACCTGCTCGAGGCCAGAGGCGCCGTCAGCATCGCCGAGCGGACCAAGTATCTCGGCCGGGTCCGGACCCTGGCCCGGCGCTCGGCCAAGGGCTACCTTGCCTTCCGCGAGAGCCTGGGCTTCCCGCTCCTTGGCGGAGGTCCGGCTACCGGCCCGGGCTTAGCCCGGCGGGGGGAGTCCGGCAGTGGAGGTGGCCCCAAGTGAAGAACGACTTCCTCCTGGAGATCGGCACCGAGGAAATCCCGGCCAAGCTCATGCCCGGCCTCATTGCCGACCTTGAGCGGAGGGCGGGTGAGGCCCTCGAGGCCAGCCGCCTCTCCTATGACGACCTCCGCGTCTGGGGCACGCCCCGGCGCCTGGCCCTGATTGTCGACGGCGTCGCCGAGCGCCAGCGCGACGAAGAGGTCGTGCTGAAAGGACCGTCGGAGCGCGTGGCCTACGGAGAAGCGGGGCAGGCCGGTGGGCAGTTGACCAAGGCCGGCGAGGGTTTCGCCCGCGGCCAGGGCCTCGACCCCGGGCGCCTTCTCATCAAAGACACTCCGGGCGGGCCCTACGTTTTCGCTCGCCGGGTGAACGTCGGCCGACCGGCCATCGAGGTTCTGGCCGAGATGGTCGTGGCCCTGGTCACCGGTCTGGAGGTCGAGCGGCCCATGCGCTGGGGCGCTTCCGACTTCCGTTTCGTCCGGCCCATTCGCTGGCTGGTCGCCATCTACGGTGACGAAGCCTTGCCGGTTGAGATCGCCGGGGTCAAGGCCGGCCGCAGCACCCGAGGCCACCGTTTCCTGGCCCCGGACGAGACGCCCACGGTCTTCAGGGCCGCCGCTTACCGCGAGGTCTTGGAGCGCGTCGGCGTTATGGTCGACCAGACCGAGAGGAGGAGGGTCATCGCCGAGGGGGCCTCGCGCGAAGCCGCCCGCCGCGGCGGCTGGCCGGTCCTGGACGACGACCTCCTCGACGAGATAACCTACCTGGTCGAGTGGCCGACCGCCCTGGCCGGGTCGTTCTCCCGCGAGTTCCTCGACCTTCCGGCTCCGGTGCTGACCACGACCATGCGTCACCATCAGCGCTACATTCCGGTGGCCGAGGCCCAAGAAGGGACTCTCCTGCCGGTCTTCGTTGTCATCCGCAACGGCGGAGAGGACGGGCTCGACCTCGTCCGCGAGGGTAACGAACGCGTCCTGACAGCCCGCCTGTCCGACGCCCGGTTCTTCTGGACCGAAGACCGCAAGCGGCCCCTGGTCGATCGGGTGGAGGATCTCAACGGCATTCTCTTTCTTGAGAACTTGGGCACACTCCGCGACAAGACCGACCGACTTGTCCGCCTGTCAGGCGCCATCTGGGAAGATCTCGGTCTGCCCCCGGAGGGAGCGGCCAAGGTCGCCCGGGCGGCCCGCCTGGCCAAGGCTGACCTGGGGACCATGATGGTCAGGGAACTCACCGACCTTCAAGGAGTGATGGGGCGCGAGTACGCCCTGGCTTCCGGCGAAGATCCCGACGTGGCCGAGGCCATCGCCGAGCACTACTTTCCGAGGCGCTCCGGAGACAAGCCGCCCTCGACCCACCTCGGACGGGTTGTCTCCGTGGCCGACAAGCTGGACACCATCGTGGGCTGTTTTCTGGCCGGCATCGAACCGACCGGATCCATCGATCCGCATGGCCTGCGACGTCAGGCGGCCGGGGTGGTGGCCACCGCTGTCAACGCCGGGTACCTCCTGCCGTTGGCCGGCCTTATCCCGCGGGTGGCCGAGCCGTTCCCCTTCGTCCGCGCGGCCGGAATAGAATCAGGCGCGGGCGCCGCCGACGGGGCGGCCGGGACAGCCGTTGCCGCTGTCCTGACCTTCTTCGTGCCGCGCGTGCGGGCCCTTCTCGAGGAGGAAGGCGTGGCCTACGACGTGATCGACGCTTCCATGGCCGGGTGGGGCTCTCTGGGCGACGCCGGCCGCGTGGTGGCCAGAGCCCGGGCCCTGCAGGCTTTCAAGGCTTCGGGCGCCTTCGCGGATCTGAGCGCCTCCTACGTCCGGGTCACGGGTCTGGCCGGCAAGGCCGCGGCGGGAGGCGTCGTGCGCCCCAACCTGTTCTCGGAGGATCCGGAGTTCGAGCTTCACCAAGCCTGCCTCGCGACGCGGGAACGCGTCGAGACCATCCTGGCCGCGGCCGAAGAGCGGGCGCGGCGGATGGCTGTCGGCGGCCACGGAGCGGACGCCCTGGGCGTCCTTGTCGACGCTTACCAGAAAGTGCTGGGCGAGTTGTCCAACCTTCGCCCGGTGGTGGATCGGTTCTTCGACGCGGTTTTGGTCATGACCCAGGACGAGACCATCCGCGAGAACCGCCTGGCCCTGCTTACCGCCGTGGCCGCGTTGATGGGTTCGGCGGGGGATCTCTCCAAACTCGTCATCGAGGGAACTTGAGCCTTGGCGCGGACGACTACCACGGCCAGTGGAAATGGGGGCACGGGATTTGGCACAGGGTCACAGGAAATGGGTCTACCTCTTCGACGAGGGCCGGGCCGACCAGCGCAGACTGCTCGGCGGCAAGGGCGCCAACCTGGCCGAGATGACCAACCTCGGTCTGCCCGTTCCGCCCGGCTTCACCATCTCAACCGAGGCCTGCATCGCTTACTACAACGCGGGTGGGGACTTTCCGCCCGGCCTGGAGGACGAACTCTGGGACTGCCTGGCCGTGATCGAGAAGAAGACCGGCAAACGCTTCGGGGATCCGGGCAATCCGCTGCTCGTCTCCGTCCGGTCCGGGGCCATGGTCTCCATGCCTGGGATGATGGACACCATTCTCAACCTCGGGTTCAGTGATGAGACGGCCCAGGGCCTGGCCGCCCTGACCGGCGATCCCCGCTTTGCCTACGACTGCTACCGTCGCTTTATCCAGATGTTCGGGAATGTCGTTCTGCGCATCGACCACCACGCTTTCGACAAGATCCTTATCGCCGCCCGGAGGGGCCCGGCCCAGTTCGACTACGACCTTACCGCAGACGACCTCAAGGCGGTCATCGCCGCCTATGCCAAGCTCATCAAGAGAAAGACATTTACGGCCTTCCCGCGGGATCCGCGGGAGCAGCTCCGCATGGCCATCCGGGCGGTTCTCTCTTCCTGGAACAACGACCGGGCCATCGTCTACCGGGACGTCAACAAAATCCCGCACGACCTGGGCACGGCCGTGAACGTCCAGACCATGGTCTTCGGTAACCTCGGACTCTCTTCGGCTACCGGGGTTCTCTTCACCCGGAATCCGGCCACCGGCGAGCCCGGAATGTACGGCGAGTATCTGGTCAATGCCCAGGGCGAGGACGTGGTGGCCGGCATCCGTACGCCGCAGCCGGTCTCGGCCATGAAGACCGAGATGCCCAAGAGCTTCGACGAGCTCACCGGTCTTTGCGCCACTCTTGAGCGGCACTACCTTGACATGCAGGACATCGAGTTTACGATTGAGAACGGGCGGCTCTTCGTTCTCCAGACCAGAAACGGCAAGCGCACCGCCGCCGCGGCCGTCCGCATCGCCGTCGACATGGTCGGCGAGAAGCTCATTGACAAGGCCGAGGCCGTGATGCGGGTCTCCACCGACCAGGTCCCCCATCTTCTCCACCCGGCCATCGCTCCCGAGGCGAAGTACGAGGTCATCGCCAGGGGTCTCCCAGCCTCGCCGGGCGCGGCCTCGGGCCGGGTTGTCTTCGCCTCGCGTGAGGCCACGGCCATGCTCGAGAAAGACAAGAAGGCCAAGATTATCCTTGTTCGTCCGATGACCAACCCTGACGACATTCGCGGCATTCTGGCCGCTCAGGGGGTCCTGACCAGTCAGGGCGGCATGACCTGCCACGCGGCCATCGTTGCCCGGCAGTGGGGCAAGCCGACCGTGGTCGGGTGCCAGGCCCTGGAGATCGACCTTGAGAAGAAGCGGATGACCGCGGGTGGGAAGGTCATCGACCAGGGCGACTTCCTGACCATCGACGGCGCGACCGGCAGCGTCATACCGGGATCGGTGCCCTTGGTCGAGCCCAAGCTGGCGGGGGAGTTCGACGTCCTTCTCGGCTGGGCCGACGGCTTCAGGCGTCTCGGGGTCTGGGCCAATGCCGATAATCCGGGGGAGGCCGCCCGGGCCCGCGAGTACGGGGCCGTGGGTATCGGCCTCTGCCGGACAGAGCACATGTTCCTCGTTCCCGAACGGGTTCCAGTGGTGCGGCGGATGATCCTGGCCGACTCCGCGGCCAGGCGGCGCAAGGCCCTGGACAAACTTCTCCCCATGCAGGAGCAGGACTTTTACGGCATCCTCAAGACCATGCGGGGCTACCCGGTGACCATCCGCCTCCTGGACCCGCCCCTCCATGAGTTCCTGCCCCACCGTGACGAACTTCTGGTCGAAGTGACCAAGCTCAGGGCGGCCGGCGCCGGCAAGCGCGAGGCCAGTGACTTTGTCCGCCGCAAGTTGGAGAGAACCACAAAGCTCCTTGATCGGGTGAGCGAACTCTCGGAGTTCAATCCGATGATGGGGCATCGCGGCGTGCGGATCGGCGTGAGCTTTCCCGAAATCTACGAGATGCAGGTGAGGGCCATTTTTCGGGCCGCGGCTCGCCTGGTCAAGGAAGGCGTGAACGCCAAGCCGGAGGTTATGGTTCCGCTCGTCGGGATTGAGGCCGAACTGGCCATGATGCGGGAGATGGCCATCCGAGTGGCCGAGGAGACGATGAAGGAGTTCGGGGTGAAGTTCGACTACCACGTCGGGACCATGATCGAGGTCCCGCGCGCGGCCCTGATCGCCGACCAGATCGCCAAGCACGCCGAGTTCTTCTCCTTCGGGACCAACGACCTGACCCAGATGACCTTTGGCTTCAGCCGCGACGACGCCGAGGGCAAGTTCCTCGGCCACTATGTCGAGCGCAAGATTCTAAAGGAGAACCCGTTCGCCGTTCTCGACCGCGAGGGCGTCGGCCGTCTGATGGAGATGGCCATTCTGCGTGGGCGGAGCGTCCGCGAGGACCTCAAGGTGGGCATCTGCGGCGAGCACGGTGGCGACCCGAGTTCCATCGAGTTCTGCCACGGCGCCGGACTAGACTACGTCAGTTGTTCGCCCTTTCGCGTCCCTATCGCCCGCCTGGCCGCGGCTCAGGCCAAGATCAAGGAAGACCGGGCCAAGACAGGCCACAAGGCCGACGAGCGCGGGGAGAGGTAGGGGACCAGCGAGGGCCCCGGAGCGAGGGCCCAGGAAGCGAGGGCCCCGGTCCCCCGGGGCCCTCGCTGGTGTGGCAGAGGCGCCGCTCATTGTTTTCCTCGATCACGAATGTCTGGAACTGCCTAGAACCCCGTCGCTTCCTCCAAGGTATACTCCAGCCAGGCGTCGGCCGCCGTGTAGAACTTGGTGTGCAGAGCCATCGGGAAGTCTGGATTGACACAGAACGTGCAGGTCGTCGTCTGGCCACCCGCCGTCGCCTTCCAGGTGCCGGCCGAGCCGGTGATTCCGGCGTAGGTCTCGTTCCCGGTGACCTCGAAGCTCCACGTCGCCCCTCCGGCCTCGTAGGCCCACTTGCTGCCCAGACCCCACTGGCCGTCGGAGAAGTACTGGTTCCAAGGGATGGCGACAACCGGAACCAGGCACACGGCGGCGAAGGGGTTGGTCCCCGCGCCGGCGGCCAGATCCACCGCTACGGTGTCGGCCCCAGCGTTGACGCTGCCCGAGAAGGCCTGACCCACGAAACTGCCGACAAAGTCGATCTTCAGCTTTCCGCCCCCGCCATCGGAGATATCGAGGCTGAACCAGCCCCCCTGGCCTCCGGGCATGCTCACTTGGTACTTCAGATGCTGGCCGGGCTCGAACCTAAAGAAAGCCACACCCACGGCGGCGCCGGAGGATCCACCCGTTCCCTGCCCACCCGTATCCTGCCCACCACCGGTCTGGCTCGCCGGCGCCTTCTTGCAGCCGGCCAAGGGTAGGGTGAGGACCATTGCGGCGATCATCGCCAAGACCAGAATCCGCAGCCACTTGCTCCTAATCACTGACCGCATCCCCCTCCCGGCGCCAGGACTACGGCGCCGCTACACTGATGAGGCCACCTTTCTCAGGCTCAGGCTCTTTCTCCTGCCACGTTGTGCCATGTCGTGCCCCAAGCTGGCCCCTCCGGGCCAAGGAACCTCTCACCCGGGAAGGGAACCCCCGCCGCCGGGCGGAATCAGGAAGCCCATGACCACCATTCGTGAAGCCGCCGAGGACCTTGAGGAACAGCTCCTGTCGCCCCGGGCCATTCGGTCTCGCTCCAGTCGCGGGCGGGAGCGGCCCGAGGAGGAGTGCCCGGTCCGCACCCGTTTCCAACGGGACCGGGATCGCATCATCCACTCCAAAGCCTTCCGCCGGCTCAAGGGCAAGACCCAGGTCTTCCTCTCGCCCCGCGGAGACCACTACCGGACGCGCCTGACCCATTCCCTGGAGGTCAGCCAGGTCGCGCGGACGATCGCCCGAGCCCTGCGGCTCAACGAGGATCTGGCCGAAGCCATCGCCCTGGGTCACGATCTCGGGCACACCCCCTTCGGCCACGCCGGCGAGACGGCCCTTGACCAGGCCGTGCCGGGTGGCTTCCGGCACAACGAGCAGAGTCTGCGGGTAGTGACGGTCCTTGAAGGCGAGCGGACCGAGCCAGGCCTCAACCTCACCTGGGAGGTCCGGGACGGGATCGTCTGTCACGTGCCTGAGCGCCGACCGTCGACCCTTGAGGGCCAGATCGTCCAGTTGGCCGACCGCATTGCCTACGTTAACCACGACATTGACGACGCCATCCGGGCCGGCGTCCTGGCCTCCGATGATCTTCCCCCCGATGTCTCCGCCACCCTGGGGTCGCGGGGTTCCCAGCGCATCGGGGCCATGGTGGCCAACGTCATCGAGGAAAGTCAGGGACGGGACAGGGTTTCCCTGGGCGGGCGTGTCGGCGCCGTCGCGGAGGCCCTCCACGACTTCATGTTCGAAAGAGTCTACCTGCGTCCTGAGGCCCTCGCCGAACACGAGCGGGTCAGGCGGATGATCGGTGATCTCTATCGCTTCTATGTCGAACATCCGAAGATCTTGGTCGCGGAGTACGAGCGGGCGACGGTCTTGGCCGGGGACGCGGCCGACCCCGCCGGGGCGTCCCCATGCGGGCCGCTCTCCGGCGAGCCCGTGGATCGTCCGGCCGCCGACTACGTGGCCGGCATGACCGACAGCTACGCCATCGACCGCTACGGGAGCCACTTCATCCCCCACACGTGGGAAGAGTAAGCGGGAGGTTGAACTTGGGCGAGGTTCTGATTACGAGTTCGGTCAACAAGAAAGTGGCGGCCATCCGCCGTCTCAGAGGTCGCCGGGAGCGCGAGGCTACAGGCCTCTTCCTGGCCGAAGGCATCCGTATCGTGGTCGAGGCCGCTCAACTGGGGGCGGGCATCAAGACCCTCGTCGTCGCGCCGGAACTCCTTCACTCCGACCTCGCCCTGGCTATCGTCGCCGACCGGCGAGCCGCGGGAACCCCGTGCCTGGAGGTCTCGGCCGAGGTTTTCGGCAGCCTATCCGCTAAGGAAGGTCCCCAGGGACTGGCCGCCGTGGTCCACCAACGATGGGTCGACCTGGGGCGGACGGTCGGTGACGCCGGCCCGGCCACCCCGCCTGACGCCGGCCCGGTCGCCCCGCCTGACGACGGCCCGGTCGCCCCGCCTCTCTGGGTGGCTCTCGACGCGGTCCAGGACCCCGGGAACTTGGGAACCATCATCCGCACCAGCGATGCGGCCGGGGGAGCAGGGGTCATCCTCCTCGGCGACAGCACCGACCCCTACGACCCGACGAGCGTTCGGGCCAGCATGGGCTCGCTCTTCGCCCAGCGCCTGGCGCGGACCGGCTTTGAGGAGCTTCTGGTCTGGTCACGCCGGCAGGGCTACGCCCTTGTCGGCACGTCGGGGACGGCCGAACTGGCCTACGACTCCCCGGCCCCGGCCCTGGCCGGAGTCTACGGCGGCCCCCTCGTCCTGCTCCTGGGTAGTGAGCGACAGGGTCTCTCGCCCGAGCAACTGTCAGCCTGCGACCTGGTCGTGAAGATACCCATGGCCGGGCGCTGCGACTCGCTGAACCTGGCCGTGGCGGCGGGCATCATCCTCTATGAGATACGGGGACGGCGCGAGACGCCGCGCGGCTGACTCAACTGGGGGACGGCGTGAAACCTGGGTGACGAGGAGGTGGAGGAGCCATGTCGGCCGAGTATCGCACCGGACGTTCCGGCCGCGGTGGCCGCTGGAGCGACGAGTTGCTCGACGAGATCCGGGCCAAGACCGACATCGCCCAGGTCATCGGCGAGTACGTCCAGCTCAAGAAACGCGGGGCCAACTTCCTCGGCTTGTGCCCCTTCCATCAGGAGAAGACGCCGTCCTTCACCGTGAGCCCGGACAGACAGATGTTCTACTGTTTCGGCTGTCAGACCGGCGGCAACATTTTCTCCTTCCTGATGAAGCGGGAGAGCCTCTCCTTCGCCGAGGCCGTCGAACAACTCGCGGCCCGAGCGGGGGTCACCCTGCCGGAGAGAGCGTCGGCATCGGAGAGCCCGGCGGCCCGCGCGGCTGACGAGCGGCGCAAGCGCGAGACCGATCTCCTCTACCGCGTCCTCGAATTCGCCTCCCGCTACTATAGCCAGGTTCTCCTGAGAAGTCCGGCGGGTGAGAAGGCCCGGGCCTACTTCTCCCGGCGCGGTATCAAGCCGGAGAGCGTGGGCGCCTTCCGCCTCGGGTACTCCCTGGACTCCTGGACCGCCCTGGTCAAGATCCTGACCGCCAAGGGCGTCGCCGAAACCGTTCTTGAGCGGGCCGGACTGGCTCTCAGGGGCAGGGAAGGCCAAGACCACTACGACCGCTTCCGCGGCCGGCTGATGTTCACCATCTCCGACCATCGCGGCCGGCCCATCGGCTTTGGCGCCCGGGCCCTGAAGGACGGGGACGAGCCGAAGTATCTCAACTCTCCGGAGACACCGCTCTTCAGCAAGGGCCGCGGCCTCTACGCCCTGCATCTGGCGGCCCAGGCCATTCGTAGGCGCGGGCTGGCCATTGTCGTGGAGGGTTACATGGACGCCCTCGCCTGCCACGAGCACGGTTTCGACTTCACCGTGGCCTCGATGGGCACGGCCTTCACGTCCGACCAGGCTCGCCTCCTGCGGCGCCTCACGGACACGGTCGTCACGGCCTTCGACGCCGACGCCGCCGGGACGCAGGCCACCTTGCGGGGCCTGGAAGTCCTCACGGCGGCCGGCTTCAAGGTGAAGGTGGCCGAGATGCCCGGGGGCAAGGACCCCGACGAGTGCTTGCGATCCGACGGCGGACCCGAGGCTTTCGGCCAGGCCGTCGATGAGGCCGTGCCCCTTCCCGAGTACCACTTTCGCCTGGCCCTGCGTCGTCACGACACGGCCACCATCGAAGGCCGGGTCGACGCGGTCAACGAGATCCTGCCGGTTCTGGCCGGCATCGACCAGCCTCTGGAGCGGCAGCAGTATATCCACGACTTCGCCCGCCGCTTGCCGGTCCCCGAAGAGGCCTTGCGTCTCGAACTTGGCCGCCACCTCAAGGCGAGTGTCGACCCCAGGCGTGGCCTCTCCAGGGGGGGCGTCCGGGACAGTATCCGGCGCTCGCGAACCGACCCCGCCGCCGACGCTTCCGCCGGGGGTGACTCGACCGCGCTCACCGGCCCGTCCAGGTTTGGGGACGAAGCCGGAGGCCTCCCGCGGCACGTCCGCGAGGCCGAGCGGGTGCTTCTCAGCCACATGGTCGGACCGGAGGATGGTCTCCACCTCGTCCTGACCACGCTCCTCGACGCCACCGATTGGTGCCGTAAGGTTGGACTCGACCCCGTCGCGGCGGGCCGGGAGGCGGCGGCCTGGGTGGCCGAGGTCGCCCCAGCGGTCGACATCGCTCCGGCCTCGGCGGAGGATGGAGCGGCGGGCGACCGGGAAACCTGGGCCCCCGAGGACGATGGTGGCGTGGACCTTGGCGACCTGGCCGAATCCGAAGCGAGCCTGCCCGAGCCTCTTACCGACTCCGAGTCGGCGGTCCTCGATTGGTTCGGGGACCCTACCAACGGGCGCATTGCCCGGGCCGTCTTGCTGTTGGCGCGGGATGGCGCTATCGACGCGGCGCGCCTGGTCGACCACCTGGACGAAGCCGAGGGCGACGCCTCCAGGATTGTCGCCCGAGTTTTCTTCGAACTCCAGACCCTTTCGGACCAGCCGGAGCAGGCCATCGCGGACTGCCTTGGCGTGTTAAAAGAACACAGGTTGAATAGTAGGATTGAACAACTGCATCGTCGAATTGAGGACCTCGAACGTCGAGGCACCCAGGTCGAACGAGAATACGCTGGGCTAATACGGGAACTGATAGACCTGGAACGGCATACCGATGGTGGCACCGGGCACTGGAAAGTGCCCGGGGATTGATTCTTGTAACCCCATATAAGCGAGATGAAAGGCAAGGGGCCAATGGCCGAAACGCACGAGGAGAAAGAACTCAAGATCGAGGGTCTGGACGAGCTCATTCGTCGCGGCAAGAAGCAAGGGGTTCTGACTTACGAGGAGATCATGGACACCCTCGAAGCCGAGGACCTCACTCCCGACCAAATCGACGACATCTACGAGACCCTCACGGAGAAAGGCATCGAGGTCGTCAGCGACGTCTCCGAAGTTGCCGACGACGGCCAGGCCAAGGCCGCCTCAGTGAAGGCGGTCGTTGCGGCTGACACCGTGGCCGAAGAAGACCTGTCCGTCCCGGAAGGCGTCTCAATGGACGATCCCGTTCGCCTGTACCTAAAGGAAATCGGCCGCGTTCCACTCCTCACCCCCGAACAGGAAGTCGACCTGGCCAAGCGGGTCGAAGCCGGGGAAGCGGATGCCAAGGCGCGCCTGGCCGAGGCCAATCTTCGTCTCGTGGTTTCCATCGCCAAGCGATATGTGGGGCGGGGCATGCTCTTCCTTGATCTCATCCAGGAGGGCAACCTCGGCCTGATCAAGGCCGTCGAGAAGTTCGACTACCGCAAGGGCTACAAGTTCTCGACCTACGCCACCTGGTGGATCCGGCAGGCCATCACCCGGGCCATCGCCGATCAGGCCCGGACCATCCGCATCCCGGTCCACATGGTCGAAACCATCAACAAGCTCATCCGCGTTTCGCGGCAGCTCCTCCAGGAGCTCGGGCGCGAGCCGCTCGCCGAAGAGATCGCCAACGAGATGGACATGTCCGAGGAGCGCGTCCGGGAGATCATGAAGATCGCCCAGGAGCCGGTCTCCTTGGAGACGCCTATCGGTGAAGAGGAAGATAGCCACCTCGGTGACTTCATCCCCGACGAGGACGCCCCGGCCCCGGCCGACGCCGCCTCCTTCCTGCTTCTTAAGGAGCAGCTCGAGGAGGTTCTGGAGACGCTCACGCCCCGCGAGGAGAAAGTTCTTCGCCTCCGTTTCGGCCTTGACGACGGGCGGGCCCGCACTCTCGAAGAAGTGGGCAAGGTCTTCGACGTCACTCGCGAGCGCATTCGGCAGATCGAAGCCAAGGCCCTCCGCAAGCTCCGGCACCCCAGCCGGAGCAGGAAGCTGAAGGACTACCTGGAGTAGCCGGCCAGGCCAGCGCCAGCGCGTCTCCGTCCCGCCGGGCTGACCTACCGATCCGGTAAAGGCAGCGGCCGCGGGCTTCCCTTGGGGCGCACGCGGAGGATGCCCCACATTCCGAGTTCCACATCCCACCGGATCAGGCCGCCTCGGTAGAGGAAGTCGCCCGGCCGGCGAAGCCGGCTGATGCCGCCCAGGATCACCGTGGGTGGTCCCTCGCCGATCGTGGTCCCGCTCTGGACCCCTTGAACGTGGGAGAGCGGGTCGGTGGACGTCTCGCGGAAGGCCGACGAGTGCGGGACGAAGCTGTGCGCCCGTGAGAGATCGGCCGGCATCAGGACCTGCATCGTGACCGGGTCCCCCACGATGGCCAGGAAGACCGGCGTGGCCGGATCGCCGTGGACCGTGGAGCTGAAAACGTTGTAGATGTTCTGGGGCACGGGCGCGACGGCCCGGTTCTCGAAGGGTTCGCTCCGGTAGTTGAAAGCCCGCATGCCCCGATCCTCGGGGTCAAGCTCATCCTCGGGGATGGGGATCAGGACGAAGGCGCCCGGTATCTCCTCCCCGGCGGCGTTGCGGAGGTAGACACCGTCCTGCATGAGCATGACCATCTCCCGGAAGTCCGGAAGGAACGGGTTGATGACGTCCACCTGGGCGCCGTGTGACCGCCGCTTTCCGCTCCGGGGACTTCTGTAGGAAGACCCGCCGGCTTCCACGATGAGGGCGCCGAACAGCCCGTGGTGCCTGTGGTTCACTAGGTCGCCGAAGTCCCAGAGGTTGCAGTTCACCCCGGAGGGTCCCGCGTACCAGCGGTAGGTGATCCTCTCTCCCGGCCCGACGGTCTGGTCGGGGTTGAAGCCTACCGTGGCTCCGTCCGAGCCTCGGCCATCGTAGGCCACAAGTTGGGCGTGGAGTGAGGCCCGGTTTGAATAGGGCCAGGGTGCCGGAACGGGCAGGTCGGGAACGTCGAGACCCGGGATATCGAGAGGGAGCTCGTTGGTCAGTCTCAGTTCGACGCAGTCACCGGAGTTAGCCCGGATGATGAGCGGCTCGGGGTTCTTGGCCCCCGACCGGACGGCCTCGACATCCTCGGCCCGGACAAGGATCATGCCGAAGGGATCGTGATCGCCGTGGGCGTTGTAGGCGATGGAGTGGCTCAGGGCCACAACATCGTAGTGCCGGGTCGGGACCCCGCGGGGACACGGCCGACCGGGGGAAGCGGCCATGGCCGGGGGAAGGCCCGTCGGCGAAGGCAGGGGTTTGGTTCGCCGGGGTGGCCGTCGCCGATCCGGGAGGGGCAGAAGATGGGGCGCCCGGCGACCGTAGACGCGCAGGATGCCCCAACAGCCGAGCCAGAGGTCGTCTAGGCCGCCGGAGTAATAGAGGGCGTCAAAGTCGTGCTTTCCGGCCCCCGACTCCGCCCGGAACTCCAGGGTGAAGGCCTCCGAGATGCCGATGTGCTGGGCCTGGATGAAGGCGGTCAGAAGGTCGTTCCGTTCGAAGGGCCAGGTCTGGCGATGCAGGTTGATCGCGTGCGACTCCTCAAAGGCCCCGTCGATGAGGCGCAAGCGAACCGGGTCGCCGTTGTAGACCTTGAAGATAGGTGTCTCCGGGTCCCCGTGGACATAGGAGCTGAAGACGTAGGCCGGATCCCCGTCTCGGACTTGAAACGGAGCGTTCTTGTAGTTGAAAGCCATGACGCCCTGGTCTTCCATCACGCTCGGGTGGGGAGGCGGGTTCAGTGGGTCACCCGAGGCCGTAAACTGCGGCGTCCAGTCCTGCACGGCCAGGCAGAGCATGCGGTGCGCGGGGAGAAACGGATTGGTGACCATGGCCTGGGATCCGGCGGGCTTCGGCCGGCCGGTCCGCGGGCTGAGAAAGCGCGACCCCTCCGGGGCCACGATGAGAGCCCCGTAAAGGCCGTGCTGCTGGTGCTGGCCGGCGAAGAGATGGTCGTGAAAGAAGACCGTCCGAAGCTCAGCGTCGGCAAACCAGCGGTAGACGAAGGTCTGGTCCTGGAAGGCCCCGGAAAGGTAGTTCCAACCCACGTTGGCCCCGTCGGCGGAAATGGGGTCGAACTTGACAAAGTGAACGTGGCAGCCGCAGAGCGGGGTTTCGGTCTCCATCTGGAAGGCGTTCGGTCCGAGGGTCTCGGGCAGCTTATTGGTCAAGTGGATCTCCACGCACTCGCCGGCTCGGGCCCGGATGAACAGCGGCTCGGCCGGCTTGCGTCCGGACAGGACGTCTTCCTCATCCTTGGCCAGAACGAAGAGGCGTCCCTCGGGGTCATGCCAGCCGGCCTCGTTGTAGACCAAGTCCTTCTGGATGGCGACCACGTCAAAGCGCCGGACCGGCGTGCCCGGGGGGCATGGGTTCGTGAACACGGCCCCCGGAGCCGCCCCCGGGGCGAAAGCGGCCATCTCAAGCGGGGTCGGCGGGAAGCCGCGATCAGTGTTGAGCGGGGGTTGGGGCGCCCGGCAACCGTCGGTTCCGGGAATGAAGAAAGGGAACCCGGGATGGGACCGGGTCGGCTTGGGCGGCCGGGGACGGTCGGGGAGAGGCACAAGACGAGTCACCGGTTGACCGCTTGGGTAGACGCGGGTTCCGTCCTCGCAAACGTCGTGAGTTCGGAAGATGCCCCACATGCCCTCGTCAAAGTGTGGGTAGAGATGGCAGTGGAAAATTGAGTCGCCGTAGCACCTCTGCAGGCTGCCGGCGCCGTAGAGAACATCGAAGGAAAAGGCCGACTGAGGCGAGAGGTCCTTAGAGTCACGGAGAGACGAGAGCGGATCATCCGGGCTGTTTAGCCACTGGTGGACATGAAGGTGGAAGATGTGGGTCTCCTTGACCCCGCCGTGGACCACCCGGAAGCGAACGGGATCGCCCCTATAGGCCCGAAAAACCGGGGTGGCCGGATCGCCGAAGGGCCACGAATCGTGGTGAACTTCCTCGCCCACGCACCCTGGGCAGACAACTCCCTCCATGATCAGGCGCAGGCGATTGCGCATCGGTTCTGAACGGTAGTTGATGGCGTGGGTCATGTCGGGGAAACCGGTCATGGGGTTGGTCGGGACATGGCCCTGGGCGTCCTTCACCTCCGGTTCATCGTGAAAGATGGACACGAACTCCCGGAAGTCCGGCAAGAACGGGTTGTGGATGTCGGCCACGGTCCCGGCTCGCAGGCGCCGGCCCGTCTGGGGGTCGGTCCAGGTCGAACCTCTCGCCTCGACAACAATGGCTCCGAAGAGCCCGTGAGGGTTGCTGCCTTCTTCGCTGTGGAGCGGATTCCCGAGGTCGGCGAAGTGGAAAACACCCTTCTCCGTAGCCTCAATAGTGTAGGTGATCCGGCCGCCCGGAGGGACGGTCGTGTCTGGGTTCCGGCCGGCGTAGGCCCCGTCGGAATGGCGAACCTTGTAGGCCAGACCCTTCACGTTCAGAGAGACATTAAAATCGAGAGCGTTTTCGAGGTCGATTTCGATGGTGTCACCGACGTTGGCCCGCAAGACGAGAGGCCGGACAAGGTCGACGGGTGTGAGCGGATTGTCGTGGACCAGGGCCTCCACCTCAGAACGCTGGTCGCGCGGGACGTACATTCGCCCGTTTGGATCGTGATCGCCGAAGATGTTATAGACAATCCGGATGGAGATGGCCACTATCCTGTAGCGCCTCAGCATGGCTCTTCCCTCCTCGCGGCAAGATTGCGGTCGTGACCGCGGCCCCCTACAGAGTAAGCGGGAACAGGATGCCGCGCCTAAAGGGCAAGAAGACACCGATCTGATCAGTGGGCACATAGAGCGGAGTGGGGAAGATCCACTCCGGCGCGCTGCTGAAGCGGATGTTGACCCCGGTGAGCAAACAGAAGTCTTGCTGGACGCTTGCCAGCCGGGCAACCATGATCGGCCGGAAGCTCTGCCCCAGGATGAAGAGCATCTCCGGGAGAAGGACGAAGAGGATCGTTCGACACTCAAGATCCTTGAGGCTCATCCTGATGCTGGGGCCGCCGTCAGCGTCATCTTCGTCAAGGGCGCCACCGTCTAGGCTCAAGGTCGGCTTGATGGAATCGAGGCTTGGAATGGGGTGCTCGTCGTCCTCGATCCAGAATGCGGCCAGGTTCGTCAGTGTGATCCGGAACGACCGTCCGACCAACTGAATCGGGACGCCCTCCTCAACCTTTACCACCAGGACGCCCTGCCGGACGACGACGATCACCCCTATCACGAAAAATGGATACGTCTCCGTGAAAACCAGGATCCTGCGTCCCAGGTTCCGCGCCAGGAGAGACATCATTGTCTCGCACACGGCCATCACGCCCCGGTCGATTAATTGGGTCAAGCAACACAGTCTACGCTGCCGGAGCGGCGGACGTGTCTTATGTGAACCGCGACCGGACGCCGGTTGCGACCGCCCGAGCCAGCGTGGCGGGCTGCCAAAGCGGACGGAGCGGAGCGCGGAGCAAGTTGACCGGGCTGGAACGCAAATCGTATAATGTGAAGGTTACTGGAGCCGATCGCGAAAGTCCCCAATTACGTTTTGTGTTTTGTTCCTGGCTAGCTCAACGGTAGAGCTACCGGCTGTTAACCGGTGGGTTACAGGTTCGAATCCTGTGCCAGGAGCCAGAACTCAATCCGCCGACTTCGGCGGTTCAGGCTTAGATCAAGACCCCGGGGATGAGTCTTCGGGGTCTTGTCGTTTCTTCGGGGTGCTACGGTGTGCCGGCGGCGCCGACTCCCAGCGGAACTCCCGCTGCTCCGGAGAAGCTCTTGACAGGAATTCCCGCTTGATGTGAGGTGATCTCATGATCACGAACGGCATCACCGCCGGGCTGACCCGCATCGAGCGCGCCCGAGGCTTTCTGGAGGGTGCGTCCCTATCCGAAGCCTGGGTGCGAGAGATGGGCCGTCGAGCCTTGATCTTGGAAGCCCACCACACCACCCATATCGAGGGAACGCGCTTGACCCTCGACCAAGCCGAACGTTTGCTGGCCGGAGATCCGGTTCCCGACGCCGACCCCGACGATGTGCGGGAACTGCTGAACTATCGGAGGGCCTTTGATTTCGTCTCGGAGTATCTGAAAACTGGCGGACCGATCGCTGAAGGACTGGTGCGGGAAATCCACAAGCGACTTGTCCAAGGTGTCCGGGGCGGGGCCGCGGCGCCGGGCGAGTACCGGAGAGTCCAGAACTACGTGGTCAACTCCGCCACCGGCGAGACCATCTACACGCCACCTCCGGCCTACGATGTGCCGATCATGATGGCGGAGCTGGTGGACTGGCTCAACCACGAACGAGATGTCCATCCCGTGCTGGTGAGCGGGATCGCTCAATTCCAGCTCGTGCAGATTCACCCGTTCTTGGACGGAAACGGCCGCACCTCCCGGCTTCTCTCGACCCTGTGCCTCTACCGGGCCGGCTACGACTTCAGGCGGCTGTTCACGATTAGCCAGTACTACGACCGGGATCGGACCGCCTTCTACCGGGCGATTCAGGGCGTTCGTGAGAGCGGCATGGACATGACCGGTTGGTTGGAGTACTTCGTCGAGGGCCTGGCCACCCAGACTGACCATCCAGGACTTTGAGAGTCTGTGTCCGGAGGTCAACCGGCGGTCTTTGCAGCGAGCACGGAGCCAGGAGCCAGTTCATGACCCGCCTCGCCAAGGCGGGTCTTTCATTGTTTGTGAGCCCGGCACGGGCGTTGGCTTGGGAGAGACAAAGGTGGACGAAACCATAATAGAGAAGACTTGGCACGCGATTAAGCGTGAGCACGGGAGGCCGACATGGCTCGCAAGCCGAGATCGAAGCCAGCGGAGAACGGAAACAACGGCGCCACCGTCGGCTACGAAGCCCATCTCTGGCAGATGGCCGACGCCTTGCGTGGCAGCATGGACGCCGCCGAGTACAAGCATGTGGTGCTGGGTCTCATCTTCCTTAAGTACATCTCCGACGCCTTCGAGGAGCAGCACGCCAGGCTCGAAACGGAGAGGGCGCTGGGGGCCGACCCCGAGGACCCCGACGAGTACCGGGCCCAGAACATCTTCTGGGTGCCGTCCGAGGCGCGCTGGGCGCTCCTGAAGGCCGAGGCCAAGCAGCCGACCATCGGCAAAACCGTGGACGACGCGATGACCGCAATCGAGCGCGACAACCCGGCCCTCAAAGGCGTGCTGGACAAGGACTACGCCCGCCCTGCGCTCGACAAGGTGCGGCTCGGCCAGACCATCGACCTCGTCAGCAACATCAGGGTCGGCGACGAGGCTAGCCGGGCCAAGGACGCGCTCGGTCGGGTCTACGAGTACTTCCTCTCCGAGTTCGCGAGCGCCGAGGGCAAGAAGGGCGGCGAGTTCTACACCCCGCGCTGCGTGGTGAAGCTCCTGGTCGAGATGCTCGAACCCTACCGGGGCCGAGTCTACGACCCCTGCTGCGGCTCCTCGGGCATGTTCGTGCAGTCGGTGGAGTTCATCCAGGCCCATGCCAAGGGCAACGGCAACGGCGGCAAAGCCAAGGCCGACATCTCGATCTACGGCCAGGAGTCCAACTACACCACCTGGCGGCTGGCCCGCATGAACCTCGCTATTCGTGGCATCGAAGGCCAGATCGCCCACGGCGACACCTTTCACAACGACCGCCACCCCGACCTCCGGGCCGACTTTGTCCTCGCCAACCCGCCCTTCAACGTGAGCGATTGGCGTGGCGACCTCTTGCGTGGCGACAAGCGCTGGGCCTACGGTGTGCCGCCGACCGGCAACGCCAACTTCGCCTGGGTGCAGCACATCATCCATCACCTCGCGCCCACCGGCGTGGCCGGTTTCGTGCTGGCCAACGGCTCCATGTCGTCGGGCCAGTCCGGCGAGGGCGAGATCCGCAAGAGCATGGTCGAAGCCGACTTGGTGGACTGCATGGTCGCGCTGCCGGGCCAACTCTTCTACTCCACGCAGATCCCGGCGTGCCTGTGGTTCCTCGCCCGCGACAGGAAGAACGGCAAGTTCCGCGACCGCCGCGGCCACGTACTCTTCATCGACGCTCGCAAGATGGGCCGCATGACCGATCGCACCCACCGTGAACTGACCGATGCGGACATCGCCCGCGTCGCTCGCACCTACCACGCCTGGCGCGGTGAGAAGGACACGGGGGAGTACGAAGACATCGCTGGCTTCTGCAAGAGCGCGACGTTTGAGGAGATCCGCCAGCACGGCCACGTGCTTACGCCTGGCCGCTATGTGGGCGCCGAGGCGCAGGAAGACGATGGTGAGCCGTTTGGCGAGAAGATGAAGCGGCTGGCCGCGACACTGCGCGAACAGCAGGCCGAGGCGGCGAAACTGGACGCGGCCATCGAGGCCAACCTAAAGGAGCTTGGGCATGGTGAGTGAGTGGCCACTTGCCGATCTTTGCGAGGCAATCGTTGACTGCCCGCATTCCACACCGGTCTGGACAGACGCCGGTGTGGTTGTGCTGCGCAACGAGAACATCCGCGACGGACGGCTAAGCCTCTCGGCACCGAGCTTCACCGACGAGACTCACTATGCCGACAGAACGCGACGAGCCACACCGACCGAAGGTGACCTAGTCATCACTCGTGAAGCGCCGATGGGTGAGGTGTGCATGATCCCGCCTGGACTTCGATGCTGCTTAGGGCAGCGAATGGTTCTGCTGCGACCAAACAGAGTGAAGGCCGACAGCCGCTTCCTTCTCTACGCAATCCAGTCTGAGGCCGTTCAACGAGGAATCCGCGTCAACGAAGGGACCGGATCGACCGTCAGTAACCTTCGTATCCCTTTGCTAGAGGCCCTCTCGATCCCCGCACCCCCGCTCCTCGCACAACGCGCCATCGCCCACATCCTCGGCACGCTGGACGATAAGATTGAGCTGAACCGGCGGATGAACGAGACGCTGGAGGCGATGGCACGCGCGCTGTTCAAGTCGTGGTTCGTGGACTTCGACCCCGTTCGCGCCAAGGTCGAAGGCCGCGATCCCGACCTGCCCAAGGCCCTCGCCGACCTCTTCCCGGATTCGTTCGAGGATTCGGAGATGGGGGAGATACCGAAGGGGTGGAAGATCCAATCGCTCGGTGGCCTCGCTGCCTTGAACTCCGAAGTCTGGACCAGACATACCCGTCCGGGAGTTGTGCGGTACGTCGACCTGTCGGGTACCAAGTGGGGAAGGGTCGAGACAGTCACGACACACGCAAATCAAGACGCTCCGAGTCGGGCTCGACGAGTCCTTAGGCCGGGAGACACGATCGTCGGCACAGTGCGACCTGGAAACGGTTCATACGCCTATATCACCGACAGTGGCCTTACGGGCAGTACCGGTTTCGCGGTCTTGAGGCCCGTCAGACCGGAGTACCGGGAGTTTGTGTATCTAGCGGCAACCACACGGGAGAACATCGAAGCGCTGGCGCATCTCGCGGACGGCGGTGCGTATCCCGCAGTTCGTCCTGAGGTGGTCGCACGCACGCAGGTAGTCGGCGCCTCGCCCGCAATCATCGCCCTCTTCGCACGGACGACGGCACCTTTGCTTGAGAGCATGGCCCGGAGCCAACGCGAGAGTCTCGGGCTCGCCGCCCTCCGCGACACGCTTCTGCCGAAGCTCATCTCCGGCGAACTTCGGGTGAAGGACACCGACGGAATCGCTCAGGAGCTAGCCTAATGGCAGATCTTAATCTCACGCAGATCGAAGCCGACGCTCTAATCGCATTGCCGAAGCACCGGGTCGACGACACGCAGTGGGACTATCCCGGCGTGGGAGGCATCTCGATTCCTCTTGTCTCGGCCGACCGCCGAGAGCAATTTGTCCTCGATTTGCGAAGAGGGCGGATCGACCTCAGCAAGGAGACCTTCCAGAATCGGGGTCGCCAGGTCGTCGTCCTAGTGCGCCTCGACCTGGGGGGCGCCCCACACCGCAATCCGGACGGGGAGGAGATTGGCCCGCCCCATCTGCACTTGTACCGGGAGGGGTTTGCTGACAAGTGGGCCGTTCCGGCGCCGCCAGACCGATTCGCGAACTTCAGCGACCCGTGGGGTACTGTTGAGGACTTCATGAGGTATTGTAGTGTCGTCGAGCCACCGCTCATCCGCCGGGGGTTATTCACATGATCAACGAAGTGCAGGCGCTCTTGGATCAGTACTGGGTGTGGCTGCGGGACAGAACGACCCTGCGGCAGGTTAACAATTGGGTCGAAATCACGACTCCGTACCTCGATCGTCACAACGACCACATCCAAATCTACGCCAGCCGTCGCGACACGGGATTCGTGCTCACGGACGACGGCTACATCCTGCAGGACCTTGAGCAGTCCGGCTGCAGTATCGACAGTCCGAAACGCCAGGGTCTGCTCAAGATGACGCTGAACGGCTTTGGGGTCCAGCTCAATGCTCAAGCCCTCGAAGTGCATGCGTCGCCGGACAACTTCGCACTGCGGAAACACAATCTTGTGCAGGCCATGCTTGCCGTCAACGACTTGTTCTACTTGGCCTCGCCCTTTGTCGCCAATCTGTTCTACGAGGATGTCGTTGCCTGGCTCGATCTTTCGGAGATCCGATTTACGCCCAAGGTGAAGTTCACGGGAAAAAGTGGCTACGACCATCTCTTTGACTTCGTGGTCCCCAAGTCCAGGGTTCAGCCCGAGCGCATCGTGAGAGCCATTAGCAGACCCAGCCGCGATACGGCTCAGGCGATGGCCTTTTCGTGGATCGACACAAGGGAGGTACGGGCTCCTGACTCGCGTGCCTATGCGATCTTGAACGACTCCGAGCTTCCGATCTCCGGAAGCGTCTTGGATGCCATGCGCAGTTATGACGTGCATCCGGTCCTGTGGTCGGAGCGGGAGCGCGTGCGAGAGGAACTGGCGGCGTGAGCGCCTCGGCCTTCACCGAATCCACCATCGAGCAAGCCGCCCTGGCCTGGCTCGAAAGCGTCGGCTGGCGGGTCCGGCACGGCCCGGAGATCGCCCCCGGCGAGCCCGGCGCGGAGCGGGGCGACTACGGGCAGGTTGTCTTGGAGCGGCGGCTGCGCGATGGGCTCGGCCGGCTCAATCCGGATCTTCCGGCCGAGGCCCTGGACGATGCCTTCCGCAAGCTCACCCGGCCCGAGGGGGCCGACCTCCCCGCGCGCAACCGGGCCGTGCACCGCCTGCTCGTGGACGGGGTGACGGTTGAGTACCGCACCCCCGAGGGTGAGATCCGCGGCGCCCAGGCGCGGGTGGTAGACTTCGAGAACCCGGAGGCCAACGACTGGCTGGCGGTCAATCAGTTCACGGTCGTTGAGAACAAGCGCAGCCGCCGGCCGGACATTGTTCTCTTCGTCAACGGCCTCCCGCTGGCGGTCCTGGAGCTTAAGAACGTGGCCGATGAAAGGGCCACCATCTGGACGGCCTTTCATCAGCTTCAGACCTACAAGGCCGAGGTCGGCTCGCTCTTCACGACCAACGAGTTGCTGGTCATCTCCGACGGGGTGGAGGCGCGCGTCGGAACCCTCACCGCCGGCCCGGAGTGGTTCAAACCCTGGCGCACTATCTCCGGCGAGGACCTGGCCGATGCACACCTGCCGGAGCTGCGAGTGGTCATCGAGGGCCTCCTCACGCCCCGTCGCTTCCTCGACCTCGTGCGGGACTTCATCGTCTTTGAGGAAGCGGGCGGCGGCCGGCTGTCCAAGAAGATGGCCGGCTACCACCAATTCCACGCCGTGCGGGTGGCCCTGAGCGAGACACTCCGGGCCGCGAAACTGCGGCGCGAAGCCGGCGAAGCGGCCGAGGCCCGGGGTGGTTACGAGACCGGCCGGGCCCCCGGCGGCAAGCCTGGCGACCGGCGCATCGGCGTGGTCTGGCATACGCAGGGCTCGGGGAAGAGCCTGACCATGGCCTTCTATGCCGGGCGGATCATCCGCGAGCCGGCCATGGAGAATCCCACCGTTGTCGTGCTCACCGACCGTAACGACCTTGACGACCAGCTCTTGGGCACCTTCTCGCGTTGTAGGGAACTCCTACGGCAACCGCCGGTCCAGGCCGAGGATCGCGCTCATCTACGAAAGCTCTTGCGAGTCGCGGCGGGCGGTGTGGTCTTCTCTACCGTTCACAAGTTCCTGCCCGAAGAGAAGGGCGACCGGCAGCCGGCGCTTTCGGATCGCCGCAACATCGTGGTCATCGCCGATGAAGCCCACCGCAGCCAGTACGACTTCATCGACGGTTTCGCCGCCCACCTGCGTGACGCGCTGCCCCGCGCCTCGTTCATCGGCTTCACCGGCACGCCCATCGAGCTTAAGGACGCCAACACCCGCCAGGTCTTCGGCGACTACATCAGCATCTACGACATTCAGCGCTCGGAGCAAGACGGCGCCACAGTGCCCATCTACTACGAAAGCCGCCTCGCCAAGCTGGCCCTCGATGAGGCTGAGCGACCCAAGATCGATCCGGACTTCGAGGAAGCCACCGAGGGCGAGGAGGTCGAGCGCAAGGAGAAGCTCAAGACCAAGTGGGCCCAACTCGAGGCCGTCGTCGGGGCGGAAAGGCGCCTGGAGGTCATTGCCCGGGACATAGTCGCCCACTTCGAGCAGCGATGCGAGGCCATGGACGGAAAGGCCATGGTGGTGTGCATGAGCCGGCGCATCTGTGTGGAGCTCTATCGCCAGCTGGTGCGGCTGCGGCCCACCTGGCGCCACCGCGATGACGGTAAGGGCCTGATCAAAGTAGTCATGACCGGCTCGGCCTCCGATCCACCGGACTGGCAGCCCCACATTCGCACCAAGCTACGGCGCGAGGCCCTGGCCAACCGCTTCCGCGACGACGCCGATCCGCTGCGGGTCGTGCTCGTCCGCGACATGTGGCTCACCGGTTTCGATTGCCCAAGTTTGCATACCATGTACGTGGACAAGCCCATGCGCGGCCACGGGCTGATGCAGGCCATCACCCGAGTTAATCGCGTCTTCGGCGACAAGCCCGGCGGGTTGGTGGTGGATTACCTGGGGCTGGCCCATGAGCTAAAGCAGGTCCTGGCGGCCTACACGGACAGCGGGGGCACGGGACACGCGCTACACGACCAGGACGAGGCGGTCGCCCTGATGCTGGGGAAGTACGAGGTCTGCCGCGGGCTCTTCCACGGCTTCGACTGGTCGAAGTGGACCGGCGGCAGGCCCCAGGAGCGGCTGGGCCTCTTACCCCCCGCCCAGGAGCACATTCTCAAGCAGGAGAACGGGAAGGACCGGTGCCTGCGAGCCGTACGGGAGTTGACTCTGGCCTTCGTGCTGGCGGCGCCCCACCCTGAGGCCTTGCGCATCCGCGACGACGTGGCCTTCTTTCAGACCGTTCAAGCGGCCCTGGCCAAGCGGGCGGCGGGGGACCCCCGTCCGGAGGAGGAAATCGACTACGCCATCCGGCAGATCATTTCCCGCGCGGTGGCGGCGGAAGGCATGGTCGACATCTTCGCCGCGGCCGGACTCCGGAAACCCGACCTCTCGATCCTTTCCGACGAGTTCCTGGCCGAGGTGCGCGGGCTACCGCATAAGAACCTCGCCGTGGAGATGCTGCGCAAGCTGCTGGAGGGAGAGCTGCGGGCCCGCCGGCGCAAGAACGTGGTTCAGGCGCGATCCTTCGCCGAGATGCTGGAGGACACGATCCGCCGCTACCAGAACCGGGCCATCGAAGCGGTACAGGTGATTGAAGAGATGATCCAGATGGCCAAGGACCTGCGCCAGGCGGACGCCCGCGGGGAGACCCTCGGGCTCTCGGAGGACGAACTAGCCTTCTACGACGCGCTCGAGGTAAACGACAGCGCCGTCAAGGTGCTGGGAGACGAGACCCTGCGTCTTATCGCGCGGGAGCTTGTGAAAACGGTGCGGGCAAACGTGACCATTGACTGGACCCTGCGGGAGACGGTCCGGGCCCAACTTCGCGTGCTGGTGAAGCGGGTCTTGCGCCAGCACGGCTATCCGCCGGACAAGCAGAAGAAGGCTACTGAGACTGTGCTCGAACAGGCGGAGGTGGTCGCCGCGGAATGGGTCGGAGCCTGACGGGCTGACCTCGACAGGAATCTCTGCCCCCGCCAAAGTTCGCTCATTTAGCTGTTACAAACCCCCTTAGTTGCATGTTTTTTCCACCTCCGCTATGATAAGGATGTCTTGGGCGCACTGGATGCGGACAGGGAGGTGACACCGTTCGACGCGCCGCGTGCCCGGACAGACAGCCTTGGGGGTGGAGATCATGAACCAGCCATACGACGACATTGGGTTGCGCTCCGTCTTAAGGGCTTCAGGTTCCATGCGCGTCTCGCCGGACATCATCCCTTACGGACCGGCGACCGTGCCCGACCCGCAGCGGTTCTTCTCCTCGAACTGGGACTCCGACGTCGGCGTCGACATCGCCGCCGGGCAACCGAACAACATCCACTTGCGGGCCATGAACTACGGGACCCACCCGGCCGCGGGCGAGGGCTACCTGTACTACTGCGACGCCACTCTCATACCGTGGCCTTCCTTGTGGTCCGGGCACGCCTTGTGGACCGCCGAGAAGGCCGACCACGTCGACTTCGAGGCCGGCGCAAACGCCATAACCGTGGGCGGAGACCCCTTTACCTGGACGCCGCCGGTGGTTAATCCCCGCGCTCCGTACTCCCTGGTGGCCAGGGTTGTCACCGAGACCCACCCAAACCCCATTCCGCCGGACGACTGCACCCTTCATGATCTCATCGGCTACTTCGCCCCCTCGGCCAACGGCGCGGCGGCTTCCGCCACCCGGGCCGCGATCACCGTGAGCCCCGACGAGGCCAAGGACCTCTCGGTCGCGGTCGGTCTTGAGACCCGCGGAGAGGCTATTCCCCATCTCCACATCGCGGTCCGGTGCTCGAAGATTCCGATCGGCTGCGGCCTGACCGCGTTGGCCCGTTCCCCCGGCCTCCATCCGGCCGTAGACATCCGGGGCCCCGTTACGCGATACCCGGAGTTCGTTGTCGGGGCCGAGACCAACCTTAAGGCCGAGTCCAGCGCCCCCATCACCCTCGGCTTCCGCGCCAATGGCCAGACCATCCCCCCGGATGCCCGGATCGAACTCCTGGCCATGGTTTCCGCGGATGCTCCGGTGCCCGGGCGGGGGCTAGTGATAGGCAGCTTCACCCTTCTGTTTCGCTAGTTGCGCGTGAGCGGCTGCGCTAGGCGGGGTCGTGTGTCCGCCGCAGTCTACTGAGGGAGGAATTCACCGATGGTTACTTACGATGACCTGTTCATCAGATCCGGCCTGAGCGACACCGGCGTGGTTCCCTATCCGAACTCTCCCTTCTGTTCGCCCGACATCATCCCCTACGGTTCGCAGCCCGTCCAGCACCCCAAGGACACCTTCGCCAACTTCGGGCAGGACTTTGGGGTCAACATCCGCCTGAGGGAAGACAACTACATCTACGCGCGCGGTCTGAACAACGCCCCCGGGGCGGCCTCGGGCAAGGCCTACCTCTACTACGCCGACGGCTCGATGATCCTCTGGCCCAAGATGTGGGCCCAGCACCCCATCCTGACCGATCAGAAGAAGGACTACATTGACATCAGTTCCGGGGCCACGGGGCAGAACTGGATCGCCGACACGCCCTTCAGGTGGCGCCCAGAGACCGCACCCAACGACCACTTCTGCATCATCTCCCGGGTCGAGACAGCCGCCCACCCCAACCCGATTCCGGACATCATCAAGATCAGCGATCTGGCCGCGTTCCTCTGCAACAACCGGGGCTTCGCCTGGCGCAACGTGACCACGGTGATGGGTTCCCCGCCCGAGCTCAACGTTCCCGTCCTCTACGAGCAGGGCCCCGAGGCGCACTACATGTACGTGATTCTTGAGTGCTCTAAGCTCCCGATCGGGTCGTCCATTGCTTTCACCTGCGGCACACCTGGTCCCGAGCCGCTCCTCACCCTGCAGAAAACCAACATCACGACCTACCCGAACTTCTTTGCCGGCGTTATGTCAACGGTCCCCGCCGGCTTCACGTCCTATGTCACCTACTCATTCTGGTCCAACAACCTACCCGTTCCGGCCGACGCCAGTATCGGTCTGAAGGCCGTCTATCTCACCAGCACGGGACATCCGCTACACGAGGCGGCTTTGCCTCTGGAAAGTATCCGAGGCACGCAGGGGTTTGACGTGGGCGCGACGGTCGGCCCGACCAAGGGCATTGTTCTGGGGCAGTTCTCCACCAAATTCACGGGGAGCTGACCGGGTGATCGGCGAAACGGCACGAGATGACACCCCTCGGAGGGATGAACATGGCACTTGACAGTGCTTTCCTTGCCAACCTAGAGGCCGAACTGAAGGCGGCGGGAGCGAAGTGGACCGCGGGACAGACCTCGCTGTTTCAGATGTCTGAGGCCGAACTCAAGCGGCGCCTCGGCTACGTCCCCGGTCCCGGTGAACCCACGCTCGCTGAGCGCGAGGCTACCTCGGCCTCCCGGAAGAAAGAGACGCCACCGCCAGGCGTGCCGGCGACGGGTCCGCTAGCGGGGACTACCCCGTCGGCCTGGGACTGGCGCAACGTTGGCGGTCGCAACTTCATCAGTTCGATCAAGGATCAGGGCAGTTGCGGCTCGTGCGTGGCCTTTGGAACAGCGGCGGCCCTGGAGGGCGACGTCCGCGTCGCCACCGACGTGGCCCTCAGCGATCCAGGCGGCGGGGCCCTGCCCGACCTCTCGGAGGCCCAGCTCTTCTACTGCGGGGCCGGAGCGAACCAGTGCTCGGTAGGTTGGTACCCTTCGGCCGCCCTCAACTACGCCAGGGACACCGGCGTGGTTCCGGACTCCTGCTTCCCCTACAGCGCCGGTAACCAGCCCTGCAATCTCTGCTCCAACTGGCAGAACCTCCTGACCCGCATCTCGGCCTGGCACTACATCTCCTCGGTGGCCGACATGAAGGCCTACCTATCCAGCCGCGGCCCGCTGATCACCGCCTTCACGGTCTACCGGGACTTCTTCGGCTACTCCGGCGGGGTTTACTCCCATCAGAGCGGCGAGGCCGTTGGCGGCCACTGCGTCGCCTGCGTCGGATACAACGACTCAATACAGGCCTGGCTCTGCAAGAACAGTTGGGGCAGCGGTTGGGGAGAGGGCGGCTATTTCTGGATTGCCTACGGGCAGTGCGGGATCGACGCCTACATGTGGGCCGTAGACGGCTTGGCCAGGATCTACCCCCTCTACGACGACATCTTCATGCGGGACAACCTTGCCGACATCGGCCAGGTTCCCTCGCCGCCTCCCGCCTACTACTCGCCCGACATCATTCCCTACGGCGACCTTCCCGTTGGCGACCCCGTCACGTTCTTCAAGAGCAACTACGGGCAGGATGTGGGCAAGGACATCTACAAGGGCCAGTACAACTACATCTACACCCGGGCCAAGAACCTGGCCCTCGGGCCGAAGGCCGGGAAAATCTACCTCTATTTCAGCCGGGCCTCCCTCCTTCTCTGGCCGTCTCTCTGGTCGGCGAACGCGATCCAGACCGAACAGGGCGGGGCCTCGGCCGCGGTTAGCGCCCAGGGCTTGGGCGAGGTCGTCGTGCCGGAATCGGCCTTCCTCTGGCAGCCGCCACCGCTTCCAGACCCGCACGACCACTACTGCCTCGTTTCCCGAGTGGAGACAGACACGCATCCCAACCCGATTCCCCCCGACGGCTCCATTACCGACTTCGCCCAGTACGTGATGTGTAACCCGGCCGTCGGCTGGCGGAACGTGCGCCTTGTGGAGCACGACACACCGAGCCTGCAGTTCAGGGTCGACCTCGTGGTCAATGAAGCGGTGAAGCTCTACATCGGTCTCGCCGCCACGGACCTCGACGGCTGCTCCGTCCAGTTCGCCTGTGGCGTGAAGGGGCCCAACCCGCCCCTGGTTCTGGACAAGACCCTCGTCTCGGGACCCAACGTGATCTACGGCATCTTCTCCGACGTCCCGGCCAAGTTCAGCGCGCCGATCACCGTCTCGTACTGGAAGGGCAGCCAACCGGTGAACCCCGGGGCAACCTTGAAGCTGGTGGCCTTCTACCCCATCGAGGGCGAAGCTCACCCGCTCGCGGCCTACGCCACGGATCTCGAGGCTCTCCTGCCCACCAAGGCCATCTTGGTCGGCGAGTTCATCCTGAAGATCGTGGACAGCAAGGCCGGCTCGGTGAGCGACGCCCCTCCGGCCGAGCCGGATCTGCCGCCGAAGGCGGTGTAGGGCCGGAAGAGCTACCCTAGCCGCGGCCCGGTTAGGGAGCGTGGAAGCGAAGGATCGCAAGCGAAGATCGCCCGTCCCGGGCCTTTGGGGATGGGCGATCTTGGTCTTACGATGAAACCCTCCCCGGGCAGGCTCAGTATGGGCCACTGGAAGGAGACTACGGGAGGGCGTGGAACCCTCCGAACGTCTGTTTGGTTTCCAGCATTCCCGCTTACGAAGAAAGCGTTTCAACAACCCAACGACCGGAGGGACCGAGTTTGAGTGACGACGAGAACCTCTTTCAACAACAGACCCGCGAGGCGCGGCGGGCCGAGGCCCCCCTGGCCGTCAGGATGCGACCCCAGGACTTATCGGAGTTTGTCGGTCAGGACCACATTGTCGGGCCGGGGACCATTCTCCGGCGGGCCATCGAGGGGGGCGCCCCGCCGTCCTGCATCTTCGCCGGTCCGGCCGGCACGGGTAAGACCACCCTGGCCCGTCTGATCGCCAGTCACACGGATTCGGTCTACGTGCAGATCAGCGCCGTGACCAGCAATGTGGCCGAAGTCCGGAGGCTGATCGACGAGGCTCGCCACCAGCTTACCCACTTCAACCGCCGGACCGTGGTCTTCCTCGACGAAATCCATCGCTTCAACAAGGCCCAGCAAGACGTGCTCCTGCCCGCGGTCGAGGACGGCGCGCTCATCCTGGTCGGGGCCACGACCGAGAACCCCTACTTCGCCCTCAATTCGGCCCTGCTCTCGCGCTGCCGGGTCTACAAGCTCGAGCCCCTGACAGAGGGCGACCTGGTCCTGATCGTCGAACGGGCCATCAAAGACGAGGAGCGCGGGCTTGGTCATCTCAAGGTCGATTTGCCCCCGGAGGCTCTCCAGCATCTCGTCCGGGTGGCCGACGGCGACGCCCGGGCCGCTCTCTCGGCCCTGGAGATGTCGGCCCGGGCCACCGGTCTCGACGAGGATGGGCGGCGCCAGGTGAACCTGTCCACGGTGGCCGAGGCCGTCCAGCGCCGAGCCCTCAACTACGATCGCGGGGGCGATCAGCATTACGACACCATCTCGGCCTTCATCAAGAGCATGCGTGGCGGCGATCCCGACGCCGCCCTCTACTGGCTGGCCCGCATGGTCTACGCCGGGGAGGATCCAAGGTTCATTGCCCGTCGCATTGTCATCTGCGCGGCCGAGGACGTTGGCAACGCCGACCCCCGGGCCCTGACCGTGGCCACGGCGGCGGCGGAGGCCGTGGCTCTGGTCGGCTGGCCGGAGGGTCGCATCCCGCTGGCCATGGCCGCGGCCTACGTGGCCACCGCGCCAAAGAGCAACGCCGCCATGGGCATCGACGCCGCCCTGGCCGACGTGATGAACGAGTCGGGCGGTCTGGTGCCGGTGCACCTCCGGTCGTCGAGCTACCCCGAGGACGACAAGCGGCCGGCAAGCGGGGGGGCCTCCACCGGCGCCAAGGCTTCCGCCGTCGGAGGTCCGGGCTACGTCTACCCACACGATTTCCCGGGCCACCACGTGCGGCAGCAGTACCTGCCCGACGACCACCCGCGCGGGCGATACTATAGGCCGTCGGAGATGGGCTACGAAGCAACCTTGCGCGAGCGTATGGCGCGGTGGTGGCCGGACGAAAGCGGCGCGACCCCCGGAGCAGGTTCCGCCCGTGGCCGGCAGGGACAGAAGCCTCTCGACCCGAAAGGCAACACTTGAAATGTGACCGGACGCGCCGGGGTCTCCGGCGCATGCAGGAAGCCAAGAGGCGTCCTGTAGAGTCAAGGGAGGATTCCTGGTGGAAGTATTCGAGGCAATTGCCAAGAGACGGAGCATTCGCAAGTACGTCCCACTTCCGATTCCCGAAGACAAGCTCCAGCGGGTCTTACAGGCCGCTCAGGCCGCTCCGTCGGCCAGCAACAGGCAAGAGTACAAGTTCATCGTTGTGAAGGACCAGGAGACAAGGGAACGCTTGGTCCGCGCCGCGGCGGATCAGGGTTTTCTGGCCGAGGCCGGCGTGGTGATCGTGGCCTGCGCCACCGATCCATCGCGCAAGTGGCACGCCGTCGACGTTGCCATCGCCATCGACCACATGACCCTGGCCGCCGTGACCGAGGGTCTCGGAACCTGCTGGATCGGCGCGTTTGAAGAAGAGGCGGTCAAGTCGATTCTGGGCATCCCCGACAACGTCCGGGCGACCATGCTCCTCGTGCTTGGCGTCCCGGCCGAAGAAGGCCGGCCCCGCCAGCGCAAGAGCCTTGGCGAGCTTCTGATGCAGGACAAGTGGCAGGAGTAGAAGGCGGAGTCAAGCAAGAAGGTATCGCTTTGAGGGCGGGCTGACCCGTCGGTTCGCGATTCGGGCTTTCTGCTATAATGATGATCGCGTGCGCCCGTAGCTCAGCGGTGGAGCGACCGGCTCATAACCGGTTGGTCGTAGGTTCGAATCCTGCCGGGCGCACCAGCGAAGAAGACGGCGCGGCCGGTGCCGCGATGGGCTTGGCGGCAAAGCGTCGGGTGGCCGCGATAGGCTTGGCGGCAAAGCGTTCAGGTTGCCGCGCTAGGGCCGGTAAGCTATAATTAAAAAGCTTCAAAAGCCCGTCAAGAGTTGCCTTTGACAATGCCATCAGTTCAACCGGCCCCATGGTCTAAAGGTTAGGACATCACCCTTTCAAGGTGGTAATCCGGGTTCAATTCCCGGTGGGGTCACCAGGTTTGGGTGGGCGGATAGCTCAGCGGGAGAGCGCTCGACTCACATTCGAGAGGTCCCGGGTTCGATCCCCGGTCTGCCCACCAGGTTTGGTAAGGTTTCTGATGCAAAGCGGCCGCCACGAGGCGGCCGCTTTGCTCTACGTCCTTCATCCTGGTCTAATGATACGGTGCTAGACTTAAACGCGACTCCAGGCTCGTCACCTCGAAGGGAACGGACGGGGAGGCCACCGACGTGAGGCTGCTCGTAGTCGAAGACGAACCGGGTATCGTGGCCTTTCTCAGGCAGGGTCTCACTGAAGAAGGTTTCGCGGTCGACGTGGCGACCGATGGTGAGGCGGCCGTGGACTTTGCCCTCTCGGCGCCCTACGACGTGATCATCTTGGACCTTATCCTTCCGAGGAAGGACGGGCTCGAGGTTTGTGGCGAATTGCGCCGGCGAGGTCTGGCCACTCCCATTCTCATGCTCACGGCCAGGGGAACCGTGGACGACAAGGTTCAAGGCCTCTATGCCGGCGCCGACGACTATCTGGTCAAGCCCTTCGCATTCCCGGAACTTCTCGCTCGCTTGCGGGCTTTGCTCAGGCGTCCGGCCTCCGCTCTTCCCGCTGTCCTCAAGGTGGGCGATCTCAGCCTCGACCCGGGCGCCCGTCGCGCGGAACGGGCGGGAGCGCTCATCGATCTGACACCACGCGAGTTCTCCCTGCTGGAGCTGTTCATGCGCCACCCCGGACAGGTTCTGACCAGGACCCGAATTGCCGAGCACATCTGGAATTTCGATTTCTGTTGCCAATCCAATGTGGTTGATGTCTACGTCAGCTACCTGCGTCGGAAGATAGAGGCGGGTTTCCAGACCAAGCTCGTCCACACCGTGCGGGGCGTCGGGTACAAGATGGAGGTTCCCTCAGGCAGATGAAATCGCTCCCCATCCGGTTGCGGCTGACGCTCTGGCACACCCTGCTGCTGGCCGTGCTGCTGACCTCGTTCAGCGTGTTCGTCTACCTCAGTATGACTCGATCGCTTCACGCCCAGGTCGACGCCGGACTCCGGCTCGTGGCCGGTCAGATCATGACCACCATTCAGGACGAGGATGGCTGGCCCGGATTCCAGAACTCGGACACGGCCCAGCCTGGCTCGACTCTTCTTGCAACCAGAGGGTTCGCCCTCCGCCTCATCACCGAGAAAGGGACGGTTATCGGCGGAACCGGGAACTACCGTCGTCTTCCGCCGGGACCGCCCTCGGAAGGGTTGGCCACGGTGTTCGTCGACGAAGATTCGTGGCGCATCTACACGACGCTGATCGTGGCTTCCACCGCGGACGGGGCGGCCGGCCAGGAAGCGCAGGGACCCATGGAGGCCGGCGTAACCCCGGGACGCGCCTTCTTGCAGGTCGCCCAGTCTCTGGCGGGGGTGAACGAGGCCCAGGATCGGCTAGGGGGTCTCCTGTTAGCCGGCGTCCTTCTCGGGTTGATTCTGGCCGGCGCCGGCGGCGTCTTCCTGGCCGACCGGGCCCTGAGACCGATAGACGCCATCACCAGGCAGGCCAGTCGCATCGGGGCCGAAACTCTTGACGGAAGACCGCGGGACCCCGATCGGAGACTGGGTCTTGCCCTTCCCGCCGACGAAGTGGGCCGGCTGGCCCGGACTTTCGACGAGATGCTCGACCGGTTGCGGGAAGCCTTCCGCCGCGAACGTCAGTTCACGGCTGACGCGGCCCACGAACTCCGGACCCCTCTCACCGTGCTCAAGGGCTCGATCGGCGTGACCCGGCGCCGTTCCAGGACCAAGGCGCACTATGAGGAGGTTCTGGCCGAGGCCGAGGCGGAGGTGGATCGCCTCATATCCCTGTCTGAGGATCTCCTGCTCCTGGCCCGAACCGAGCGTCTTGCCGGGGTGATGAGCGCGGCCACTCCGACGGCCGACATGGCCATCGTGGCGGCCTCGGCCGTCGATCGCCTGCGGCCGCTGGCGCAAGCCAAAGGAGTCTCACTCTCACTCGACCTCGCCTTGCCGGGACCTCTGATGGCCGCCGGTGATCCGAGCGCCTTCGGTCGTGTCATTTACAATCTTGTTCACAATGCCATCAAGTTCAGCCAACCCGGCGGGCTCGTGGCAATCGAGGGATCGGTGGCGAACGATGGCCGGACGGTGCGCGTTAGGGTTACTGACAGCGGGTGCGGCATCGCTCCCGAGGACCTGCCCCACATCTTCGACCGGTTCTACCGCGCGGATCGGGCGCGTCGCCGCGTGAGCGGTGACGCGCCCGATCTCCAGGGAGGCGTGGGGCTGGGTTTGACCCTGGCCCGCTCCCTCGCCCGGGCCTTTGGCGGAGACATAACCGCCGAGAGCACACCCGGCCGGGGCAGCCTGTTCACGGTTCTTCTGCCCCGGCCCTAGCGTTCCGCGGCTCCGGCGTCAGGTTCTCCCGCCGCCGCGAGGCCGGCGACCGTGAGGTGGCGCCTAGCCACCCGATTCAGTCTCGTTCTCCGACTCGGTGTCGGACTGGTTCTCCGTCAACAGCACGGTTCCGTCGCCGGCGTCAACCGTAACTTCGGTTCCATTGTCGAGTTCGACGGTATAGACGAGGTAGCCGTCTTCCGCGTCGAGGTCGACCTTCGTGACGGTCGCCCCCGGAGCGGTGGTCACGGCCGCGGTCCCGGCCTGCTCGGCCGTGATCTTAGCCAGGGTCGTGAGGTCGGTCGGCTCTGGATCGACTACTTTGATGGAGCCAACGAAGGTGGCGCCGTCCGAGTTCTGGACATCGGCGTCCTCGTCGACTTCGGTGTCCGGGGCGGTCGACGATTCGGCCTGCGCGACGGAACTCGATTGCGTCTCCGGGACCGTCAGCGCCGCACCGCCATTATTGGCGATGGCTAGGGCCGGGAAGGCCACGAGCATCAAGGCTATGGCCGCCAGTGCGAGCATCCTGATTCTGATTGGGTATCCCTCCTTTCGGGCGCGCCCGTCTCGAGCGCGGTAAGTGAATTCGTACTCATTATGAAAGAGTTGGGTGAGGAATCCGTTAAGCCCCGGTGAGGGTTCCCTAGATGGTCAGGCGCGGCCGGTCTTATCTAACCAGGAAAGGGTTAGGGGGAGGGTCTTGTCGAATGCTCCTTCCCGTGGACATTCCGATTTCGGTGCGGCCGCCGGCATGGCCGCCCGGTGACGGAGGAGACAATCAGTGACAACCCCGACCCAGAACGCCGTGCCCAAGCGCAACGAACTGCCAGACGAGGTCAAGTGGCGGCTGGAGGATATGTACCCCTCCGATGCCAAGTGGGAAGAAGACTTCGCCCAAGTGCGGGAGCTACTGCCCAGTCTCCAATCCTATCAGGGCCGGCTTACCGCCTCCAGCCAGGATCTCCTTGAGGCTCTGGGCCTTGAGGAGACGATCGGCCGGCTGATCGATCGCGTTTTCGTCTACGCCCGGATGCGCTGCGACGAAGACAACGCCGTTGCCGCTCACCAGGCCATGGTTGACAGAGCCACGGCTCTCCTCACCGAGACCGCGGCCGCCGCCGCCTTCATGCTCCCGGAGATCCTGGCCGCCGAACCGGCCCGGATCACCGCGATGTTGAGCGAAAACCCCGGGTTGGCCCTCTACCGCCACAAGCTGGAGAACATCCTCCGGCATCGGCCCCACACCCTAACGGCGGAGATGGAGCAGCTCCTGGCCCAGACGCTGGAAATGGCTCAGGGACCCAAGACCATTTTCAACATGCTGGCCAACGCCGACCTCAAGTTCCCCACCCTTCAGGACGAGGACGGAAAGGAGATCCCTCTCACCGAAGGTCGCTACCTTCATCTCCTGCGGTCGGGCGACCGGCGAGTCCGGCGCGAGGCCTTCGAAAGCCTCCTTCGCACCTACGGAAAGTTTGCCAACACCTGGGCCGCCATCCACTCCGCCAGCGTCAAGAAGGATGTCTTCTACGCCCGGGTCCACAAGTTCCCGTCTGCCCTGGAGGCCTCCCTCCACGCGGACAATGTCCCGCTCACCGTCTACAAGGGTCTGATCGAAGCCGTCCACCAGCACCTACCCCTTCTCCACCGCTACATGGACGTGCGGAAACGTCGCCTGGGACTGGACCGGCTGGCCATGTACGACCTCTACACGCCCATGGTCAGTGAAGCCGACCGCAAGATCCCCTACCAGGAGGCCGTGAAAACCGTCGAAGCCGCCCTCCAGCCACTGGGGGAGACCTATCTCGGGAGCCTGAGAGAGAGCTTTGCCAGTCGCTGGATCGACGTTCTGGAGAACGAGGGCAAGACCAGCGGCGCCTACTCCTGGGGCGCCTACGGCACGCACCCCTACGTTCTCTTGAACTACCAGGACAACGCCCACGACATGTTTACCCTGGCTCATGAGATGGGGCACGCCCTCCACACCCATTTCTCCGAAACGAATCAGCCCTACATCTACGCGGATTACGCCATTTTCGCGGCCGAGGTGGCCTCGACATTCAACGAGAACCTGCTCCTGAGCTACCTCCTGGGCCGGACCACGGACGAGACGGAGCGCCTCTATCTGGTCAACCATCACCTGGAGGCCGTGCGCACAACCGTCTACCGCCAGACCATGTTCGCCGAGTTCGAGATGTTGACCCACGAGAAGGTTGAAGCCGGCGAGGCCCTCACCCCCGAGTTGCTGAACCAGATCTACCGGGACCTAAACGTGATGTACTACGGACCCCAGGTAGAGGTAGGCGACGATATCGCCCTGGAGTGGGCCCGGGTGCCCCACTTCTACACCCCCTTCTACGTCTACAAGTACGCCACGGGCTACTCCGCCGCCGCGGCCCTGGCCCAGCAGATCCTGCGGGAAGGCCGGCCCGCCGTTCGCCGCTACCTGGAATTCCTCGGCTCCGGCGGTTCCGATTACCCGATTAATCTTCTCCGGAGAGCGGGCGTGGACATGACCACCTCCCAGCCGGTGGAGGAGACCCTCCGGGTGTTCGGGGAGCTGGTCGGGGAAATGGAGAAGGCGACGGAAACCCCGCGCCCGGAGTAGGGGAGTAGGGGCGGGCCACCTCCGCGGCGAGAAGCCGGCTCGGGGTATGCTTGTCATGAGTCTGGGCCACCCCCCTTCACGGGGGGTGGTATCGTCACAAAGGAGCCTTCTCCGGTGCTTCAGTCCAAGCGGCGCGGCCTTGCCGCCCTACTCCTCACCGCCCTGGCCGTTTCCCTCCTGGGCGCGGAGTCCTGGTCGATCGGCCGGACCCTTGGTGGTCCCTACGCAAGACCCGCTCCGAGTGGCATCCTGTTCCGGACCCTGGGCACCGCCGCCGATTTTGCCGCCGGGATGCGCAGCGGGGTGAAGATCGACGAGCCGGCCGCCCTGGTCCTCGATCCGACGGATGGTCTCCAGTCCGGGGCCGACACGACCGGCGGTTTTCGCACGGGCGCCGTTGCCCCGGGCGCCTACAACGGAGGAACCTTCCTCTACGGCACCTACCTTTCGCCAATAGTCAGCGCCGGAGCGGGGGCGGGCAGCGCCGGAGCGGGGGCGGGGGCGGACCAGATCGTGGCCTCCTGGTGCGCCGACACTCCCGAGGGCACCTGGCTTCAGGTGGACGCCCGGGCTCTCCAGGACGGCGCCTGGACCAAGTACTACACCATGGGCGTCTGGGCCTCGGGTACCTCGACGGTGAGGCGCCACAACGCCGGCCCCCAGGAAGACGCCGACGGCCTGGTCGACACCGACATCCTCAAGCTCAAGACCGTTGCCTCGGCCCTGCAACTGCGGGCCACGCTGTTCACGACCGATCCTGACGTCACGCCGAGGTTGCGCCGGCTGTCGGTGGTGGCTACCGGTCCGTCTGCCGGCCCGTCTACCGGCCCGTCCGTCGGGTCCTCGGGGTGGGCCTGGGGCACGAACCTGGCCGTGCCGGAGCGCCGTCAGAACGACTTCCCGGACGGGGCCGGCTGGTGCAGCCCCACCTCGCTATCGATGCTCATGGCCTTCTGGGCCCGCCAGACCGGGAATGCCGCCTGGGACCGGACCGTCCCCGAGACGGCCGCCGGGGTCACGGACTACGCCTACGGGGGCGCCGGAAACTGGACCTTCAACACGGCCTACGCCGCCAGCCTGGGGTTCGACGCCTACGTGACCCGCTTTGGGTCGCTGGCCGACGTCGAGCGGTGGATTGAAGCCGGCGTGCCGGTGGCCATCAACATCGCCTTCGAGCAAGGGGAACTCGACGGCGCGCCCATGCCCTCCAGCGACGGGCACGTGATCGTCATCCGGGGTTTCAGCCGCGCGGGCGATCCGATCGCCAACGATCCGGCGGCAAGAGCCGATCAGGGGGAGAAGGTCAGGATCGTCTACGACCGGGGCCAACTCGAGAGGGCCTGGCTCGGGAGTTCCAGCGGCACAACCTACGTTCTCTTCCCGCCGGACTACCCGACGCCGTAGGCCGCCACCGCTGTCCGGGCCACCCGCCAGAGCAGGATCACGCCGATTAGCCTTGTCACCGCCCCGATGCCTATGCCCATCCTGACGCCCGTCATCGAGGCCACCCACACGCCCAGAAGCGGCGCCGAGAGAACGACCAGACCATTCACGATGTTGAAGACGGCAATGTAGGTCGAGCTATCCTCCTGGGGGGCGACCTCAAGGATACTGTTGAAAGCGCTGAGGTCGAATCCGGAGACGAAGGCGGAGAAGATGAACTCGATGACCGACGGCGCCCAGGCGGTTTGGATGAAGCAGTAGAGGAGGCCGTGCAGGGGCCGGACCGTGGCGCAGAGGGCCAAGGTCCGCCGGTGACCGTAGCGATCGGAGAAGCGACCCCAAAAACGGTAGGTGAGAACCGCGGCCAGACCACCGGCGGTGTAGAGCAGTCCAATCCAGAAGGTCGACATGTGCATTTCCCGGACGAAGAGGATCGGGTAGAGAGCCTGGGGCATAAACAGGCTAAACCAGAAGATGGCCATGGCCGTCATGAATGACGTAAACTGGCGGTTTTTTCGCAGGCGGCCCAGAGACCGGAGGATGTCGGTCCCGGCTTTGCGCCGCTCCTCCGCCCGCGCTGACGACGGGGGCTCCCGGAGGGTCGTCAGGTAGTAGACCGAGACCATGAGAAAGACGAACGAGGTCAGGTTGAGGATCGTATAGTTGGCGGGGAAAGGCAGGGCCGTCAGAAGCCAGCCGCCGAGGGCCGTGGCCAACAGGGTCGCCGCGCTGATGAAGGCATTCCGCTGTCCGAAGATCTGGCCCCGGTGTTGGGGTGGAAAGAGCCTCTGCACGAGGGCCGTCCACGTGAGGCCGGCGACCGAGGCGGGCAGGTTCATGAGCGCCACGGCCAGGACGAAGACCCAGGCTCTGGGGACCGGCAGAAACGGCAGGAGGGCGAAGAGAAGGAAGAAGGACCGGCTGAGGGCCGCCCAGAGGACCACGACCGGGAGCTTCCGCCGGGTCCCGCCGGCTAAGAGGGCCCCGATGGCCTGGCCGATCATCCCGACCAGAGCCGGCAGCGAGACCAGGAGCCCCACCATGTAGTTCGTGGCCCCGAGAGCCATGGCGAAAACGCTCATGAACGGGTTGAAGAACCCCGTCATCACGGCGAAGGCCATGCCGTCGAGGAGACTCTGGCGGACGTTGTGCCGAAGCGTGGGGTCGATCGTTTCGGGCTCGACCGGGGGTATGGCTATCACGCGGCCATAATACGCCCCGCCCGCCCCGGATACCTCTGTCACGGTGCCGCGAAACCCCAGCTATCCTCCTTTTCCGGCGACGGCCCCTGGTCTCGGCCGGCGGGCGCGGCAGGCCGGATGCCGCGCCCGCCGCGCCCGCTTTCCACTTTACGTCTGCAGGTCGGGTCCGTAGGACGACGCGTACTCCACGGCTTGATCGACAAGGGGGAACAGGGCCAGGCACCTGACGCTGCAGTAGACCAGGCATAGGATGGGGAAGGGCTGGGTTGACGCCGACAGCTCGTTGACGCTCTTCACGGTTTGTCACCTCCTCCGGCGATCCACCGCCAACATGAAGGACTCTGGCTTGACTGTACGACGGCCTTGTTCTGGCTGTCAATGGAGCAGACGCCAGTGTCTGGAGGCAATCGGCCCGGCGCGACAGAAATGGCCTCCGCTGTAGCTAGTGAGGTGAGACCTTAGCTACTTCGTCGAGCGCCACAGGGAAGAAGAGTTCGGCTTTGAGGCAGCCTATTAGGATCGCGCTTTGGTGGCAAGACGGGCAATTGACTTTCCCGGTCTCGAGTAGGACCGCCACTTGGACTACTCCCGGTTTCGCGGGGTCGATGCCCGGACGGAACCGGCTCGTGTCCACGCCCTCCTGGGGGGCGACGTCCGGGTCCGCCGGCAGGAAGCGGCGGTTCGCAGGACGGTGACGCCGATACGGCGAAAGCAGTGGCATGAAGGAGCTTTCCGGAATGCTGGGGTGTCCCTATCAGGTCAGTGACCAGGCTCAGGCGTGCCATGGCATACGCTCTGCTGGCCGCGGCCCTGTTCGGAGCGGCGACACCCGCGTGTAAGGTCCTCCTATCGGGTCTCACGTCGTTCCAGCTCGCGGGGCTGCTCTACCTGGGCGCGGCTCTGGGCGTCGCCCCTGCGGCGTGGCGAGGAGGGGGTATCCGTCTACCGGCGAGAGCCGATAGACGAAATCAGATCCGGTTGCTCGGCGCGGTCGTCGCCGGGGGCATCTGCGGGCCCGTGCTTCTGCTGTTTGGCCTTCGCCTCGCAGAGGCGGCGTCCGTCTCCCTCTGGCTGAACTTCGAGGTCGCAGCGACCGCCCTGCTGGGCGTCCTTGTCTTCCGTGAGCACCTGGGGTTGCCGGGCTGGGCCGGCGTGGCTTGCACGTTCGCCGGGGCGGTTCTCCTATCTCTGCGCGACGGAACCGCGGGACTCGCGGCTGGCGCCCTCGTGCTCCTGGCGTGCCTGTTCTGGGGGCTGGATAATCACCTGACGGCCCTCATCGACGGAATCACCCCCAGCGAGAGCACCTTCTGGAAAGGGTTGGTGGCTGGTGGGACGAATCTGGCCATCGGACTCGCCCTTGATCCCCTCGTCCCGGCTATGCCGGTTGTCGCTGCTGCGCTGGTCGTCGGCCTGTGCGCGTACGGCGCGAGTATCGTCCTCTACATCACGTCGGCCCATGCCCTTGGTTCCACCCGCGCGCAGATTGTCTTCGCCAGCGCCCCGTTCTTCGGTGTCGTTCTCTCAGTTCTGTTTCTCAGGGAATCGCTCACCTTCATCCACCTGGGGTCGGGACTGCTGTTCGGTGCGGGCATCGGCTTCCTTGCTCTTGAGCGCCATACACACGTTCACGGGCACGAGGCTATCGAGCACGAGCACGAGCACGGGCACGAGAACCCGCACGATGACGGGCATCACGATCACGATCATCCCGGCTTGGCAGACTCGGCGCGACGCGGGCACCGACACGATCACGTGGCGACGACGCACGACCACCCCCATTTGCCGGACCTACACCACCGTCACAGGCATGGCTCACACGACTAGGTGGTCCAGGAGCTCGCCCAGGTCTTTGGCCTTCCCGGCCAACTCGTGGCTTTCCAACAGCCCGATCTCAAAGAGACGGGTCAACTGCGGGTAGGGTTCCGGAAGCCCGAGAATGTCCACGACTTGCTCGCGGAGGCGCTCCCAATGACCCCCTTCGTCCCGGAGAGGGACGGCATAGACCAGGAGGTTCCCTATCTCGAGCTCGAAGGGGTCGGGTCCAGAGGTCCAGTGACGGGCCTGGGGCTTGAAGCGGCCGTCATGGAAATCGACCTCGATGTTGGAGTATCGGCCCACCGATATCGGCCCCCGAGGCGTCTACCTGGGCCTGACTTCGGACCAGGGCGAGTTCTTGGCCCCTCACCTGACTCCCGAGTCCTTGGCGTCGGCTGCCTTCAGCCAGTCCCACGCCTCCGGTAGGCCCGCCCACCAGACGATAGCCATACGGGCGTAGTCCACCGCCTCGTCCTCCCCGCCAATGACGAATGCCGTGCGGCCCAAATCGACGTGGGGTTGCCTGCGCCCCGAAAGATAGGCGGGCACGTGGGGGTTTGCCCTTAGGGCCACCTTCTCAAGCCTGGCCACCGTTCGCGGCGCCGCTCCCCGGGCCAAGGCGAGCCACAGGCGCTCGTAGGCCAGGCAGGCTGTCACGTCCACAGCGTACCGCCTCACAAGTCGCGCCAGGGCCTGGAGGTCATTCTTCTCGTGGTAGATATGGAGAACCTCGAACCGGACACCGAGGTGGTCATCCCCATCCCAGTTCATGAGTTCCTCATAGAGAGCCCGCGACTCGTCGAAGTGGCCCCCGTCCATCAGGCAGCGGGCCAGGGCCATCCGGGCCCGGAGAAAGGGGCGCGCGACAACGCTACCGTAGAGACCCCCGGCCGGATCACCCTCTCCACCCGCGGCCGTCTCCTTCTTGTGGGACTCGAGCCACCCCTCATCGCTCGCCCCCCGGCTCGAGAGAGCGACCGCCTTCTCGAAACACTTACGCTGCTTGACCCAAGTCCGCTCGCGCTCAGCCAGGATCAGCCAGGCGTCGCTGCACCGCTCGTCCAAGGCCAGCGCTTCCCGGGCTAGCCGGTAGCGGTCCTCACCGTCCGCTTCCCAGGCGTCGAAAGCCTTCTCCTGGGCCTTCTCCATCCGGCTTCGTGGCGGGACACTGGCCAGCGCTCTCTGCCCCTCCGGTGAGGAGAGGAGCCGGTTGATCTCTAGGTGGCTTTTCCAGCGGCGCGAGGCGAGAAACCTCTGGACCTGCGCCATGAGGCGCTCGGTCGGCCGTGGCGGGGGCGCCACGGAGTAGCTCCGCGGAAGCGGGATGCCCCGCGGGGAGTCAGGGGATGGTGACAAGCGAATTGCCCCCCTCGCGGTTACTTGGAGCCTGATGCCAAGTAACTTCGGGGGGCCGACCAGGTTGACCTTGGGCGCCCTCGCCTTTCCGAGGAGAGCGCCCTCGTTGACTCCCTACTTAACGGCTTGCCTGTTGCCTACCTGATATCCACCGGCAGCATCGGCTCAGCGCTCAGCACGCCCGGACCAGGCGGGGTCCCGACGTAGAAGAGCACATACTGGGTCGAGGCCTCGACCTTCCCGTCGTGGACGTAGGCGGCGGCGTAGCAGTGCCACCCGGCCTGCGGCTTGGGGTTGAAGGCGAAGCCTCCGTCCGCGGCGGTGGTCGTGCTCTCACGGAGCGTCCACTGGGCTGGTAGGTTGACACAGGCCGCGAGGTCGGCCTCGTAGAGGCGGATCTCGCCGCCCGAGAGGCCCTGCCACGTCGTGACCGGCACCCCGATGATCCCCCCGGTCGTGACCCAGTTCCCGATGTTGCCTTGCAGGGTCAGGGCCTGGCCGGGCGTGAAGGGCCCGTCGCCCGGGTCGTCGAGCGCGAACTCGTAGGCCGGCGGCGGCAGGAAGATACCGATTGGCCCCTGTTCCGGGGTCTTGATGTAGCAGAAGGCCGGATAGGAGGTCCCCCAGCTCTGCTTCACATTCATGGGCAGCAGGGCCGGGTCTGCCGAGTAGGCCTGGGTCTCGTACTTGTTCACGGTCTGGCAGGCGTCGTTTCTCTTCAGCCGGGCCACCTCAAAGCCCCGGATCTCGGCCTTGACGTCGGTCGTGGTCTCGCTGTTCACGATGGCCATGACCTCGATGAACCAGCGGTTACCGGCGCTCGGCGGCCAATGGTCCTCGGCGTAGGCGGGCAGCGGCACGTCGATGACGACCTGCTTGCTGCTATCCGGGCAGTTCTGGGGGTCCTGGTTTGGCGTGTCCCAGATGAGCTGGGCCACGTGCCCACCCGATCCCGGTGTGGCCCCTTCGACCCCCAGTTTGATCTTGAGGCAGTTGCGGCCGGTCGAGCAGAAGACCCGGATGCGGGCCGTGTAGGCATAGGCCGTGGCGGACGTGTCGAACGGCTTGGTCACGAAGTAGCGGAAGGAGGTGAACTGGGTGTCCGCCACGTCGTAGGGAATGTTGAAGTAGCCGCTGCCGTTGAAAGTGTCGCCCCGGCTGTCAAGGCAGCGTAAGTAGCCCGTGTAGGTCGTGGTCTGGCCCGCGACCGTCCTCGTCGTGGTGGCGTTGTCGTTGTAGCCCACGATGGTGACGCAGTGATCGACATTCTGCCAGTTTCCGTTGACCCACGACAGCGGGCCGAGGGCCGTCAGCGGCCCGAAGCGGCGGAGGTACCACTTTAGGCCGTCGACCCCTTCCGACTCCACGGTGATGGGGTCGGACCAGTCGGTCATCGTGTAGAGCGCGGCCTCGGCCTTGTCGGCCGCGTCGGGCTTGGGCATCTTGTCGAAGACGTACTTCCAGACGATGTTCCCGTGCTCGTCTTTGACGAATTCACCGTACTGGTTCTTGACCGGGACCAAGACCAGCGGGTCGAAATCGGAGGGCAAGGACGCCTCGGCGCAGATGCCGGCGAACCCGCTGGGGCTATCGCCCTCCAGGATCTGCTCGGTGAAATCCGGCCAGCTGGTCCAGGGGTCATTCGGGTGCGCGGCCGCGTACTGGTCGCGGGCGTAGTCGTTGGCGTACTGGAGCCACCAGTAGGAAAAGTCGGGCGCGTACCTGTGCTCCATCTCGCGGAGGATGCTCGTGGCGTGAACCGCGGCCCGCCGGATCTGGCCGCCCCAGCCGTCCTGGTCGCCGATGAGGGTGACGTACTGCCAGTAGTCCAAGTAGGTGGGTGGCGGGCTCGCGGGGATGTTTGGGATCATGGTCTTCGGCGGCGCGGCCTTCTTGCCGGCGGCCGCCAGCACGAAGGCGTCGTAGAGTCCCGGCAGGCCCGTCGGCGGCTCGTCGGGGTTCTCCCCCAACAGCCATTCGCCGGGCGGCGTCCCCGGAATCTTAAAGATGTCGCCGAGGAGAGGGGGCACGTCGGCGCTGCGGTCGACGATGGGCGGCGAGTCGATGAGGACGCGCCAGTTGGGGCCGTCCCAGGAGACGGCCGCCCCGAGGGCTTCGCTGACGAAACGAAGGGGCACGAGGATGCGGCCTCGGATGTTGGCCGGCGGGGCGTCAAGGGTGAACGGCCGGCCGTTCACCAGGGCCGTGGCGTTGCCTACCTGAAGGACGATGGTGATGCCGCCCTTGTGGGCGTAGACGGTCTGGGTCAGGCCATCCCATCTATCGACAATGGCCCCCAGGGCCTCGAAGATCACGCGCATGGGCACGAGGAGGCGGCCGTTGATGTTGGCCGGTTGAACATCGAATGATAGGGGACCGGTGTCGAGGTAGATCTGGGGCGCCGGGGGTTCCGGCTGCGGGTTCAGGGCCAGCGCGCGGGTGGCGGGCGGGCAGGCGACGAGCATACCGGCGACGAGAGCTGCGGTGATGATGGCGGAGATTCCCAGGGTTGAGGCTTTCTTTCGGTGGTTCATATCTCCACTCTCCTAACGCCCCACCCAAAGCGATGGGTCCTAGCTAGTTATGCCACGTCTATCCGTGAATCCCTTCTCCGCCTGGAGGGGCTGGGCCGGCCCCGCCGGATCGACCCGGCCGTGCTGGAGACCGCCCAGCGGGAGGTTCGGTAGCTCCACCTCCACTCGGGCCACCGTGTCCGGCCCGCGGACGCCGGTCCCAACCGCTCCCACTCCAGGCACGGTCAGCGCCGCGACCGCTTTGGGGTAGAACCACTTCTGGGCCACGAAGGTGGGCAGGACAGCCGAGAGGATGACCACGGCGACCAAGACCGAGAACTGCCCCCGGTCGATTATCCCCGCCGAAAGGCCATACATCGAGGATATCGTGCCGAAGGTGAGTCCGGTGCTCATGAGCAGAGTCGTGAACGTGGCGTCAGCCGGGACGAAGCGGCGGGCGAAGGGATAGACCCCTCCGGTCTTGGCAGCCAGTTTCACGCCAAGTAGGGCCAGAAGGGGAACGATGCCGGCGACCAGATAGGGTAAGGAGACATTGAAGCCGGCCCGGATGAAGAAGGCCGGGGTGAGGATGGCGAAAGCCAGAGAACGGAGGCGTCTCTGGACCTCGGGGTAGTGCGTGAACACCCCGGAGAGGGCCAGGCCGAAGACGAAGACCGGCAAGACGGCGTGGCTCCCGCCGAAGGCGCCGAGAAGCATGAAAAAGAAGAGCGCCACGAGCACGAACTTGATCTCGGGCTCCACCACTTTGTCGCCGTAGCGCCCAAAGAGGTGGTGGGCTAGACGCGGCCCGAGGGCTATCGCCAAGACGGACAGGCCCACGAAAGCGACCGTCTTCCAGGTGAAGGCGGAGAAGAGGAGGCTCAGGGCCAAGGCCGTCCCGAAGTCCGTGACGAAGCAGGCGGCCATGATCAGTTGGCCGATGGCGGTGGCGGTTAGCCCCGTTTCCACCAGGACCGCGTAAACGACGGCCAGCGACGTGGTGGAGAGCGCCACGCCGGCGATGAGGCTGGCCGGGACGGTCCAGTGGAGGACAAAGCGGGCGAAGAGCCCGGCAGCGGCGAAAGGCACAAGGAAGGAGAAGCCGCCGATGAGCAGGCTCTCCTTGAGCTTTGACCGCATGGCCTCCGCGTTGACCTCCGCGCCGGCCAGGAAGGTGAGGACGATGGAGCCGAGACCGGCCAGGAACTCCAGCCACGGCGTGGAGTGCAGGCCCAGGAAGTTGCCCGCGAAGACCCCCACCAGGATTTCGATAATTGAAATCGACACGGCCAACTCGACCGAGATGAGGCCCGCCCCCAGAACGAGCGCGGCCAGGACAAAAGCGTAAACGGCATCAGACATGACTTTCGGCCTCCTACCGGTTGGGTGTGTTTTCAATCTGTGTTGTCTGTCTGCTGGAAAGGACAGCCGCCTCGCGGCGGCTCCTGCCCGGTAGGGGTCATTAGCTGCGAACGCAGCGGCTCGGGTGAACCCCATCACCCTTGGCTGGTTATCCCTCCTTCCTAGGCACGGCGCAGGGTCGGCAGCAGCAAGGTGGCCATCTCATGCCCGGCGTCGCTCTGGAAGCTGGTGAGGCCCATGGCGAACACATTCCGGCTGAGCCAGCGTTCTGACGTCAAAACAAAAGCTCCTACAACCCGTGGCTACGGTGTTGTAGGAGCCATTAGCGCGGAGACCTGCCCTAGCCGCGCGATAAGCCACACTTAACGGGGCGAGCTCCATCGGCCCCGATATTTGAAGTATACGGATACCAGCGCGAGAGCGCAACAGGAACGTGCGGCACCGCGCCCCGCGAGAGCCCTAGAACCCCGCGGCCTCGACCAGCGTGTACTCGTAGACACCGGGCGGGGTGTTGCGGTAACTGGTGTGCAGGACGAGCGGGAAGTCTGGGTTGACACACCAGGAGGTCGTCACAACGCCGTCGCCGAGGACCTTCATCGTCCAGGCGCCCTCGTAACCCTCGAGCCCGGCGTAGGCGCCAGTGCCTTTCACCTCAAGAGAGACCTCGCCGCTGTCCCCCTCGAAGGACCACTTGCCGCCGACGCTCCACGGGCAGTCGGCAAGGAACGTATCCCAGCGGCACGTTAGGATCGGCACCATGCAGATGGGCAGGGGGGCGACCCTGAAGTCGGATAGAGGGTCTTCGGCCGAGACCGTTTCGTCTCCCGAGAAGTCGTTTCCGTCGAAGTTGCCGACGTAGGCGATCTTGAGCCGGCCGCCGCCCGCGTCGGAGATGCTCCAGGCGAACCAGCCATTCTCCACGGCGCCGGCGTATTCGGCGCGGATGGTGTATTTCACGTACTCACCGGCTTTGAGCAGGCCGTAGGCCCAGGTCTTGCCGCTGGTGGATCCGCCGCTGCCACCGCCCGGGGCGGCGCCTCCGCCCTGGGTCCCTTCCCCGGGAGCGGCTATCGGCTTCTTGCCGCAGCCCGCCAGAGGAAGGGCCATGATCATGACCGCCAGGAGGATGAGGGCTACGACTCTAGCGCCCTTGCCAAGACTCACTGCTACCGTCCCCTCTCTGGGCGTCCCGGAAGGGGCAGCCTTAATCTGGACAGTTGCCTGTGTACCCTTGGGGTTCCTGCTAGAGGTGGATAGGATGGGATGACTTGGATCAGCGGCGGAGGTCCCGCGCTCGCCGACGACCGGGGCCTTCACTGCCGTGGAAGCGGGAGGGTGGTTCCAGGCATTGGCAGGATTCGTCCTCCGTGCAGGCAAATTGGTGGGGGTGCGCGCCTCGAGAGCGGCTCTCTCGGTCGGGTAAGGCGGTCGCACAAACCGATCATTCTTGGGTGGCCCACGACCAATGGACCGACAGACGATCAAGGGACACACGATCATCAAGATACTCGTGACGAGCAGTGCTCTCGTCGGACTCGCGGCTCACCTCCTCATGCCCGCTCTCAACATCGACGCCGTAGCCCTGGGCCTTCTCTTGCTGGCCCTCGCCCCGTGGCTTGGCGCCATCATCAAGAGCCTTGAGTTGCCCGGGATGAGGGTTGAACTGTGGCAGGAAAGAGATCCGAAGGCAGTCCCACCCGGGAGACAGGCTGAGAGACAAATCCGGGATGCCGCAGGGTTCTATACTCCCGAAGGTCTTACTGAGACGGTCAACTCCTCCGGCCTGGTCGAGGCGTATGAGCATGTGCTTCACTGGCTCCTGCTGTTCTCTACGAGCAAGCAGCATACGTGGCTACTCACTACCTGCCATCAGGTCTTCTGCGTCCTGGATGATGCCGACACGCGAAGTAGCGGTGAGTTGATTCAGTGGCATTTGCCGCTCGCGGAGGCGCGTCCGGTGACGGCCAGGCTGAGCGCGCGAGGCAACCCGGTGGTTGACCTGGGGTCGAAGAGAAACTGGCTCTACTCATCGCGGCTGCACGCGGAAGGCGCGGATCTAGAGAAGAAGATCACCAGGATGCTGGACGCGGCGCAAGGCGGCGACCGGCGGCGGGGGAGACAGAGCAGCGCCTAACGCTGGCTCGTGGCCGCCCCGTGGTCGCGGCCGCGGCCGACTCTGGGCGCCGGCGCAAAGAGGCGAGGCCCCCGCGTACCGCGAAAGGGGACGGAAGACCTTGTTGAACTTGCTCATGGCTCTCGCTATGGGCGTTGGGCTGGTCGCGGGCGGCCTGCAGATATGGCATTACCTCCGCCCTCACGCCCCGGCCAAGATTCTTGTACCCGGTGCGGGCGCCGAATGTGGCGGCCGCCACTTGACTATCTCGGGCATTGTGCCAAGGCGACGCTGGCGGGCGCAGTATTGGGTCGCCATACAACCCAGCGACTGTCGTGGTTCGGGGACCTGGTGGCCTCAACGACGCTCCCTTGACCTCGGTCGACGCGGCACTTGGGTGCTGAAGGGAGCGACTCTGGGCCGCGACGGCGCCGTAGACGTCGGCGTCACATTTACCCTGGGTCTCTTTGAGGTTCTGCCGGGCGCACGTCAGAAGTTCCAGGAGGCGGCCAGCGAGGGCGAACGACTTACGCTTTCAGACGTGGCTGAGCAGTGTAATCTGCTTCATGCCATCGAGGTTAGGCGTGTCCGAGAGCCCTCCGTGCAGGTAGTTACATCTACCCAATCGATGAAGGTCGGGATAGTCGGTAGCTGGCGGGAGAGGGATCGCGAGGTCTGGTCGCTCCGCGGCGACGGGGATGCCTTTATTGGAGCCTGTAGGGAGCTTGGCGCCGGGCTGGCTCTTGGTCGCTTCCAGATCGTCGTCGGAAGCGACAGGCCCTCCACCGCCGACTGCCACGTAGTTTCCGGGTACATGAATGCAGTCCGCGCCGAAGGCAAAGCCTACGAAGGCTTCATCCGAATCATGAGCCCTCCGAATGAGCGAGTTCCATTCGCCGCCGAGTATGGGCAAGCGCCTCACCTCTTCACCTACATGCCCACCGGCCATGTCGGCTGGCAGCACCTTCGATATCGGTTCGTAAGGGAGATTGATGCGACGATCGCCATAGGCGGGGGTGACGGTACCTACCAGGTTGGCCTGGAAGTGATGCTGGCGAAGAAACGCCTTGTGCCTATCGCTTCGTTCGGCGGAGCCAGCTCCAGACTCTTCATGGATGTCCTCGATTCAGTGTCCGCTCCCCAGCGGGACCACCTCGCTTTCCTCAACAACCCGTGGACATCCGGTTCGGTCTCCCGTGTGCTCGCGACCTTGGGCGCGAGCACGCCTTCCCGGATCTCCTGAAGCATGGTCACGCGGGTGAGGCCCCGCTACTCCCGCTCGAAGCCGTGGCTGGATAGCTTCAGGGTGCGGCTGTTCTCGGTGACCGTCCGGACCACGTTTTCGGGGGCCCCTTCGGGAATGGTGGCCTCAATCTCCAGGGTAACCCGCACCTCGGCGCGGGGCAGGGCCGTCAGGTGGGCGATTATCTCCTCCGCTATCCTGCCGGCATCCCTCCCGGCGCGCGTCGCGTCTAGGACGGCGCTGCCGTGAAAGCGGCGGGGTTTGGGTGAGGGTTGCTGTGACGCGGGACCGGTGGCGGCCGGGCCGTCCACCCCGGTGGGCGCGGTTCCTCCGGCGCCAAGATTGGGCCGCTCGGCTTCTGCTCCCTGGGCCCCGGCGACCGGTCGCTCGGCTTCGAGTTGGCGGCAGGCTACTTCTGGTTTCACGAGCAGACCCGGCGGATCGGTTTCCGGGATCGAGACGTGCTCGGCGGCGCGCAGGCCCCGATACCGCCCGGCCACGTCGTCGTAGCTATCGGCGTAGGCAAACGAGTCCCGCCCCCAGATGAGGCAGGCCAGCCCGTCGCGGACAGCCCCCACGAGTACGGAAGGGTTCTTGAGGCGCGGGAGGTACAGGTAGCGGGCGAAATCGTCGACCAGTTGAGCCACGGCGACATGGTCGCCACGCCACAGGGGCACGCGGTCGAGTTCGATCCTGAGGCTCGTTCCGGCCAGAACCGTAACTAGGAGCCCGTCGGTGCGGAGTTTCTTGGCGGCCCGCACGGCCAGAGCGTCCTGGCCATTGAGGCGCACGGCCCGCCACTCAGCCGGTTCCCGCAAGCCGCTCTGGGTGGGCACGAGGAGCCACTGGTAGGTCTCCGGCAGCCGCGCCGCGACAGTGCTGTCGGCCACCTTCTTCTGCTCCTCGGCCTGGCGAACCTGGTGGGGGGAGAGGTCGAGATGCTCCTTGTCAAGAACGATGGACTCCCACGCGAGATAGCGTCGCGCCGCCTCGTCGAGGTCCTGGAGATTAGTCTTGTCCGCGGCCACGAAGACCAAGGTGTTGCGGTAGAGGCGAGGCCCACTGCTACGGCTTTCGAGGATCTGCTTGGCAGCGGCGAGGGCGGCGCTATCCTCATCGCGGGTGTGCGGCGTCGAGGGACTGAGGACCACCAACCGGGCGTCGAGGTCGTCGGGGACGTCGTGGCCTGACGCGGGGAAGGGGTGCACCCGGCTGAAGTCGCCGGCGTCTCGCACATCCACGCGGATCCGCCGCTCGATCTCCCGCGCGACCTTGTCCGGCTCGCGCCTAAGCTGCTCGGCCCTGTCGTCGGCTAGCTTGGTGACCGTGGGCTGAGTGGAGTACCAGTAGCGGGGACCGTCCTGGTAGAGATATGTCGCTACGCCGGCCAGACGCCGCAGGGCGTCGCCGAAGACGGCGGGCGACTCGCCCGGCATCACGCAGCCCAGCTTGATGCGCTGGTCCTCCAGCCCGCGCTGCGCGGCGGTCGCCGTGGGCGCCGAGCCGAGGAAGATCGTTCGCGCCACCCGCCGGCAGGCTGAGAACCTGCCGAGGCCGGCCTGCCCTTCCAGCCGCAGAGGAAGCGAGTTCGGGCCATCCACGTCTTTCTCGATGACCGGGACCCAATTGTCGGATAGGTAGCGCGTGAGTTCGAACTGCACGCGGGGATCGTCGATAGATAGAGTGGACGGCAGAATGAGTGGGCTCCTGTCGCCTTTCTCCCACAGGCTATGGACCGCTGCCGCCATGAGCCGCAACACGCCCCTCGTGCGCTGAAACCTGAGCAGGGTGGACCAATCGCTGTAGAGCCGATCGAAGATCTCGGGATGGATAGGGTAGGCGGCTTTCAGGCGCTGTTCGTAGTCGGCCTCGTGGCACTCGGACGGGAACTCCTGGCGCTGCGTGCGATAGAGATCGGCGAAGGCCCGCGCCACTACGTCCCGGTTCTTGTACTGCTCGGGATCGACCAGGGGCTGGAAGAGGCGCCGCCGGACGATCTCGAAGCTCTCCTCGGCGGAGGCCGGGCGCCAGGGGGCTTCCACCCGGCCAACCACGTTCCGCAGCCGGTCGAGGGCCTCGCGCCCGCGGGCGCCGCCCACTTCGGCATCCTCGGCCTGGGCGTGCGGGGAGCCTCCCGTGTCCGAGGCCGGAAGGCTGATCACCACTAGGCACTGGCGCGCGGCCTTGGCCGACTCGGTCAAGGCCTGGGCGAAGGTGAACTGAGTCTCGAAACTACCCCCCGGCAGATCGGCCGCCTCGTGCAGTTGCCGGGCGTAGGCGACCCACTCGTCAATCAGAATGAGGCAGGGGCCGTACTCGTTGAGAAGCTGGCGCAGAACGTCGCCCGGGCTCGTGGCCCGCTCGTCGTCCGCGCGCACGCGCTCGAAAGCCGGGCGTCCTCCAAGTTGCCAGGCCAGCTCCCCCCAGATGGTGCGCACTACCGTTCCGTCGGGTTTGGTGACCGGGTTGCCCGGCGAGAGGCGGTTACCTACCAACACCACGCGGGTCACCTTAGGCGGGGTGGCTGGGCCAGTGCCCGAGTCCTTTAACACGGCCTCTATGCCCGGCAGCTCCGCCGCGGGCGTTCCCGAGAAGAGGTGGTAGAGGGCCAGCATCGAGTGGGTCTTGCCGCCGCCGAAGTTGGTCTGGAGCTGAACGACGGGGTCGCCGCCCACGCCCGATAGTCGCCGGATGGCGCCGACCAAGAGACCTTTCAGGCTCTCGGTAAGGTAGGTGCGCCGGAAGAACTCCACGGGGCGCCTGTACTCGTCGCTTCCTTCCCCCAAGTAGACCTGCCAGAGGTCTGCCGCGAACTCGGCTTGCTGGTAGTGGCCGCTGGCCACGTCGGGGTGGGGGCTTACCACTTCGCGCCAGGGCTTTAGAGTGCCGGCGGCGGCCGTCTCAACGAGCGAGCCCCCCGCCTTGCGCTTCTGACTGCGCACCTGCTCGTCGAAGCGCAGGCGCTGGAGCTCCATTTTCATCCGGTCGACCTCTTCGACCTCGCGGGCGGACACCGCGGCCAGCAGGCGCGCGGCCGAATCCAACGCGCGATAGGTGTCGTCAGAGGAGAAGGTCTCCTGGTGAGCCCACTTGTTGCGCCAGTCCCGCAGCTCAGCGAGCAGGCTGCGTTCGAGGGGGCCGAGGGTTTGCCGGAAGACCTCGTTCCAGGCCTCCCCCATCACTCGAAGGAGCGCGGCCACATCCCACTGGGTGATCGGCTTCTTCGCGTTCAGCCGGTCCTCGGCCAGGAAACGGGCCGCCTGCGCGGCGGTGTCGTCCCGGAATGCGCTCTTGAACTCGCGTCCGACGAACAGAGAAAGCCCCGCTCTCAGCAACTCCAGCGCCTTGCCGACCCGCTCGTGATTCGTGGTGGCCATCTGTCACCGCTCCCTATTCTCTGAACAGCTCCGCCTGGGGGATCTCACGCTTGACGCTTTCCCGCGCCAGCCGTGAGATCTCGGGCCAACCTAGGGCCAGGGCGTTGTAAGCCTGGGCCTCCTGGGACCGGTTCTTCTTCTCGCTCAGGTCGAATAGGCGGTAGGCGAGGTCACGGGCCAGATCCCCCCGCGAGCCTACTTTCCGCAGCAGGTCGGCGGTGGCCAGGTCTCCCGCCTTCTCGTAGAAGTAAACCCGCAGCAGATGGTGGGTGATCTCCCAGATAGTTAGCCGTCTGTCCAGGGCTGGGTCCCAGTCCTTGGCCAGCTCCTCCGGCCGCAGAAGCCGGACCTTGCCTGCCCCGGAGTGGACCAGGCCGGCCTGCTGAAGCCCGGCCACCGAGGTAACCTTGGCCTTGCTCAGAAGCTCCGCCTCGCCGAAATCGCCCTCCGCAAAGCCGTTTTGCTCGAACCAGGCGATGGACCAGCGCGTGTCGGCGTCGAACTCGTCTTCCAGCTCCGAGAGCACCTCGGTGAGGGTCCGGTTGATGAGCGCGAGGGCCGTGCGCACGCCCATCGGCTTGCCGCTCGACTCAATGATGCGGCTGTAGCGCGAGTAGATGGCCATGCCTGGGCCGATGGCCGCCTGGGCGAAGTCCACCGGGGCGATGTTGCCCTGCTGGAGGTGCCTGAGCGCGTCCGGGAGGTCCCGCTTGAGTTCGGCCACGAAGGAGCGGCGATCGGTCCGCGGGGCGTCTTCGGGCCGGGGCCGGCAGGCGAGGACGATGTAGGAGGCGAGGGCGTTGGAGCCCATGGCGCGCATCCGCCACTTCTGCGATGCCCGCACCGGCCAGGTGGCGGTGATCTGAAAGCCGGTGCCGATGAGGGCCTCCAGCATCGTCTCCCAGCCGGTGGTTCGGCTAATGGCCGGGCCAATGCCTCCTCCGGGTTCGCCCTCGTCGGCCCCGCTCTCTTCGTCATCCTGCTTAAAGGCGTAGTAGACCGTGAGGGGGAAGCGCGGGTCCATTTTCTCGCGTAAGGCCGCGAAGGCTTTGCGGAAGCCGGACTCAAAGTGCTCTTTCGCCTCTTGCTTGTCGCCGCCGAAGCGCTCCGGCGCGGCCACGAGTTCCGGCGCCTTGGGGACGAGGATCGTCGCGAAGAGGTCGGGGTAGAGGTCGCCGATGGTGCGGCGGAGCCAGATGTAGAAGAAGTCGGAGAGCGCGGCATAGCCGATGTTGCTGTAGTAGGGTGGGTCGGTGCTGACGAGAACGCCTTTGAGCCCGTCCCAGGCGCTGGCCGCGTCGATCTGGCGGGCGTGGCCCCCGGGACTCGCGGCCATCGTCTCGATGGACCTTGCTGTTCGCTCAATGCAGGTTGACCAACCGCCGACTACGTCCTCCAGAATGTTGGCTTCCGCAAAGTCCCACACCATCGGGATCGCCTGTCGCTTGAAGAGGTTTCGCAGCACTTGGTCAGAGGGATTCCAGGTGCAAAGCGAGTTACCGAGATCCGCGCAGCGATTGAGATTCAGCGCCAGGAACGTCACCACCGTGGTGGCGTAGGCCTCGGCCTCGACGTCGGGCAGCCCCGCAATCCCCGCATCGCGCCGCACGTCTTCCCGGACCGCCTTCACGAGGTCCGAAAGGGTTACCATCGCTGTGAGTTGGCGGGGGGTGAACATCTGCCCGTGCTTCCTGATGCCGTAGTTCTGGACGCGAAAGCCCAGGGCTTCCTCTGGCAGATCGCTGTCGGGAAATCCAGACGGGACCGCAGACTCAGCCGCCTCTGCCTGTCCGTCGCTCGCCGCCAGGTAGGCACGACCGCGCCTTACCCCAACCACGACGGCGACCATCGCGAATCCAAGTCGACAGCGTTGTCCCTCGGCACGGACATGCTCGAAAGGGATTGGGATATCGGAAACCAAGCACCGAAATCCACGCGTGTTGTCCTTTGTCCCGACCCTAACCGCCGCTGCGCCCTCGGGTGCGCCGATACGGACCGCAAAGCGCCAGGCGCCGGCCACTCGGTCCACGATGGGTTCGAGCCAGGCCTCGCTCCCCTTGTTGCTGGAGAGCCAGAAGGTGCTCATTAGCGGCACATGCGCTCCCCGAGCGGCGGGGTTGGGGCTGGCCACCGTGCGAGCCCAGATCCAGGCGATGACGGGCAGCTCCTTGCCCACGTAGGGCTTCAAGTCGGGGCGGCCCTCGGCTGTCTCCTGGGTCACCACTGCCGGCGGGTAGAGGTAGCCGATCTTCTCCCTCGCTCGCTCCAAGACGACCCGCCCGTAGTGGCGCACATCGACCGAGAGCCCTCTGGCCCCGTGCCAGTCATCCGCACCGCCGATTGTCTTCCGGTTCTCCGGGTTCACCGGCGATCGCCCGGCCCAGCGTGGCGCGAGTTCCAACGTGCACTTGTTCAGCAGCACCGCGACCGGGTTAAGGTCCCCCGCGTGGGCTTCGAAGCCAAGCCTTACCGCCTCAAGCGGGATTGAGCCGCCACCGGCAAACGGGTCAAGAACAGCGGGCAGGGACCCTTCGCAATGCTTGAGCATCTCTGCCTGCCCTTCGGCGTAGACCTCCGGGTGTTGGTGCAGCCGCTTCTGCATCATCCGGCGAAGAATCCCGAAGAGTCGCTCCCGTTCGGCCTCCTGGGCCTCCTCGGTAGGGAATCGCTCGGGATGCGCGCTGGGGTCGTCCACGACCGAAGCGAACAAGACGGCGCGGGCCGTGGGCAGCGGTAGCCGCGCCCACCAGTGGTGAATGCCCTTCGGGTGGGGCCCGATCCCCGGCATCTTGTCGTAGGCCGAGGCGTCGTTGATCTCGGGCAGCGGCAAGGCGATTTCGATTAGTTTTGTTCGAGACTGTTTCATTGACACTGCTCCCGGCTGAGCCATAGGAACTGGCTAATCTCGGCGGTATCGGCCTTCCTATGGCTCGGTCTATGGCTCAGCTATGGCTCACGTGGGCTCGTTTGAGCCATAGGAGTCGGATCTGTCTCCGCGAACCAGCGCGACCACCGGCCCCGCCCCCCGAGCCGTACCTTGCCTTTGATACGAAGCTCATGCAAGAACCGCTTGACCGACCCGCGGGAGGCATCCGGCACCACTCCCTGAAGCTCGGCCATCGCACGTCCCTCCGGGAAGGCATCCTGGAGATGCTTCAACAGAAGGGCTTTGTTCTGTTCCCGGTCAAGGCCCTTCCGGCGGGTGTAGAGTGCTTCCTCGCCGCTCGTCGCGTAGAAGCGCCTGGCCAGGAGATAACGTGTGCCTCTCCCGCGCCCTACGATCTCCACGACACCGAAATCCGCAAGTCGCCGCAGGCGGGGCTGCAGGCCGGGCGGGACCGGCGCCTGCCGGTTGACAAGGTCGAGCAGTACAAAGTCGTGAACGTCAAAGCCTACCTGTATCTCCCGGTCAATCTCCTCAAGGAACCGCACGAACCGTGAATCCTGGACCTGGCCGTGAAGCGTGAGGGTCACCTGATACGCGTCGGTCCCGCCGAAATCGGGGTGGAACTTGCCTTGGCGGATGCTTTCCTCGAACATCAGGTTCATGCCCTGACCCGACCGTTCGACCAACCCGCAACGGGCGAACACTTCCGCGATGCGCCTATTTCGGGGGGCTTGGCGATCCAGAATGTTCTCCGGTGTGATCCCCGGGGGAAAGCCCCCGGGGCTCTCAACCACCAGACGGCGGGCATACTGGCGGACGAAGACGCTTCCCCCGAGCTGGTAGTCCCGGTGACTCACGGCGTTCAGGATTGCCTCACGCACCGAGCGCTCGGCGAAAGTGGGAATGTCACGGACGAACAGCCCGTCCTGATAGTGCTGGAGGTCGTTCCTCAGACTCACCTTGGCCCAGAGGTCCTCGTAGAAGGAGAAGAAACCTTGCCGATACTCCACACGTTGGGCCGCCGGGCCGGCGGCATCGGAAGATTGGTACTCGAAGATCACCTCGGCCTGGGCAAGGAACCGGCCCAACGCGGCGCGGGTCCCGAATAGGATCAGTGCGGCATACGTGAGTCCGCCTGGCAGCAGGAGTTCGGCGTCACGTAGAAGCTGCCGGGGGTCAACGTCGGCGAGAGCGGGGCGCTTCGACTTCTCGATCCAACGCCTCCGAAAGTCCTCGATCGCCTGCCTGTCGAGGTCCCCAAATCCCGCTCCGGCACAGATTTCCGCCGAGAAATCGCGACCGGTCTCGGCGAATATGGCCCTCAACTTGTCTTCGGACATCGGCACAAGACTGTCGGCCTGGCGGGACCAATAGACTCCGTCGTACCTGAGCGCCGTGCCGAGAGGTCGAGTGGGCACGTCGAAGACTAGAACGCGGCCATCCGGGTGGGGGACCTCCCAGACGTCAATTCGCAGAGGGATCTTCTCCATGAGGGACCGGCGGACGTCTTCGACCTGAGGGAATGCCTTGGTGCCTACTACCCGGCGTGGCCGGCGGTCGGTGACGCCTAGGATGACGCTACCTCCACCCTCGTTGGCCAGGGCACAGCAGTACTTGGTCAGGTCATCGAAGGAGAACCGGTTCTTCGCTTCCTTGAACTCGAACCGCTCGCCCTCTTGGGCTTTCAGCCATTGCTGAAGCTGTTCGACGACCATCCATTGTTGAAACTGTGCGACGGTCTCTACTCCGTTTCCGGATTCCGGCCCACTCATCTCGGCGCCTCCGCCCGCGCCACTAGTTCTCCAAGGTCGTAGTTCACGCTCGTCACTCCGAAGTCCGGCTCGCGCCGGAAGGGCTGGCGTACATAGTGCACCCGGTGGGTGTCCCCGTCCAGAAACTCCACGATGGCCAGGATGAAATCCTCCGGCTTGTTGAGCGAGGTGAGGATCTCGTTCTTGGTGACTGTGATCGTGGCGGCCCAGGCTACGCGACCCTTGACCTCAATGAAGCGCAGGCGCCCCGAGCGAGGATCGCGGCTTTCGATATCGTAGCCGAGTTTGTCGGCCTCTCGGTCCGCGGGCTCGAAGCCGAGGCGCCGCTCCACGTCCATGACGATGGCCCGGGCGCGGGCGGCGGCGGCCATGGTATCGACCGCGTGGAGGGCCTCGGGCGCGGGATGGCCGGCAATCCTCGCCAGGAGCCCCACCGGCACGACCACGAGGCCGCCCATTACCACCGGTGGCAGGACGGAGATCTGGGCCTCCAGCTCGAGCTCGGCCATGCGCCTCTGGAGCCGGGCCTCAAGTTCGTCGCCGCGACGGCGAGCCTCCCGCGAGTTCAGGCGGGCGTTCGGTCGCCCCGCCTGCTCCTGGAGCTTGAGTTCCTCCGACCGGTGGTCCCAGTAGGCGATCTCCTTGGTCAGCCGGTCCTTCACGGCCACGCGGGCCTTCTCGATCCATTCCAGGCGCCGACCGCGCACCTCGGCCAAGTGCTCGGGGACCACCTGGGTCACCGCGTAGGTCTGGGCGCGGGACTCCAAGTCGCCCGCAATCCAGGCGCACTCGGGTCGGTCAAGGATGGCCTCAGGGCCGGGCTCCCCGGGGGCCAGCGGCCGGTAGTCGAGGTAGGGCGCGTAGTGCAGGTGACGCGCGTTTCCTTCGTTGTCTATCTCGACGTAGAGCATCCGCCGGGAGATGACGCCGGGTGCCCCCGTCCGCGTCGTGCTCGCATCCTGGATGGCGTGTTCGAGGTAGAGGAGCACCCGTGGCTTCTCACCCGGGTCGCTTTCATCAACCAGCACGGTCCCCTGGCGCAGGAGATCCCGATGACGCTCCAGGGTGAGGTCTATCGTCGCATCGAGGAGGGAGTGGCCCGGGCAGACGAAGGCGGCGAGGGGTTGACCGGGCGGGGCTATGAGGGGCTTCTCGAAGGTGATCCGCTCGTAGCGGGACAAGACCGCCTCACCGGCGCCGATCAGACGGTCGCGGTTCCGCACCACCGGCGGCACGTGGGTGACTTCATAGCGGCGTGGTTCCCGCTGACTCACGCTCCCGCCGAGGCGCCGGAAGGACTCAAGGAAAAAGGATTCCACGTAGTGGGGTTGCAGGCGACGGGCCTCGGCTCGCTCCATATCCTCCCGAATGCTCTGAAGCCGGGTGGCGTCCATGACATCATGGGCCAGGGCCCGCTGTTCAAGGAGATCCTGCAGTTGCCGACGGTCGAGGGCGTTGGTGATGACCTCGGTCAACCGGGCGCGAACTTCGGGCCGCTCGCCGTAGCGGATGGCCTCGATCAGGAGATCCCGGAGCGGCCGGCCCTCGAATTGGAGCTTCCCCAGGACATCGAAGACCTGCCCGCCCAGAGTCTCACGGGCCTGCTCCAGCTTCTCGAGCAGGGTGCGGTAGACGTCGCCCTCGCGCGTCTCCTCAGCCACCAGGTTCCAGAGGTGGCAGACTTCGGTCTGTCCGATACGGTGGATCCGTCCAAAGCGCTGTTCAATCCGGTTCGGGTTCCAGGGCAAGTCGTAGTTGACCATGAGATGGGCCCGCTGGAGGTTGATGCCCTCGCCCGCCGCGTCCGTGGCCGCGAGCACCTGAACCTCGGGGTCGTGGAGGAAGGCCTCCTGCGCCCTGCGCCGCTCCTCACGCCCCATGCCGCCGTGGATGGTGACAACCGCCTGCCCGCGGCCAAGCAGCGTGGAGATGCGCTCCGCCAGGTAGTTGAGGGTGTCGCGGTGTTCGGTGAAGATGACGAGTTTCTGCCGGGGAGAGGCCACCGGTTTGGGGATGGGACCGCTGCCGTAGGGGGTAGCCCCTTCGGCCACAAGACCGTCGATGGCGGCGGGGGTGAAGATCTCGCCCAGCAGGTTGGCCAGTTCTCGCCACTTGCGGTCCTCGCCCCGGCGGCGCACCTCTCCCGCGAGGGCCTCGAGCCGCTTGAGGGTGGCGATCTCGGCCTTCAGTTCCTCAATGGTCCGTGCCGCCGTGGCCTGGTCCAGGATCTCCTCTTCGGCGGCCGCGACCTCGTTGTCCGGAGCGTCCTCAAGGTCGTCCACGTCCTCGGCGTCGAGGGTGGGAATCTCCGCTGCCCGAGCGCTGACAATCGCGCCGCGCTGGAGCGACTCGAGCTCGCCCAGGCGGCTCTCCAGGCGTTCCCGGCGCCGGCGGAGCGACTGGTAGATGGCTTCCGGCGAGGAGGCCAGCCGGCGCTGCAGGATTGTGAGGGCGAAACCCACCGTGCCCGCCCGCTTGTCATCTCTGAGGGCCTCGGCCCGGTTGAACTCCCCGCGTACGTATTCCGTCACTTCCTGGTAGAGTTGGGCCTCGGCCTCGGAGAGCCGGTAGGACACCGCGTAGGCGACTCGCTCGGGAAAGAGTGGAGTGCCGTCGAACTTGACGAGACGTTCCTTGACCATCCGCCGCATCAGATCCGAGACATCGACTACATGGACCCCGTCACGGAAGCGGCCCTCGAACCGGTCGCCGTCCAGGAGGGCAAGGAAGAGCTGGAAGTCTTCCTCCTTGCCGTTGTGCGGTGTCGCGGTCAGCAACAGGAAGTGCCGGGTGAGCCCGGAGAGTAGCTGGCCGAGCCGGTAGCGCTTAGTGTACTTGACCTCGCCGCCGAAGAACGTGGCCGACATCTTGTGGGCCTCATCAACAACCACGAGATCCCACCGGCAGTCGGGCCCCGCGAGCTTCGCCTGGACGGCCTCATCGCGGGCCAGCTTATCCAGACGGGCGATGATCAGGTTATTCTCAAGAAACCAGTTGCCCGTGCGGGCGGCCTCCAGCTTGTCGCTGGTCAGGATTTCGAAGGGGAGCCCGAAGCGGCGGTAGAGTTCATCTTGCCACTGCTCCACCAGGCTGCCCGGGCAGACCACCAGACAGCGCCGGAGGTCCCCGCGCGCCAGTAGCTCCTTAATCAGGAGGCCGGTCATGATGGTCTTGCCGGCGCCCGGGTCGTCGGCGAGCAAGAAGCGCAGGGGTTGGCGCGGCAGCATCGCCTCATAGACCCCCGTAATCTGGTGCGGCAACGGTTCCACCAGCGAGGTGTGGACCGCGAGGACCGGGTCAAAGAGATACGCCAGGCGGATGCGGTGGGCCTCAGAGACCAACCTGAAAAGGGCCCCGTCGCCGTCAAAGCCCCAGGGACGGCCCTGTTCCACAACCCCGAGGCGCGGCTCGTCGTGGCGGTAGAGGAGCACGTTGCCGACCCGTCCGGAGGGATCCTTGTAGGTCAATTCCAGCGCGTCTGAGCCGAACCACTCCACGCTGACGACGGTTACGAGGGTCTCGGGCAGGATGCCCCGCACGGCGGTCCGCGGCTTGAGGTCCTCAAGTCGGGTGCTCGCGGAAGAGGTCGTGGCGGAAGAGGCTGCCGCGGAAGAGGCCGTCGCGGAAGAGGCGGCCATGGAGGCTGACGCCGTGCGTGGGCCGACCGGCTTCACGATTTCCGCCTCCTAGTGGCGTTGGTGGGTTTGTCCAATTCCAGAATTCGACGGGAGTGCGCCGGTCACCCTCCTCGGGACCCTCGTCACCCGGCACTACCCACGGCCGGATCCAACACCGTGAGTCCCTGTTCCGCGGCCACTCGGTTGAGCTTCACATCGGACGAAACGAACACCACTTCCGGCCCAAGCGCCTTGGCGGCGGCTACCTGGAGCGCGTCCACGGCCGTTAGGTACTGCCGGGCCAGGATCTGAACCGCCGCTTCGATGTCGGCCGGCGTGGCGTTGACTACGATCACCTTCCCGGACTCGATATCCGACGCGACCGCCGCCTGAAGCAGTTGGAGATGATCCTTGGCTAGGAGTCCGTCGACGGAGTGGAGCCGCCGGAGGTTCGAAAGGGTTTCGAGGAGACAGAGACCGGACACGTATCTCGCGGTATACTCACCGAAAATGGCATCAATGATGTCCGAACCCGTCTCCTTCAGGTACCTCTTCAGGAAGGCGCTCGTGTCCAGGAAGTAGACCTTCACTCCTTCTCACGCTCCTCCCGGACCCGCCCAGTCATGTCAACGGGCAACGGAGGCATGGACTCTCTCAAACGGCGAGGATCCAGGGCCCCACGGGAGGCCGGATCGCCGTAGCCGAGTTCGGCCAGCCTGCGCCTGGCGTAGAAGCGCATCTGCTCGCTGTCGCTCACGTCCGTCTTCCGGGTGAGAATCAGGGCATCGTCTTTGACGACGGCCTCCAAGCAATCGCCCTCGCGGACCAGCATGATGTCTCGCGCCTGCTTGGGAAGAGTGATCTGGCCTTTTGAAGTCACCTTGATGTCCCACTTCGCGTCGGTCATGCCGCCTTGCCTCCTTACGTCAAGGATATCTTACCGTCCTTGCGGAACCAGCGCAAGCCGGACCCTGGCGCGAGACGACAGACCCCGCGACAGGGACGACAGCTTTCGGGAATGCCTCTCCGCTGCACGCCCAATTGTCGCCAGCCAGCAAGGATTGCATTGGGAGGATTTGGCGGCCAGGGCGGCCAATCTCTCCAAGAGGTTAGGTGATTGGCGACTGGGCCACAGACGCGTACCATTCAGCCACCCGCAAGGCGGCTGCCTGAGTCTGACTGATGATCTACTAGGTCAGGGGGTTGGTTCAGTGTCGCGTCTGCGCAGACTCGTCCTGTCGGCCACGCTGCTGTGCGCCATCGCGCTCGTTGGCCCTCAAGTCATGGGCTGCCGCCAGCCGGAGGCAATCGCCACAATCGCCATTCCGTTCTTTATTAGCGTGCGTGAGGACACCCCGGGAGAGTTTGACTTGTTCAGGCGCTCATTCTACCCCGGGCTCTGGCGTCCGGAGGCTGTGACCGTCTCGCTCAGCGACCAGCCGGCCTTCGTGGAGACGTTCCGGGCTCTAGCCTTTGATTGGACCTGCCGGACGGCGATGTCGTGGGACGGCGGGAACCGCATCGCCGTGAACGCCCTCCTGGAGGATATTGTCCTGGAGATGGATGCCGGGCCCGACTACGAACTCAATCGTGTGGACCCACCGAGCGACGGGTTCTACGTGACCCTGAGCGCGCCCTCGGAGTCCGGGGAGGGGCCGCTATTGATAGCCTACTCCGGAGGCGCGGAAGGACCTGGAGTAGTGGTGGGGATCCGCCGCGGCGACGGGTTGGCGAAGACTGCTCTGCAGTTGCCCGCGGGCGATTGGGATCCTCATTCGATCGTCATGCCGATGTTCGTCGGCCCCGAAGGGCAAGATGTGTTGGTGTTGGTCCTCGCCGAGAGAAAGACCGGGGAGGGCGCTACCCCCCGAAGCGTCGGCGCACAGAGCCTGCTTATCTGCCGCCTGGGTGCGGATGGCCGCCAAGACTGGACCGAAGTTGACGCCACCGGCGCCTCAGGGCTTCTCGACGAGTTTCGGAGCCAGAGCCACGACGACGCCACTCGGCTCGGAGACCGGCTGTTCGTCTATGGAAAACGGCAGGTGGTCGCCGTGGACCTGGCCACGGCCACCCTCAGTCCAGTGCGAGCTATCAACGATACTCTGGACGAGCTCTACCCCCCGCCACGGGGAGAGGATTCGCTTCGCGTGCACGTCGATGCCTATGGGGCCTACCTGCTTGTGCTTGTCCGGGGCGACGACGGGATGGAGCGATGGGACCGATGTGTCCTCGCCTTCTCCGGCGATCATTTGGTTGGACGACTTCAGTTTGCGGCTGGAGGCCTCGCGCCCATGGATGCCTCCGGCAAGAGTGGCCAGAGTCTCACCTGGCCCTGGCCGTGGGAGGCGGGTAACAGTGGGCTGATGCTCCCTGGCCCGCCCTGACCTCACTAGCGGAGAGGGCCCGTCAGTCGGCGGGCCCTCTTCAGTCTCCAAGGCGTCGCGTGCGGGTCCATGAGTCACGCGGACGGACACGCCTACTCGCTCTCGAAGCCCTGGCTAGCCAACCTAAGGGTGCGGCTGTTCTCGGTGACCGTCCGGACGAGAGCGTGCGCTCCATCCTGGCCATGGCCGTGCCGGGCGAGAACCTGTCGGCCGCAGTTCTCGACCCCAGCCACCTCGACCGCTGGCCCGCGACGCCGGTGATCCAGGTCGCTACCGGCGCCTACGCAGTTCGATGAAGCGGCCGTGGGGAGGGACAGCCGGTGAGCGTGGCCCAGGCCTTCGACGATGAGGGCTTGTGGGGACGCATCGACGCCTGGCTCCACGCCCTGCGCCTGCCGGAAGCCGCGGCCCACTGCCGTTCCCTGGCCCAGGCGATGGACGTCTCCGCGCCGCCAGGTTCCCAATGATCAAGGAACTCGGCGGCTTCGACTTCACGGCCGTGCCCAGCCTGCCGAAAGCCCTGGTCGGCAACCCCGGGACGGGGAAGACCCACGTTCTCCTCGGGCTCGGGATGGAGGCCATCCGAAAGGGCTTCCGGATGAGGTTCGTGACCGCCGGGGTCCTGGTCAATGAGCTGCTCCTGGCCCGGGCCGAGTTCCGCGTCCACGTGCCCTTCAGCCGGGAGGCCGCCCAGTTGCTCTTCGCCTTTGGTAAGATGGAGCCGTTCCGTCTCTTAGGGCGCGACAGCAACTGCCGCCCAGACTAGACCTATCAGGGCTACCACGATGTTGTATCCAACATGAACCGCGATGGGGAGAGCAAGGTCGGCGGTTGTCTTCCTGAGGAAGCCGAGTAGAAGCTGCAGCGGCAGAACGACCAGCATCTTGAGCGGGTTGAGGTGAAGAAGACAACCAACCACTGTGCTACCCACGAGGGCTGTCCACTCACCCCACTTGGCGAAGCCGTCGTAGGCGAACCCCCGGACCAGAAGCTCCTCGCTAAGGGGAGAGAGGGCAATCATCACTAGCCATGAAAGTGGGTTGGCGTATGACTCCAGCACGTTCTGGGACGGTGAGTAGAGATGGCCGAGAGCTGCGCTCAAACACGAGGACGCTAGGAGGACGAGCCCCACGACCCAGACGTACCTCCTCGCGATGCGTAGATGCGCCCGGCTGGGTCGAAGCGCCAGCATAAACACCTGACCAAGGGTCTTTTCGTTGCGGCTGGCCATCATGGATACAGAGACCACGACCTGAAGACACCCAGCCACGACACTACCGACCATGAGTCCATTGGGCGTCAGCTTGGCGCCGAGAACGACCACGGTCATGAAGGACGCGCCGAAGTAGCAGGCGAGACTGGCCAGCACGCCGGCGAAGCCGGGCGACAGGCAATCCGCCCAGGTAGTGCCCGTACGGTCGACCATCTGGGGAACCTCCTCTATTGTGGACAGCGCGCCCTGGCACGGCCGCGTTGGCGAGGGCACCCATCCTGTCAGTGGATTGAGGCAAGTCCTGGCGACGGGTCGCGCAGAAGGAGTCGCTGCACCTCCCTTTCCATTCCATGCCGGACCAAGCACAACCTTCCACGGCACGGCAAGAGAGCGGGGCCCCCGTGTCCAACTCTGGCGAGGTCCGAGGCAGGTCGCCCCAAGCCCGAGTCCGGTTCGGTCCGGAGGCCTATCGACAGTCCTTCTTCCGGGTCGCCAGAAGATGCCGAGAGGCGGGGCTGATCGAGGCTCGAGGGTGTGCTCCGCCATCGCCCGGCTCAGGTCTTCGATGAGAGCCTGAAGAAGACGCCGTGGTCCTGCTCGATGGCCTTCAGCCCGAGTCCGATGGCGGGGTGGGTCTTGCCGACCCCGGGTGGTCCGAGCATAATCACGTTGGCCGCCTCGGTGACGAAGGAGCGCGCGACCAACTTGTCGGCCCGCCCCTGGTCGTGGATGCAGGGGGCTCCCCCCCCGGCAGGAACCCCCCGCCCGTCCCCGAACCTCTTTCGCGTCACATTCGCGCCACATTAGTGACATGTCGCAAAACCCTTCGCCCCCAGGGGAGGCGCCCATGCCCCAGCCCTCTGACCATCCTCAGCCCGTCACCCGGCCGCAGCCGGTCGTCGCCCTCCAGTGCACCGTCTGCGGCCGCGCCACCGAGCCTACCCCGGCGGTCCTGACCTGCCCCTCCTGCGGCGAGGCGGGCATTCTCGATGTTGTCTACGACTACGACCGGGTTCGCCTCGATCTCACCCGGGCCTCGCTGACCGCCAACCCCGACCACTCGATGTGGCGCTACCTGCCGCTCCTGCCGTGCGAACCGTCAACCCCGCGGCCCAATCTCCGCGTGGGCTTCACTCCTCTCTACCGGGCGGACGCCTACGCCCGGGCCATCGGCCTCCGGAACGTCTACGTCAAGGACGACGGCCAGAACCCGACGGCCTCCCTGAAGGACCGGGCCTCGGCCGTGGGCGTGGTCAAGGCCATCGAAGCCGGGGCCACCACTATCGCTTGCTCCTCGACCGGCAACGCCGGCTCGTCTCTGGCCGGCAACGCCACGGCGGCGGGCCTCCGGAGCGTTATCTTCGTTCCCGAGCGGGCCCCCCAGGGCAAACTGGCCCAGCTCCTCCTCTTCGGGGCAACCGTGGTTATGGTCAAGGGCGATTACGAGGCGGCCTTCAGGCTCTCGACCGAGGCCATCGCCAAGTGGGGATGGTACAACCGGAACGCCGCCCTCAACCCCTACCTCGTCGAGGGAAAGAAGACGGTCTCCTTGGAGATCGCCGAGCAGCTCGGCTGGGAGGCCCCCGACTGGGTGGCCGTCTCGGTCGGCGACGGCTGCACGGTGGCCGGCGTGGGCAAGGGCTTCACCGAGTTGCGCCGGGTCGGGCTGACCGACCGCATCCCGCGGCTTCTCGGGGTTCAGGCCGAGGGCTGCGCCCCGCTCTACCGGGCCTTCCGGGCCGGCGTCGAGGGCTTCACCAGTGAGCCCGAGAATACCCTGGCCGACAGCATTGCCGTGGGCGTGCCGCGGAACCCGCTCAAAGCCCTGCGGGCCGTGCGGGGCTCGGGCGGCGACATGGTCACCGTCACCGACGACGAGATACTAGCCGCCATGCGCACCCTCGGGAAGACGACCGGCGTCCTGGCCGAACCGGCGGCCGCGGCCGCTTTCGCCGGCCTGGCCAAGGCGGCGGCCGGCGGGTTCATCCGGCCCGAGGAGGTCGCCGTCGGCATCGTCACCGGCAACGGGCTCAAGGACGTTCGGAGCAGTCTCCGGGCGGCCGGCGAACCCATCCACATCGAGCCCGACATGTGCGAGTTGGAGCGGGCGCTGAGAGGAAGGTGAGTGACATGCCCCAGCACGTCTACGGCCCCACGTTTGAAGAGATGCTCCACCCCGACCGCATCCCGGGGGACATCCGGTCGAGGGCCCGCAAAGCCCTGGAGGAGGCCCCTCTCGACCCGATCAACCTTTTCAACATCACCTGGAAGGACCCGGCGAACAAAGTTCGCTACATCGTTCTTGAGAAGGCCCTCACGGGTGTGGAGGCCAACATCGTTGTCCTCTACGGCAAGGAGTTTCCCACCGGCAGCCACAAGGTCGGCCCGACCTACGCGGTGGCCATGGAGAAGCAGCTCCAGGGGGAGATTGAGCCCGGCGCCCACACCCTGGTCTGGCCGTCCACGGGCAACTACGGCATCGGCGGGGCCTGGGTCGGTCCCCGGCTGGGTTACAGGTCGGTGGTTGTCCTGCCGGAGATGATGAGCCGGGAGCGCTTCGACCGGATCGAGTCCTACGGGGCCACCCACATCGCTACGCCCGGCTGCGAGTCCAACGTCAAGGAGATCTACGACGCCTGCAGGGAGCTGGCCAAGCAGGGCGAGGTCCGCGTCCTGAACCAGTTTGAGGCCATGGCCAACTATCGCTTCCACTACTATGTCACCGGAAACAGCGTCGTCGAGGCGGTCCAGGAACTGGCGGCGGGGGGCGGCGGAGAGGCCGGCATCGGCAACGGGCGTGTGGCGGCCTTTGTCTCGGCCATGGGCTCGGCCGGAACCATCGCCGCCGGCGACCTCCTGAAGCAGCGCTTCGGGGCGATGATCGTGGGCCTGGAGCCGATCCAGTGCCCCACTCTCTTCATGAACGGCTACGGCGGCCACGACATCCAGGGCATCGGCGACAAGCACGTCACCTGGATCCACAATGTCTTGAACATGGACGCCCTGGTCTGCGTGGACGACATTGAGTCTAAGAAGGGGCTGCAGCTCTTCTCCGAGCCGGCCGGCCGGGAGTGTCTGGTTGGCGACATCGGGGTTAGCCCGGAGCAGGCCGGGCGGCTGGCGACCCACTTCGGCATCTCGGGGGTGGCCAACGTTATCGGGGCCATCAAGACGGCCAAGTTCTACGGGCTCGGGCCGGAGGCCAACGTGGTCACCATCGCCACCGACGGCCTCGACCGCTACCCGTCGGTAATGGCCGACCTGGCCAGAACCCACGGGGCGATCACCCGGGAGCGAGCGGCGGCCTACGCGGAGTCCATCTTCCACGGGGCCAAGCTCGACTGGATCCAGGAGGGCGACAGATTGAACCGGCAGCGCTGGTTTAACCTCAAGTACTACACCTGGGTGGAGCAGCAAGGGAAAACCGTTTCCGAGCTCGACGCTCAACGCGACCCGGCCTGGTGGGAAGGTCATCAGCGCGAGGTGGAGGTCTTCGACCGGCTGCTGCGCCAAGCGAGGGGTTTCTAGGCCATGGACGGGGGCAGGCCGATAACGGTAGCGGTCATCGGACCGGCGGACCTCACGGCCGAAGTCTCCGACATCGCCGAAGTCGCCGGCGCGGGGCGGCTCTTTGACGGCCTCGAGGTCTGGGCCCTGCCCTACGAGCGGGTCGACCAGGCCGCCGAACTCTACGCCCGGGCTTGCGGGGGCGCCGGGAGTGATGGGGCGGGCCTTGCGGGCGGGGGCGCAGGGACGGATAGCGTGGGCTCCGCGGGCGGGGGCGCAGGGACGGCCGACGCGGGACCGGCTGACGCCGTTCTCTTTACCGGTCCGCTCGGCTACCGCCGGGGCACGCGCGGCCTGCCGGTCGCGGCCGTGCCCACGGTCTACGTGCCTTACTCGCCCCTGTGGCTCTACGCCCCACTCTTTGCCGTTACCGACCGCGACTCGCTCCGTCGGGTGAGCCTGGACAGCCTGGACCTCGGCGTCCTGGAGGCCACCTACCGCGAGCTGGGGCTTCTCCCAGAGGCTGTGGCGGTCTACGAGCCGGCGTCCGACGACCCGTCGCCGGAAGAGGTCGCCGCCTTCCACCGGCGGGCCATGGAGGAAGGCCGCTCCACCTGCGCCTTGACCTGCGTGCTCTCGGTCTACCGGCTACTGCGGGCGGCCGGAGTCCCGTGCCTGTGGCTGGTTCCGTCGCGGGTGGCCCTCCAGGAGGCCCTTGAGAAGCTGCTCTACGTGGCCGAGGGGGTCCGGGCCCGGGGAGCGCGGATAGTTGTCGGTCTGGTCCGCCCGCGGGACAACGGCCATCCCTCTAATGCGGCCCGCCTGCGGCTGAGGGCCCACGAGATCCTGCTCTCACAGGTGGAGGAGTTCGACGGCCACCTGATCGATGCCGGCAGCGGCGATTTCCAGTTCTTCACGACCAGGGCCCACTTCGAGAAGGCGACCGGCCTCTACAGCCACTGGCCGCTCCGGGAGAAACTAGTCCGGGCGGGGCTGGAGATGAGCGCTGGGGTGGGCCTGGGGGCCACGGCCGGCGAAGCCGGGGCCAACGCCAGGGCGGCGCTGGGCGAGGCCATTCGTGGCGGGGACGGCGCCTGCTATGTGATGCTTGAGGGTAGACGCCTGATCGGGCCGCTCGGCCCGGGGGCGCCGGAGGACGGCCCGGGGGCGCTGGAGCAGGGCCCATGGGCGCGGGAGCTCGGCCCGGGATCGTTGGGCCACGACCGGCGGCCACCGCGACACGCTGCGGGTCCGGCCTCACTGCCGCAGACCTTGGCCACCCTGGACCGGATGAGCGGCGACTTTACGGCTCGCGACCTGGCCCTGCGGTTGCGGGTCGGGCTGCGAACAGCCCACCGTCTCCTCCTAAAGCTCCGCGAGGCCGGGTCCGTGGTCGAAGTGGGACGGGAGTCCAGCGGCCCGCGAGGCCGGCCGCGGCGAGTTTTCCGCCGGTGGGTCCCGGGTCCGGACGACGCGGGCGGGGCAGAGGCTCATGGCGGTCCGGCCGACGAAGGAGGAATACGCGCTTGACGGCGGATAGGACGCGCTCGGCGACTGAGCGTTCACCTGCGGCGGGCCGGACCGGCGAGGACGTCCGATCCGAAGTGCTCCGCCTGGCCGAGGCTTACCGGGCGGATATTGCCCGTTTCTTGCGTGACATCGTGGCCATCCCCAGCCCGAGCGGCCGGGAGGGACCGGTGGTCGACCGCATCCTCGAGGAGATGGGCCGGGTGGGCTTTGACGAGGTCTACCGGGACGAAGTGGGCAACGCGGTGGGGCGCATCGGGACGGGCCCGACCACCATCCTCTACGACGGCCACATCGACACGGTGGGCCTCGGCGACCCCACGGCCTGGACCCACGACCCCTACGCGGGGAAAGTCGAGAACGGCCGCATTTTTGGACTGGGGACGGTGGACGAGAAGGCCGCGGTGGCGGCCATGATCCACGGCGTCCGGATCATCAAGGAGATGGGCCTGGATCGGGCCCGCGCGGGCCGGGACTACACTCTCTACGTGGTGGGCACGGTCCAGGAGGAGGACTGCGACGGCCTGGCCGCCGGGCTGTTCGTGGAGCACCTCCGGGCCAAGACCGGTCGCCGGCCCGACCTGGCCGTCCTGGGTGAGCCGACGGATCTCGCGGTCTATCGCGGTCACCGCGGCCGCTGCGAGTTCAAGGTGGTCGTCAAGGGCCGGGCCTGCCACGGCAGCGCCCCGGACCGCGGCGATAACGCCGTCTACAAGATGGGCCGGGTTCTCGAGGGCATCCAACGCTTGGCCCCGCATCTCAAGGACGACCCCTTCCTGGGCCGGGGGACCATCACCGTGACCAGGATCGAGAGCAAGTCGGGTTCGCTCAACGTTGTCCCGGACGAGTGCGTGATCTTCATCGATCGCCGCCTGACCTGGGGGGAAACCCCCCAGTCGGCTCTGGAGGAACTGCGGGCCATCGTGACCGAACTGGGTGAGCCGGACGCGCCGGGGAAGGGGCTAGGGGTTGGGGCCACCGGGGCGGAGGTTGCCCTTCTGGACTACGACGCCGTGAGCTACACCGACTGCCCGACGCGGATGGCCAAGGAGTACCCAACCTGGGTCACCCCGGAGGAAAGCCCGGCGGTCGCGGCCGGACTCCGCGCGGCCGAGGAGCTCTTTGGGGTCAGGCCGCCCGTGGGCAAGTGGGCCTTCAGCACCGACGGGGTCAGCCTGGCGGGCGGGCACGGCATCCCGACCATCGGCTACGCCCCGGGTAACGAGGTCCTGGCCCACACCGTCGGAGAGTGGGTGGCCGAGGACGACCTGGTCAAGGCCGCCGCTTTCTACGCCTGGTTCCCGGCCGTGGCGGTGGAGGAACTGAAGAGGGGCAAGAGATGAAGCCGTCGCCGAGAGCCGGAAAGCTTGGCGGGAGACAGGGGAGGTTGTTTCGCGTGACCAGCACTTTGTTGAGGGGCCGTCACTACTTAGCGGACATGGATTTCACCGACAGCGAACTGGAGACCGTCTTCGAGGTGGCGGCCGACCTAAAGAAGCAGTTCGGCCTGGGCCTCCCGCACCGGCTCCTCCAGGACAAGACCCTTTTCATGATCTTCTTCGACAACTCGACCCGGACGCGCAACTCCTTTGAGGCCGGCATGACCCAGCTCGGCGGGCACGCCCACGACCTAACCCCGGACCGGATGCAGATCTCCCACGGCGAAAACGCCAAGGACACGGCCTCGGTTCTGAGTCGCTACGGCCACGGCATCGCCGTCCGGCATACCGTTTTCGGCGAAGGTAGCCGCTACCTCCGCGAGGTAGCCCAGTACTCGCGGGTGCCGGTCTTCAACATGCAGTGCGACATCTACCACCCCTTCCAGATCCTCGCCGACATGATGACCATCCGCGAGCGTTTCGGTCGGAACTTGCGCGGGGCTCGGATCGCCGTTTCCTGGACATCGGCGCCGAACTACGTCCGCCCCATTTCGGTGCCCCAGAGTCTGGTCCTGATGGCCCCGCGCTTGGGCCTCGACGTGACCCTGGCCCACCCGCCCGAGTTCAGTCTGATGCCGGACATCGTCGCCCAGGCCAGGGAGAATGCCCGCCGGGCCGGAACCAAGTTTGAGATCGTCCACGACATGGACGAGGCCTTCCGCGGGGCCCAGGTGGTCTACCCCAAGAGTTGGGGCCCACTGGCCGTTACGACCAACAAGGAAGAGGGCCTGGCCCTCATCCGGAGCTACCCCGGCTGGTGCGCCGACGCCAGGCGGATGAGCCTGGCCGCGCCCGAGGGTGTCTACATGCACCCGCTCCCGGCCGACCGCGGCGTGGAGGTCACCGACGAGGTCATCGACGGCCCGCAATCCGTCGTCTACGATCAAGCTGAGAACCGGCTGCACGTCCAGAAGGCGGTCATGGCCCTGACCATGGGAGGACGACCCTGAATGCGCGCCTGTGATGTGGTCATAGCCAACGGCACGGTGGTCACCGCCGCCGGGCGATACCGGGCCGACATCGGCATCCGGGGCGGCCGCGTGGCCGCCGTGGGCGACCTCGCGGCGAGTGCCGCCGAGGTTATCGACGCCGCCGGCAAGCTCGTCCTGCCGGGGCTCATCGATGTCCACACCCACTTCGGCCTGACCTCCGGCGAGCTGTCCACGTCGGACGACTTCCTCTCCGGCACGGTCGCGGCGGCCGCGGGCGGGGTGACCACGGTCATCGACTTCGCCATCCCCAGGCCCGGTCAGACGGTGGTCGAGGCTGTCGCCCAGCGACGGCGGGAGGCCTCCGCCTCGGTCATCGACTACAGCTTCCACGGTGTGCTCATCGAGCCGCCGGCGGCCGACGAGGTCGGCGCCCTGGCCGAGGACGGGATAACCAGCTTCAAGCTCTATATGGCCTACCGGGCCCGCGGTCTGATGGCCTCCGACGACACCCTGGCCAGGGCCCTGACCGCCGCCGGGAAGGTCGGGGGGCTTGTCGGCGTCCACGCCGAGGACGAGGAGATGGTCGAGGCGACTGCGGCCGGGCTCGCCCGGGCGGGGCAGACGGCCCTGGCCTTCTTCGCCGCCGGCCGACCCCCGGGGGCCGAGAGCGCAGCCATCGCCCGGGCCTGCCGGATGGCCGAGGAGGCTGAGGCGCCGCTCTACATCTTCCACCTGTCCACCGCCGCCGGTCTGGACGAGATCCGGAGGGCGCGGGCCCGCGGGGTCCGGGTCTGGGCCGAGACCTGCCCGCACTATCTCGTCTTCACCGACGAGGTCTACACCCGGAATGACGGCTACCGTTTTGTGATGAACCCGCCTCTGCGGAAGCGGGAGGACGTCGAAGCCCTCTGGGCGGGGCTGGCCGGCCACGAGATCCAGGTGGTCGCGAGCGACCATTGCCCCTTCCCCCTGGCGGCCAAGGCTCGTGGGGCCGCATCGTTCTTCGACGCCCCGGCGGGCATCGGCGGGACCGAACTCATCCTGACCGTGCTCCTCTCGGAGGGCGTGGCCAAAGGCCGGATCAGCCTGGAGCGGCTGGTGGAGGTCACGTCGGCCGACCCGGCCCGCCTGTTCGGGCTCTACCCTCGGAAAGGTCGCCTGGCCCCGTTGGCCCACGCCGACTTCGTCATCGTCGACCCCAACGAGGAGTGGACGGTTGAGCCCGGCCGGCTCCACTCCCTCTGCGACTACACGCCCTATGAGGGGTTCCGGGCTCGTGGCCGCGTCGTCCTGACCATGGCCCGCGGCCGGGTCGTCTATCGCAACGGGGAATTCGTGGGCCACGCCGGGACCGGACGCTTTCTGAGGCGCCGTCCGACGAGGCCTTTGCGTCTGGAGCGCGGAACTTGAACGGACAGGGGCGTTGAACTTGGAGAACCTGGATGTGGAGCTAGTCGTCAACGGCGAGCGGCGCCGGCTGCGGGTGGGTGTGAACGAGAGCCTCCTCCAAGTGCTGCGCGATAGGCTCGGCCTGACGGGGACCAAGGAGGGCTGCGCCGCCGGGGACTGCGGCGCCTGCACGGTGATTATGGACGGCCGGGCGGTGCTGTCGTGCCTGGTCATGGCCTTTCAAGCCGACGGCCGCCACATCACCACGGTCGAGGGCCTGGCCGAGGGGGGCCAGGGTGGGAAGCTGCATCCCCTCCAGGAAGCGTTCATGGAGCACGGCGCGGTGCAGTGCGGCTACTGCACGCCCGGCATGCTAATGTCGGCCAAGGCCCTCCTGGACGCCGACCCGAAGCCCGACCGGGAGACCATCCGGGAAGCCCTGGCCGGCAACCTGTGCCGGTGCACCGGCTACCACAAGATAGTCGACGCCGTGGAGGATGCGGCCAGGCGGATGGCCGAGGGCGCAGGTGGCGCGACGGTGGCGATCCGCGCCGATGAAGCTCGAGTGGGCAAGGCGGGTGAGGGTTCATGAAGGAGATGCAATCGGTCGGGCGCTCCGTGCGGCGGGTCGACGCCGCCCTCAAAGTAACCGGACGGGCCAGATACCCGGCCGACTACTCGATGGCCGGCATGCTCCAGGCCAAGGTGGTCTGGGCCGGTGAGCCGCACGCCCGGATTCTGGACCTCGACCTGTCGGCGGCCCTGGCCCTGACGGGTGTGGTCGCCGTACTCACCAGCCGCGACGTCCCGCGCAACGAGTACGGCATCATCGACCTCGATCAGCGGGTCCTGGCGGCGGAGGTGGTCCGCTGGACCGGCGAGGCGGTGGCCGTTGTCGTGGCCGAGACCGAGGAGGTGGCCGAGCGGGCCCGGGATCTGGTCAAGGTGACCTACCAGCCCCTGCCCCTGCTCCTCGACCCGATCAAGGCCCTGGACCCCGGGGCGCCCCTGATCCACTCCGGGCGGGCTTCGAACCTCCTGGGGAGCTGGAAGGTGCGCCGCGGCGACGCCGAGGCCGCCCTGGCCGAGGCCGACCTGGTCATCGAGGCGGAGTATCGGGTACCGCTTGTTGAGCACGCCTACCTCCAGCCCGAAGCCGCCCTGGGCTACCTGGACGAGGCGGGGCGGGTGACCGTGGTTGCGGCCGCCCAATGGCCGCGGGACGACGTCCGCCAGATCGCCCACGCCCTGAACCTACCCGAAGACAGGGTCCGCGAGATCGTCCCGTCCATCGGGGGCGCCTTCGGCGGGCGCGAGGACATCTCCCTGCAGATCCTGGTGGCCCTGGCCGCCTGGAAGACCCGGGGCCCGGTGAAGATGGTCTGGACCCGCGAGGAGTCGATGCGTTGCCACGGCAAGAGGCACCCCTTCACCATGCGCTATCGCTGGGGGGCCAAGGACGGGTGGATAACCGCGGCCAAGGTGGAGCTGATCGCCGACGCCGGGGCCTACTCCTCGACGTCCAAGGCCGTTGTCCCCGGGGCCCTGTCGGTGGCCGCGGGACCCTACAACATCCCCAACGTCTGGATAGACGCCCGCGTGGTCCACACCAACAATCCTCCCACCATGGCCATGCGTGGCTTCGGTACCGCCCAGCCGGCGGTGGCCTACGAACGGCAGATGGATAAGTTCGCCCGGGCCCTCGGCGAGGACCCGGTTTCCTTCCGGCTTAAGCACCTCTGGGACGAAGGCTCTATCCAACCGACCGGGGCGACCGTGCCGCCGGGCGTGGGGGTCAAGGAAACGCTCCGGCAGGCGGCCCTGGCCATCGGCTGGCGGCCGGCCCTGGCTAGCGGCGGACAGCCGTCCGGGAAGGGCTGGGTCAGGCCCGAACTGCCGCCCCTGCCCGACGGGCGCCGGCGCGGTGTGGGCCTGGCCACGGCCTTCAAGAACGTGGGCTACAGCTTCGGCTTCCACGACCGCTCCACGGCCCGGGTGACGGTGGACCTAAACGAGCGGGGCGAGCCGCTGCGGGCCGAGGTCTTCAGCGCGGCGGCCGAGGTGGGGATGGGCGTCCACACTGTCCTGGTCCAGATTGCCGCCCAAGAGCTGGGGCTGCCGGTGGAGCGGGTGAAGTTCCACCCCGTCGACACCAGCGAGACCCCCGACGCCGGCAGCTCCTCGGCCTCCCGGCACACCTTCATCTCGGGCAACGCGGTCCTGGCGGCCTGCCGTCAGGCCCTGGCCAAACGGTCTCCGGGAGAGCGGCGGGTCGAGGCCGAGTCCACCTACGACTCGCAGGACGCGCGGCCCACGACCGGCCTAGACCCGGAAACCGGGGCCGGCAATCCGCACATCGCCTTCGGCTACGCGACACAAGCGGCCGAGGTCGCCGTCGACCCGGTCACCGGCGTGGTCGAGGTCCTCCGGATGGTCTCCTCCCAGGACGTCGGGCGGGCGATGAACCCGCTGATGATCGAGGGTCAGGTCGGAGGCGGTATAGGCATGGGCCTGGGCTACGCCCTGATGGAGGAGTTCAAACTGCGGGACGACGGGCGCGTCCGGACCCGCAACTTCAGCGAGTATCTCATCCCGACGACCATGGACATGCCGTCCGAGTTGGAGAGCATCAACGTGGAGGTGCCCGACCCGGCCGGGCCCTACGGCGCTAAGGGGGTCGGCGAGCACGTCATGCTCCCGGCCGCCCCGGCCATCCTGAACGCCATCCGGGACGCCCTCGGGGTGGACATCGACGAGCTCCCCGCCGGGCCCGAGCGGGTCTGGCGGGCCCTGTCCGGGGCCGGGCGGGCCTCATCCGGGCCCGAGCGGACCCCGGCGGCTGCGCGAAAGGGGGCGCCGGAATGAGGTCGTTCGACTTGCACGTCGCCACCAGCCTGACAGACGCCCTGGAGTACCTGTCCCGGCACGGGGACGAGACGGCCGTGCTGGCCGGGGGCACCGACCTAGTCATCCGCATCCGCAGCGGCCGCGAGGTCCCGCCGCGGGTGCTCGATATTTCCCGCCTGGGCGAACTGCGGGTGATAAGAAGAGAGACCGTCGGCGGCGAACGAGAGGGCCTGGCCGCTGCCGCGGCCGCCTCGGGCGTTCTCCGGCTGGGCGCCCTGGTCACCCACGCGGAGGCGGTTGAGTCGCCCCTGGTGCGGGCTCACGCCCCGCTTCTGGCCGAGGCCTGCGCGGCCATCGGCTCCCCGCAGATAAGGAACCTCGGCACCCTGGGCGGCAACTGCGTCACCGCCTCCCGGGCGGGCGATTCCCTGCCGGCCCTCCTGGCCCTAAACGCGGAGATGGTTCTCCTATCCCTTGAAGGCGAGCGCCGGGTGCCGATGACCGAGTTCTTCACCGGTCCCCGGACCACAGCCCGGCGCCGCGATGAGTTGCTCGGCTACATCCTCGTCCCGGTCGCCGCCTCCGACGAACGGTCGTGCTATCTGAAGCTCACCCAGCGGAAGGCTCTGGCCATCTCCCTGGTCAGCGTGGCTTTCCGCCTGAGGATGGACCCCGGGGCCCCACGGCGCTGCCTTGAGGCGGCCGTGGCCTTCGGCAGCCTGGCCCCGATGGTCATCCGGGCTCGCGCGGTCGAGGCGGCCTTAGCCGGGCGGGAACTGGATGAGGCCACCATCGCCCGGGCCGCCGAGGCCGCCCTGGGCGAGGTCTCCCCCCGGGACGATGTCCGGGCTTCGGCCGAGTACCGCCGGGCGATGGTTCAGGCTCTGGTCCGGCGGGGACTGGAACGGCTGGCCGAGCCGGCGGTCTCGGGCCCGGTCGGCGGCCACGGGTTGGGGAGGGTCGAACCGTGAGCCTGCTCATCGAGAAGGCCGATTGGGTCATCACCCTCAACGATCGCGGCGAGCGGGTCCGGGAGGCCGACATCCTCATCCGGGGGCCGGCCATCGCGGCCATCGGGCCGGGGGTCGGGGAGGCCGCCCTGGCCGCCGGGGAGGGCATCGACGAGACCATCGACGGGCGGGGGAAGCTCGCGATCCCCGGCCTGGTCAACACCCACCATCACCTCTACCAGACCCTGACCCGGAACATCCCGGACGTGCAGGACCTTCCGCTCTTCCCCTGGCTCCTCAAGCTCTACGAGATCTGGCGCGGGCTGGATGAGGAGGCCGTAGAGGTCGGGGCCCTGGTTGGTCTGGGCGAACTGCTCAAGACCGGCTGCACGACGTCCGCCGACCACCATTACGTCTTTCCGAGAGGGGCCGGGGCGGCGTCCGGCGCGGCTGGCGGGCTCATCGACACCCAAATTGCCGCGGCCCGGCGGCTCGGCATTCGCTTCCACCCCACCCGGGGGAGCATGTCGCTCGGGCGTAGCCAGGGCGGCCTTCCCCCTGACGACGTTGTCCAGACCGAGGACGAGATCCTGGCCGACAGCCGGCGGCTGGCCGAGACGTATCACGATCCGTCCCGCTTCTCCATGTGCCGTCTGGCCCTGGCCCCGTGCTCCCCGTTCTCGGTGACGGGGGAGTTGATGCGGCGGACGGTGGAACTGGCCCGAGCCTTGGGCCTGCGACTTCACACCCACCTGGCCGAGACCGCGGACGAGGAGCGCTTCTGCTTGGAGAAGTTTGGCTGCCGGCCGCTCGACTACATGGAGCGGCTGGGCTGGATCGGCGAGGACGTCTGGTTCGCCCACGCCATTCACCTGAGCGACGACGAGGTCGGGCGGCTCGGGAAGACGCGGACCGGCGTGGCCCACTGCCCGACCTCCAACATGAAGCTCAGCTCGGGCGTCTGCCGTGTGCCGGACTTGCTGGCCGCGGGGGCCCGGGTGGGCCTGGGGGTGGACGGCTCGGCCAGCAACGACTCCTCGGACATGTGGGGCGAGATGCGCCAGGCCTATCTCCTCGGCCGGTTGGCCCACGGCGACCGCGGGCTGGGGGCCGAGGACGTCCTCCGCCTGGCCACGGTCGGCGGGGCGCGGGTCCTGGGCCGAGATGACACAGGCCGCCTGGCCCCGGGTCTGGCCGCCGACCTGGTTCTCATCGACCTGGAGCAGATCGGCTTTGCCGGCGGACGGCACGACCCGGTGACGGCCATCGTCGGCTCGGGCGACAGCCACATAGTAGACACGACCATCGTCAACGGACGGATCGTGGTCAGAGGCGGGCGCCTGGTCGGGGCGGACGAGAGCGAAATCGTCCGGCGGGCTAACCGCGTCTCGGCCGGGCTGCTTGAGAGGGCGGAGAGACGCGCGCTCCAGAGAGACCAGAAGAGAGGTCGGGAGGTGGGCCCATGACCGAGCGGGTGACGCGTGACGTTAGCGTAGGCCTGCTGCCACATCAGGCGGCGGCCGAGGCCGGAAGGTGCCTCTACTGCTACGACGCCCCGTGCGTCAAGGGATGTCCGGCCGGGGTGGACGTCCCGGCGTTCATCAGGAAGGTCGGGAGCGGCAACTGGCGCGGGGCGGCGCGGGTCATCCGCGAGGCCAACGTCTTCGGTGGAACCTGCGCCCTCGTTTGCCCAACGGAGGAACTTTGTGAGAGAGAGTGCTCGTCACGGCTCCTCGGAGGGCCCATCTCCATCGGCGCCCTGCAGCGGCTGGCCTGGGAGCGCGGGACGGCCGGGGGCGTGAAGGCGGGTGCGGGCCGGGGCGCGGGCGCCGACCCGGGGGCCGACGCCGCCGGCACCGCAGCGGGCGGCAAGCGGGCCGCCATCGTCGGGGCCGGACCGGCCGGTCTGTCGGCCGCCTGGGAGCTGCGTTCGCGGGGGTGGGACGTGACCATCTACGAGGCCACGGACAAGCCCGGCGGGCAACTCGACTGGACCATCCCGCCCTACCGCCTGCCGCCCGAGGTGGTCGCGGCGGAGGTCGGGGCCATCGTGGCCACCGGCGTGAAACTGCGCACCGGGGTTCGGGTCGGACGCGAGGCGGCCGAGGGCCTGCTGGCCGAGAACGACGCGGTCATCCTGGCGACGGGTCTCGGCGGCGGGCGCGCGAGTGGCGCTCCAGGTGAGGGCCGCCCGGGTGTGGTCAAGGCCGAGGAGTTCCTGGCCCGGGCACGCCAGGGCCGAAGCACGCGCGTTACGGGCACGGCCGACACTGGCGGAGACCTTTCGGGCCAGAGGGTCGTCGTGGTCGGCGGCGGGAACACGGCCATGGATGCCGCGGTAACCGCGGCCAGGGGCCGGGCCACCCGGGTGACGGTGCTCTACCGGAGGACGGCCCGCGAGATGCCGGCCTGGCCCCGCGAGTATCGGGGCGCTCTGGCGGCCGGGACCGAGTTCTTGTGGCTGGTCCAGCCGGTCGCTTTCGAGAGCGCGGGTGCCGCGGACGGTGCGGTCAAGGCCGTCCGGTGCGTGCGCATGGCCCTTGGCGCCCCCGACGCGTCGGGGCGCGCGGCCCCGCGACCGATACCGGGTTCCGAGTTTACCATCGAGGCCGACCTCGTTGTCATGGCCCTGGGGCAGGACCCCAATCAGGAGATCGTCGAGGCCTTCGGTCTGGCTGCCGACAAGGCGGGTCGGCCGGTGGTCGATCCGTCCGGTCGGGCCCAGGTGTCGGCCGGGGCGCTTCCGGCGGGCCACGTCCTGAAGGCCAAGGTCTTCGTGGCCGGCGACCTCGGAAACGGCGGGGCCACCGTGGTCCGGGCCGTGGCCGAGGGCAAGAGGGCCGCCAGGGCGGCGGCCGGCGAACTCGAACGGGCAGCTCCGCGAGAGGAGGCGGGTTCAAATGGCCGTTGACCTGTCAGTAGTCTTCTGCGGGGTGAAGTTTGAGAACCCTTTCGTCCTGGCCGCGGCGCCTTCCACCGACAACGCCGACATGGTCGCCAGGGGCTTCGAGGCCGGCTGGGCCGGGGCCATTCTCAAGACAACTTCGGTCGAGTCGGAAGTTGTCAGCCTGGCCTACCCGATGATGGTCGGGCTGGACATCGACGCCCGGCGTCTGGTGGCCCTTGAGAACATCGACCTCATCTCCGGGCGCCACATCGACGAGGTCGAGAAAGACGTCCGGCGGCTGAAGAAGGACTTCCCCAAGAAGGTCGTGGCCGCCAGCATCATGGGGGCCAAGAAGGAACACTGGGAGGAACTCGTCCGGCGTCTCGAGGCGGCCGGCGTGGACCTTATCGAATGCAGCTTCTCCTGCCCGCACGGGATGCCGGAGAAGGGCATGGGTTCGGCCGTCGGGCAGAGTCCCGAGCTGACCGAGAAGACGGCGCGCTGGGTCAAGGACGCGGCCAAGCGCGTACCGGTGATCATCAAGCTCACGCCGCAGATCGCCGACATCGCCGCGGCCGCCGAGGCCGTCAAGCGCAGCGGCGCCGACGGGGTCACGGCCATCAACACGGTCAAGGGTCTGATGGGCGTGGACCTCGACACCTTCGTGCCCTACCCGAACGTTGGCGGGCACTCGACCTACGGGGGCATCTCCGGGCCGGCCATCAAGCCGGTCGCCCTACGCTGCGTGGCCGAGATAGCCAGGAGGGTCTCTATCCCCATCAGCGCCACCGGCGGTGTGACCACCTGGCGCGACGCGGCCGAGTTCCTGCTCCTGGGGGCCCGGACCGTCCAGGTCTGCACGGAGGTCATGCGCCACGGCTTCGGCGTGATCGAGGATCTGACCGACGGCCTGGCCAACTACCTCGACGACAAGGGCTTCGCCAGCGTGGAGGAGATCATCGGGAAGGCCCTGCCGCACGTGGTCGAGCACTCGCAACTGCCGAGGGACGGGAAGGTCCGGGCCCACGTCGACCCGGAGAAGTGCATCCGTTGTGGGGTGTGCTACGTTGCCTGCCGCGACGGCGGCCACCAGGCCATCGAGTTCGGCCCCGACCGGCTGGCCCGGGTGGACGAGGAGAAGTGCGTGGGGTGCGGCTTCTGCCCCACGACCTGCCCGGTAGCCGACTGCCTGACCCTGGGCCCGGCCTCGGCCGGCAAGGGACGGGCGGCTTCGTGACGGGGCGAAAGGTGGGGCGCTCTTGCCGTTGATCGAGTTCACCGTGAACCGAAAGCCGGTCAAAGTCGAGGTCGGGGTCGAGGTCGAGGCCGGCGCCACCCTGCTTGCCGTCCTGCGGGACAAGCTCGGCCTGATGGGGGCCAAGAACGGCTGCGGCAAAGGGCACTGCGGGGCCTGCACCGTGGTCATCGACGGAGAAGCCCGTCGGTCCTGTCTGGTCAAGGCCGCCCGGCTGGCCGGGTCCGAGGTCACGACCATTGAAGGACTGGCCGGCGAGGGTGGTCGCCTCCACCCCGTTCAGTTGGCCTTCATCGAGGCCGGGGCCATCCAGTGCGGCTTTTGCACCCCGGGGATGGTCATGTCCGTCGTGGCCCTGCTGTCGCGGCGCCCCGACCCGACCGAGGCCGAGGTGAAGGAAGCCCTGCGCCACAACCTCTGCCGCTGCACGGGCTACGCCTCGATCCTGCGGGCGGTGCGGCTGGCGGCGGCCTGGATGCGGGGCGAGACCGCCGGCGCTGGCGACGTGGCGGGTGCGATGGCAGCGCCCGCGGATGGCGGCGTGGTGGGAGCCGGGACCACGCCCCCTGAACCCGGCCGCGCCATTGGGCAACCCACGCCCCGGGCCGGGGCCGCCGCCCGGGTGACGGGTCTGCCCATCTTTGCCGCCGACCTGTCCTTCCCGGACATGGTCCACGGCAAGCTTGTCCTTTCCGAACACCCCCACGCCGAGGTCCTGGCTGTTGACGCCTCGGCGGCCTTGGCGTTCCCTGGTGTTCTGGCCGTCCTGACGGCGGCCGACGTCCCGGGGCGCAACGCCTTTGGGCTCCTCGTCCCGCACCAACCGGTGCTGGCCGGCGACCGGGTCCGTCACCTCGGCGACCCGGTGGCCGTGGTCTTGGCCGAGACAGAGTGGCAGGCCGAGGCCGCCGCGGCGGCGGTGAAGGTGACCTACCGGCCCCTGCCCGCCGTCTTCACGCCCGAAGCGGCCCTGGCCGAGGGGGCGCCACGCCTGCACGAAGAAGGCGGCGCCGGCGAACAGCCCAATGTCATGCACCGGGTCGAGGTCCGCAAGGGCAACGTGGCGGAAGCCTTCCGGCGGGCCGACGTTATCGTGGAGGATGTCTACACCACGCCCATGGTCGAGCACGCCTACCTCGAACCGGAGGCGGCCGTGGCCGTGCCGGAACCCGGTGGCGGGGTGACCGTTTGGACCGGCAGCCAGGGTTCGCACGCCTTCCGGCAGATGATCGCGGCCTCCCTGGCCTTGCCCGAGGAGAAGGTCCGGGTCATCTTCACCCCCACGGGCGGGGCCTTCGGCGGCAAGGAGGAGCCCACGGTTCAGATCCACTGCGCCCTCGGGGCCGTACGTCTCGGGCGGCCGGTGAAGATGGTCCTGACCCGCGAGGAGTCCATCCGGATCTCGACCAAGCGCCACGCCGAGCGCATCCACATGCGTCACGGCGCCACCCGCGACGGGCGCCTGGTGGCCATGGAGGCGCGCATCGTGGCCGACACCGGCGCCTACGCCTCCCTCGGGAAACCGGTCGTCTTCCGCTCGGCCGTGGTCGCCGCGGGACCCTACGACATCCCCAACGTCAGCGCGGTCTCCGTCGGCGTCTACACCAACAACCCGGTGGCCGGGGCCTTCCGCGGCTTCGGCAGCACGCAGGTGGCCTTCGCCTCCGAGGTTCAGATGGACAAGGTGGCCCGCCGCCTTGAGCTCGACCCCATCGAATTGCGGCGGCGCAACGCCCTGGCGGAAGGCAAGGAGACCATCACCGGGCAGGTCCTCGGGCCGGGCACGTCCTACCTGGAGACCCTCGAGGCCGTGGCGGGGAAGGTCGGGGAACTGCGGGCGGAGGCGCGGGTGGCGGCGGGAGCGGCGGCGCGGGCCGGGTCCCGCTTCGCAGCCGCGCGCCCGGGCAGGAGATACGGGGTCGGCGTGGCCTCGGCCTACAAGAACGTGGGCATCGGGGCCGGGAAGAGGGACGCGGCGGGGGCCGTGGTCGGGCTCACCGAGACCGGTCGGCTCCTGGTCCGGGTGGGGTCGGCCGACATCGGGCAGGGGTCGGACACGGTCATGGCCCAACTGGCCGCGGAGGTCACGGGGTTCGCCCTGGACCAGGTCGACGTTCTGTCCTCGGACACGGCCCTCTGCCCGGACGGCGAGGAGACCACCGCCTCGCGGCAGACCTACGTCACCGGCAACGCCGTGCTCGAAGCGGCGCGGGGCTTCCGGGAGAAGCTGGCGGCCTTCGTCGCCGAGACCTACGGGGTCCGGCCGGGCGACGGCACGCTCCAGCCGGTGTCACTGGCCGAGGTCGCGGCCCGGGCCCGGGCGGCCGGCCGGAGCCTGGAGGCCGAGTCCGTCTATGTCGCCCCGACCACCTACGCCCTCCGGGAGACGGCCGACAAGGTCCCCGGTGAAGACCCGAGCCTCTGGGACGTCCATTTCGCCTACAGCTTTGGCACCCAGGCTGCGCTGGTGGCCGTGGATGAGGAGACCGGCGAGGTTGAGGTGCTCAAGGTGGTGGCCGCCCACGACGCCGGCCGGGTGATAAACCCGCAAGGAGTTAGGGGGCAGCTGGAGGGCGGCATCGTCATGGGTATCGGCTATGCCCTGTCGGAGGGACTCGTCCTTGAGAACGGACGCATCGTCAACGACAACCTTTTGAAGTTGCGGGTTCCCGGGGTCGGCCTGACCCCGGAGATGGACCCAGTGATCATCGAGAAGCTCGATCCGGGCGGACCCTTCGGGGCCAAGGGCATGGGGGAGCTGGCGATGAACCCGACGGCCCCGGCCGTAATCAACGCCATCCGCGACGCGGTGGGGGTCTACATTAACGACCTGCCGGCGGACAAGGAGCGCGTGGCTGCGGCCATTCGGCGGGCCGCCCGGCGCGGGGGAGCCGGTCCGGCCGGTTCACCTGGACAGGGGGAGGGCTAGATCTTGATCATCGTCGGGAACGGCAACCTGGTGACGCTCGGCGCGGACCGCCGGGTCATCAGCGGCGGCGCGGTGGCTGTCGAGGACGGCCTCATCGTTGAGGTCGGGGCAACCAGAGACCTGCAAGCCAAACACAAGGGGGCGGACCTGCTCGACGCCGCCGGGGCGGTCATCATGCCCGGGCTCATCAACATCCACGCCCACGGTTACGGGGCCTTCGCCCGCGGGCTGGCCATCCCCGGCGAGCCGCCGCGGACCTTCCCGCAGATCCTGCAAAGCTTGTGGTGGAAGCTCGACCGCGCCCTAACCCTCGAGGACGTCTACGTGAGCGCCTCCCTGGGTTTCGTCGACAGTCTCAAGAACGGGACGACCACCATCTTCGATCATCACGCCAGCCCAAACGCTATCGCCGGCAGCCTGGACGAAGAGGCCAGGGCGGCCGGTGAGGTCGGCTTGCGGGCCTGTCTCTGCTACGAGGTGTCCGACCGCGACGGCCCCGAGCCGGCGGCGGCGGGCATCGAGGAGAACGTCCGGTTCATCCGGTCGCTGGTGGGGCGAGGGCTAGCGGGTAGGGCGGGCGGCGCGCGACGCCCCGGCCTGCTCGCCGGATGCATGGGCCTTCACGCCTCCCTGACCCTCTCGGACGACACCCTTGGCCGGGCCGTCGAGGAAGCCGGGAAGCTCGGCGTGGGCTGCCACCTCCATGTCGCCGAGGGACCGGAGGACGGCGCCGACAGCGTCGCCCGCTACGGAAAGAGCGTAGTGAAGCGGCTGGCCGACCTCGGCGTCCTGGGTCCGCGGTCCATCGCCGCGCACTGCGTCCACGTGGACCAGGATGACATCGACGTCCTGGCCCGCACGCGGACCGTCGTGGCCCACAACGCCCAGTCGAACATGAGTAACGCGGTAGGGGTGGCCCCGGCCCTGGCCATGGTTCACAGCGGCGTCCGGGTTGGCCTGGGCACCGATGGCTTCACGACCGACATGTTTGAGGCCGCCACCAGTACTAACATCGTCCACAAACTGGCCGGCCGCGACCCCTCGGTCGGCTGGGAGGAGGGGCAACGGATGACCCTGGGCACGAACGCCGAGGTGGCCACGGAATTCTTCGGCGGGCGGCTCGGGGCTTTGGCCCCGGGCTACGGCGCCGACCTCATCATCGTGGACTACGACCCCTACACGCCGCTAGGCGAGGACAACTTCTGGGGCCACATGCTCTTTGGGATGCGCGGCGGGCAAGTGCGTCACGCCGTCGTAGACGGCCGGGTGGTCATGCGTGACCGCCGGGTTCTCGGCCTCGACGAGGCCCGCCTCCGGGCCAGAGCACGGGAGCTGTCGGAGAAGGTCTGGGAGCGGTTTGCGGGCATGTAGCGGGCAGCGTGGGTCACACCTCTCGATACCGCCGGCCTACGCCCGGCTGAGCGGGCCGCCTGGACACGCATCTGAGCGGCGTTCTGCCGCAGTAGGCCTCACTGGAATGGATTGTCCTCGAAGGTTGGCCTGGCCTCCCTACCTGTGGGCAGAGCACGTGTCTCTGTTGCGAGTAGCGCAGGCGGCGGGTCGGCTGATCCTCGGATGACCCCGGGGGCCAGCCGACCTTCTGGATGTCAAGTACACTTGACATTTCCCTCCGGAATGACATATCCTGTCTTGGGTGATACCCGTAGACGATACCAGGATGGTGGCCAACCGAGTTCGCGAATGGCGGGTTCGGCAAGGCCTAAGCCAATCGGCGTTGGCCGACATGGTCGGTGTGAGTCGGCAGACAATCTGGGCAATCGAGGCCGGAGATTACAACCCGACGGTTCGGCTGGCTCTCTCATTGGCGGACTCCCTGCGTGCGTCTATCGGCGAGCTCTTTTGGTTGACTGCAAGGGAGGACGATTCACAGTGCGGCCAAAGAGGCAGCTAACCGATGAGCGGGCTGAACGCATCCTGGATCGAGCTAGCCGACATCTGTTAACGCTCGTCATCTTCGCCGTCCTGGGCGACGTGATCTTCAGGGCAACTCGACTCGGCCAGTCCTTTGAGAGTCTCGTGGACCTCACGGCGATAGCTCTGGTCCCGCTCTTCGTCCTGGGCTTCTTGGCGATCAGCCGCCTCTGTTTCTCCTGGCGTGGCTATCTTCGGATGCTTCCATACGTGGTCGCAGGCGTCGCAGCCGCGAACCTCCTGCTCCACTACCTTGGACAACATCCGTTTCGTGTGAGCGACCTGCTTGCACAGCTACTCGGAATTGGTGTCCTGACCTTGGTGGTCTACGCACAGAACCGAAGGCCCAGGCTGGGTCCAGGGTCTGACGCGCCATAGACGAACCATCAGCGCTCTGACCTCTCCCTCGTTTACATCCCAAAGATACAGTCTAATCTGGCTTTGGCGATGTCCCCGCCGAAAGCTGACGTGAAGAGGCGCTATCTCTGCGGGGGCCCACGCCGCTCGTGGGGTTCATCCAGGTGAAAGAGCATAGTGAGCCATGGTTCACAGCGGCGTCCGCGTCGGGCTGGGCACCGAACATCGTCCACGAGCTGGCCGCCCGCGACCCCTCGGAAGACGGCGGTTCCCAACACGGCCTGAAGAACGTACAACAGACCTCCCTGGGATCTCTCACAATGGGCGTAGGTCAGGTCCGACTACTCTCAACACGACCGATCGGCGCAGGGCCACCGGCAGAGGCCGGCCTGGAGACCGCTCTTGGGCGATCGACGGGAAGTGAGCACGCCGCCTCCGCGGCGTCACGGAGGCGGCGCGCCGGACCCATGGCCCGCTGGGCTTCTCCCCGGGGCCTTTACGGTTCCTCGAAGAACAGGCGTCCCGCGGGGTTGTGCTCGTACTTCAGGACACACCCCATGCAGTCGGCCCGCATGACAAGAAGCAGGGCGTGGCCGATGCCGGTATGGTCACGGACTACCAGATACTGACCCGGGTACAGGTCGGTGCAGATGGGGGCGTAGGCGCTGCCCTGGGATGGGGCGTAACCCCCCGGCTCGAGGTCGGAAAGCCCGCCGCGGAGGGAGGCGATGCCCCCGCCGGTCGAGGAGTTGGCCACAAGCTGGTGGGCCCCTTCGCCACAGGCGGACCCTCTGCCGCATCCTTCACCGACCACGTAGGCCAGATCCCAACCCTCCGCATCGCCGGGGTGGTAGCCGGCGGCCTCACCGAAGCTCCCCTTCTCGAACGGGGCGAGGACCATGAACCCGCACGGAACCCTCTGGCTTGTCACCCGGCCGATGGGCATGCCGGCCTTATCGGTCAGGACCACGCGAATCGACTGAAGGGGGGGAGGGTCGATATTGACGATGAAGTAGGCCGGGGTGCACGGCTCAATGGGCCTATCACCGTAGAAGCGCACCCCCGTCGACGATATGCCCGCCTGCCAGCCGAAAGGACCGCTGACGGGAGTCACGGTTGTCGACGGCGACCAGCCGGTCTGGTCGGTGTAGTAGATCTCGAGATCGTAGAAGTCGAAGCCCGGTGTAGGAACATGGACCTTCAAGGTGATGCGGCCGGACGAGGTGGCCTCGAAGGCGGACTCGACTCCGGTCAGGACCAAGTCCTTTCCGGGCGGCGCCTGGCCCGGACCCTTGCCGGTCCCGGGCAGCTCGGTCTTATCCCGCGGCTTCCGGGGCGGCTCGGGCGGCTGCGTGGGTGGGGCCGGCTGCTCAAGGTCCTTAATGCGAGACATGAAGACCAGGACCCAAAAAACCGCCTCAGCCTGGTCCCGGTCGGGGGGTCTAGCCACACCGAGCGCCCGGGAGAGTTCCTGCAGGTTCCGGATGATCTCGTCCTTCATGTCCAGCAGCGTCCTCGCCGGGTCACCCCGCTCCTGCTCGAAGAGAAGGTCGGCCAGTTGGTTTATCGCGTCCAGGATGCCTTGCCCGATGTAGGCCGGGATGCCGAAGTTGAGCCTCAGGGTCTCCCGGAGGAGCATAATTTGCTGGCGCTCGATCCCTTGCTCGGCAACGAAGGCCATCGGCGACCAGAGCTCATCCATCACCCGGTCCACGTCGGCCTGGGCCATCCCCCGGTCGACCGCCAGTTCGGCGTTGGCGTAGAAGAGATCGAGAATGACCATCTTCTTGTCGACGAAGACGTGAACAGGATCGTCACGCTTCTCCTCGGCGATGAGGTCGGCCACCAGCGATCTGGTTCCGTCCAGGCAGGAGGCGACCAGGTTCCGGCTCGGATCGGTCGAGGTCTGCCATTCAGTGCACAAGGCATCAAGAACGGAGGCGATCAGGACCGTGCGCTCCTCGGGACCGTAGTCCTCGGTCTCGCCGTAGGCGTACTCGCCCTTGCCGACCCAGCCGGCCGGGACAGGTTCACCTTTCGTCAGGGTCAGGCGGAACCAGCAGTCGTAGGGCAAGACCGAGGCGCCGGGCGTGAAGGATGGCGAGACAAGCGTCGCCGACGTGGCGCCGGGGGCCCAGGTGTTGGGGTCGATCTTCAGGTTCTGGACCGCCCACTCGCCCTCTTCCCAGACCATGTCCCTGTCCCAGTCGACAAGGAGATTGAAGAAAAGGGCTTTGTCGTCCGTGTCCCCATAGAGGGACGGATCACGGCCGGCGACGCTGACCACGAACTCAATCTGATAGGTTGGCGCCTGGGTCGTCCCGCCGGGGATAAAGCGCATGAACCCGTCATCGAAGAAGTCGGCGTTGACCTGTCGTGAGTCGATCTCGCCGTCCGCGGTCTCGCCGAGCCACGCCGTGCGGTAGTCCCGGTGCCGGACGCCGCCCGAGGCCAGAAGAGACGGGAAGTTGAAGTAGGGCGGAAGATCGGGCGCGTCTCCCAAGTCGAGGAGCTCCCGGGCATCCCTCACCCTGGCCACGACCGTGCAGGCCTCGGCCTTGCTCATGCCGGCAAGGGGACGGAACGTCCCAGCCGCGTCTCCTTTGAAAAGGCCGGCGACATAGGCCTGGGCCACGTAGGGCAGGGCCCAGCCGGAGATCTGACCGGAGTCTTTGTAGTGGGAAACGATGGCTCTGGCCTGGGCCTGGGAGAGGGCCAGGGCCGCCGGCTCGAAACCGGCTGCCCGAAGCAGCACCGTGGCGGCCTGCTCCCGGCTCAGGGGATCCTCCACGCCGAACCGGCCCCCGCTGCCAACCATGATTCCACGCAGGTACATGGCGTTGGCGTAGCTGAAGTAGGCGTCGGAGTAGGGAACGTCGTCGAAGAACGAGCGGTAGCCGCTGTAGGGCTCGATGCCCCAGCCGATGGCCAGGTAGCGGGAGACCTTGCCCCGGGTGATGGGCGTATCCGGGCTGTAGACCGGGGGCTGGTCATCCAGGGCCCCGAGGCTGTAAAGCTCCTCCACGGCTGTCTTGGCCCAGTGGTTCTCGAGATCCACGAAGTCGGTGAAGGCGGCCAGGGCCGGGGTGGACGGGAACTGGATCAGGGCCACGGCCGAGGCGGCGGCGAGGACGGCGGCGAGAAAGGCGCGCGGGCTGCGACGGGCCTTGCTCCTCTTGCCGATCCGATGCGTTCTGGACACTAGACACTCCTCCTCGCGAAGGCTGTCGGCAGGCGCGGGGACCTCTTCCCCAGCTTCAACTTGTCCAGTGCTGTCCCCGGGGTGAGCGTTCCCTAGAGTGGGAGGATGTTCCTTTCGCTCCAGGGCGGCCGGGACCCGCCGCTGTCTGCTACGGTCGCAGCTCAAAGCGGTTTTATGACTGGTTAATGACCAATCGCTGGTGGGGAGCATACATCCGATTGGCTACACGGTCTGGTTTGTCTTGTCGCTATGGTGGGTAAGACTGATCTTGCTTGGTGTTGCCGGCGGCGTTACCTTTCATCTGATAAGGATGAAGACACTCAAACCGGAGTGAGCAGGGGCCCGCGTTCCCTCGCCGAATCCCGGTAGGCAAGACTTTCCAGGGCCGCTGAGTTCCCAGCCGTTAGGCCTCCAGGAATAGCCATGGGAGTTTTCGATAGGGGGACCCCGAGCATGATCACACAACGCTATTCTGTCACCCCGCACCCCATCCAGACCCTCCTTACCTGGGTCCAGTCGGGGGAGATCGCTATCCCGGAGATCCAGCGTCCTTTCGTCTGGGAGGCGACCAAGGTCCGCAATCTGCTGGACTCGCTCTACCAGGGCTATCCGATCGGCTATCTGATCGCCTGGCGAAATCCCACGGTCAAGCTCAAGGATGGCACGCCGGCTGCCGGAAGGCGCATACTCATTGATGGCCAGCAGCGGGTTACGGCGCTGATGGCGGCGCTGCTCGGCCGCGAGGTGCTGACCAAGGACTACGAGACCGTCCGCATCCGTATCGCTTTTCACCCGCGGGAGGAGCGTTTCGAGGTCGCCAATCCGGCCATCCGAAAGGACGTGGCCTGGATCGAAGACGTGGCTGAGGTTTTCGCACCTGCGACGAGTGCCTTTCGGCTTGTCGAGAACTACTGTTCAAAGAACCCGGGGGCGTCACAGGACGCCGTATTCGCAAGCATCGAGAAGCTACGCGGGGTCGTCAACAACCACGTCGGCGTGATCGAGCTGGCCGACGACCTCGACATCGAGACCGTTACCGAGATCTTCATCCGGGTGAACTCGGCCGGAACCGAGCTTTCGCAGGCCGATTTCGCCATGTCGAAGATCGCGGTCAATGAGACCTACGGCGGGAACCTCCTGCGCAAAGCGATCGACTACTTCTGTCACCTTGCGGTATCGCCTGAGTTCCTGCCCACTATCGAAAAGAACGACAAGGCTTTTGCCGCCTCGGAGTTCCTGCCGCAGATTTGCTGGCTCAAAGACACAAACGACGATATCTACGACCCAACCTACAACGACATGCTGCGCGTGGCGTTCACCTCCGAGTTCCGGCGTGGCAAACTACAAGATCTAGTGGCGCTGCTCTCGGGCCGCAACTTCGAGACCAAGCAGTTCGAGGAGGCCATCGTCGAGGAGTCCTTCGCTCGGCTCAAGAAAGGTATCCTCGCCTTCATTAACAAGACGCACTTCGAGCGGATTACGATGATCCTGCGCTCGGCGGGTTTCGCGACGAGCGAGCTGATCGGCGGTCGTAACGCCGTCAACTTCGCCTACATTCTCTACCTGCGCGGCCGGACGGAGGGGATGCCCGCGGCCGACCTCGAGCGGCTGGTGCGGCGCTGGTACGCCATGTCCGTGCTCCGCGGGCGCTACACCGGCAGCCCAGAGACTGCCTTCGACCTCGACATGCGCCAAATGGAGGCGCACGGGCTCCCGAGCTACGCCGCGTCGGTGATCGAGAATGAACTGCCGGAGAGCTTCTGGACCGGCATGCTGCCTCAACTCATGGATACTTCCTCCGGCCAAAGCCCGTACTTTCACTGCTATCAGGCGGCGCAGGTGAAGCTCGGCGACAAGGGCTTTCTCTCTCGTGACATCACTGTGCTCGACCTGCTCAGAAACCACAGCGACGTCCACCATGTCTATCCGAAGACGCACCTGAAGGCGCAGGGCCTCTCGCGCGGGCGCTACAACCAGATCGCCAACTTCGTGCTGGCCCAGAGCGAGATCAACATCGCCATCGGCGACAAGCCGCCCGAGCGGTACTTCATGGAGCTGGCCGCGCAGTGCGACGGCGGCATAAAAAGGTACGGCGGCATCACCGACGCGGCCGACCTGCGCGCCAACCTGCGGATGAACTGTGTGCCCGAGTCGCTGCTCGATGGCCAGGTTCCCGCGTACGAGGACTTCTTGGAGGCTCGCCGGAAGCTCATGGCCCAGAAGATTAGGGTCTGGTTCGAGGCCCTATGATCAGCACCGAGGGCCTCAGAAAGCACTACGGTAAAGTCCGGGCCGTCGACGGACTCGACCTTCACGTGCGCCGCGGCGAGATCTACGCCTTCCTCGGCCGGAACGGCGCGGGCAAGACGACCACGATCCGCATGCTGCTCGGGCTCGTGCGGCCGACCTCGGGCCGGGTCACCGTGCTGGGCACGGACATCGTACCGGGGGCGACGGCCGTCTTCTCGCAGGTCGGCTACCTGGTCGAGGTCGCGGCGGCCTATCCCGACTTGACCGTGCGGGAGAACCTGGACCTGCAGCGGCGACTCACGGGAGCGGGTCGCGAAGCGGTCGGCGAGGCCATGGACCTGCTCGGCCTGTCCGGCTCCGCCAACCGTCGGGCGGGACAACTCTCGCTCGGCAACAAGCAGCGGCTCTCGCTGGCGCGTGCCCTCCTGCACCGGCCCGATCTCCTCATCCTCGACGAACCGGCCAACGGGCTCGATCCGGCGGGCATCATCGAGGTCCGCCGGCTGCTGCGGCGGCTGGTCGACGAGTCCGGGGTCACCGTGTTCATGTCCAGTCACATCCTCGCGGAGGTCGCCCACCTGGCCGACCGCATCGGCATCGTCCACGAAGGTCGACTTCTCCAAGAACTCGACTTCGACGAACTTCGGGCCAGGACGCGCGCCTACCTCGACATCGGGGTCAGCGAGCCGGACCAGGCCGCCGGCCTGCTGCGGGAGCAGCTCGGCCTCGACCGGATTGAGCGGACGCCCGAAGGCGGGCTGCGTGTGTTCGATGGGTCCGACCGGGGCCCCGAGATCGCCCGGGTCCTAGTTGGCGCCGGCCTCGACCTGACGCGCCTCGCGCCCGTGCAAGAGGACCTTGAGTCCTACTTCATGCGGCTGACCGGGGGTGAGTCGTAGATGTTTGGCCAGGTGATCGCCACCGAGTTCCTCAAGCTCCGACGGGCCAAGATTACGTGGCTCACTGCCCTCGGCATCGCCATCGGTCCGCTGTTCGGTGGCCTGTTCATGTGGATACTGCAGGAGCCGGGGCGCGCGGAGCGACTCGGCTTGATCGGTCAGAAGGCGCAGTTCCTGGGCCAGGCGGCGGACTGGCCGACCTACTTCGCGCTGCTCGCGCAGATGACGGGGATCGTCTCCGTGGTGCTCTTCTCGCTCGTGACGGCCTACGTCTTCGGCCGGGAGTACTCGGAGGGGACCGCCAAGAACATGCTCGGTCTACCGGTGACACGGGCGTGGTTCCCGGTGGCCAAGTTCCTGGTCGTCCTGGTGTGGTGTGGCTTGCTGACGGCCGTGATCATTACGGAGGGATTCTTAGTCGGCGCGGCGCTCAAGCTGCCCGGGTTCTCGGCGACCCTCGCGGCGGCCTCCGTGGGCGAGATACTGCTGGTCGCCCTCCTGGGCTGCCTGCTGATGCCGGTGGTCGCGTGGATCGCGGCCCTCGGCAAAGGCTACCTGGCGCCTCTCGGCTTCGCGCTGCTGACGCTCCTGCTGGGGATGGGGCTCGGGGCCACCGGCTGGGGCAAGTGGTTCCCGTGGTCGATCGTGCCGCTCTTCGCGGGTATTGCCGGACCGCGGACCGAGACGCTCGCGGCCGGCAGCCTGGTCGTGGTCGCCTTGACGTGCGCCGCGGGCGTCGCGGCCACGATCTGGCAGTTCACCTACGCCGACAACCACCAGTAGGGGGTACCCCCCAGGAAACCTGCTCACAAGCACTCAGAACCCTGGCCGGTGTTGCCGGCCAGGGTTCTGAGTGCCTACCTTAGCGTCCCTTACTTGACAGTCCTATTCCGCTTCTTCGCGGATTCCGCCTGTGCGGTCTCCTACTTGCTCTTGCGGGGGGCGACCACCCGGAGATGCCCGACGGCTTCCAGGTCGGCGCTTCCTATGCTCCCCTTGACGGTGAGGGTGAGGTCGTCGCTGACCGAGAGGATGGGGGCTATGGTGTCGCAATCGAACCAGACCCAGAGCAGGCCTCTACGCACCTCCGCCCGCTCGGCGGCGACCACTCCGAGGTCCGACTCCAGGCGGATCGTGGTCAGGTCGATGTCCGCGGCACTATACCCCGGCTCCAGTTCAATGCGGGCGCAGAGGTCAGCGTTCGAGTTCAGGTTGAGCACCGTGGGGGTGAACTTGACCGTGCCGGACACCACGACCACCGGTGGAGCGAGGAGAAAGTTGTAGACGACATCGGGGGTGTCGGGGCCGAGGACCACGGTGACTACTTGCTGCTGCCAGTCAAGGTCCGCCGGGAGCCAGAACCCGGACGGACAGGTCATGGTGTAGGTGCCGTAGGGGAGCCCCGAGAAACTGTAGGCTTCGCTGGCTCTGGTGACGAAGCCCCGGCGGATGATGTCGGGGTTTTCGAGGAGCACGGAGACGCCGTAGACCGGGTTGCCGTCAAGGTCGACGATTCGCCCCGAGATGGTGCCACCCGGCTCCAGGGTGAAGTCGATGTCTCTTGTCTCCGAACCCGCCGTCACGGGGACGATGGTTGAACCGATCCAATTGTGGGAGTCGAGGTAGTACTCGTCGGCGTACCCCGGGTTAGACATGGCGCTGACGCGGTAATTGCCGCTCGGCAGCCCGCCCAGGACGTACTGGCCGTTCGCATCCGTCCCCTGCCCGAAGCAGTAGCAGCCCGGTCCCCACGGTTCGATGTGCGGCAGGATGCCGACGAGAGGCTGCCCATCGGGCCCGGTGACCGTGCCCAAGATGAAGCCCGCCGGCTGGAGCGTGATCAGCAGTCCGCCCGCAACGGGCTCGGTTTCACTCAGGACCACCCCGAAGATCTCTTGGTACACCCAGACTTGCTTCTCCAGCGCTCCGGGGACGCCATAAGCCGGGGAGTTTACCCTGTACGTGCCGTAGGGCAAGCCCTCGATGTTGAAGTAGCCGTCCGCGTCGGTGACGGCGGTGCGGAAACAGCCGTCCGGGTCGGTGACGGAGCAGCAGCCGAAGCTCGAGCCGTCATCGGCGCAGACCGCCACGCCGACCCCGTAGACCGGGTTGCCGTCAAGGTCGACGATCCGCCCCGAGATGGTGCCACCTGGGTCCAGGGTGAAGTCGATGTCGCTTGTCTCCGAACCCGCTGTCACGGGGACGAGGGTTGAACCGCTCCGACAGTAGGAGTCGAGGTAGTACTCGTCGGCGTACCCCGGGTTCCCCGCCGCGCGGATGCGGTAATCGCCGCTCGGCAGCCCGCCCAGGACGTACTGGCCGTTCGCATCCGTCCGTCCGAAGGAGAAGGAGCCCCACGGTTCGATGTCGGCCCAGATGTAGATTCCGCTGAGAGGCTGCCCGTCGGACCCGGTGACCGCGCCCAAGATGAAGCCCGCCGGCTGGAGCGTGATCAGCAGTCCGCTCGCAACGGGCTCGGCTTCACTCAGGACCACTCCGGAGATCACCTGGCACACCCAGACTTGCTCCTCCAGCGGTCCCCAGACGCCCTGAGCCGGGGAGCTCACCCTGTACGTGCCGTAGGGCAAGCCCTCGATGTTGAAGTATCCGTCCGGGTCGGTGACGGTGCTGCAGCCGAAGCCCGAGCCGTCATCGGCGTTGACCGACACGCCCCCGACCGGGTCCCCGCTGGAGGAGACGACCCGTCCGTTGATGGAGGCCGGGGTGGGCACGAGGTAGCGATCCACGCCCGTGGTCTCATAGGGGGCGGTAACCGTCACCGGCGGCGACGGGGATAGGTCGGCCCAGCCGTTCAGCGAGGCGTGGACCTCGTAGTCGCCCGACGGCAGGGTGGGGATCACATAGCGGCCGTCGGTCCCTGTCACGGCCGTTCCCATCCAGGGTCCTCCCCCGGCTGGGTAGGTGTACACGAACGCTCCCTCCAGCGGGTTCGGCGGAGAGGCGTTGTCGTAGACCGTTCCCGAGATGCTACCCAGCTCCGTCTGGGCCCCCACTGCTCCCGCGGGCAGGAAGATAACGGCCAGCACCATGGCGGCGACCAACCAGATGCTCAGGCCTTTGGGACTTTTGAGCGCGGCGCCTTGATTGCGCATGGACCTCACTCTCCTCATTACGGAAGTGGGTCGAGTATCACCATGACCCGAGGGCTCTCTTACACTGAAGAGACAACAATCCTTTATGCTAGGTTCCGTGTAGAGGCTCACAGTTTTTAGCCGGGGTCAAGTCCCACCTTGTCCGTAAAATCGGGAGTTACACAGGAGAGATTGGCCCCGGCATAGGAGACTGACTCCGCTCAAAGAGACGCCTGTGCCGGGAGGATGACCCCCAGTGACGAAGACCTCCGCTTGCTCTTCTTCTCTTAGCGCGGGGTCAGGAGGAACATGAGCTCGGCTTCGGCCGCGAGTTCGTCACCGATCCAGGCCCGGGCCTGGCCGCGCCCGGCCCTTGAGGTCATCGGGGCCAGCGTGACCTCCAGCCGGACGGTCTGGCCCGGCCTCACGGGGCGGCGGAAGCGGGCGCCGTCGATGCCCATGAAGAGCGGCAGCTTACCGCAGTGCCGGGGGTCGGCCAGAACGCAGATGGCCCCGGTCTGGGCCAGGGCCTCGATGAGGAGGACCCCGGGCAGGATGGGTTGGCCGGGAAAATGACCTTTGAACCACTCGGCCGCGGCCGGCGGGGTCCATGAGGCCACGGCGCGCTTGCCGATCTCAAGCTCCAGGATGCGATCCACGAAAAGGAACGGCGGCCGGTGCGGGATGATGTCCGCCGGATTGGGCAAAGCCTCCGCCATCTAAGGGGAACCTCCTTCCTCCCAGCGGCCGATGACGATGGCCGCGTTGTGGCCACCGAACCCCAGCGAGACCGAGAGCGCGGTCCGGACGTCCTTCCGGCGGGCCTGGTGGGGTACGTAGTCGAGGTCGCACGCGGGATCGGGTTCGGTCAGGTTGATTGTCGGAGGGACTGCTCCCCGGCCCACGGCCAGGGCGCAGACGGCGGCCTCGGCCGCGCCGGAGGCGCTCATGAGGTGGCCCATGACCGGCTTGGTCGAACTGATGGCCAGGCGGCGGACGGCGTCTCCGAAAGCCAGCTTAAACGCCTGGGTCTCGGCGGCGTCGTTGGCCTGGGTGCCCGTCCCGTGGGCGTTGACGTAATCCACCTGGGCCGGCTCCAGCCCGGCGTCGGCCAGAGCCAGGCGCAGGCATTTGGCCGCCCCGGCGCCGTCGGGGCGGGGCTGGACGATGTGGTAGCCGTCACCGTTGGTGCCGTAGCCTAGGACCTCGGCGTAGATGCGCGCCCCGCGGGCCGTGGCATGCGAGGCTTCTTCGACCACCAGCACGACCGATCCCTCGCCCATCACGAACCCGGTCCGGTTGCGGTCGAAGGGCCGGCAGGCGTGGGTCGGGTCGTCGTTGTCCGTTGACATGGCCCCGGCCGAGCAGAAAGCGGCGATGCCAAAACGGGTGATGGCCGCTTCCGCGGCGCCGGCCAAGACCAGGTCGGCCTCACCTTGCTGGACGAAGCGTAGGGCGTCACCAACGGCGTTGGTGCCGGTGGCGCAGGCCGTGACCGGGCCGCCGCAGCGGCCGCCGAACCCCCAGCGCACGGCCACCTGCCCCGCGGCCATGTTGACGATGATCATGGGGATGGTGAAAGGGTTGACGCGGCGTGGTCCCCCGGCAATAAGAGCCTCCATCTGCTTCTCGATGGTCGAGATTCCGCCGATGCCCGTGCCGATCCAAGTGGCCACCCGATCGGGCGGCAGGGACGGCGGCAGGGGGTCGAGACCCGCGTCGGCCAAAGCCAGGCCGGCGGCGGCCACGGCGAACTGGGTGAAGCGGTCCATGTGCCTGGCTTCCTTGCGGTCCAGAAAAGCCAGGGGGTCGAAGTCGAGAATTTCCGCGGCGATGCGCGTGGCGAACGGCGTCGGGTCGAAACGGGTGATGGTCCTCACGGCTGAACGGCCGGCGATAACGTTGTCCCAGAACGTGTCGACGACCGCGCCCACCGGAGTGATGAGCCCGATGCCCGTGATCACGGCGCGACGGCGAATGGCCGCTGGCCTATCCAAGGAAAAGCCCCCCGTCGCGTGCCGTCATCACGAGACCCCCTCCAGCGCATAGGAGTCCAGGGTTGCCGTGGCCAGGACCAGGGTGGCGAGGTCGGACACGTTGACGGTCACGGCCCCGGGGACGATGCGGGAGATGAGGGAGGAGAGGGTCCTGCCCGGGCCGCACTCCACGAAGGTCCGGACCCCGTGAGCCCACATGTCGCGGATGATGTCTTCCCAGAGCACCGGCGAGGTGACCTGGAGCTCCAGGGCCCGGGCGATGTCGCGGGCGTCGCCGTGCGGCTGGGCCGTGGCGTTGGCGTAGACCGGGAAATCGGGCGCGCGCCAGGGAGTCGAGGCCAAAAGAGGGGTTAGGCGGCGCCGGGCCTCGGTTGCCAGCCGGCTGTGAAAGCCGCCGCTGATCTTGAGCGGCACGGCCCGACCCCCGGCCGCGACGGCGCGGGCCGAGGCCTCCTGGACGGCAAGTCGCTCTCCGGTTATGACGTTCTGCCCGGGGGCGTTGTAGTTGGCGATGACCACGTGACCGTGGCCGGCGGCGCGAGCCTCGGCGCAGATGCCTTCGACCCGTTCCCTCTCCAGGCCCAGGATGGCGCACATGCTGCCCGGATAGTCGCGGGCGGCGTCTTCCATGAAACGTCCGCGCCAGGCGACGAGCCGGAAGGCGCTGACCGGGTCGAGAGCCCCGGCAGCCGCGAGGGCGGAATACTCGCCCAGGGAAAGGCCGGCGGCATAGGCGGGGGAAAGGCGCGGCAATTCGACGCGAAGCGCCTGCCAGGCCGCCAGGCTCGCGGCCAGCAGGGCGGGCTGGGTTATCTCGGTCTGGGCCAGCAGGCGCTGGTCACCGGTGGCGATAATGCGGCTGAGGCGGAACCCCAGGACCCGGTCGGCGGTCTCGAAGACCACCCCGGCTGACGCCGGGTAGGCGCGGGCGAGGTCGAGCCCCATCCCCGGGGTTTGGGCTCCCTGACCGGGGAACACGACGGCCACGAGGCCGCCGGGATCGGAGTTGACAGGACAGGTGGGGTTCATTGGGTCTCCTTCCCGAGTCTCGAAAGGATTATCCCCGCTCCGGGGGCCTCGCCGGCAACTGAGGCGGTCTGCCCCCAGCGGAGGACCGCGCCGCCGTAGGTCATGCCGGCGCCGAAGGCAACCAGGAGCACGCTATCGCCCGGCCGGAGCCGGCCCTGACGGCGGGCCTCGTCGAGGGAGATGGGGATCGAAGCCGCCGACATGTTCCCATACTTCTCAATGGTGTGGAAGACCTTCCCAGGCGGCACCCGGAGGAAACGCGTGGCGGCGTCGACGATGCGAGCGTTGGCCTGGTGGGGGACGAAAAGGTCGATGTCGGCCAAAGACAGGGAAGAGGCTTTCAGGCTCTCCCGGACGGCCCGGACCATGGCCCCGACGGCGAACTTGAAGACCTCGGGGCCGTTCATG
>Ga0315287_10000040_pt1 | contig 121411 bp, 95 predicted proteins | sample YL17G11_0_MG_FD_205037 | JGI IMG/M metagenome (GOLD analysis project Ga0315287, IMG submission 205037) | Sediment microbial communities from Yellowstone Lake, YNP, Wyoming, USA - YL17G11_0 | ecosystem: Environmental > Aquatic > Freshwater > Lake > Sediment | place: USA: Wyoming | collected... | reverse complement strand
TTCAATAGCTCATTCTTCTCTGCCATTCTTTTTCTCCTTTTAAACGGCTATTCTATCACATCTTTGCCTTCTTAGGGCAAGCTTTACACCCGATCTGTACAATTTACACAAAAAAGTATACACTCCCAAAATTTCACCAACTTTGGTGAACGGTTCGGGTATTTTGGAGAAAATTTCACCAATCTTGCTCAACCGTTCACCGACTTTGCTGAACGGTTCGGGTATTTTGGAGAAAATTTCACCAATCTTGCTGAACGGTTCGGGTATTTTGGAGAAAATTTCACCAATCTTGCTTAACGGTTCACCAACTTTGCTGAACGGTTCGGGTATTTTGGAGAAAATTTCACCAATCTTGCTTAACCGTTCACCAACTTTGCTGAACAGTTCGGATATTTTGGAGAAAATTTCACCAATCTTGCTGAATGGTTCGGTTTTACCGGGCAGCATTTGTCTTCGGTCATACCCGGGAACACAAGTATGACCTGTTTTTTCACCAAAATGTGTCCAGGGCCGGCTGGGGAGGGAGGAGGCGATAATTTCCCAGGTTAAAGACGAGGGGCAGGCGGGCCAGGGAATCTTGCCTGACCGCGAGGTAAAGGTCCAGATCAGTCCTGGCCAGGGGGAGTATTTTCCTTAAAGTCCCGGCAAAGCCCCTGCCGGAGAGTTCCAGGAAACCGATCTCATCGAGATAAACCGGCCCCATCCCGGCTGCCAGGATGTCGTCCATTACCTGGTCGGCAAAAGCGAACGCAGAAGAAGTAAAATAATAACTGCCGGCGCGAATGTCCGCGGGCCATTGGGCCGGTCGATTCCCGGCCCGAAAAGCCAGAGGTAGGCGCTCGCCGGTGCGCAGTCTCATCATCTCGTACCCCAAACACTGGCCGGCCGGTGCCTGTATCTTGCATGAGACCAGGCCATCGCCTTGTTTCTTTTCCCGGTACAGGGAGATGAGCCGGGTTGTTTTTCCCCCATTGCGGGGGCCGGTAACGATTATGACCATGGTAAAAGCAAGCGCCGGTAAAAGCCCTGCTTCTCCCCGGCACAGGAAAATTCCAGGAAATAATAGATGAGCAGTGCATTGACCAGGCTGTCCGGGAAGATGAAGCGCCATAGGCCGGGCAGACCCGCTTGCCAGATGTTGGCGTACCCGGGGGAAAAGGGGATAATCGCCAGGCAGGCCAGGTAAAGAGCCCGGGCGCCCAGGGCCAGGCCGAATAAAGATACGAAGGTGATGCGCTGCCGGATAGGCCGGCGCAGGGCAAAAAAGGTCATCACGGAAAGGGATTCGAGCAAGATCGCCAGGGCCGGGTTGAGTACGATGGCCAGGTGCAGATGCGGGAGTGCCAGGTTGCCGAGCTTAATGCCGGCAGCTATGGCGGCAGTGAAAAAAACCGCTGTTGGCCGGTCGGTGTCTAAAAAAACCTGCCTCATGAAAAAAAAGGCGATGGGGAACATGAAAAACCCGGCCAGGCCGGGCACCAGGTGTAGCCAACTGCCGAGCGTGGCCTCGACCAGGCCCCAGGCCAGGCCCCAGATCAAGACCGATTTTGTTTCGACTCTGGTCATGGCTCACCCCAACACGTATTGGAAACGGGTCTTCATATCGATGACACGGGGGGCGATATCGAGCGACGCGCCTTGCTCGATGGTGGGGATAAAATCGGCCAGCTCGATGCCCGATTCTTTGCCGGTCAAGGCCAGGCGAATCGGGTGAAACAGCTCCCGACCTTTGATACCGGTCTCTTCCTTGATTTTTTTGCTGATCTCGGCTATTCTAGCAAAATCGATGGGGGAGGGGAGGTCTTTGATCTCCTGGTAGAGCTGGGTAACGACCTGCCGGGAAGTCCCCGGTCTTTTTATCTCTGCAACCAGGTCCGGGGGATAATCAAGGGTACAAAACAGCTTGAAAGCCCCGGCGATCTCGCCCAGTAGGTGATGGTAGTTAGACAGGATGCGGGCCGTGCGACCGATCCATTGCCGCACGTTATCCCCGGCTAGGAAACGGAATCCGGCTTGTTCGAGGAAGGGGGAGATGACCTGTCCAAGCTCGGGGTCATTGTAAAAGCGGAGATGCTCGCGGTTGAGCCATAAGAGTTTTTGGTAATCGAAAATGGCGGCCGATTTGGCCACCCGGTCCAGGCTAAAACTCTCGATCAGCTCCGGCCGGGTGAATATCTGCCGGTCATCGCCCGCCGACCAGCCCAGCAGGGCCAGGTAATTGAGCAGGGCCTGGGGAAGGTAGCCTTGTTCCCGGAATTGGGCCAGGGAAGTGGAGCCATGCCGTTTGGATAATTTGCTGTTGTCTGCGCCCATAACCATGGAGAGGTGGGCAAATTCGGGCGGTTCCAGGCCGAGGGCCCGGTAAATCAGCACCTGGCGGGCCGTATTGGAGATGTGGTCTTCGCCGCGAATGACCAGGTCGATTTTCATTAAAAAATCGTCGATGACCACCGAAAAATTGTAGGCCGGCATACCGTTGGAACGCAGGATGACCAGGTCGTTTAAGAGGTTGGAATCGAAATTAACCTGGCCCCTGACCCGGTCTTTAAAGGAAACCGTTATGTCCGGGGGAATTTTAAAACGGATGGCCGCCTTTTCCCCTGCGGCGACCATTTGCCTGGATTCCCGGCTGTCGCGCTGGCGGCATTTGTGGTTGCTCTCCCACGTCCTGGCCCCCTTTTCCGGGTCGGTCCCCGGTTCCTCGCCGTCCTCCGCGGAACAGGAGCAATAATAGGCCTGGCCGTCTTCCAGCAGGCGAAGGGCGTAATCCCGGTAGAACGAAAGCCTTTCCGATTGCCGGTAAGGCCCATATGGACCGCCCACATCGGGGCCTTCGTCCCAGTCGAGCCCCAGCCATTTGAGTTCCTTGATGAGCGTTTCTTCGTATTCTTTGCGGGAACGCTCGATATCGGTGTCTTCTATCCTCAGGATAAAGGAGCCTTTTTCATTCCGGCTGTAAAGAAAATTGAATAAGGCGGTCCGGGCATTGCCCACATGGACTAACCCGGTTGGTGAAGGGGCGAAACGTACTCTGGTCATATCAACCTCGCAGGGGACATTATACGATATAAATCGGGCCAGGTAAAGCGGTCTGGCGATGGGGAAGAAATTTTTGTTGACAGGAGAGGAAAACGACGTTAATATATTAATATAAAATTCAGCTTAAAAAATTTTAGGCTGAGAGATGAGATTGAAAGGAGGTTTAAACCATGGCGAGAAAAAAATTGAAACAGAGGTGGTCATTTGTCTATCTTTTCCTGGCGATGGTTCTTTTGTCCGGGTGTAAAAACAGCCTGTTCGACTTTCCACCGCCACTCAACCAGGAGCCGGCGGCTGTTTGGGTTACTCAACCGATAACCAGCCTGATCGTGCAGTTTATCGCCACCGATTCTTATGACCCGGATGGAGAGATTGTGGCCTTTCGGTGGGATTTTGGCGACGGCACCCGGGGGGAAGGGCGCACCCCCTTCCACACCTACCAGGAAGCGGGCGACTACTTCGTCACCCTGGAAGTAACGGATGACGACGAAGCAGTCGGCACATCGACGATGAGTATCTCGGTGTACCCGGGCAATAAACCGCCGGTGGCCATCCTGTCCACCAATGCCACGGAAGGGAGTGTCGATTTTGTCTGGCAATTCAACGGCAGCGCCTCTTACGACACGGATGGCTATATCGACCGCTACCGGTTCGATATCGTCCGCCGCACCGATAACCATATCATCGGGACATTTAACGGCAGCCAGAACAACATCGTTTACATGTTCGACCGGGCAGCCCTACTGGGAAAGACCTATATGCTCTTCGAGATCAGGCTGACCGTGTTCGATGACCTGGGGGGAAGTCACTTTACGGCCCGGGTGATCAAGGTCACCAGCGCGGAATGGAAGGATAATTAAGGGGAGGACCAAAATTATGGAAAGAAAATCGAGACATTTTTTTGCGTTTTTATCTGTATTTATTGGACTGATCGGGCCCGGTCTTTGCCAGGAGCCGGCCACCCAGACCTATCCCAGTGTCAGGGATTTTATTCGCTTGCAGGAGATATCGGGTAACCGGGTGGTCCAGGAGTACCGCCTGGGAGGTCTATACCTGACTCCGGTCAACTTCGAGAACCAGTTGAAACTAATCATCGATGCCGGTTATTTAAAAAGCCAGGCAGTAGACCTGTCCAACAAACGGCTCCGGGTCGAATCGGCTTATGAATTTCAAAACCGCTCGACCGAAGAATTGAAGATCCCGCCGATCTTATTTGCGGGCCAAAGAATCCTATCCTGTGACCCGGTGGTCTATTACATCGAAGACCTGGGCCTGCAGGAGGGCGATAAGCTCAAAATCATGATCGCCTTTGAAGAGAAAGAGGAAAATAGCGATGACTGGAAGACCATGAGCCAGGATGAGGTCAAGTTCCGGCTTAAGAAAGTGGGGCTCAAATTTTACACCCATGAGACATTGGCCTTTGTCCGGGATAGCTTTTCCCGGAATTGGAAACCCCAGCCGGGCACCAGTTTCACGTTCGGTTTCACCCCTTATGTCACCGGTCGTACCCGCGGTTTATCCCGGCTGGTGGGCAGGGCCTGGAATTTCTTCGACCCGCGCTTTGGTATTAACCTCTCCCTTTTGGATTTCGACCAGGACACGAGCCTGGAGATCGGCCTGGGTCCGGTGATGGCCTTGTTGAAGGGGACGGTCTACATCGGGGTGGGTTGGAATTGTACGACTTCCAGGCGAAAAAACCAGTACGCTTTTTTCGGCATCAGCCTGACCGAGGTGACCGCCATCTTGAAGAGCATCATCGCGAAATAATAAAATAATCCCGACGGGTAGACCCGCCCAATCATCAAGCACCCCTAAATTATCCGGTTGGTTTTGGCCGGGTTAAATGGTCTTGATTGTCAAGACCATCTATGTACGATCACCCGCGCGCCCCCTAAAACGGCTGTCAAAGCCGCACTCAAACCGGCGGATCCGGCCCCGATTACCACCACATCTGTTTCTAATTTTTTCATTGTTCTTCTCCTTAATTTTTATATGAGATTTTTGACACAACCTTTTTTCGTACCTGCACACATTTTTTGGGGAAACCTATGAAAAATCTGTATCACTTAGAATAGTCTAATATAGTATAATTTTGAACATTTGTCTCCCCTGGAGTGAGAAAAAAATTTTTTTCCTATGGCTGCCTATTTATGGGTTCGGCGGTAGATTTGAAAGCCGGCCTTCTCCAGGATGTGGGGCATTTCCCGCACCGGCTCCCGGTCTTTTTCTTTCTCCGCTTCGGGGAGTTCCTCCCAGGGAACGAGCGAGGGGTGGGTTTTCTTGCTGCTATCCTTTGGTCCTGGGGCATGGACCCAGCCATCCTGTAAACGTTCTTCCAGCCAATCGTCATGCTCCATTTTGGCCATTATTTCGATTTCTTCGTCGCTAAACTGAACCGGCAAAGCATTCCAGTCGGTCATGGGCATGATGGAACAACCGATCCTGTTCAATTTCACCGCCAGGTAAGCGGCCTGGCGCCGGTTGGAATCCTTCAGCGTTTCGGGTAATTCATCCCAGGGAACCAGGGAGAGGTTGGTCTCCGGGGTATCCCCCTTGGCCAGTTGCTCCCGGAGGTATTCTTCATGGATGGCCCGGGCCAGGATCTCATGGGTTCCCAACAATAAAAATTCCGGGTCCAATACTGCATCCAATAATGCAAAAGTATGCAATCTCTTCAGTCCATGGGCATCATCGTGGATCAGCTCGGCCAGGCCGGTGCGGCTATTCAAACAGATCACAATCGGGAGATCATTGTCTCTGAGCACATGATTTAGGGCCAGGGCCGTCGATAGGGCCGGGGAATCCTCATCCAGGCAAATATAGACGGCGGTCAGGTCACATTTGCCGTTGTCATCGCAGAGGTATTGGCCGGCTTCAAATGCCGGGGAACCGATCTCCATGTCCAGGGGAACGATGTCGCATACGGCCGGTAAACCGGGATAGCGGATATAGAATAAATCAAGCTTTTCCCGGGCAACCCGATCGATAAGCGATATCTTGATTTTTCTATCGCCCCGGTCCGGTCTATCATGCCACTTTTTGGCCAACTCGACCACCAGGCTTTCCCCCATATGACCGGCACCGATAATGAGAATGTGTGGGGGTAAGGCCGGGACCGTCCCTTCCCCCGGGAAGGGGGAGTGTGACTTGACCAGGATTTTTGCCGCTTGATCATAAAGGTTGAGGAATTCCAGCCGAGAGGCAGCGTTTTTCTCGGCAGCGAATTCCCGCTCTTTTATCGAACGGCAAAGCTTGGGGTCCTTGATATGAACGACGCAGGTCATTGGCTTTTTTCTCCGGCCGGCCAATAATTGCCGGGTTTGCAGGGCAATCTCGGCATTGGTGTTATCCTGGCCGCACATGGAGAATAAATGACTGGCCCTTTCAATACCGGTTTGCAGAAGGATATAAGGCGCAGTGGCATTACCGACCAGCACGGCTGCCCCGTTATTTCTGCATTCATCGATATAATCGTTCTCTTCATCGATCTCGATGACCGCCACTTCCTTCCCGGCAGATAAAAACTTCCGGGTCAGCAGCATACCGATGGTGCCCAGGCCGCAGACGATGATATGATCACTCTTAAATCGCAGCTTAATCAATTGCAGTCGTTCATGGAAGATCAAGATCAAGGCGCTTACCGCCGTATAGACTGATAGGAAGGACGCCAAAAAACGGGCGATATCCAGCTCGAGATTCATTTTTGCTGCCTGTACATTGAATTCCAGCACAAAGAGCTGGAGGATGCGGTAGAGGATTTCCCATAAGGAGCGCGCCTCGCCTGTTTTCTGGAAGCCGAAAAAACCGGAGACAAAGACGATGATCACTATGCCCCCGGCGATCAACCACCGGTAATTTTTAACCTGGCCAGGCATTATCGATTTCTTAATTCCAGTCATGCTTGAATTATGACCGAATCTCTCTTTCCTGTCAAGCCCGCCCTCAATCAAACGCCCGATATAATGATTTTTCGGCCTGCCCCGGGATTTTGCCTCTCGAATATTAATAAACCTCTAACGTCAGGACAATCGTAGTGCCGGGATTGTAAATCCCTGAGCCATGGTATTTGTATTTCTTATTCAAAATGTTATCCAATGCAAGATGCCAGCGGAGATGCTTCCACAGGGATGCACCGACCCGGATATTCCAGGTCCACCACCCCGGCGTACCCCCTTTAGGCACCCGGCTGTCTTTGAGGTCCTCTACCGATAACCGGTCCTGCTTCGCGGCCGCACGGATATATGTCTCGGCAAATCCCTGCCAACCCCCATGTTTCAACAAATCGTAACGGATGGTTAACTGCCCGAATAAGGGCGGTATGCGCGTTAAAGGTATATCCTTGCTAGCGGTCATCTTCTCTTCTCCCCAGGTATAAGCGATATTCCCGGAGAGCGACCAATTGCCGGGAAGCCCCAACAGGAAATTTCCCTCTGTTCCCCATAATAGACCTTTACCGGCATTCGCATTATGAACCACGTCCTTGCCGTCGACTTTACTTTCACCGCCCCACAGCGTGCCCTCGCGTTTGATGAAATCCTCCAGGTAAGATATATAGCCGGTACAGGATAATGTAAGGGCGCCGAAACGCCAACGGGCCAGGAGTTCCAGGGTATTGGAGTACTCGGGCCTTAACCGGTCGTTGGGTATATGGAAAAACTGGCCGGTATCCCCCAGCATGGCGGATTCATTCAAGTTTGGTGCACGAAATCCCTGGGAATAGGTTAACGACATGTTGTATTGATCCCCGACAAGATATTGGGCGCTCAATAAGAATACATTCCCGGTGAAGGAAAAATCCACCGACGGGAGCTCCCCCCTTGCCGGGACCCCGGCCGACACGCCATGAAAACGCCAGCCGCCGCCCAGGCGAAAACTGTTGCCGGATACGGAACGGAAAAGCTCCCATTCCAATAAGGTGTATAACCCGTAATTGGCATACGTCGATCCATCCGGGTAATCCTGGTCGTTCACTTTTAGCCAATCCGAGCCGGTAACCTGGGTAAACCGCTCCGCGGACACGGCATCCCGGTACCACATACCGCCGTAATTCAATCGCAGGGCATTCCCTTGAAGCCTGGTGGACATGTTCAGGTCCAGTCCAAAGGTTTCGGCGGAGACATTGTCGCGGGTGGTTTTGAGTACGGTTTGATAATCGTTCTTTACTTTTTCCGTGTCTTTACATTCAAAAAAATCCTGGTATGAAACGGTTATATTACCGCCGGTTTTGATGGTGGGAAATAACGTATCCAGTCGCATATAAACCAGGTTATCCCTATTGTCGTAGAATTGCAGCGAATTCTGGTCGTACAATTTATCGGTCCGCCCGGCATGATCGATGAAGGAGTAGAGGTATCCGACGGTAAGGTCCCAATCTTTAAAAAGACCCCTGGAAAAGTGGCGGTTCAATTTGCCAATGGCCGATGTATTGTCATAACCGCTGTAAGGCTGTATCCCCACGTCTTTTCCCCCATGCAAATCGTTGAAGCGTTTGTAACTGGCACCGCCCAGGATAGACCACCCGTTATAACCGGCGGAGAAATCGCCGTGAAATGTACTGCCGGTATTGGTGGATTGGTAGCGGGAGAGTAAATTCCCGGAGAAATTAAGCTTGCCGCTGTCCTGCGGGGAACGGGCGGATAAGGTGTTTAACTGGATCACCCCGCCCATGGCGTCGGACCCGTACAGCACCGAGCCCGGGCCCCGCAGTACTTCGATCTGGCCCACGGAAAACGGGTCCACGAGATTTAAATATTGAACCGGACCGGTCCGGTAAACGGAATTGTTAAAACGAACCCCATCTACGGCGATCAACACTTGCGGCCCACCCATGCCGCGGATAATGGGCGAACCCCCGCCGGCGTTGGTTTGCTGCACAAAGGTCCCGGGCGTCTCGAAAAGGGCCTCCGGCACCGTCCGGGGATTCTGCTCTTTAATTGTTTCTTTATCCATGATCGAAACCGAACGGTCTGTTTTAAAGGTATCTTCAGGGATTCTCCTGGCCACCACTTCGATCTCTACGATAATGGGGGCGTCCTCTCTTATTTCTTCCTTTGTTGCTTCTTTTTTATTTTCCCGGTCTTTCTTTTTATCTTCCTTACCTGCTACCGCCGGGCTATACACTAAGAAAAATGCAATGGTAAAAATAAGTACAAATATCCTGGTTCTCATGGCTGACCTCCGCGAGCTAAATTACTTTGCTTGAAAAATAAAAAACTCAATGAGCGTTTTTTGAAAAAACGGCCCATATGCGCCTGAGCTGTTTGGTGGTTCGCTCTCGCACGTTGTTCTTGGCCTTGCTGTCGTCATTATTGGGATTATCGTCCTGGAGGATGGCGGGCGAATATTTTACCTCCAGCCGATAACAGGGCTGGCCGCCGAATTTGTCCAGGTCCGATATCTCCCAATTCCGTTCATACTCGAAGGTAAAAAATTCTCCCACCGGGATGGATAAGATTTCTTTTTCCACCACCATGGAGAAAAGGTTATCCGGCGTAGTTGAACTTTCATAAAGTCGCGCGCTGGCCAGGTTCTTATCGGCAATAAAATCCTTTTTCCCCAGGTTCTTGACTTTGCCGATAATTTTTACCCGGACAGTTTGGGAATCGATCTGTTTTACGATTTCAAAGTCGATCATTTCCGCGCCTAAGTCGCAATCAGGGAGATCGGGATCAGGGGCGTTTTTTTCGACCAGGTTGCCCACTGTTCCCGGCCTTGCATAAACCGGCGCCTGGGCAATCAATAAGATAAGGACCGTTATTATAATCGCTTTTGGGTACATTCATTCTCCTGTTTATAGAAAGGGTCCACGGGACACGCCGGTGTCCGGCGTATCCCGTGGACGGTAGTGCTTTACGCTTTACTGGATTATGACCGTATAGTCTTCGACTTCGCCATAAGCCAGGGTTCCGCATGACGGAGGCGTCGTTCGACTCATGGACACCCTCATGCGGGTGTTACCGGACAAAGCGGAAGTAGGCACGGTAAAACTCCCGCTCTTGGCCGTTTTCCCTGAACCGCTGTAGACATTTTCACCGGCATCGTCAAAACTGCCGTTTTTGTTATAGTCGATCCAGATTTTCCAGTATACGGTGCGTGATTTACTCAGAAACGACGGCGTTAATGTGAAAGAAGTTGAAGCACCCCGGGTCAGGTTGGCGGTCATTGAGGTAAAATCGGAATACCCGGAAGCGCCCGAGGCATTATTCAGGTTGCCCACCAGGACGCGGGAGATCCATTCGTTGCTGTAGCTGGAGCTGGAAGAGGCGCAATAAGTGGGAACCGAAATGACCGTTACCGGTTTGGTAATGAAATCCGTGGCGGTGGCGCCGTCTGAAACGGTCAATGTCACATTGTAAGTACCGGCGGCCGCATAAGTATGAACCGGATTTTGCAGGGTGGAAGTGGAGCTGTCGCCAAAAGCCCAATTCCAACCGGTAATGGTGGTGTTTTGAGCGGTGCTGGTATCGGTGAATGACACTTGCAACAGGTTGGCGGCATAGGTAAAATTGGCATCAACCGAAGGTTCCGTACTTTTGTTGAGCGTAACCGTATCGATGATGTTGCCTAAATAGTCTACCGCATTGTAATATAGGGTATTCCCCTGGATATCCATTTTGCAGAATTCATAGTTATCTTCCGTGACCACGATATAGGGGTAACCCGATTTCGAGGTATACAGGGGGGCGCCGCCGCCGCCGGTGGTGATGTGATTTACCCCATCCACCACGGCACGGGCGTAGTAATGGTTGTCGCCGCAAAATACGAAACTAACGTCATATTGGACGCACAACGGCTGGATATCCGTCTGTACCTGGGTGTCGTTCTCATGCCCGCCGTCCGCAGACCACCCGGGCGAATGAAGACAAACGATCTTCCACAGTTTTGTCGTTGATGCCAGGTCGTTGCTCAACCAGGTTAACTGGGTGGAGCTAATCATTGGGTTCGCATTGGGATTTTGATCGACGACCGCCACATGCACCGGGCCGTAATCGAAGGAATAGTAAAAATTGGCCACATAGGGAAACGGGTAATATTTGGCAAATACCGTACCCGTGCCTTCGTGGTTACCCCTACAGGGCATGATGGGCACTTCGGATTGGAATTTTAACAAATTGGCCTGTGTACGCGGGAAAAACTCATTGGCCCAGTAGGTCTCGGTATCGCCGTAGATATAATCCCCGGAGAAAAGGGCAATGGTTTGATGGGTGGGGTCCGCGGTGTAGGTGTCGATCATTTTCCCCGCCACCAGGGCATGGTTTGCCGGGTAAGAGCGGGTGTCGGCATAGGCAAAGAGCTTGGCATTCGTTTCCGTACCGGCCGGCACGGAACGAAAATTACCGGTGTAATAGACACCGCCGATGGTCACCCGGTAATAGTACTTCGTACCGTTGGCCAGGCCCGAAATCACGTACTTGTGCTGGTGATCGGTGCCGTATTCGGTGGTGTTAACCGAATTCCCATAGGCGGTAGTGGTTCCCCACACCAGGGTACAGGATTCGGTAACGGTGGTCTGCCACAATACTGTCATCTGGGTACTGTTATTGCCGTTCAGCATCAGGTAGGGGCCTTTTTTGATGGCCGCGTTTAAAAAACCGGTGCTGCTGAACACAATCGATAACACAAGTGTAATCAAAAGAACCTGTTTTAATCTCATGGACAACCTCCTGTCATTATATTTTTGTTCCAGGTCTAGATGAGGCGACGGGGGAATCAAATTCGTTCTCATCTTACATTAGACTGAAAATATATTGTATTTCTCACCCCCGGGAAATGCAATCCACCAAAAGACCTATTTTTGGTTGTATCCTGGATTTTTCTATAGGGCTAAAGTTGTATTCGCCTCTTGCCTGGATTTTGGGGCTTGATTTTTTACCGGATTACGGATAGAATTATCTTTTAAGGAGAAAGTTATGCCGGATAAAGACAAGCCCGGGCGGGCGCTGATCAGCGTGTTTCATAAAGAAGGTATTGCCGAGGTGGCGCAAAAACTAAAAGAGAACGGTTGGGAGATCATCTCCACCGGCGGCACGGCCAAACACCTGCGGGAAAACGGTATTGCGGTGACCGAGGTCTCGGAAATCACCGGTTTCCCGGAGATCCTGGAAGGCCGCGTCAAGACCCTGCACCCATTCGTCTTCGGCCCCATCCTGGCCAAGAACAGCGCCGATCATGCCCGGCAACTGGAAGAATTTTCCCTGGCCAAGATCGACCTGGTCATCGTCAATTTTTATCCTTTTGAAGCGGCCCTAAAGGACAAAGAGCGGGGCCCGGATTTCATGGTCGAGAATATCGATATCGGCGGCCCGTCTATGGTCCGGGCAGCGGCCAAGAATTTCCAGCACACTATTGTCGTGGTCGAGCCGGCCGATTATGGGCCGGTGATCGACACCCTGGTCAAAGATGGGGACATTTCCCCGGCCCAAAGAAAAGAACTGGCGGCCCGGGCTTTCTCTTACACCTCTTTTTACGATTCCTTAATTGCCGGGTATTTCCAGGAAAACATAACCGGCCTACCCACCTATTTCAACCTGGCCGGCCGCAAGCACCTGGACCTGCGCTACGGCGAAAACCCCCACCAGAAAGGGGCGCTGTATATCCGTGATCCACGCTCGCCGCTCAAGAACTTCGACAAACTCCAGGGTAAAGAGCTCTCCTTTAACAACATCCTCGACCTCTCTATGGTCTACGAAGTATTAAACTGGTTTGCAGACGATGGCCCATTCTCGGTCATCGTCAAACACCAGAACCCCTGCGGCGCCGCCCTGGCCGCCTCGCAGGAAGAAGCTTTCCAGCAAGCCCTGGCCGGGGATCCCCAATCGGCCTTCGGCGGCATCGTCGGTTTTAACCGGCCCCTGGATGGGCAGACCGCCCTGGCCATGAAACAAATATTCTTTGAAGTGATCGTGGCCCCGGGCTTTAGCGATGAAGCCCTGGATATCCTGAAAAAGAAGAAGGACCTCCGGTTGATCAAGGCTTCATTGGGCTTTCAGGAGGCCATCGATGTGAAGGTCGTTCCCGGCGGTTTTGTCTGGCAGGAACGGGACAACGCCCTGGTGGATAGATCGCAATTCCAGCTCAAGACTTCCCGGCCGCTGCGCGAAAAAGAAGAACAGGACGCCGCTTTCGGCTGGAAACTGATCCGCTTTGTCAAGTCTAATGCCATAATTATCGTCAAAGACCGGATGCTGATCGGCGTGGGTGCCGGTCAGATGAGCCGGGTCGAGGCGGTGGAGATCGCCATCAAGAAGAGCCGCTTCCCCCTGGCCGGGGCCGTGCTGGTGTCGGACGCCTATTTCCCCTTTGCCGATTCGATCGGTCTGGCTGCCGCGCAACACATCGAGGTACTGGTCGAGCCGGGCGGCTCGGTGCGCGATGAAGAGGTGATAGCGGCTGCCGAGAAGCATGGGCTCTCCCTGCTGTTTACCGGCATGCGCCACTTCCGCCACTGATGGTCAATTTAGATCAATCTTTGATTTCTTTATCTTTTCCCCTATCCCACCAATAACCGGGCTTGCGTTTCAAGTGCATGATAGCAGCTACATATACCGTATCATCTTCAATAGTATAGATCAAAGCATAGGGAAACCTGTTAAGCAAATAACGACGAAATCTGCCCTTTAACTTCCGCCAGGTGTTGGGATGAAGACGGACCTGGTTTAAACCAAAATCAACTGCATTGAGAAACTCCAGCCCCAATCCCTCACGACAATTTTCATAGAATAGCGCAGCCTCCTGCATTTCATGCTGTGCCGCTTCGTCAATGACAACTTTCACTTTTTAATATATTCCCGGCTTTTAGCTAACGCTTGCTCTGCCGGAATCGCTACGGTATGCCCCGCCTTCCACGAGGAATAACGACGCTCAACCTCCTCGATCCAGGCTTCATCTATCGGGCTCAATTGCACTTTATCTATAGAGGCGATCAATCGCTCGGCTAACAACTCCCGCTCCTCGGCAGAAAGACGGCTGGCTTTAGTCTCAATTTCTTGCATTAATACCGTCATTTTTTCTTCTCCTCAAAGCGCATATAGTCTTTATTTTCATAATCATGCTCGGTATATGATACCGGAATCAAGGAAAGAATGCAATCCTTTTCCTGAGTTTGGATAAATACCTAAAACCAGACATGTTTATAAGCGGGATCACCGGCCGCTGAGAAGCAGGTAGAGCCAGTTTAAAATGATCGATATTCCAAGCCCCAGGCGGAGCACCAGGCCCTCCCGATTCGTCAGGCTGACCTGGATTTTTCTCCCGGAAATGGCCATATAGAACCCATAACCCACCCAGGCCAAAAAAACGAGCCCGGCCAGGAAGACGAGCGGATTAGAGCGAAAGGCAGAAATAATATCCAACCTCAACAAATGAACCAGCAACCGGGTCGAGCCACAGGTGGGGCAGGGATAACCGGTGATGGTTTTAAACAGGCAGGGCATGGGCGGCAGCCGGTTATACAAAAAATAGACGAAGACAAAAACGCATCCAGCCACCGGCACATAAATCAGCGGGAGATTCAGCTCGCCTTTTTTGCGCCCGACTCTCTTTAAAACCACGGCATTTTTTTAAACAATGGTGCCAGGGAAGCGGTGCCGCCGATAAACATCAGCAGTAAGATGCAGCACACGCAGCACAGGATGAACGGCCCCAAAACGGCAAACACCGCTTTACCGCTCTCGGTCTCATGCGCCTCGGTCAGGCCGATAATACCCAGGACAATCCCGTACACGGTGGCCACCAGGCTACCGCAAATGGGGAAAACCAGGGCCACCTGGGCGGCAATCCCATAAGCGGCCACATTGAAGGTGGTCTCGAAATTTTTCCTGGCCCCCTTGACGATCATCAAGAACAGGTGGTAGATGCCGGCCATAATGAATAAGCCGATCACCACCCCCAGCGGGGTCAGGATCGCTTCCAGTGCGAATTCGATCGATTGGCTGGTCATTTGCCATCGGCCCAAATCCAGGTCGCCAAACCGTCCCCCCTCGGAGAAACGCTCGGAGAACCGGCCCAGGTATTTCAGTACCGATTCACTGACGAGCAGCCCCCAGAGCAGGCTGATCAGGTTGGACACAGTGCCGACCAGTAAGGCGAACAGGAGCGGCCTGCCGATAGCACCATCCAGTTTATGGCTCTTAAAGAAGTGGGTCGGCTGGAATAAGACCAGTCTTAAGGTCTCGAAAAGACCGGTAAAGAAATCTTTGGCCGGGTCCTCGAACGGGACAACCTGCCTCTCGGGCAAAGGCCCCGGGGTCTCGTTTATCCCCTGGTTATTATCTTCCGGGTTCATTCATGTCTCCTTTATTAAGTTTTCGTGGTCCTTTCCAGGCGTTTCATGATCGAGAACATAAAGAGCGCAGAGAGCAAGCAACAGGCGACCATGATCGACCACAACGCCCACAGCGGGACCCTCATCCACAGGTTGGTAATCACGCTGATCAAGAGCACACCGGTGGCGGTCGAGGCAAACCACAGCCCCATCATCAAGCCTTTATACTTCGGCGGTGCCACCCGGGTGACAAATGAAATCCCCATCGGGCTGAGAAACAATTCGGCAATGGTCTGTAAAAAGTAAGCGGAAATGAGCCAGTAAGTGGAAACCTGCATCGCCGTAGGCGCCACCTTTCCGCCCAGCTCTTTGGGGCTGGCCAAAGCCAGCGAGGCGATGACCAGCAGGGCAAAACTGACCGCAGTGATCAACATGCCGATGCCGATCTTCCGCGGTGCGGAAGGCTCTTTGCCCCTCTTCTGCAAATAAGCGAAGAAACCCACCACCAGCGGCGTCAAGGCCACGATAAAAAAGGGATTAAAATGCTGGAACATCTGGGGAGAAAACGGGTTGGAGCTCCCATACCCGCTATACCGCACATAGGCCAGCACCCCAAAACCGGCAAAACCGATCGCTCCCAATATCCTGGCCGTACGCTTGCTTCCTCTTTTTAATAAGAAATACAATCCGACCACAGAGAGGAAGATAGACAACAGGCCGGTAAGGTCAAACCAGAGGTTGGTCACCTTATCGACATGAGATACCGTGTAATCCCGGGCAAAGAAAGTCATGGTAGCGCCATTCTGCTGGAAGGACATCCAGAAGAAAATGACCACAAAAAACACCAACCCCAAAGCGATGAGCCGGTCTTTGACCTGCTGGGGGGTTAACTCGACCACCTGGGACTTATGCTCTGCGGACCGGGCCTTCTGTTTTTCGGTCATGTCTGCCTGTTTGTAATGCTTCTTAAATACCCAGAAAACCAGCATGGAGATGATTAAGCTGATGCAGGCCACGCCAAATGCAAAATGATAGGATTTGCTCAAGGCATTGACATAATTCTCGGAAAACTGTTTCAAGCTCTCCAGGGTGACCGTGGGGTCCTGTGCCCGGGCAATGCCCAGGTATTCGGCGGCATCGGCCAGTTGGCCCTTTAAATAGTCATGGGCCAGGGCCGGTATCCGGGCATCATAGAGATAATGATGGGCAGATAATATCCAATTGCTGACTTTCTCTGCGGCAGTGGGGGCAAACATGGCGCCGAGATTGATACCCATGTAAAAGATATTGAAGGCACTATCCCGGTAAGAGCTGTATTTGGGGTCATCGTACATATTGCCCACCAGGGTCTGCAGGTTGCCTTTAAAGAGGCCGGTACCCAGGGCAATGACCGATAGGGCGGCGATAATTAAGAAGAAGCCGCTGTTCATCGGCGTTGGGATAGCGAGCAGCAGATAGCCGATAAACATGACCACCATGCCGATGTTGATGCTCCTCCCATAGCCCAGGACTTTATCGGCCAATAGCCCGCCGAACACCGGGCAAAAGTAGACGAACATGACGAAAATGCTGTACACGGCGCCGGCCTGCCCGGCACTTAAGCCGTATTTGGCCTGGATGAAGAGGGCAAATATGGCAATCATGGTATAATAACCAAACCTCTCACCCATGTTGGTGAAAAAGGCGACAATCAAACCTCTGGGATGATTTTTAAGCATTTTTACTTCCTCCTGGCTGATATTCTACTTATAATCATTTCCTCGCACATGCCCCTTATCTTACCACAAAACGAATCATTTCGCTATGGTTTATCAAGCAGTTGGAAAAAAAGGATAGCACTCTATTTTCTCATTTAGCGGCAGGTAACTTTGAGGTCAGTTTGTGGTTTCTTAGAAACCCGGGGGCGGCGGTGAAACGGCCATCAGGGCCCCAGGATTGGCAAAGTACAGCTTCAAACAGGTGATCAGTATTTTACCGCCCCTTTCGACCTTGAGGTTATAGAAAGCGATGCCATCCACGCTGACGATAAGTGCACCGGTAGCGCGATCGTTCAGCAATATCTTAATGCGGGCCGTCACGCAGAGGTTCCGGGTGTCGATAGACATTTCCTCGACGACCAGGGTTTCCAGCAATGTGCTGTGCAAGAGGACCAGGAAATTTTTCCAGGTGGTTAGATCCATGACCGGGTACTGGGGTACAGGCAGGAACTGGATGGAGAAGAACTCCGGGGCCCAATATTTGTCCATCTGATCGATGGTCGCCGCATCCTGGGCATAGAGGTTGTAAGCGGTGTAATAATCGACCATGAACTTATCGATCTTCAGGTAGCTGGTCCCACATGCGGGATTCGCGGTTGACCAGGCCAGGTTGGCGATCAACGCCACCAAAACAGTCATCAAAATAATTTTTTTCATCGTCTTTCTCCTTTATAACGATATTTTTTAACAATTACCACTTGTTTTCTAAGATTGCTAAACGCTGCCCTAACTTAGTTATGTCTACTACGAAAAAGAATCCCGCAAGGTTTCCGCCCGGCGCTGGACAGCAGCCGGTTGATTTAAGGAGTTCCAGGTCATTGCAATTGTCGAACATTTCATTTAAAATTACCTCTTGCATATCCAAGGAGGGTAATATGGCTGTTTGTGGACAACAATGTATGTGGTCGGACTGCGGGAGTTGGTGCGGACTCGAAGAGGGGCACGCCGGGGTCCATGTCTGCGCCGCTCACTCAGATCATTGGTGGAGCTCCTGGTTCCAGAAACCGTGCGATTCTTATTGTCCGATCTGTGCGCAGGGCACCGGTGAAATCGTCTCCTGCATGTATCCCTGGCCGCATATGGCCAGTCACAAAGGCAAGTGCGGCCATACCTGGGGGTTGTGGTAAGCATCACGCTTTAACGAAAAAACTCGGCAAAGGCCAGGGCAGTGGCCACGCCGGCGTTCAGGCTCTCCAGGCCCGGCCGGCCGCCCGGTATGCGCACCAGGAAATCGCAAAACTGGCCGGTGCGCAGGCGCAACCCCTCGCCTTCGGCGCCCACCACAAAGACCGTTTTATCGGTAAAATCGGTCTCAGCCAGTGTTTTCTCGCCGCGCTCATCCAGGCCATAGACCCAGAACCCAATCTTTTTCAGGCTATCCAGGCTGCGCGCCAGGTTGATCACCCGGAAGATTTTCACATATTCCGCACCACCAACCGCCACCCGCGTCACTGTCGGCGTGATATCGGTCGACCGGTTCTTGAGCAAAATCAGGGCATCCACGCCGAAGAAGGCCGCATTGCGTAGCATGGTGGCCAGGTTCTGGGGATTAGACACCTGGTCTAAGGCCAGGGCCACCCGGGCATCATTCAGCATGCCCAGGTCGGACTCGGTGTAAATCGTGCGCGGCTCGGCGAAAATGCACACCCCCTGGTGGTTTTCGGATTCGGTCAATTGCGTAACCTGCAAAAACTTTTCCCAGGGCAGGATCTCCGGCTGGATATGGCGGTGCCGCGCCAGCGCAATAAACTCTTCGTTTAGTACCGGTCTTTTGCCATCCAGGAGAATCACCCTTTTGACCGCCTGCGGGCGGGCCATAAAAACGGCCCGCACCGAATGTGTCCCATATATTTTTTCCATGATTTTCAGGTAATGGCGCTGCGCTCGGCCGGGAACGATTCATATTCCTTATTATCGATGATTTCCTTGAGCCGGTTTACCGTGTGCCAGACCTCGTGATAGGTATTGTAAAGGGCGATCGGTGCGAACCGGATAATGTTGGGTGGGCGGAAATCGGGCACAATGCCGCCGGCCTTCAATGCCTGGTGGATGCGCCATAAATTGCCGTTTCCCTGCACCGCCACGTGACCGCTGCGGCGTTCCGGGTCCCTGGGCGTGGCGACCCGCAGGTGATATTTTTCTTCCGGCAGCAGGCGGTCCAGCAAGAAGATAAAATACTCGGTCAGGTCGATCGATTTTCCCCGGATACGCTCCATGCCCACTTCCAGCAGCAGTTTTAAAGCCGCCTGGGTCGAAGCGGCACCGAAAACAGAGGGCGAGGAAATCTGCCAACCGCCCGCACCCCGGGCATGCTCGAACCGGAGCGCCATATCGAATTGTTTCTCTTTCACATACCCGAACCACCCGGCCAGGAGCGGCTCCTTTGAAAAATGTTTTTTATTCAAATAAAGAAAGGCCGGGCTACCCGGGCCGCCGTTCATGTATTTGTAACTGCACCAGAAAGCAAAATCGACCCCCCAGTCGTCGAATTGATGGGGCACCCCGCCCACCGAGTGTGAGCAATCGAAACCGATGATGATTCCCTTTTCATGCGCTTTCTTTGTCAGCAACGGGATATCGAGCAGTTGGCCGCTGCGGTAGAGCACGGACGGGAAAAGGGCGACCGCGATGTCGTCGGTCATGGCGGCGATAATCTCAGCCTCGTCCAGAAGCTGGTTGTTACCGGACCGGCCCGGGACCAGCACCAGGTGCTCGTCGGCAGACAACCCTTTGAGTTTGATCTGCCCTTTTAAGGCATAGATATCGGATGGGAAGTTCAGCTCATCGGCCAGGATTTTCGTCCGTTTTCCCTGCGGCTGGTAAAACGTACTCACCAGGGCATGCAGGTTGACCGTGGTGGTGCCGGAGCAGACCACTTCATCGGCCCCGGCGCCCACCAACTTGGCCGCCATCGCGCCCAGGGTTTCCGCCAGGTAGAACCAGGGCGGTTCTGCCTCCAGCCAACCGCCGATGGCCCGCGTCTGCCATTCCCGCATCACGCCGATAACCGCTTGCTCCGAATCCCGGCACATCAAGCCCAGCGAGTTACCGTCCAGGTAAATGGTGTTTTCCGGCACATAGAACCGGGCCCGGTACGGGGCCAGGGCATCTGCCGCATCCATTTCCCGGGCACACTGTTCATCCGCCTCAAAAATTCTCTTCATATTAATCAACCTCGCTCATTTCGTGTTTATTTTTGCGGCACCAGCAGTACCGGCGGTTTTCTCATACCTCGACAACAAGGCCCGGTCATCCTCGCCTTTTTCCCGCACCAGGCAATAGAGCAACGGCTCTTCATCAACTTCCCGAAAAGAGAAAAGAAAACCCCGGGTCATTTTCAATCCCGAAGGCGTCACATTTATCCTGGCCAGGGTAGTGCCGTCCTTACCGATCAGCCAGTACACCTGCTGCTTTTCATCCAGGTAATCGGTCACCGGCACCAGGATATGGCCCGCCGGCGTGACGGACAGGCCCCGTAAATGGGGCATCTTCTCGTAGATCGACGTCTTATATTTTTCGATCACATCCCCGAACCGGTCGTACCATTGGATATTGTTCGGGTTCCCGGTCAGTAATTTCTTGTAATCTGCCCGCCATTTATCTAAATCGGCGCCGGTCACTTTCCTGGCCTCAGGCAAGGCGGTCTTGATCTCCTTGATCATCACACCCCGGTCGTTAAAGACTTTCAAGTTCTTGTCCAGGCCATTCGAGAAAACGATACCATTATCGGGCAGGACGCCCCATTCAAAAACCGGGCAAAACGGCACCTGCACATCGGCACCATCCTGGATATACGACATTCTCTCGATGTGATCGGTCTCGACTATACTGGCTGACATTTTGCCGGCGGCGTCGAGTTTTAAGAGCTGCTTGGGAGCCCGCAGCAGAAAAAAATCCCCGTACTTTTCCGGTTTTAAATCGAAGGCAAAAGTGCATAAGTACCCGCCGTCCGCGGTGCAGACAGCTTTTAAGGCCCCGAACCTGCGCGTGCCGATATCGATCTTGATGGTGCGGATCAGTCGGCCATCCAGTTCCAGGAGGGTGATCCACTGGTGTCCGCCAAAAAATTCGACGAAAAATAATTTGTCATCACGGGTAAAACCGAAGCTTCCCATGCGCTTGATCTCCCCCGGTCCTTCACCGCGCTTACCGATGGCCCTTAAAAACTTCCCCTCCGCGGCATAAACCTTGATATGCCAGTCTTTCCAGTCATAAACGTAAATGTCTCCCCCCGGGCCCTCTTCCACCTGTCCTGGCTCATAGACCTCCATCTCCTGCCCCTGCCCGACCACAAACCCCCTCGCCATCACCAGTCCCACGGCAAAAATGAAAAAAAGCAATAAGCCGATAACTGCATCTTTTCTTATCGTCATGGTTCACTCGTCCGGCAGCACATGTTTTTTCTCCTTGAAACCATATCATATCGAAAGAAACCCCGAAAGTCAAGGACTAACCGGCCCAAATTCCACCCCACATTTCCCCAGGCGAGGATCACGGCTCCGGGTGGTCTTTGAGGTACGGGTAAGAACAGATAAATGGCTCTGCACTTTCTTTGTGTTCCCGGTAAGACCAGATTAATGGTAAAACACCTACCACCTGTTCCTGATAGGAACAGATTTCTGGCCCGGCACCGACAAATTGTTCTCGATAGGAACAGCCACCTGATAAAATACCAATTTCCTGTTCCTGGTAAGACCCGACATCGAACCCATTCCCGACAACTTGTTCCAGATAGGAACAGACATGAGGCCATGTACCGTCAACTTGTTCCAGATAAGCACAGATACAAGGCCATGTACTTATTTCCTGTTCCAGGTAGGCACCGCCGCGGGGTCCCCCCCGTTTTCCGTGTTCCTGGTAAGACCAGATAAATGGCAAATCACCTGTTACCTGTTCCCGATAGGAACAGTTTTATGACCCAGCACCGACAAATTGTTCTCAATAGGAACAGATACCTGACCCAACACCAACTTCTTGTTCCTGGTAAGACCGTACATGTAACCCATTACCGGCAACTTGTTCCAGGTGGGAACAGATATGGGGCCATGTACTTACTTCCTGTTCCAGGTAGGCACCGTCACGGGGCCATTCCCTTTTTCCGTGTTCCTGGTAAGACCAGATAAATGGCAAATCACCTGTTACCTGTTCCCGGTGGGAACACATTTATGGCCCAGTACCGGCAACTTGTTCTCAATAAGAACAGGCACATGCCCCAACACCAACTTCGTGTTCCCGGTAAGAACATGTCAAGGTAATGGGCTGGATTTTAACTGTTCGGTCGTATTGGTGGGGGCCCGGCTCGTACACCTCCATCTCCTGCCCTTGCCCGACCACAAACCCCCTCCCCATCCCGAGGGCCATACCGGCCATGAACAGAAAAATGACTATCGCTGTTCTCACGATTCAGCCCCTTTTTTGTCGTCTTTTTTTTGTAATAAGGCCCGGGTGTCGTCGATCTCCCGCTGGATCGAGGTGACCATACCCTCCTTACCTTCTTTTTCGGCCTCTTGTTTGGCCATTTCAAAGAATTCTATCGCTTGGGGATAATCAGGTTCTTTCATATTTTTATAGCAAATACCGATATGATAGCAGACATCCCGCAACCGGTATTTGCTGGCATAAAGTTCGACCAGAAAATCAAGCGCAAGCTCGTATCTCCCCTTGTTTATGGATGATGCGGCGATGTCATAATAAGCATCCGCTTGAGAAATTTTTATCTTTTTGATTACATCATTTCCTGTCTTAATAGTTTTTTCATTCAATTCATTGATAATTTGACTGATTCTATCTATTTTTTTATTTAATTTTGTTATTTCCACCTGGCTCATGGCCTGAATCTCGTCTATTGCTTCCTTATACTTATCGGTAATATTCCTGTAGGTAATAAAAATAATTAAGCCTATAATGAATGTTACAATACCTATTACAACCGTAACCAACCATTGGGCTGATGTCAAAATTTTATCCGAATCTCGATATTTCCTTTCATAGATATTTTCAACTCGATCTTCAATGGCTTTCTCAATGATGGGGTCGATAGCCGGGATCTCGGTTTTAGCCGCTCCAGCGGTTGTTAGCCCGGATTTCGCTTGATCCGGCGGCGTCGAATCCTGACCCCATATTCCCGGGCAACTTATAAATAGAAAGACTGTACATATCGCCAAACACCATCTCTTATAGTTTCTCATGATCATCCTCCCGGTTACTTTTTCTTCAACATGTGCTCGACCCGCTGGTAAAACTCCTCATCCTTACAGTCCCGGTTCAAATAGTCGATGTTTTTGTACTGCTCGATGGTCAATCCCGAGTCCCGCTCGATCTTGTCCTTGGGTCGGATGCTGTAAATGAGTATGGGTATCCCTTTACATTGCCCATCTTGAATGATCTCTTTTAAAAATTGAATGCCGCCGTCCAGCTCGTTTAAGATATTACCGTCCCCATAATCGAGGGCAATATCCAGAATGATCAGATCGATCGTGCCGGCATTATCCCGCAAAAACGGCCAGGCTTCTTTGGGGTAAAAGAAATGCTTATTCTTATACCTGGAATCGCTTCTTTTCATCTGATCGAAGCGGTCGATGTAACCTTCGATCACCCATTTTTCATCATCGATAAAAATGATCATACGTTTCTCCTTAGTCTATTTTTTTGTTTTTGGGATTGACCGGGGTAGTTTAACCCGGAACACCGTTTCCCTGGTCATCATATCGGATTTTTCCACCACACATTCGGCCTTAATGGCCCCGCAGATCTGGTGAACGATGTACAGCCCCAGACCGCTCCCCTGCTTAAACCTTTTTCTGGCTTCGGGTATCCGGTACTCCCGCTCGAAGATTTTTTCCCATTGTTCTTTGTCGATCGGTATGCCCCAGTCGATAACCCGGACATAATGATAATCCCTATCCTCCGATAAATCGATATTAATCGGTCTGCCTTTATCGGCGTACTTGATGGCATTATCGATCAAGCAGACAAAGATGTGTATGAGCATGAGCTCATCTCCCATCATGGGAAAGGGCTTACCTGAATGCAAAACATCCACAGTCCCCAAACCCTGTGAACGGGCAATCGGTTGATAGATCGAAGCAATCCTCATGACCACACTGGCCAGATCGATGCGCGTTAGTTCCAGGTCTGGTTTTTTTCCGGCTACGAAATTCATGAACTGCCGGTAATTCTCGGCAATGAAGCGCACATAGGAGGTCTGCGATTTCAACAAATTAATGACATAGCGCTTCTTGTCGTCGCTCTCATAATAGAAATAATTTTCTTCATCTTCCGGCAGCATGTTGTCGAGCAGGTTGTTGCAGTGGGTCTCCAGGCCCTTGAGCGGGGAAATGATCTGGTGGGCGATGTTATCCATGATTTCCATCGATTGCATCCTTAATGCCCGGATGGTCAGCAGGGCTTCGATCTGGCTGGTCACAGTATCGATGACCTCTAAATCGGCTTCATCGAATTTCTTATCGCCGATCTGTAAGAATAGGATCGAATAGGGCTTTTTATTATGGTCGATTCGCCGTAAGATGATCTTACCCACCGATTTTTCAAAGAAGTCCCTCATCATGCCGGCATTATCGGGATCTAACTTATCAACCAGGTCGAAAAATAATTTTCCATATTTAAAACCTGCTGCCGTTGATTTGACGATCTTTTCCGGTGCAACCGTATCTTTATCCCCCGGCTCCGGTACTATCCGGACCAGACATGCCTGGAAATCCTCATCCTTTTCCACCAGGTAATAGAGGGTTTCATCGGCACCGACGATATCTCTCAAGTCCAGGATAATCTTCCTGCGGATCTCATCGGTGATCTGTTCATCTTTGATCTCTGCATAAGATCGCCGCAATATGTCGGCCAGTTGGTTAAATACCTGGGATATTTTCTTACCCCGGTTGTGGAGCTTAAAATTGTGGATTTTGATGGCCAATTGGCCGGCCACATCATATAAGATTTTCTGTTCGTTGATCGGGAAAAAAAGTCTACCATCGGTCAGGTTGTTGGTGATCTTGACCGCCCCCACCGGCTCGTTCTTATAAATGATCGGTGCAATCAGGCAATTGATCAATTTGATGGGTTTCCCGAAATAACCGGGCTGAGATAACAGCACTTCTTCTTGTTCTTTATATTCTTTTTTAACCTTCTTTTCAGGCATCTGGCTATAGAATGCATCGTAGCTGTCATAATTCAGGACATTGATACATCTTTTATATATCTCATCTCCCCCTTCCGGGTGAGCGGCATAATAATCCAGGATAATACCCAGGATATTACCGGTTAAATGTTGACCCAATTGATGGTGCCTGGGTAACCTTTCATTGATTGCTTCTGCCTTTTCCTGGTTCAGTCCCCGGTAATACAAATACTTCCTCTCGATAGAGTTCTTGCCGGTAAACAGGTATATCTCGCATTTTAATGCCTGGAAAGATTGACATAGCCGTTCCGAAAAAGCAAAATACATGTCGTCTTCATTCGGGTAATCCCCGTATATGATGTTCTTTAGATCACCGGTTAACTGCAATTGGCGGTGGTCGGAAACCCTTTGAATGGATTGATTGACAAAGCCCATGAAATCTTTAACCCCCAGCAAGATTTCGTATCTCATCGATTTTTTGGGTTCCTGGGTTCCCAGCCAATCGACAGATACATACCCGATCAGTTCATCTCCCTTCACCAATTCGATGTCATACCATTCTCTCAACCCGGCTGAGTCTTCCATATTGTGTAGCAGTCCAATGCCTTCAGCAAAATTTTTCGACCCGGCATTTTCTGTAATCTCCGCTAAGAGATCGCCTTTATTATTTAATAATTGTCCGGATGGATCGAATTCCAGTTTATTGATCAAATCCTCGGCCTCATCATTGTAGTCGATGGATCTCCCAATAAACTCCTGCATCTGTCCATTCATGTCATAGGCGTCGTAAATCTGCATAATATGCCGGCCGGTTTTTAGCGCCTCGCCATAATTCTTATTGAAGATATCGAAGACATTCCGGTAATACCTGAAGCGTCCGAAACCGAAATTCATAATCTTGTTCTCCTGGGTAACGATGTCCAGGTAGGAAATCTTCTCTACAATGACATTAAAAGATATCTTTTCCTTTTTAAAAAAAACCTCAAATTCTTTTCTAAAATCATCGACATTCCCACCGATGAGGGCAAACTTGAGCAAATAGACGATATGCCGGAGGCCATGGACCCGCTGCATAACCTTCTGGAATTCCTGGCTGATGATGCGGATGGTATTGTCCCGGACCACATTAATGCCCAGTCTCTCTATATGAGTCGAGCCGGGTTCTTTGATCTCAAAGAGCGAGCTGGCCTCGCTGACAAAGTACACATCGTGGGGTGCCCGGAGCTTTCTTAATTTATGCACCTCGCAGCGGTACTTATCGGCATATTCGGGTTTCCCATCGATAACCCGGTCCATCGGACAACTCTGACATTTTGTCCCCAGGGAATCGACCGGGAATACCTCATAGCAATACCTTCCCAATATATCGTCCCCATGAAGCCTGCGTCTCTGCCAGTTGGCGTACAGGATGAGCCTTTCCCGGTTCACCAGGGATACCTCATAATCCATCCGGTTGAGCATGCGGGCATAGAAGGGTGAATATTTGATGAAATCGTATTTTTTCATCTCCCGATAATGGGTTTTAATCCTGTCCAGGTGGTCTTTCAGATTCTGATTATCAATAGGCCGGCAGTAATAGTACATACCGGCATCCATGGATAGCTCTTTAAAGAATGTCCCATAGAAGTCAAAATTTATCCTTTTAAGAATTTCCGATAATGGTTTCTTACCTTCGTAGGGCTTCTTTTTGCCAAATTTATGGAGGAGATCACCGCCTGTATGTTGGCCTGGAGTCCTCACCCGGTAATATCGATTGGTTTCATCCTTTTCGTAACAGGCCAGCACCACTGCCCTCTCCTCATCCTTCATTTTTACCAGGAGGCCATCCATGTCCTTCACCTTTATAAAATCGGGCAACCAATCGTTCTCCAACCGGGTCAAGGAGATATCCTTGCCATCCAGACCCAGGTTTCTTATATCATCCAGCCAATTGCCCGGGTAATCTCTCATATCGAAGATATAGAGCGGGTCGATGCCCCTGATCTCGGACAGGTTATGGGAACTCTTGATCCCCTTCCTGGCAGCATCCCTTTCATCGATTACATAGATTTCCATCTTTCTTCTCCTTTCTAAAATTGATTTGGCCCGGTTCCCGGTCTTTCCCCGGCATCCGGCCACCTTTCTTTATCGGCCTATCTTCAGGGCCGCCGGTATATCCCGCCATAACTTTTCTCCATTTCATAATACCCAAACATCCTCGCTCAAGACTCTGCACTATCTTGAAAGCAAATGATAGCCAAAGGGAAAATGAATGTCAAGGGCCAGAGGCCAGGAAAAATTTAAAAACGGATTGAATCTTCTCGGCACCGGGATTTTTCTCCTGGAATACCATAACCGGTAATTTTAATAGCGATAGAGCAGGAAGGGGGCGATGGCCTGGCGGTACTGGTCCAGGTCCTGGTCGATCTGGGGCCGGATGTCCCGGAAGGGAAGGTTTTGCTCGATGGCACGGCGGATGAGGGGCGAGCCGCAGATCATGTCGATGGGCGGGCGCTCAAATTCAAACTCATAGGGCGGTTCTTTGAATTGGAAGTGCGCCGGGTCAAGCTGCCTGACCAGGCGGATGATCTCGTAATAGACGGCAAAACTGGAGAACACCCGGGCATCGGTGGGGGTTACCAGTATGCCTTTGCATACCTGGCCGGCATATTTGGAGAATTCGGGTTTAAAGAATACCGGTATAAAATTAACGCCGGGCAGAGATAATGACCGGAGCTCTTCGACCAGGCGGAAATGGTCGATATGGGGGCTGCCGACAAACTCGAAGGGGCGGGTGGTGCCGCGGCCTTCAGAGAGGTTGGTGCCTTCGAGCATGACTGCCCCGGGGTAGACGAGCGCGGTCTTGCATGTGGGCATATTGGGCGACGGAAGAGTCCAGGTGCCGGTAAAGGCATCCCGCCTCTGCCAGCCCCGGGCCTGGACGATGTGGAGTTCCAGGTCGATATGGTGATAGGTGAGGGCATAGCTGAGGTATTCGCCGGCAGTGAGGCCGTGGCGCATGGGCACCGGCAACTGGCCGACGATGCTGGAATAATCGTCTTCTAAGAGGTTGCCTTCGAGGTGCCGGCCGTTTAAGGGATTGGGCCGGTCCAGGACGATGACCGGGATATCTTTGCCGGACAGGTGTTTCATCACCAGCACCAGGTGGTTGACAAAGGTGTAGACGCGGGTGCCGACATCGAATACATCGACAACCAGGGCCCCTATGCCGGTCAGCCAGTCATCCGGGGGCAGGAGGTGCTCGCCGTACAGGCTCTTGATTTCCAGGCCGAGCTCGGTCCAGTAAAAGGAGGGGGAGAGGATCATGTTGTCCTGTTTATCGACAAAGAAGCCGTGTTGGAGCGACCAGATGGCTTTTAACCGGGGCCCAAAAAGCTCTTTGACCACCTGGTACACGGGTTTACCGGTGGAGTCGATGACGCTTGCGCCGGTAATGAGGGCCAGGTTGCGATCCGGCAGGATACGGGCGGGGTTTTCCCGGAGAATGTCGATACCGGTGGCGATCATGATGGTTTTAAGTTATTCATTTTTGAGGGCGTCAATGACGTTGACGGTGGCCGCTTTTCGTGCCGGGATGAGGGTGGCGGTAAAACTGATTGCCAGCGACACAACGATGATGGCCAAAAGGTCGAGTGGATCGATGCGGAAAGGTACATGGCTCATCTGGTAGATCTCCGCCGGTACTTTAATGAGCTCGAACCGGTCGGCCAGGCCGCAGAAGACGACACCCAGGACTACGCCGAGCCCGGTGCCCAGGATGCCGATAATGCCGCCCTGGATGAAGAATATCCGCTGGATGATCTTTGGGGTGGCGCCGTAAGAAAGGAGGATGCTGATATCTTTAAGCTTTTGGATAACGAGCAGGATGAGCCCGGAGACGATATTGAGGGAAGCGACGATGATGATCAGGGTCAGGGTGAAGAAGAGGATGGTCTTCTCGAGCTTGAGGGCCGAGTAGAGGGAGGCGTTCAGGTCTTTCCAGGTGATGACCTGCAGGTGCCTGGGTAAAGCTTTTCTTAACCGGGCGGCGTCTTTCTCGGCAGCGAATAGGTCTTTGACATATACCTGGATAAAGCTGGCCTTGCCGTCCATGTCGAAGAGTTTCTGGGCGCTGTGCAGGTTGGTGATAACGGTGGTGTTATCGATCTCGTAGAGGCCGGAATGGAAAACGCCGGAAATGGTAAAATTCCTGATGCGGGGGATGATGCCGGACGGGGAGAGAACGGGTTGGGGGGCAATGACGCGGGCCTGGGCGCCCTCGAAGAGGTTGATGCGTCCCGATATTTCGCTACCCAGGAGCAGCTCGTTTTTACCGGAAGGTAGCCGGCCGCTGCGGACTTTCTTTAGCCAGGGCTTGTCCCCGGGTGTGTCGATATCCATGCCCCAGACCATGGCCCCGGCCGAGGACCCGGAACTGCCGCGGATAAGCACGGTGCCGGACACGATCGGGGTGATAGAGGTGATATCGGGGCAGGTCTGTTTGGCTTTGTCTACCACCGGGCGATAGTTTTCCAGGCCTTCGCCGAGGATGTCGTTGATCATGATGTGGGCGGTGGAGCTGAGGATCTTATTGCGAATGTCGCCCTGGAAACCGTTGATCAGGGTCAGGGCAATGATGAGGGCGGCTACACCGATGGCGATACCGATCACGGAGACGAGGGAAATAACCGATATAAAAGCATTTTTACGTCCCTTCAAGAGGTAGCGCCGGGCGATAAAGAGCTCGAATTTCATTCCTTGGGCCTTAATAGGGGGAAGAGGATCACCTCTTTGATGGAGCCGGTACCGGCATAGAGCATGACCAGGCGGTCGATGCCGATGCCTTCCCCGGCAGCCGGCGGCATACCGTGTTCCAGGGCAGTCAAGAAGTCGTTGTCTATGACCTGGGCCTCTTCATCCCCTTTTTCCCGGTCGCGTGCCTGGGCGGTGAATCGCTCCCGCTGGTCGATGGGATCATTCAACTCGGAAAAGCCGTTGGCCATTTCCATGCCGGCGATAAAGAGCTCGAACCGCTCGGTCTCCCGTTCATCCTGGCGGGAGCGTTTGGAAAGGGGGGATAGAACCTTGGGGTAGTGGGTGATAAAGGTGGGCTGGATGAGACCGGGCTCGACGAAATGGTCGAATAGGAGCTCGAGCATCTTGCCGTAGGTGGGGGGTATCTCAGCCGTCGGTATATGCCGCTTGATAAAGTCTTTGAGCTTCTCTTCCTGCCAGAGGTCAGCCGGCTGGATAGCCGCTTTCTCGGCCAGGATATCCATGAATTTAACCTGTTTGAAGGGCGGTTTTAAGGATATGATTGTGCCTTCAAATTCAACCTGATCGCCTTTCAAGAAAGCCTGGTTGAGGGTGGAGACAAGGTCCTGGGTGAGGTTTATATAATAATGGAAATCTTTGTAAAGCTCGTAGAATTCGAGCATGGTGAATTCCGGGTTGTGCTTCAAGGAGATGCCCTCGTTCCTGAAATTGCGGTTGAGCTCGAAGATCTTTTCCATGCCGCCCACCAGTAGCCTCTTCAGGTAGAGCTCCGGGGCCACGCGCAGGTAGAGGTCGATGCTGAGGGCATTGTGATGGGTAATAAAGGGCTTGGCCGCTGCCCCGCCGGGTATGGCTTGCATCATCGGCGTTTCTACCTCCAGGTAACCGTGCTGGTAAAAGAATAGGCGAATATTCTGGATCAGGCGGGAACGGAGGTTAAAAACCTGGCGGACATCTTCGTTAACGATCAAATCCAGGTAGCGCTGCCGGTAACGGAGTTCTTTGTCCTGGAGACCGTGCCATTTTTCGGGCAGGGGATGCAGGGATTTGGCCAGGAAAGTTAGGTGACTGACCAGGATGGTCAGCTCGTTTGAGCGGGTGCGAAAAAGGGTGCCTTCCACCCCGATGATATCGCCGATATCGAGCTCCTGGTAGACCTGGAAATCCTTTTCGGGGACCATATCTTTGCGGATATAGACCTGGAGCCGGGCCTCGCCGTCGAATAGGTGCAAAAACGAGCTCTTGCCCATGTCCCGCAGGGCGATGATGCGGCCGGCCGTGCTGACCACACATTTCAGGTTCTCGAGCTCTTCGTGCGACTGGTCTTTGTGGGCAGCGATGATCTCGCCGAAGGTGTGGGTACGGGCAAATTCGTAAGGATAGGGATCGACTCCCAGTTCTTTGATCCTGGCTAATTTTTCCAGCCTGATTTGTGTTTGTTCTTCCATGCTCTTATCTCGCTTTAATTGACTAATTTTTTCGATTTTTCCTTCAGGTGGATGACGAATTTCTTGATCTGTTTAAAATCCACGTCGTCGCCGGTGACCAGGTAATGGGCGGAGAACATCTGTCTCTGGGGATCATAAAAAAAGTAATCCCCTTTTTCCAGTTGAATCTCCAGCCAGCGGTGGGGCTCGGGAACCAGGTTTTGTCCCGGTCCGTTTTTCAGGTAAAAGCCCTTAACTATCCGGGTCTTGACGCCCACGGACTGGAGCAAAAAACCGGCCAGGTTGGCGTAACCGATGCAGTTGGCCGTGCGGGTGATCAGTACAGAGCGTGCATCCTGGGGAAGTTTCCCGTCTACGTTGTACCTGATATTGCCTTTGAGAAAATCGGACAGCTTTTTAAAGTAATGCTCGAACAAAAATGTTTTCTTATAGAGATTCCTGATGGTGAAGCGGGTCTCTTCATCGAGGTCTTTCAAGAAATTTTGATCGAGGATGATGCGGAAATTAAAATCGAGCTCCGAGAAGTTTATATTCCTGATCTCTGCCTGGAGTTCCCGGTTTTTAACGGTAATCGCCTGGGAAAAATTGGCGTTCCGGTAATAACTGAAAAGCGGCGGTTCGGAAATGGGTAGAGAGAGGGTGATCTGCTCTACTTCCTGCAAGGGGTGGACGAAAAGGAGCAACATGAGTAGGAGCTTCATGAAATAACCTTATCCAGGATGGCGTTGATGATGCGGTAAGATTCTTCGCTGCCGTATTTTTTGGCGATGCGGATAATGTCGTCGATGATGATCGCCTTCTGGTCGTTAAAATTGGACTCGGCAATGCCGATGCGCAGCAGGTTTCGATCCACAAGCAATAGCCGCTCCAGCTTCCAGCCGATCAGGTTTTGGGTGATGGTGCGATCGATGGCGTCTTTTTGCTCCACGGCCAGCCGGAGAATCTTTAAGATAAACTCTCTCTCTTCATCATTGAGACTCTTAAAAAAATTGCGGTTCTCATGTAAGAGGTCGTCCACTTGACTGCCGTTCAGGCCGAGGATATCGGACTGATAGAGCAGTTTAAGGGCCACTTCCCGGCAGTATTTTACCCGGAACATGTTATCTTATCTATATCTTCGCATCCCGGAAGAGGTTGAGAAGCTCGACCGCTGCCTGGGCTGACTGGAAACCCTTATTTCCCATTTTATTGCCCGCCCTTTCCACTGCCTGATCGGTGGTGTCTGCGGTGATGATGCCGTAGGTGATGGGCATGGCAAATTCCAGGTTCAGCAGGGCAATGCCTTTGGTTACTTCCCCGGCCACATAGTCGAAATGGGGGGTTTCGCCCCGGATGACTGCGCCCAGGCAGATGATGGCATCGTATTTGCGGGTGGTGGCCACGCGCTTGGCCACCAGCGGTATCTCGAATGCCCCCGGCACCTTGAGCACCTCGATATCCTTCTCTTCACAGCCGCTCCTGACCAGCGCATCGATAGCGCCCTCCAGCAATTTGGAGGTGATGAAATCATTGAAGCGGGAGACGATGATCCCAAAACGAAAACCCCTGGAAATCAATTTCCCTTCGTATACATTCATTTTTTTTACTCCGAATAGAAGAAAATACCCTAAAATCCTAATTGTGTCAAGAGCGAATGGTAGGAAAAAAAGAGAAGCCGCAGGGTGAGATCGATAAACGGATAGAAAGGTAGACTTAAAATTACCAGCAAAAGATGAAATATTTAAACTGGAATCCCGAAAAAATGAAATTCTCACCTGTGAGCAGGATATTTCTTTTGCAGGAGTCGTCTTATATAATCGGGCCCGGAAGACCCCCAATAAAGAATCGATAGCGAGCGTTTACCCAGGTATTGGCTGGATCTTCGGCCCGAATGGTATTTAAGACCGCCAGGACCAGAAGGCGGGGCTTTGCCATTGGGCCCGGAAGCGGCGGCGAAAATAGAGGAGCACCGGCAACAGGAAGAGCAGGTTTTCCAGCAGCAGGGCGACCAGGTTCTGGCTGGAGAAAATACCCGGTATTGGCCCCCGTTCCATGTTGGGGAAAATTCCCAGGTTAAAATACCGGCTGACCAGGGGGTAAAACAGGGGGATACCGATCGGTATGACCCGGTCTATGACCAGGAGATCCAGTACCAGGTGGGAGAAAGAGACCAGGTAAAGGCCGAGGCGCTCCCGTTTATGCTTAAACCAGGAAAAGAAGGGTAGGGGGGCAAGCAGGGCAAAGAAGATGTTATGGGTGAAGAACTGGTGGCGGCCAAACAAAAAATCGAAATCGGACAGGCTCGACAATAAGACGAACAGTACCAGGGTTTTAATCGTTTTCTTATCGGCACAGACCTGCCAGCCCAGCAGGGCCGCCGATGTGTGGGCTATGGGTGTCATTGGGGAAATCGGCGTACTTTATACCGCCATGCGGGATATTTCCGTCTGTGTCGGCAGGGATTCTTTTTCTTCCTGCATACCCCACAACTCATGGTACCGGCCTTTCCGCTCGATTAACTCGGTATGGGTGCCATCTTCGACCACCTGGCCCTTGTCGATGACCACGATACGCTCAAAATCGGTGATGGTACTCAGGCGGTGGGCGATAAAGATGATGATCTTGTCTTTATACCGGGAAAAGAGCTCGGTTAAAACGATCTTTTCGGACTGGTAGTCGATGTTGGATGTGCCTTCATCGACGATCAGGATCTCGGCCTCTTTTAAGATCGATTCCAGGAGCTCTACTTTCTGCAGCTCGCCGCCGGAAAACTCGCTCTGGAAGATATCGGTTTCCTGGATCGACTTCTCGAAACGGAATTTCTTGAGCAGGTCGATTACTTCGGGGTCTTTGATCTTTTCTTCGAACTCTTCTTCCAGGATGCGCTGCCGTTGCGACACGTAGGCAATCTTCTTTCTCAGGCTTTTGACGGCAATGTCTTGCAAGTCTTTGCCCGAAAAGTAGATATGACCGGTGTCGGGCCGGTAGAATTTCAAAATCATCTTGATCAGTGTGCTCTTACCCTGGCCGCTCTCGCCGACGATGGCCACCTTTTCGCTGCTCCTGATTTCGAGGTTGACATCTTTCAATATCGGGACAATGCCATTATACGAGAAGTTGACATGATCGAATACGATCTCCCGGGCCGCTTGCAGCGGTTCTCCGCCCGGGTCTTCGGTTTTTTCGCTAAATACTTCGTAAATACGCTCCAGGCTGGCCATGGCCTGGGAGATGGTGTAACCGACATCGGTCAATTGCCGGGCCGGGCCGTACAGGTAAGCCAGGTAGGAGTTGATGGCAAAGAAAGTACCGAGGGATAGATTGCCTTTGATGATCTCGGCGCCGCCATACCAGAGAACCACAAAGGGGGATATCAGGCCGATGAACCCGGATACAATGCCGGCAAAGGAGTTAATCAACTGGGCTTTGATGCGCAGGTTGGCCAGGGAAGATAGTTTTTGCGTCAGCCGGGCGGCCACGCTTTCCTCTTTGACTGCCGACTTGATCTTCTCGATGGAATTGATGTTCTTCTCCAGTTTGCCGGTGTACTGGGCATTCTCTTCGCGCAGTTTCTTGTTGATGTTCTTGATCTTTTTATGGAAAGCTTTAATAGAAAGGACGAAGAGCGGTAGGACCAAAAGGGAGATCAGGCCCAGTTTGAAATGGAGGTTGAGTACCAACACTGCGCCGACGATCATGGTGATGAAATCGCGGATCATCATCAGGAAGGTATCGGCCATTACCCCCTCTAAGGAAGAGACCTCGGAAATCCGCGACAGGATGTAGCCGGAGGGCCGCCTGGCAAAATAGCTCATCGGGAGTTCCTGGACATGGCAGTACAAATCCCTTTCCATGCGCAGGTGCACCAATGCTTTATACTTGACAAAGATGTAGCGCATGAGAAAGCCGCTCAACTGGAGCAGCAGGATGACCCCCAGGACGAGCAGGCATAAGATGGCCAGGTGTTTTAAATTCTTGGAGGGCAGGATATGGTCGATCAAGTAGCGGGTAGCCAGCGGCATGGGCAACTGCAGGAGGACATTGAAAAGCATCAGCACGCCGGCGCCGATGGCCCATTTCAGGAACGGGCGCTGGTAATTATAAAAGAACTTCAATAGCTCTTTCTTCTCAAGCACTTTCTTAAACACGTGATCTTTTTGCCTCCTAATGTCGTTACCTGGATCAAGTTCCCAGTTTAAGCTGTTAATATAAACGAAAATTCCCATAAAGTCAAATCGCTTTTCTCCCTCAATCATCCGGTTGATTCGGGCTAGTCGTGCCCTGTCCCCTGGCTGGGCGGCATCCAGGGGCAGGGGGTGAGGGGAAAGCAGACCTGGCAGGTTTTTGAAACCTGCCAGGTCTTAATCCATGCGACATTGTTGTCTCCGCCTTACTTTGCGCAGACAAGAAAGTGAGGTTAGCCGGGTGCCCAGCGGCGTAATCACAATTTATAGCCGAGAAAGACCGTGAACTGCAGACCCCCAAATTTATACGGATATATGGGCGGATATCTTAGTAATCCGGCATTTTCTTGTGTTTGCAGGGCCGTATCTTTATAATTGAAGGTCGATGTTCCCAGCAAATAACCAACCCCAACTCCTACCAGCAATCTTTTATCCTCTCTCAACGTCAAGTACCCATCCAGCCGGGGGGCCAGGGTGGGCGAATATATATATGTCTGGTACTCTAAATATGTCGTGTAATCTAATTTTCTATATTCGATCTTCTTCATCTGCAAGTAGCTGACCCCCAGCTCGAACATGAAATTCATGGCCTGGGTTATCTTTATTTTATACCCGATCCAATAGGAGAGCATGCGCTGGGTAAACCTCTGTTTCCCTATTCCCATATAGTCGCTAATCTTTGACATGTATCCATAACCCAGAGAACTATAAAAACCCTCACCCATCGAATATCTCAATTTTATTTCCGGGTAGATAAAATCGCTAATCTCGTAGAGCCGTGAATTTTCTCTATGGAGCAAGAAATTGCCCGATAAGGTTATTATGAAATGCTCTGCCGAAAATACCGTAGCCGGGACCATTATCAATAAGATAAACAAGGCTTTACACCTTATACTTGTTAGGTTCCTTAATTTCATTTTTGTCACCTATCTTGAAAAAAGCGGGCTACAGCATCAGCCCCAGGGTAAAGCTAAACTTCGGGCCGCCAAACCGGCATTTGATTTCATCAAAATAGAAATTGGCAGCCCTCAATACCCATACCCGGTTAAAAGAGCTCATATAACCCAGGACTATACCGGCATAGAAATTTTTCCCGGTAAAGGAGATTAAGGCCCCATCGGCCCGATAACCTGCTGCCGGGTGCTTTAGTCCATCTTCCATTCTATCCCGGGAAGTTATCTCGCATAACCCGATATCGATCATATAGGAAATGGTCTTGAAGAGTCTATGCCTGTAGCCGATACCGAGGGAGATGATGTGCTCGATTTGACGCCCGGTGGGTTTATCTTCCGGTAAGAAATATAAGTCGTAAGGATCCAGGTTATAGTGATCGAGGGTAATGAAGCCATAGCCGCCCCAAATACTAAATCCGTTGCTAAATACATAGCCGATTTTTAATTCGGGGTTGATCGCGGTTTTTTGTCGAGTTTCCCGCATGTACTCGCTTGCCGGGATCATGAAATTACCGGCCAGGTTTATCGAGAAGTGTTCAGCCGGGAACAGGCAAGAAAAAATCGCAACCCCCAAAATGAATGATATAAATCTTTTCATGTTTCCTCCTCTTCCAGATTCTATCACTAAGGATTTTGCTTGTCAAACCGAGCATGAATTAGCCCCGGGTGGACGATTATTCTATTCTCCAAATCGACCACCCCCCTGGGCAAAGGGTTAATACCATAATTTTTGTGCAAACGCTTGACTTTCGTTTTTTTCTTGTGTTAGAATGATTTTCCCGGTTTTATATTGACCGGAAAATGGCTTAAGGTTGGGCACATGAAGAGAATAAAGAAGGACGAGGGGATTTATTTCCAGCCGGGAGATGATCGCCTGTCTTTTTGTGGGAGCTAAAAAAATCGTCAGACAAATAAACTTAGAGGAGGTTTATATGCTCAGATTGGTCAAACAAGGCGGTAGGATTCAACGGGGCGGGTCCCCGGTGTCCCATTTCGGCAGTTGCGGCTCTGTCAACCCATGCTTCGACTGCGGCTCTAACACGGGGAAATTCGACCAAGCATACGCCAATTGGTTCTGGCACCCATTTCCCAATTGATCTATTCTTTTAGATCTACGGCGAATATGGGCTGAAAGATGAAACGTCCGGCCGGGAGAAATAGGGATGTGAAAATGCCTGTTTCTCCCTGTCCGGATTACCTGGTTTTTTAATAATAAAGAAAGGTAAAAAATGAGCGATAAAAAATTTGGGCAGAAAATGAATCGAATCGTATTTTTCCTATTATTCTTCATAATCGTGATTATTTCAACCGCTGGCTGCCGGAAGGAAGAGTATAAGCAGAACTTAATCCCCCTGACCCTGACTGTGGAGAAGGAATACCGCTTCGATGTCCTGGCCGGCGAGGCCAGGCTGGCCGGTACCGATGATCCGGGGAGTCTGTATGTCTCATTTTTCGGTAACCGGGACAGTGACTGCGAGGTGTATCGAATGGGCCGGGATCTGGAGGTGCTTGGCAAATACATCATCAAACGGGGCCAGGGCCCGGGCGAGGCCCGTAATCCCCACATCTACGGCGGCGATGAGAAATCCATTATGGTCTATGCCCCGCCCGACTTTAAGTTTATCGAATTTGACCGGGATTTTAACGTCATCCAGGAGTTCCGGGTCAAAGACTACGGCACACCCAATTTCAGCGGTTATCGCTACTTCCCGGGAAAACGCCTGGTACTGGATAGCTTTCACCCATTCAAGGACTATTATCGAAATTTTTTCCGCATCTATACCCTGACCTTGAACGAGCAGACATTTGCCGATGAGAAAAAAATATTTGAAACCGATTATTCCTGGCGGCGAAAAGATAACCGGAAATCATTCTGGGCTTTTCCCATCCATTTCACCTACTTTAAGGACTATATTTACCTGCTGGATAAAGAGGAGTACCGGTTAAAGAAAATGGACCTGGATGGCCAGGTAAAGATCGAGAAAAAGATAGCCTTTAAATCCCACCAGGTAGATAAAGCCACCCGCAGGACCTGGCTGGAAAAACAATTTCCAGGTGACCGAAGGTTCCATGAGACGACCGAATACGCAGACGACATCTGGCCGGTAAGCTGGCTCTTGCCCCTGGGTGAGGGCATCGCCGTGGCCCGGTGCGACAGCTATGACCCGGACATCGAGCCCGGGGCCATTACCGCCGATTACTTCGACCTGGATTTGAATCTCCTCGGCCAGGTCCAGCTCCCCTATTTCCCCTATTGGAATAATCCTATAAAGGGTCATATCCTGGTTGATAAAACCATATTCTACCGGGACGGCAAGCTCTATATGTTAGAGGAACGGGACGAAGATTGGCTCCTCATCCGCTATGGTGTTGGGATCGGGGATTGAAATGGGTATCATGAATTTTGTGCAAACGCTTGACTTTCGTTTTTTAATTGTGTTAGAATAATTTTTCAGGTCCCGGTATTAACCGGGAAATGATAATGGCAAAAATTATCAAGGAGGCCAACATGCTTAGATTGGTAAAACAAGGCGGAAGGATTCAACGGGGCGGTATCCGGGTATCCCATTGGGGTATCGGCTCTTGCGGTTCGGTGATTCCCTGTGGCGGCGGCATGTGTTCCGATAGTACAAAATGGGATGTTAAGTTTAACAATGATTATGCCGCGTGGTGGTTTGGAATACCGATCTGATTCATTCCTTTATCCTGGTTCGTGCTTGAAGGCGTTGGATCGATTAAAATGAACCATACGCACTGGAGACAGATATGGGGAATCACTTTAGCCATAGCAACGCTAAACCTTATTTTCGCCTGTCGCCAAGAAGCATATAAAAAGCTGGCCATCCCCCTAAGCCTCAATAAAGAAAGAGAATTCCGGTTGGATTCAGTCGTTATGGGAGAACCGAGCCTGGCCAGAACCGATGACCCGGATACTCTATACGTTTCTTCCAGGGGGAAAACAGGCGACAAATACGAGGTGTACCGGCTGGGCCCGGACCTGGAGGTGCGGGGTAAATATACCATCAGAAGGGGCCAGGGCCCGGGCGAATCGTTAAGCCCACGGATTTATGGGGGGGACGAGCTGTCGATCCTGGTATACGATCTGCCGGGAAATAGATTCATCGAATTTGACCGGGATTTTAAACCCATCAAAGAGATCAGGACAAAAAATCGAGGAATAGTCTTACCCAACGCACATGGATATAGGTACATTGCCGGGAAACGCCTGGTAATAGATGGGTATTACCAACTCAGTGGTTTTTATCGACGAATCGTCCATCTCTATAGTTTAAAATTAACCGATCAAATCTTCACGGAAGATACGCCCATATTCAAAATGGATTATTCCTGGCGTAAGAGTGAGAATAACAAAATCATCTGGGCTTTCCCTTTACACTTCGTTTATTCCAATAACCATGTCTATATCCTGGACAAACAGGAATACCGATTAGAAAAAATAGACCTTAACGGTAAGGTACTGGTCGATAAAAGGATACCCTTTACATCCAGGAGCGTAGATAAAGACACCCGTAAAAGGTGGATAGAGGCCGAGTTTCCCAATGATCCCCGGACCCTGCAAAGCTACGATTACCCGGATGACATCTGGCCGGTAAGCTGGCTCTTGCCCCTGGGTAACGGCATCGCCGTGGCCCGGTGCGACAGCTATGACCCGGACATCGAGCCCGGGCCGATCACCGCCGATTACTTCGATGCGGACCTCAATCTCCTCGGCCAGGTCCAGCTCCCCTATTTCCCCAACTGGAATAGCCCGTCCTATGGTCATAGCCTGGTCGACAAGTCGATGTTCTACCGGGACGGCAAGCTCTACATGTTAGAGGAGCGGGACGAAGATTGGCTCCTCATCCGCTATGGTGTCAAAATAGGTGAAATTGAAAGACAAACGGGGGAGAAAAATGGAGATTGAAACCGGCCGGGCCAAATACATCCTGGACGGCGAGCTGTGCCAGCTCTTCAATGCCGAGTTACAGGAGGATTTCAAGGCCCTGCGCGGCCGCAAGCTCGGCGATGAAGAGATGATCCGCCATCTCCGGGCCGAGCTCACCGATGAAGATATCGATAACCGGCTGGCCAACTGCGTCAGCCTGATCCTCGGCGTGACCGAGGAGTGTAATTTCCGCTGCCGCTACTGCGTCTATTCGGGAAAATACGGTGGCGAACGCACCCATACCGATAAGAAAATGAGCCTTGAGACAGCCCAAAAAGCGGTCGATTTCTTCTTTGACCTGGTCAACCGGCCGGAGCGGCGCAAGAAGAGGTATCATATCTACATCGGTTTCTACGGCGGCGAGCCGTTGCTCGAATTCGACCTGGTTAAAAAGGTGATCGCATATACGAAAAAAGCGGCTAGAGAAAATGGCCTGGATCGCCGCCTGGGCATCCTCTACCGGCTGACCACCAACGGTTATTTCCTGGATGAAGAGAAGGGCGATTTTTTCGCCCGGGAAAATGTGCTGGTCGATGTCAGCCTCGACGGCCCGGAGATAGAACACGACAAATTTAGGGTTCACCGGGATGGGCACCCCACCTGGAAAACCGTCATGAAGAACCTGGAAAATATCCGGCTTCGCCACCCCGACTATTATCAAGAGCGCATCAATTACCTGATTACTTTGCACCCCGGGCACGACTGCCCGGCCATCGACCGCTTTTTCTTAGAAAACCCCGGGCTCTTCCAGGAGATCAATCTCTTTTTTAACCAGGTCAGCTTAACGAAATTAAGACCGGAAGAGATGAACAAATGGCGCGGCCTGACGCCCACGGATAGTCGACTGCGCTTTGAGCAGATCACCCAGGATTTGCCGCAAAAATTTCGCCTCAAGTTCCGGGATCTACATACCCCCCTGACCGCCGCCTGTTTCCCCGGGGGAGAAAGAATTTTTGTCGATACCGAAGGTCATTTCAAAATTTGCGAGAAGGCCGGCCATGAGTTACCGGCCATCGGCCATGTGGACCGGGGATTTGACCGGCAACAAATCCGGCAGATATTACGGAGCTATAACGAAGAAATTATAAAACATCGCTGCTGGGAGTGCCCACGCTGGTTTATGTGCCGCGTCTGCCCGGCCAACAGTTCTGTCGATGGTGGCTTCAGATTCGACTGTGCCGACGAGCGCCCCCTGCACCGGTTATTAAAAAAATACCTGGAGCAAAAGGAAGCGGCCGCTGGGCAGGATACCGATAACGTTGCCGACGCCGGTTTTGTCGATTTTTTGCAGCGACTGCCGGCCGGACAACCCGGTCAAACGCCCATTAATGGGGACAACCCGGCTAAACTCCAGCTCAAGCCCCAGGTGCAGGCCGTAAAAGGCGCCCGCAACTATGCGCTCTACGATTTACTGACCGGCAATTTCTTTACCATCGAGCCGAAGGGCGACCGGGAAAGTCTCCGGCGCTCCCTGCATGAGGCCGGCCTGGTATTTGAGACCGGGGGTGTTGTCCCTTTCAAGGTTTCCCAGGACATCAGCCTGGAAAAAGAAATGGTTAAGATCAGGAAACTCCAGGTCAGGCTCAATGGTAGCCCTGAAGACAACTGTTGGACAAGACGTAAAATCGGCACTGAGAAACGCTTCCTGGCCCTTGACCTCCTGGAGCACCTGGGCCGGGAGATCACAGATATCCCGGTGCAACGATTGATCATCGAGGCCGATGACCATGACCCGGAAAAGATTATCCATATCCTGGAAAAATTTCCTTACAAGATAGCTGAACTATTCGTCGCACAAGGGCTGGATGAAGCCTTTGCCGGGCGTTGCCGGGACATCTGCCGGGCCCGTGGCGTCGATTTTTCCCTCTTAGAGAATGGTCGGCATGCCGATAGAGATTTGCAGGTCGATGTCTTCGACTTCTTCTACCGGCAATCCTTTAATCCCTGCCTGGGGCACCAGGTGGCCGTCGATTGCGGTGGGGAGATTAAGCCCTGCCTGTGGTCGCCGACCGTGCTGGGTAAAATCGGCCGGGAAAGGGTGGCCGATTTGATCATGAAAGGCACTTTTGATCCTTTCTGGGAACTAACCAAAGACAAGATCGAAGTCTGCAAAGAGTGCGAACTGCGCTACGCCTGCCCCGACTGCCGCCATACCCAACCGGCCGGCCAGGATAAGCAACCGATGAAACCCGCTTTCTGCCGGTACGATCCCTACCGGGATGTGTTTGATGGTCGGGAGATTTTCTCATGAAAGGAAGCCTATTGACATTTACTTTGGATTGTAATAAAGTGAAGGCAATTTAAAATGGAACTGGAAATAAATGGGTTGACAAAGTATTTTAGCCGTTTCCCGGCGGTCAATAACATCACCTTTACTGCAAAGAGCGGAGAAATACTCGGTTACCTCGGTCCCAATGGCGCAGGTAAGACCACCACCATGAAGATGCTGACCGGCACCCTGGAACCCAGCAGCGGGCAAATCACCTATACCGGTAAAAGCATATTCGACCGGCAGTTCAGGCGTGAGTTTAAGAAAAACGTCGGCTATGTGCCCGAAAACCCCCATGTGTATGGCCATTTGAGCGCCTCCGAGTATCTCTATATGGTCGGCCATCTGCGGCTCATCGAAAAACAGGTTTTAAAAACCAGGATAGAAGGTTTACTGGAATATTTCGGTTTAACCGATCATAGCAACCGTCTCCTGGGCACCTATTCCAGGGGCATGGTACAAAAAGTGTTGATTACCGCTGCCCTGCTCGATGACCCGGAAGTGCTTGTATTGGACGAAGCCCTGTCCGGTCTCGATGTCGCCTCCACGCTGAAGGTCAAAGATTTACTCCAGGTTTTTGCCGCAGAAGGTAAACTCATCATCCTTTCTTCGCATATATTGGAGGTCATCGAGCAGCTCTGCTCCCAGGTTATCATCCTGCACCAGGGTGAGATTAAGCTGGACAATTCATTTGTGAAACTCAAAACCGAACATAAAGGCCCCGAGCCATTCTCATTAGAAAAAATATTTAGAGAGAAAGTGGGAATGAGGCCAAAAGAGAGCCAGGTGTCGATTCTACAGGGGATATTTCATGGAACAGCCAGCTAACCGGGAAGGCAAGGTAAAGATTTCAACGAGGATAAAAGACTCCTCCCAACGGGGAATCGGCTATTCCCGGCAGGGACGAACTTTGCTCAAGCATTTTATCTGGCGCTTCGTGCACAACGATTTCATCAAATACGACTGGCAGAAACGGACCGTGGTCACTGCCCTCTTTTTCATCCTTATCCTGACCGGCGGTTATATCTCGTTAAAGCTCCTTTCCCCTTATGCCGGCGGCAGCGGGCAGCCGCAGGATAGCTGGCTGGACCGGGCCTATTTCCTGGTGCTGATGATGTCCTTTACCGGCATTATATCGATCTTTAACTGGGACAAGATTTTCCTGGACAAGAAAGACCTGCACAATTTTTTACATTTGCCTATCCCGCGCCGGCTCATCATATTTGCTAAATTTTCCAGTATCTTTGTCTTTGTCGGCTTAATATCCGTTTCTTTCGGCTCCCTATCGACCGTTATCTTTCCCGCTTTCCTGGCCGAACAACTCAATGTGGCGCCCATCGGTTTCGGGCTGGTCCACCTGCTGACCCTGTTCTTGGCCAACCTATTCGTGGTCTTATCTTTGGCCTCTCTCCAGGGTTTATTGATGCTCTTGTTGCCGGCCCGCGCCTTTCGCCGCCTATCCTTTGTCGTCCAGTCTGTCTTGCTGGCTGGATTCATCGCCGTGTTTGCCTTTTTCCCGATGCTCTACGACTCAATGCCCAACTTCAAGGAAAAACTCTCCGCCATTATGCACTCATTCCCCCCGCTGTGGTTTACCGGCTTTTACGACACCCTGCTGGGCAAAAGCGCCGGGGGGCCTTTGCAGGAAAATTTTTATATTTCGCTCCTGGCCACCGGCCTGGCCCTGCTCCTCTATGCCTCCCTGTTCTTCATCGGTTATAATATCATGTTAAAACGCACGGCCGAAGGCGAGGCCGGGAGAAAACCACTCCGCTTAACCGAGCTCTTCAAACGGGTATTCGATTCACTCTACTTCAGGAAAAATTATATCGAACAGGCCATCTTCTACTTTACTTTTAAGACCCTCAGGCGGAACCGGCAACATGCCGTCTACCTGCTGGTCTTCCTGGTTTTGCCCTTCGGTTTCTTGCTCACCCGCCTCTTTTACCTCTATTACGAAAACCCCCAGGTGCTCCTCTATAGCGTTAACGCCGACACCCTATCCGTCCCCCTGGTGCTCGGGTTCTTCCTGGTTTTGGGTCTGCGCCTGGCCGTGTTGCAACCCGATCAACTGGAAGCCAACTGGATATTCCAGGCCACCGAAGTAGCGGAAAATCATGCGTCTTATGTCAACGGTCTAAAAAAATTCGTTGCCCTCCTGGCCCCTATCCCCCTCTTCATCCTGGCTTTCGGTTTTCATGTTTTCTCCTGGGATTTTTCCCAGGCCCTCTATCATGGTCTCTATGTCGCTTTTACCGTATTTTTGCTGGTAGAAATCTTCTTCTTTAACTACCGGAATATCCCCTTCACCTGCGCCACCTATGCCGGTAAGATGAACCTCAAAGCCTGGTGGGCCGCTTACCTGGCCCTCTTCTTCGCTTACGCCTGGGTTTTCACTCACCTGGAATTATATCTCATGGATCACCCGGCCGGCTTCTTCCTCTATTACACCCTGGTAACCGGCACCGTTTATACGGTGCGAAAGTTCCAGGCCGCTTCCGGGAAAGACCGGGACTTCATCTACGAGGAAGAACCCCAAACAGCCATGCTCAGCCTCAACCTGGGTGAATAGCGCCAGATCCTGAAATTTCGTAAGCGAGCAAGGGAGTACACCCCCAGGGAGGGATGGATCGAAGAGCCAAGGGTGAAAGATAATGGATTTTAGAGGGGAAATGGCCTTATCAGGAGGTATTTACCGCCTTTGGAAAATTGTTTCGGTCGATGTTTTGGGGGAGCAATCGTCTATAATCATCTTTTGTTTTTGCTTGCGGTAATCTTTCAAATAAATACCGCAAATATTTGTATGGCTCTAATCCATTCGCCTTGATCAACCGTATTGGTAATGCTGACCCGGAGAAATTCAGAGGAGTGACCAGCAAGCGAGATCATTGGGATCAAAGAACTTAAATGGCTTTGGCAATCAAGACCATTTGAGGGTCGAAAGCGAGCAAACCTCATCTGAGTCAAGACAGCACTCAACACTGCCAATTACATCAGGTTATTGGCATTTTTAGATTTTAAGCCATGTTTCGGCGTCTTTCTCGGCTTCTTTTGATGGCTGAACTCCGACATCGTCTATGCCAGCTATTTGAGTATAAACGGAACGAATGACATCTCGATCCAACGTTGGATTTGCTTTTGATAAAGCCTCGCCGAGTTTTTGCCGACCTGCGATGGCACGCATCGCAAAATATATTGCGCGGGAATTCTCCAACGGATTCAGTGGTGGATTAATGATTACAGCTACTGGCTGAGGGACAAGTGTCGCCTGATTATTCTTTATATGGTCAGCGAGCTTCTTTACAATATTTGAGTTGAGTTTCTGGTACGTTTCATAGCGAAAGTCACCGAGTGCTGGGAGTTCCTCCAGAACTATCTGTAAACCTTCTATTCCAATTCCTATTCCTATAATTTCGTATCGGGCACTCGCTTGTTGGAGTTCTACAGCTGCACCGACTAATCCAAAGTTCAATGAGGCATTGACAATGCGTTCTGTAACCCTCAGAACGACACGTATACCCACGCCCCATCTTGTGGCGATAACACCAGTGCCCCCCATGCTCTGCTCTGAATACTCATCTGTAAAAGTCATTGCATCAAAGAAGAAACCACGATCCCTGGAACTAATAGCACCAGTGAATATGCTACCTACACCAAGTTTCCCAGCAAGCTCAATCGACAGCGCATCAGAGACTACTTTGAAGTTTGAGAATGCTCGATTTTTATCTTTCAGTGGAACCGCTCTGGAAGAATTTTCTCCTAACCTTGGAAGGAGAGCTGCAAATTCCCCATTCTTTGTTAATTGAAAACTAATAGGTAAAAATTCCATATTATCCTCCTTTTGGATGCCGTTTACCAAATCGATATCTAATGGTTAGGCAAAACACCATAAAGATAATCATTTTGCATCCTGATTTGATTATAGCAAAAAAGTGTTTTTATTGTCAAGGAAATCTAATTTTAAGGTGATTGATCAACGACAATTATAATTCTCGGGTTGATGGGTAAGGCGTATGGGGGTGGATGTGCTGCTCTGGAGGCGAGGGGGAATGGTTGGGGGCAAGGGGTGATCTTGGGACATGGGGACAACGAGGGAGGGGAAGTTGGAGCAGGAGAGCGAATTTTGGATGCAAGGGGTAAAAGTTGTCAAGAGGCGCATACTTTTGTGTCGCGCCGGGGTAAGCCGGCTCATGCCTGGGTATCGACCCTGGCCATTCTACTGGGGTTCTTCCACCTGGGTATCTTTATATCTCATCTGTACACCGTTGTGTCCCGGAGGTAACCGCTCCGCTGCCGGACGCAGCCGGTTCTACGCCGGACGGGACCGCTACTTTCACCTACGCAAGGATTATTTTGGTCTTCGCGACCGCTACTTTGATGGACGCAATGATTACTTTGGTCTTCGCAGCCGCTACTTTCACCTTCGCAAAGATTACTTGGGGCTTCGCAGTCATTATTTTCACCTTCGCAACCGTTACTTCGGGCTTCGGAACCAGTACTTTCACCTTCGCAAAGATTATTTTGGTCTTCGCAGTCTTTACTCGCAAGTTCGCAAGGATTACTTTGGCCTTCGCAGTCTTTACTCGCAAGTTCGCAACGATTCCTCGGCCTTCGCAACCTTTACTTTCATCTTCGCAACCGCTACTTTGTCCTTCGCAGCCTTTACTCGCACGCCAGGACGGCCTTTTCCAGTGCCAGGTTAAGCCATAGTTTGCAGAGGCAAGGTTTCGCTCCACCGGGAAACGGCGAAGCAATTTTCCCCGGCAAACCCGAACCGTTCACCAAAGTTGGTTAACCGGACCCCAAGATTGCCTGGCGGCAAGCATTGCCCCCGCCATGTCGCTGTGCTTACTTTTTTCCCAGGATGGAAAGGAACGACTTCTTCTTGGCCGATTCTTCTTTGTCTTCGGTATGCAGGAGTTTACCGGCCAGAGTATGATCGACATCCACTTCCATCGCTTTTCGGAAAAAGACCTCGGCCCGCATCGGGAGATCTTCGGCCCTGAACAATAGGCCCAAGGCATAAAGGGGCTCCGGGTTCCAGGGTTCCATTTCAGCGGTTTTTTTCAGGCTCTCTTCCGCTTTCCGGTGGAGCATGGGAATCTCCGATTGCGCCCGGCCCAGGAGAAGATAATAAGCCGCTTTCCTGTCATCCAGGTCTACCGCCTTTTCCAGTGCCAGGGATGCTTCCATGAATCGCTTCTCGGTAAACAGGGCCTTTCCTCTCGAGAAGAGCTTCCTGGCTTCTTCCCGCTTATCTTCTTTGCTTTGCTTCGGTTGCGGCCCCGGCTTCTCTTCCCCGGTTCCGTTGTAACCCCGGCGTTTCTCATCGCTGATCAAGGTCTCGAAAGCCTTACCGATCTCTTCCAGGACAAATTGAATCTTCTCCATGATCTGTGGGGAAGCCTTGATATCTCCCGGCTGGAACCTGTGGAGCAGGCCATTATAGGCATCCCTGATCTCCACCGGCCGGGCTTCCCGGGTTACGCCCAACAATTGGTAATAATCGGATTTCTGGGCCTTGATGTCCTGGTAGCGCATCATGATTTCTTCGATGATCTCGACCATCCAGGCATCGATGGCCACTTTGGTGTCTTCCTGGGTGCCGGAGCTTTCGTCGAAGTCCAGTATATTCAACAGGTAAAAGAGGTTGATCTTCTTCCAGAACTTGACCTCGGAAATGCCCATGGCCTCGATGATTTTGTCGCTGGAAAGCTGGCTGTAAACCGATAATTCTTTGTAAAAACCGATTTCTTCATCCGATAGGCATTTACTAATCGGTTGGGGAATCAACCCGGTCTTGGGGGTCTGGTAATAGAATTGGTTCTCGAAAAATGAAATACTCTCCACATAAGCCATGCCGGCCACGACGATTTCCGGCAAGCGGATTTTTAATCGGGCATCTTCCGCAAGATCGGGAACCTGGCGGATAAAATCCCATTCGCCCTGGCTAATGGTAAACAGCGAAACAGCGATGGTCCTGATTTGCTCTTTGAGTGCCCCATAGAGCGCCCGCTGGTCGATGATGTTGTATTGCACCAGCAGCTTACCCAATTTCTCATGTTTGCGACTGATCAACTCCGGGATGTCCTGCCATAACTCCAATGAGATTTTCCCCATGCGGTACAGGATATTGCCGAGTCGCTCTTCCGGCACACTGGTTTTAGCGGCCACCAGGTCGCCGTCGATAAAGAACAGATGCTTCTCACAGCCATCGCCATGGACGATCAATTCCCCACTTACCCCATCTTTGAGTATCTTCTTATAAATGGTTGGAATCGACGGTTGAATGATAATATTCGGCATATAGCACCTTTATAAGGTTCAATTATATTAACCTTTCTCCATTTTGTCAACCACCCGCAACCACCCGGGGAGAATGCCTTAACAAAGTCCCGGTAAAGCCTCGTCGATGAGCCTTAGACCTTTTAGCAACACATCCTTTTGAACACCGATGCTGACACGGATGTAACCCGGTAGGCCAAAGCATTCCCCATCCTGGACAAATACGCTTTTTTCTTGCCGGAGCCGGGTGGAGAATTCACGGGTGCTCATGGCCAGGTGACAGCGGACATAAGCGATGCCGGAAGCCCTGGGCGGTACGAGCGAAAAAATTCCCCGGTGTGCATCCACCCAATCACCCAGCAGCCGGACATTTTCCTCCAGGATTTGCCGCCCCCGGTCCAGGACCATCCGGCGCCTGGCTGGTTGAAGAACCCAGGTGGCGATCTTTTGACCGATAATGCCCGAGCTAATGCTGGTGTAATCGCGAAAAGACCAGGCCTTTTCTACTGCCGCCACCTGGCCCACCAACCAACCGAGTCTCAACCCCGGCAGGCCGTAGGCTTTCGATAACCCGCCGGTGACCAGGGTCTTTTCGTAGCGGCCAAAGAAACTCGGCGTCTCCTCCCCCGATAACTCGGCGCCCCGGTAAACCTCATCCGCATAGAGCCAGGCACCGACTTCCCCGGCCAGGCGCACGATCTCATCCATGGCCCCTGAGGTAAGCACGGCCCCAGTCGGGTTGTTGGGATTGCAGACAGCGATCATCTTTGTTTTCGGGGTAACCTGCCGGCGCAATTCGTCCAGGTCGGGCGCCCAGGCCAGCTCTTCCTTCAGGAAAAAGGGCTTGACCTCTGTCCCGAAAGAACGGGCCAGACCCCAAATTTGTAGGTAATTGGGCAGCATAAATACCAGTTCGTCGCCCGGTTCCAGTAAACTCCAGATCGCCACCAGGTTGGCTTCGGCAGTACCGTTGGTCACCAGTACCCGGTCGATCGTGGTTCCCGGGTAAAGCCGGCTGATGGCCTGGCGCAGTCCGATGGTGCCGTTGGTCTGACCGTAGCCCAGGCGCATATCCAATAACTCTTCGATCTCGGCCCCATCCAGGAGCTCCCGCAACGTATACGGATACAGGCCGCTCTCGGTGAGATTACAGTCTACTTCGTGTTCGTATAAGGATTGCAACCTTTCTAATTCAAAATTTTCAAGTTTCATCCGCCCTCCATCAGGCAAAAAGGGTAACGGTTGCGGTTTGGGGTGCCCAAAGAAACTGCGCCTGGCGCGATTCGAACGCGCGACCTTTGGTTCCGGAGACCAACACTCTATCCTCTGAGCTACAGGCGCAGAGGTCACATTATACCAGATATTCCTTCCCATTAAAAGCCCCTTTCCTTTTTTCCTTGAAATTAGGGAAATAATCATTCGCCCCCACCTTGCCAAAAACCGGCCAAATAATTTTGACAGCCGAAAATGGTTGACAAAACAGAGAGGAGATGATATTTTTTTACTTGCCCATAAAAAAAAAGGAGCACATTTCATGGAAGAAAAAATTAAAGCCAAAATTATGGATGAAAAGAAAATGCAGCGGACATTCTCCCGCATTGCCATGGAGATCGTCGAGAAGAACCGGGACCTGGAAAATCTTGTATTAATCGGCATTCAGACCAAAGGTGTTTTTGTGGCCCGAAGAATTCAAGCCCTCTTAAAAGAGATGGAGGGCGTCGATATTCCCCTGGGTATCCTCGATATCACGCTTTTTCGTGACGATTTGCACAAGCGGGAACACCACCCGATTGTCCAGAAGACCGAGATCGCTTTCTCTGTGGAAGATAAAGATATTATCCTGATCGATGATGTGCTCTTTACGGGCAGGACGATCCGGGCCGCCATGGATTCCATTTTCGACCTGGGCCGGCCAGGCAGCATTCAGCTGGCGGTTTTTATCGATCGCGGCCACCGGGAGCTGCCCATCAGTCCAGATTATAAAGGAAAATACCTGCCTACCTCCCGCCGGGAGAGGGTCAACGTCATGCTGGCCGATATCGAGGGCACAGACCAGGTTTTAATCATGGAGCCAACGAGGTTTTAAATGCAAAGAGCCACTTTTAAACAAACGCACCTCCTGGGTATCGAAGAGCTGAGCGTCAAGGATATCGACCTGATTTTAGAGACCGCCGAATCCTTTGTCGAGATCTCGACCCGGGATATCAAGAAGGTGCCGGCCCTGAAGGGTAAAACGGTGGTCAACCTCTTTTATGAGAATTCCACCCGCACCCGCAGTTCTTTCGAGATCGCCGCCAAACGATTGAGCGCCGATTTGATCAATTTCAATTCTTCGGTCTCCAGCCTGCAAAAGGGCGAATCCCTCAAAGACACGGTGCTCACCCTGGAAGCGATGAACCCCCATGTGATCGTCATCCGTCATCCTGCTTCCGGCGCCCCCAAATACCTGACCACCTTTGCCCGTTCCGCTATCATCAATGCCGGCGACGGTTTCCACGAGCACCCCACCCAGGCTTTGCTCGACGCCCTGACCATCAAACAAAAATTCGGCACCATCCGGGGATTGAAACTGGCCATTATCGGGGATATCCTCCATTCCCGCGTGGCCCGCTCCAACCTCATCCTGCACCACAAGATCGGCAACCAGGTCAATTTGATCGGGCCGCCCTCCCTGGTACCGCGCGAGTTTGAGAGAATGGGCGGCAATGTCCATTACAACCTGCGCGAAGGGGTCGAAGGTGCCGATGTCGTGATGATGCTCAGGGTGCAGGCGGAGCGGGGGGCCGGCGTCTATTTCCCATCCATCCGCGAATACCGTAAATATTACGCCATCACGCCGGAAGTCTTCTCCCTGGCCAATAAGAGGGCCATCCTCATGCACCCGGGCCCAATCAACCGGGACGTGGAGATCGACACCTCGCTGGCCGATTCCGAACAGTCGGTCATTCTCCAGCAGGTGACCAACGGCATAGCCGTCAGGATGGCGGTCCTCTATCTATTAAAAGGAGTGCGGGATGAAACTGTTGATTAAAAACGGCCGTTTGCTTGACCCAGCCACCCAGACCGATGGCGTGCTGGATATCCTGGTACAAGCAGGAAAAATAAAAGAGATCGCCGGGCACATCGAGGCCACGGGCGATACCGAGATAATCGAAGCCGGGGGCCTGGTGGTCTGCCCGGGGTTTATCGACATGCACGTCCATTTGCGGGAACCGGGACAGGAGAACAAAGAAACCATCGAGAGTGGTTCAAAAGCGGCTGCCCACGGCGGGTTTACCTCTATCGCCTGCATGCCCAACACCGTGCCGGTCAACGACAACCGCTCGGTGGTCGAATACATTATCGCCCGCGCCCGCACGGTCGACCTGGTGAATGTCTTCCCCATTGCCGCCATTTCAAAGAACATGGAAGGTGAAATTATCACCGAGATGGCCGACCTGGTCGAAGGCGGGGCCAAAGGTTTTTCCGATGACGGCAATTGTGTGATGAAAGCCGACCTGATCCGTAAAGCCCTCGAGTACACCCGCATGCTCGATGTGCCCATTATCGAACACCCGGAAGATCACTCCATCTCAGGCAGCGGCCAGGTCAACGAGGGTATTATCTCCTACAAGTACGGGTTAAGGGGCATCTTGAACGCCTCGGAAGAGGTGATCGTGGCCAGGGATATTATCCTGCAAGAACGGGTCGATTCAAAACTCCATCTGACCCACATCTCCACCGCCGGATCGGTAGACTTGATCCGCAATGCCCGCAAGCGCGGCGTCAGGGTAACCGCCGATGCCACCCCCCATCACCTGCTCTTGAATGAAGAGTTGCTCGGCACCTATAACCCGGTGTACAAGGTTAAACCGCCCCTGCGTACCGAGGCCGACCGCCTGGCCTTAATCGACGGTCTCACGGACGGCACCATCGATTGCATCGTTTCCGATCATGCCCCGCACACCCGCGATGAAAAGGATAAAGAGTTCGAATATGCCCCTTTCGGCATGATTGGCATGGAAACTTCTTTCCCGGTCATCCATGAGAAGCTGGTCAGGAAAAATATCATCACCTTGACCCGGCTGGTCGAGCTCTTCTCCACGAACCCGGCAAAAATCCTCAACCTGAAAGACCGGGGCCAGGTTAAGATCGGATATCCGGCAGATCTCACCATCATCAACCCCGATCAGCCCTTCGAGATTACCCCCGATTATTTCTATTCCCGGGCCAACAATTGCCCATTTATCGGTTGGACGGGCCGCGGGATCATCGCATATACCATCGTTTCCGGCCGGGTCATCTACCGGTGCACCTGATGCGCACAAAAGGCCCGGGCATGGCGGTCACCACCTTGAAGGACCCGGCCAACGGCGAACCGGCCACCCAGGTAACCCGGCCAGCGGCATCGACCACCACCGGGCAGAGCGGACGGAGCCTGACCGGGAACCCGGCTATTCGGATCATCTCGAAGACCGTTTGGGGAAAAGCGGCATTCATTTTCACATAAGCATCGGTGGCCAGCGGCGACCGGATGGTCAGGGGAAACCGCACTGCCGAGAGCGGCGCTAGCATTTCCCAATGATCCGGCGGTTTTTCAAAATGATCGGTCTCTTCCACTGTCAGCCATTTCTCAATCTCTTCGAGGTAAATCGATTGACCTAAATCCACCCGGTAAGTGTAAGCCGGGATAGAAAAATCGTGCGGGAAGATATAACCTTTCTGGAATTTGAGCTCTATCCCCGGGATAGCCATCCCTTTCCGCGTATGGATGTGCTCCAAAAGCCCGTTGATATGGGAAAAATCGATTTCCCGCAGGTCCCCCTTGAGCAAGCGGATGTATTCCCGCAGGATGTGGCGCTGTAGGGCCAGCGGGCAATCGGCCAGCGGCTTTACCGGTAGGACCCGTTTTAAGATGAGCGTGTCGGAAAGGAATTTGGCGGCCAGGCCGGAAAAGTAGGCGTACTCCTCCTGGAGCAGGGAGACGGTTTGGGCGACATGCGTCTCGATTTGCGGGGATAATTTCTTCATCTCCGGTAACAGGTGCCGGCGGATACGGTTGCGCAAGAATTTCTCTTCTTCGTTCGTATAGTCCCGGTAGTAATCGATACGGTTCCTCGTTAAAAAACCCCGGATATCTTCCTCTGAAAAGATGAGCAATGGCCGGACGATTTTCTCCCCGATACTCTCGAATAAGGCGCTCAATCCCTGGCTGCCGCTGCCACGAAAAAGCTTGATAAAGAAGGTTTCCACCAGATCGGTACGCTGGTGGGCGGTAGCGATCTTGGCCCCCGGCAGAGGGGCAGCTACCTCTTTGAAAAACCGGGTCCGCATCATGGCCGCCGCCTCTTCCAGGTTCAATCTCTCCCTGGCTTTTACGGCCGGCACATCGCCCCCACCCACCCGTAACGGTATCCCGCGGGAGGCGCAAAGATTTTTGACCCAGGCTTCTTCCCGGCCGGCATCTTCCCGGATATGATGATTAAAGTAGGCGGCCAGCAGATCGAAGTCGATATCGCGACGGAGTTCTTGCAGCAATAAGAGCAGCGTCAGCGAATCTTTGCCGCCGGAAAAGGCGAGAACGATCGTCTCCCCCGGAATGATCAAGGAAGACCCCCTGATGTGGTCAAGGAATAATGGGTATAAAACTTTCATAGAAGAATATAGCGGCGGAGGGAGTCGAACCCACGACATATCGGATATGAGCCGAGTGCTCTGCCAACTGAGCTACGCCGCCAAATGAAGTACCATTATACCCTATTTTTGCTCCCCTGGCAAGCCCCAGATGCCGGTCAAAAATTAAACCGGCATTCAAAAAAAAACATTCCACGGTTGAAATGGCGGCCCATTTGTGATAAAAGATGATAGTCATTAATCCCGGAGGTGACAATATGGAGTTAGAGGTTATCAAGATTGAAAACCCGCAAGAGTACAATTTCATCCTCGGCCATTCCCACTTTATCAAGACCGTGGAGGATGTTCATGAGGCCCTGGTCAATACGGTGCCCGGCATCAAGTTCGGCCTGGCCTTCTGCGAGGCATCGCAGAAATGCCTGGTGCGTTGGAGCGGCACCGATGAAGAGTGCATCGGCCTGGCCAACACCAATGCCATGAAACTGGCCGCCGGTCACACCTTCATCATCTTCTTGAAAAATGCCTATCCGATCAACCTGTTGCGGATGATCAAACAGGTGCCGGAAGTGTGCCGCATTATCTGTGCAACCGCTAATCCTCTCCAGGTTATAGTGGCCGACACCGAGCAGGGGCGCGGCATCCTGGGTGTGATCGATGGTCTGAAAAGCAAAGGCATTGAGACCGAAGCCGATATTATCGAACGCAAAGAGTTCCTGCGCAAGATCGGTTATAAGCTGTAAAGGCCGGTTCACAAGATCGGCCCGGGCCTTTCATCCAGGTTAAACCGCTGGCAGAGGTAATGCGCGACACCTTCTTCTTCGGGTGGGCCGACCTGCACGGTAAACTCTGCTTTTAATTCGGGCACCGCACCAGCGACAATAACCGGCTCTTTGACCAGGCGGAGCGCTTCCAGGTCGTTGAGGTTATCGCCAAAAAAGATGACGCGCTCCAGGGGAACATCCAACAGCCGGCACATTTTTTTCAAAGCCGCATCCTTTCTCACTTCCGCGTGCACCACTTCCAGGAAAGAACCCCGCTTCTCCCGGGTGTAGATCACCTTCAGGCCCCCACCCGATATCGACTGCAGGTCGGCCCTGATTTGTGGGGCCTGCGCATCGGGCACCAGGGTGGAAATACCGGTGATGTTCTCGGCATCTTCCAGGGCCGGCAACCGGTCGAAGGCATAGGAGAGGGGAAGCTCTTCCTGGTAAATGTAATAATTTTTTAAACCGGCAGCCACCCCCAGGTAGACCAGGATGGGCAGGCCCTTCTTCTCCAGGTAATCGTGCATGGTCTTGACCTCTGCCGCAGTCAGGCGGTATTCCCAGATAACTTCATTTGCTTTCAGACACAAGGCGCCGTTTTGGGGCAGACAATAGACCTTTTCTTTTACCGGTTCCATTAATTTAGCTGTGGTCTGAAAATTGTACCCGGTAATCAGCGCGACCGGGATACCCCTGTCTACCAACCGGTTTAATACCTGGGCCGTAAATGGCGGTAGGGGAGTAAAGCCGGAGATCAGGGTGCCGCCAATGTCGGAGGCCACCAGCCGGGGTAATGTATTCTTTTCTCGCATCCCCTATTATACAATCATTCGTTCCCAATACAAAATGCCTGGGCTAAAGACTGTCTTAAATTGCAATTAAAAAAAAAAGAGCGGCCCGGTCTGGGCCGCTCTCTTGAATTTTGGGGCGATTTAGTATTAAACCGCTTTTGGGGGGCTATTCGCCGTGTTGCTCCCAGAACCAACCCCAATCGGGGGTTACCTGTGTCTGGGCGATGCCTTTTGTGCCCAGTGGCTTGGTGCCTTCCATGAACTGTTCACCCCTCATCTGGAGGAACTGTCCGGGAATCATGAAGATGCCAAAATCGATCAGGCGAATCTCGAAGGACTGACCGGGCTGTAACATCTCCGGCAGACCGTGTACGGGTTTCCACATCAGGTAGGGATATTTGGGCGACTGCTGTCCAGGACGGCCAAGACCGGTGCTGAACATGTCTCCCAGGGGGATTTCCTCGTTGGATACCGTGAGCTCGAGCTGGTTGACCACCACCGGGAGATTGGTGCTGTTGGTGATCTTGAGCATCTTGTCCACGCCCGTGCCGTACACATCGAAACCGGTCACTGCCACCTGCTTATAACCTTCCTCTGCTTGCAGGCTGGCCAGCGGTGCTCCATCCAGAGTCCACCAACCCTGCAGGTCCGCGATGATGTTTTTGGCTTCCACATTGAACTTGATACCGAAATGGATCCACTGGCAGAATTTAATGTACCCATTGGTTTTGAAATGGGCGATAAATTTCCACTGATCGGGACCATCGGGAATCAAACAGTACTGATCGACTATCCACATACCGGTAGCGGGGTCCCCGAACACCATGATGCTGGTAACCGTGGGAGTGATGCCGCCGGCAGAATGGATAATACCCTCGATGTGAAAATCGTTGGCTTGACCGGGATAATCGAAGTGAACGTCATCGTTCAGCCCGACAACCAGGGCGCTGGCTAAAATGGGAAAAAACAACAGAGCAATAGCTCCGCTCAAAACTAAACGTTTCATATGTGAAACCTCCTCTTTAAATTTTTGTCATTGTTCTATGAAGTCAAATTATAGCAAATCACAGTTCCAAGTGCAAGCAAAAAAAATTTTTTTTTTTTAAACAAGCTTTTAAATCTACTCTGACAGGAGATTGCCAGACAGTCTTCTCCAGCCTAATATGTCGATGTTTTACTGGGAGAGCGCCGTTTGTGAAGATTGTCGGGCGCAACGACAATCTTTTTAAGAAATAAAGTCTTCGGCCAGGATGGTGTCCAGGGCGTCCAGGAGGAGTGTCGCATCCTCGCCGGAAAAGGGCATGGGCGGCCTGACTTTGATGACGTTGTGAAACGGCCCATCGGTCCCGGCCAGGATGCCGTGCTGGCGCAGGCGGTTGACAATGAAGTCCGCCTCTGCCGTGGCCGGTTGGAGGGTTTGCCGGTCCCGCACCAGCTCGAGTCCCAGGAATAGACCGGAACCCCGCACATCGCCAATCAGCGGGTACTTTTCTTTTAGGGTTAAAAAACCGGCCAGGAGCTGCCCACCGACCTGCCGGGCATGCTCCATTAATTTCTCCTCTAAGACTGTTTCCAGCACGGCCAGGCCAATGGCGCAAGACACGGTATTTCCGCCAAAGGTGCTGAAAAACTCCATGCCGTTATCGAAGGCAGCAGCGATTTCGGAGGTGGTGATAACGGCAGCCAGCGGGTGGCCATTACCGATCGGTTTTCCCAGGACAACGATATCGGGTACGACCGCCTGGGCCGCAAATCCCCAAAAATGTGTGCCGATGCGGCCATAGCCGGTCTGGACATCATCGGCGATGCAAAGACCGCCGGCTTTTCTGACTTCACGGTAGACGGCGGCCAGGTAACCGGGGGGAAAAAATATCTGGCCGGCCACACTGGGGCAGGATTCGGCTATAAAACCGGCCAGACCAACATGGCGGCGGTTTAGATCGGCGATGATTTCCCGGACATGGCCGGCGTATTTCTCTCCGGCATCCGGATCGCCGTATTTGTACAGGCCGCGGAAACCATCCGGGAGCGGCGCGGTATGCACCCAGGCCGGTGCGCCGCTTCCCCCGGGGCCAGAGTGCTTGTAAGGGCTGATATCGATCAGGCTGGTGGTGTGGCCGTGGTAAGCGGCCTCGAGCACGATCATATCCCGGGCCCCGGTAAAGCTGCGGGCCAGGCGTAAGGCCAGTTCATTGGCTTCGCTGGCCGAATTCAAAAAATAACATACCCGCAGCGGCCCAGGTAGTAAGTCGCCCAATTTCTCCGCATAGCGGTTGATCAGGTCATGGAGGTAGCGGGTATTGGTGTTGAGCCGGGCCATCTGCTCCTGTCCGGCTTCGATCACCCGCGGGTGGCAATGGCCGACATGGGGAACATTGTTGTAAGCATCGAGATACCGCCGGCCATACCCGTCATAGAGGTATTGCATCCAGCCGCGCACGATTTTGAGCGGTTCCTGGTAGGAGAGACGCAAATTCCGGCCCAGGTGCCGGTGGCGAAGGGCCAGGGTGGTGTCCCTTTCAAGCGGCTCTGCCGGGAAACGGCCGGCCGGGATGCCCAGCACCAGGTTCGGATCAGGCGAAAGACTGCGCCAGATCTCCCGTTCAGAGGCGCGGCACACGCCGGGGAAATCGCAGTCCAGGTCGAGGAGATCGACGATCAACTGGAAGTGCACATGGGGCGTCCAGCCGCCATTCTCGGTCGGCTGCCCAAAATGGGCCAATTTTTCTCCCCGGCCAATGGGTTTCCCTTTTTCCAGGCCCTGGAGGGAAGCAGCGGCCAGGTGGCCGTAGAGCGTGTAAAAGGGTATACCCTCGCCGGTGCGGTGTTCGAGGATGATCACCGCCCCATAATCGAGGGGCTGGGGATTATAAGAGAAAGCCTGGATTTTACCTTCCAGCGGGGCATAGACAGCCGTACCGGCCGGGGCAAAGAGGTCGATGCCCAGATGGATGGTGCGGTGTTCATCCAGCGGCCCGGCACCGGCCGCAAAGAGGGGCGAAGTGTAGAGCAAGCGCGGTTCATCGTAAAGGCCGATGCCGACCGTTACCCCGGCAGCCTCCAGGGCGGCAAAAATCCTAACCGTCAGCCGGGGTTCTTCATTACCTGAAGCATCGCCGCCGACCAATGGACTCTCGATACCGAGGTCGAGCACCCGGCACGGTCCGGTTTTCAAATCGGTCTCCAGGATGGAAGAAAAACCGGCGGCCTGGGCCATAATCCAGTTTTTAACGATGGTGCTTGCCGGCACCGGGTCGAGACCGGCGGCCCGGCGAAAAACGGCCTCGGCAAAACGGGGATGAATGGCGGCCAGGCGCGGCAATGTCGCTTTGATCGCTGACTGGCTGATGGCCAGGTATTCGTTACCCGGTTCTTGCTGCTGCTGCCAGGCGGCCAGGCAGACGCTCAGGCAGAGGCGCAACCGGACGAGATCGAATAGACAGGCGATTTCCTCTTCCTTTAGCGGGTACTCGGCCTGATACCCTTTAACGATGGGGACGGCAGCGGCCAGCGGGTCGGCCTTATCGAGTATGGCGTAAGCGATGGCTACGGCCAGGTCGCCGATAGTATAGCTGTAAACCATGTCACCGAAGTCGATCAGACCCTGCACCTGTTGGTTGCGGCTGTGGAGATCGCTGCCACCGCCGGCGATAACATTAAAGTTATTGGCGTCGTTGTGGATGATGCTGCGGCGAAGTTTTTCTAACCGGGGTAAAACCCAGGCTTCCAAGCCGGCGGCCAATCTTTCGATCAGTGCGCGCAACCCGGGATCTGCGATCAGGCCCAGGTGTTCTTTTATCACCGTGATCCCATTGGCCAGGTCCCAGTGGAACTGGCGATGAAAGGCGGGGTGATCGAATGTTTCAAGCGCCCGGTCCACCTGGCCGACCCGGCGGCCCAGGTCGAAGAGCAATGCCGGCGAATGGCGGCGTACGTTTCCCAGGGGTATTCCGGGCAAATAGGTGAAGAGCCGCACCAGGTGGGTCATGTCCTTGGTGCCGGGGATCCTGGCCATATCCGTGCCGGAAAGGGTAGGCAAGGGGCGCGGGCACAGGGAAGACCCCCGGGAGAGGTGGCTTATGGCCTGTTGCTGGGCGTCGAGCATGGTCTCATCTTCCAGGGCGTTGGCAATCTTTAAGACAAAACGCTGGCCGTCCGCAGCCTGGAGTAAAAAATTTTGGTCCCGTTCAGCGGGCAAGGGGATGGCCGAGGCCTTTATACCGAAGATGTTTTCAGCCCACCGGCCGGCAGCAGCGCCGCTAAACTGTGGTCTATAATCGAGTAATCTCATGCGGTTTGCTCCTGGGCAAAGATTTTGGGTCCACCCGTTACCGGGTGTATTGTTTCAGGCCGACGATGACCGGCGGGTGCTGCTGTTGCCGGAAGTAGGCCGGTAAAGAGCGGAGCGCCTGGCTGGCTTCCGTTTGGCCGGCATATCGACCGAACATGACCATGAAGCAGGTTCTTGACCCCCGGTCACGGTTTAAGAGGAAGAACCCAGCTTTATCATCGATACGCAAAAAGGCATTGATGACCGATTCTTTCAGGCAATCCATTTCCAGGAGCACGGTGTACCGGGCGCCAGATGGGGCGATCTCTGTTTTCCAGGCCCGGCCGGCAGCCTCCAGGTCGCCTTGCTTAAAGTACTTAAAAGCCGGGGAGTCCTGGGGATTTATTTTTAAAGCGGCCTGGTTCTTCCCATCGCGCAACATATTCTTTAACTCCTGGCTCTTGATCTCGAAACGGGCCTGGAGATCCTCTGCCGTCATCCGGGAAGGCTCTTTCGTTACCGGTTGAGAGGACGTGGAAATAGGACCGGCGCTGTCCTTAGAAGGGGTCTGCTCGGCGGCGGCAGGGGTTTTGATCTTGACCGGCTGCGTTTCGGTCCCGGCCGGGGCTTTCTCCAGCGGTTGGTCTTCACCTGTTTTTGCCGCTTGCGTCCCGGTCCCGGTGGGTATGGGCCGGGGTTTTATTTTCGGCTTTCTCTCGGTTACGGTTACCACTTTGCCCTGGTTGCCGTCCGATTGGATATCTTCATCTTCGCCATTGCCGGAATCGAGGTAGAGGAAGATCACGCCGGCCAGGACCAGGATCAGGAAAATGAGCAGGAACACGGAGGAAACATGACGCGATTTCTTCTTATCTTTACCCATATCACCCTTCTTGCCCTTCTTATCGGGAACCGGGGTTTTCGCCCTATCCCCGGCTTTGGTGCCCGACCAGGCCATCTCCTCTTCGATATCGGCCAGTGAGGAAGAATAAGCCCCATCGTCTTCTTGATCCCGGTCCGGCAGGGTAACCTCCACTGTCTCTGCCAGCGAATCGAGCGGGCTCTCGGGCAGGCGATCTACGGGGACCTTGACTGCATATTCATCGAGGTCCTGGGCAGATGGTTCATCACCGGTAACCTCGGGCGGCCTATCGACCGCTTGCTTGTCGGGCTCACGGAGCAGCTCATCGTAGGCGCTGACCAACCCTTCCGCTTTACCGTCTGTCCCCGGGTACTCGGTTTTCTCCACTATTTCCGCTGGAGCTGCGTCCCCTGGGGTCCATACTGCCCCCGGTCTCTCTGCCGCATCGACCATCTCCGGCTCTTCATCCCTTTCTGCTGTTTCTGCCGGGGTCTCCTCGATACCCGGGGTGTCCGGGCTATCTATCCATTCGGCTTCCCCTGCCCCCGGCTCATCCAGGTCGGGATAAACCTCGGGTTGCCCGGAAGAGAGCTCTTGCTTTTTCATTTTTTCGACATCGAATTCCAAATTGTCGATTGCGGCATCATCTTCTCGCCTGGGGAAAATGATTTCAGCGATCAGGAAAAAATAGATGACACGCTTGAGTATGTCTCTATCGCCATCCGGGTAGCTCAGCAGTATCTCGTCCAGGGTACTATCGCCGTCAAACCCGCTGAGGAGCTCGCGTTGTTTGGGGGAGAGCTGGTATTTCTCGGCCTTTTGGGGATCGGGACTTTTGATGAAAGGCACCTGGCTCTGGCCCAATTCTTGCTGGATATAATTGAAATCGACGCTCTTTAAGACAAAATCCAGGATACAATCGGTGATACTCAAATCGAGATTCATGATCCCATCCGGGGGATTGCCTTTAACGAACTGGAAATTGCCTTCCAGCCATCTCAATATACTGAGGAGAATGGCTTTTACCTGGACTTTTGAGGCGTTGATCATATCTTCCAGGGAAAGCAGGCCCTTCTCCACCAGGGCTTTGCCCAGGGAATCGGCTGAACCCAGGCTCAGCGAGACCCGTTCGATATTCTTGGGGGCCACAATCTGGAGGGTGGTCAATACATTCTCCAGTTTTTCCTGGGGAGAATTGGAAACCGCATAGGAAAGCCTGCCTTTGGAGAAGTAAAAAACTTTAAGAAGCGATTCTCTCTTCAGGTAGAGCACTCCGCTCAGCCCCTCTTCGAAGATGGTCAGGAGCAATTTTATGGCCGGTGTGTCTTTTAACGATCCTTTTTCACTCAGCATGTATTCCTCGTTTTTTCTACACCCTAATTTTAGCCTTTGGTGATAAAAAGTCAACCCCTAATTTTTCAATAATTAACCCGGATTTCGATAACAGCACCCAGCTTTAATGGTATTGCCTGTTTAGACCTTGTACGTTTACTCCCGGCCGGGGGCAGCCCCCGCAAAAAAACCGGCCGGATGATTGGGATCAATAAAAAAGTTATTGAAAAAAGAGAGAAAAGCTATTATAATTTCTTCTATGAATTTAATAAGCTGGTCTTTATCCTGGAACAAACAGTCGTCGGAGGAAAAGGATGCCCAAATTGCCTGAGATCCCCGGTTATCGAATCGTGAGAAAGCTTGGTCGTGGTGGTATGTCCACCGTTTATTCCGGTATCCAGGAGAGGTTGGAACGCACGGTGGCCATCAAGATTTTAAACCCGGCGTTGCTGGAAAACGAGGAGGTGGCCCGCCGTTTCGAGAAAGAAGCGAGCATTGCCGCCGGTCTCTACCACACCAATATCGTCCGTATTTTCGATACCGGTAAGACCGAAAACCACCATTTCATTGTCATGGAGTACCTGGAAAAGACCTTAAAAGACCTGATGAAGGACAACCCGGAAGGGAAAATCCACCCCGAATTGGCCCTGGATATCGTCGAAGAGATCTTGCAGGCCCTGGAATTTGCCCATTTCCGCGGCGTTTATCACCGCGATATCAAACCGGCCAACATCATGTTCCGGCAGGACGGCACCGCGGTGGTGGTCGATTTCGGTATTGCCCGTGTCTTCGATCCCAGCGAGCACTCCTCCAGCGGCCTGGTCATGGGCACTGTCGAATATATGAGCCCGGAACAGTGTAAAGCCCAGTCGGTAGATGGCCGCACCGATATTTATGCCCTGGGGATTGTCCTTTACGAGATGTTGACCGGCAAGAAGCCCTATGGGGGCGAGACCCACGTGGCCATTGCCCTCCAGCAGATAGAGACACCCATCCCCAGGCTACCGGAAGATCTCGGTCAATACCAACCGTTGCTCGATAAGATGGTGGCCAAAAACAAAATAGAGCGATTATCCAACAGCCGGGAGTTTGTCCAGATCCTGGATCGGATATTGACCACATCGGTGCCTGCACCCCAGGAACCCAAGCCCCCGGAGCCTGAATCCGTGCCCGAGCCCATTTTCCCCCCGGAGCCCGATTTTTTTCCGGAGCCCGTACCGGTGGAGACAGGGCCTGGCGAGCCCACATCGCAAGACTTGCTAAATTTGGCAGGCCGGCTTTTTACCCGCTACATTCGCAACCCCAAGAACCAGTTCAGGCTCTTTCTTCTCGTGCTGGTGATGGCCGCTCTTTTCCTGGTGTTGACCTCGGTCAAGGATAGAAATAAATCCGGCGAATTTATCCCGGGGGGGGTCACGGAAAGCGGTCAAAAAGGAACCCGGCTGACCGGGCAAAAGGTGGCCGGTTTGCCGGTAAAGACAAAGAACCTGCCGGCAAAATCAAATAAGAATGAAACCGACACGGAAGATCCAGATACGGCCTGGCCCTATCCTGGCCATGAAAGACCGGAGAGTACCCGTTCAGCCAGGGATATCAAATTTGACCAGTACCTGTTCGATGCCCGCGTATTCCTGGCCGAAGGGAATGTGGCCAAAGCCCGGGAGAATCTTTTGTTGGCCCAGCAGATCAAAACCACCACCGAATTGCTGGAGCTAAAAGAAGAGATCGAAAATGCCCCGGAGAAAGGGCGACCGGCAGTTATCCAGCCAAAATCGCTGGAGAAAACGGAAGGGAAGCTATCCCCGGCTCAATCTTCTTCCCAACCGGTAGAAACGATTTCAAAGACCCTTAGAGTCAAACTCCGCTTTAATTACCAGGGGGTGGATAAGGAAGCCCTGGTTTCTATGCTCAAGCGCCTCAATTTTTTCGAGAATCAGGCCAACAGTGCCGGTAGTTTCCCCGGGCATTATGAAATAACCACTGTCGGCGTAGACAGGGCGTTGATCGAGTATTCCACCGGCCTGTGGTGGTACGATGGGGAGCCATCCCGGGAGCTCGCCCTGGCAGAAGCGGATCGCTGGATCGGCAGCCTGAATGCCCGGGGATATGCCGGTCATAGCGATTGGCGTCTTCCCACCCTGGAAGAGGCAGCTTCCCTCTTACGCAAAGAGAAGAACCTGCGGGGTTTGCATATTACCTCGATACTTTCCGCCCAGTTACCCCGCATCTGGACCCGGGATTACTGGACAAATAAGAAGCTGCTCAAGAAAACCGGGGGCTTCTGGATTGTCTGCTTCGATTCCGGTAACATCAAAGAATCTTCTAAAGAGGAGCGCCACCAGGTTCTCCCGGTTCGCTCCATCACCCCCTAGGGTAGCAGCTTATTTTTTTATGATCTTGAGCACTTTCAGGATGAAAATGGCGATGACCAGGAGAGAAAAATAGAGGACCCGGTATTCCCTGTTCTTCATATAGTAGGAGATGTTGAACCCCATGCCTTTGAGACGCTTGATGCGGGGGAAAAAGGAATTGGAGTCGCTGGCCCAGTTTTCATAATCTTTGCCGAATTTCTTTTTCAGCCGGTTGTGCTCGATGACCATCAGGAATGGGAAAAACATCAGGTAAAAGACGAAGAAGATGAGGTAGGAGTAGAAGTTGTTCCCGGCAATGGCAATGCCCAGGCCGAGAACGAAATTACCGAAATAGAGGGGATTGCGGGTCAGGGAGTAGGGTCCCTGGGTGGCGAGCCGGTTATTTTTGTCGATGTAACCGGAAGACCAGGCCCTAAAAAACATACCGGTAATGATGAAAAAGAAGCCGATAGCCACCGATAGGGGGCTGGGTTCGGACAAGTATAGGACCAGGAGCAAACACACGATGCCGATAAAGGAACGGTAATGGATGATGTATTCAACCAGGTTTTTCATTTGTTTTCTCGATCGATGCGACGATTTGGGCGATATCTATTTTTTCCATACAATCTATTGTATCACATTTTTTTTTGTAGCAAAAACAGCAGTCGAGTCCCGGGTAGATGGCGGTACTCTTTTCCAGGAGCGAACCGTTTCTCCTGGGCGAGGTGGGGCCGAATAGGCCGATCGATGGAGTATCGACCATGTCGGCCAGGTGAAGGGCCAGGGTGTCGGCGGTAACGAGCAGACGGGCATACCGGATGAGCAGGATCAGATCGGGGAAATCAAGATAGATGGCCGGGATCGCCGCTGTTTGTCCAGCGATGGACTGGGCCGACTGCCGCTCTTTATCGTTTCCCCAGAGCAGGACAATCGGAGGTGGTTCTTTTAACCGCTTGATGATCTCGATAACCTGGTGGTTTTTCAATGTTTTGGTCGGCCAACCGCCGCCGACATTGACGATAATAAACTGCTTGTGTTCCAGGTGATGGCTGGACAAAAAGGCATTTAAGGATTGGCTGGCGGCCAGGGGCTTGAGCGAGTAGGGGAGGGGAGTGCGGTCAGCAGGAGCCCCGCCCGGGGCGATCAACTTCTCGACCAGGTGCAGGTTCTTGAAAACGACATGGCCGTTTTCTTCCAGGTAATCGGCGACCTCGGTGTAGAATATTTTTGCCGGGCGTTCTTTGAGGTTTTTCGGGTGAAAGCCGCGGCTGTGACCCTTGAGGAGGTGGGCCAGGATGGCCGATTTGAGCAAGCCCTGGAAGTCGAGGACCAGGTCGAACTGCCGCCGGTAGCGATGGAGAAATTCTTTTAATGTTTTAATCCTCCGGGTTACGCCGGGGGTTTTGAGATCGATGACGGCGATTTCATCGATACCGGAGAAATTTTTGAGTAGTCTGGCCCCGGCCGGTTCGGCGATCCAGGTGATCCGGGCCTGGGGGAAAGCTTCCCTTAACCGGCCCATTGCCGGGAGCGTATGAATAATATCCCCAAGCGAGGATAACCTGATAATGGCAATGTTAGTGTAGGTCAATTTTCCTTATTCTGGCTATGATCTCTGAAGTGGAGCGGATTTTATCGCCGCCGACAATGGCCACCCGGCCGCCGTAGGCCCTGACGGTTTCCCTTTCGGGCACGGTATCCGGGGTGTAATCGGCGCCTTTGCAGTGAAAATCGGGCTTTAAGGTGGATAGCACGCCATCTACGGTGGGGTCATCGAAGAGGGTGACATAATCGACGCAGGCCAGGGCGGCAATGATCTTGACCCGGCCTTGCTCGTCGATAATGGCCCGGTGGCTGCCTTTGAGTTTCTTTAAAGAGTAATCGGAGTTTAAGGCCACCACCAGGATATCGGCGGTTTTTTGGGCTGCCTGTAAATACCGGATGTGGCCGATGTGGATCAGGTCGAACCCGCCGTTGGCCAGGGCGATTTTCCGGTTATTGTTTCGTTCCCCGGCTATTTTTTGGGCGAGTTCCGGCAAGGGGAAAAATTTATTCAAGCTCATCGGCCAATTCCTGGAAACCCAGGGGATATGCCCCCTCTTTCATGACGGCAATGCCGGCGGCAATATTGGCCAGACGGGCGGCCGAGAAGAGGTCTGCGCCGCCGGCCAGGGCCAGGCCGATCACGGCGATAACTGTGTCCCCGGCTCCGGTGACATCGACGATATCGGGAGAACCGTGGATATCGATATCCCTGGGCCGCCTACCTTTTTCAAAGACGATCATGCCTTTGTGACCCCTTTTTAACACGATACCTTCGGCCTGCAGGGCGTCTATCAGTTCTTGGCCGGCCATGTAGAAATCCTCTTTGGCCTGGAACTTCCGGTTGGGGAATATTTTTTTAATTTCCAATTCATTGGGTGTAGCCACATCGATGCCGGTAAAGTCGAGCAGGTTATCCCGTGAATCGATGATGATCATTTTTTCTGGGAATTGCGCCCGGATTCGGGCAGCCAGGTCTGCTTTTACCGATTCGCCCAGGTAGTCCGATATGAGGAGTAGATCGTGCTGGGGTAATAATTCCCGCAGGTGTTTTTCTATTTTTCGGTAATGCTCTTCTTCGATATCGGACCGGTTCAGGGTATCGATACGTAGAATTTGCTGTTTGCGGGTGTTTTCACTGCCCGATAGTATCCGGCTCTTCTTGGGGGGGTTGTAACCCTCCCATTCGATGAGGTAATCGGTGGTGATGCCGTTTTCTCTCAAGATATTTTTCAGGGCCAGGCCGTCCGCCTGGGCGCCGGTAAAGGCCAGGGGGGTGGGGAAAGCCCCCAGCGTCTTGATGTTCATGACCACATTGCCGGCGCCGCCGGCCTTGAATGCGGTCGATTCCCATTCGGTGACCAGTACCGGGGCTTCGCGGGAAACCCGGCCGGTGGAGGTGTAAATGTATTCGTCCAGAATTAAATCCCCCCAGACGATTACCCGTTTGTTTTTAATACGTTCAAGGATGGATTTCAGCTTTTCGGGCCTGTCTGTCATCGATCTCTGGGTAATTTTACTCGACGGTGGTATAAGCGGAGATGCTGAGTTCTCCTTGGTCGTTAACGGACTTGATGGCATAGGTCAAGGAACCGCTCGTCGAGACTTTCCGGTTCCAGTAGCTTAAGGTGCTGCCGGTAACCTCTGCCAGGAAGGTCAGGTTGTTGCTGCCGTCTACAGTATAGATGCGGTAATGGGTAATGGTCTGGTCGTGGGCGGCATTTAGAGGGTTGGCCTCCCAGGTCAGGACATCGATGTATTCGGTTTGCAGCAGGGACTGGTTGGCTTTCTTTTCGCCTTTGAAGCTCAATGGCGGCACCAGGGAATACATACTCATGATCGCCGTATCGATGTTGATCCTGGATTTTTGCACGCCGCTGCCGCAGCGGTTGGTAATGAGGGTGCCGTTGTCTTTCAAGGCTTTCAGGGCATTGTCCACGCTGATGGTCGGGCTAAATTGTTTCAGGATGGCCCAGGCGCCGGTGACATGGGGGGTGGCCATAGAGGTGCCGGTCCAGGCTTGATAACTATCGACGGCATCGGCCGTGGCCGAGACAATCTCCACCCCTGGGGCCAGCAGATCGACTATCGTATCGTGCCAGTTGGCCCCCAGGTAATGGTAATCCCGTTTATCGGTCGAGCACACGGTGATGGCCGTGGAGATGCAGGCCGGGGCAGATACGCTATTGCAGGAATCGCTGTTTCCGCTGGCAACCGCAGTGGCAATGCCCGCTGCCTTGAGATTATCTATGGCGCCCTTGATCAAGGCATTCCAATAGTCGGTGTTGCAGTAGGAGGCATAGACAGCATCGCTGCCCAGGCTCATATTGGCGGCAGCGATCTTGTATTGATTTCTTTTCTGGTAAACGTATTCGAGTCCTTTGATTTGGTCGGAAGTATAGCTCCCCACATCGTCCCAGGCCTCGATGTAGGAGAAAATCTGGACAGCCATGATATCGGCGTCTTTGGCCACACCGAATTTGTCTTTCTTGTTATTGCCGGCCGCTATGCCGCTGACATGAGAACCATGGGGATTTTCGCCGACATGCACGGCCGACCCCGGCCCGGACATGGAACCCTGGCCATTGGGACAATCTTTTTCTACAGAATAGCATTGCTCGACGATAGTCTTGCCGGTAAAAAATTCATGGGCCTTGTAAATGCCGGTGTCAAGGATAGCCACAAACCAGCCCTTGCCGGTATAACCGAGGCTCCAGGCATCTTTGGCACCGACGATCTCGGTCGATTGCTGGAGCTGCGGGTAGCTGATCTTGTCCTTGACATTGTTTGTCCAGCTCTCGCTCAAGGGAATGGGCCGGTCTTCGATAAGGGCCACGATCCCGGGACTATCCGTTAACCGGGATACTGCTTCCGGCGAGAGTGTCAGGGCCAGGCAGGGTAGAGTAGAAAAGGTATGGTTGACACTGTATTCCCGGCCATTCAGATGCTGGAGCACTTTATCGGCAACGGAGCCGATGGCCTTTTCCAGGTTCAGGTCAGCGTTATAGGCGGCCTGGACGTAGGCGGCTTCGGTTATGCCGGTCATAAAATGGTTGGACTCGGCGGTCAGGGTGTCGATACCCGGAACTTCCAGGCAGGCGATGACCCTGACAAATCCTTTTTCCCTGGCTGTTTGCAGCAGGTCGGCATATTTTTCGCCCTGGCCGGCGGCAATGATGGCCGGAAGAGATAAAAGGATCACAAGAGATAAGATCGTTATGACGGTTCTTTGGGTCTTCATGGTTTAACTCCTTATGAGACAGGTGAAACGATGGATTTGACGGGCAACTGCTTGGCAGTAATCTTTTCTTTGTCTCATTTAGATGAGATGGTAACACCCAGGTAAAAAAATGTCAAGAGATTTTCTATTCTTTTTTGCCTGGGTAAAGGTGGCGGAGAGTCAGGGATTCGAACCCCGGGACCCCGTAAAGGGTCAACGGTTTTCAAGACCGCCGCATTCGACCGCTCTGCCAACTCTCCGGGTCGTACGAGATTAATTCTATCAAAATAGCCGTCTCCTGTCAAATCTTGATCTGAGTCTAAATCATCCGCCCTCTCGTCCGCATCCGGGAGAAAATGGGCGAGGCGGGCCAGGAAAAGAAATAGGGCTCGGGGGTAGGGGCTCCCCCTGCTCGCGGGGGGTTGGGGGGGATAGGTTTGGAAAAGAGACCTGGCAGGTTTCCTAAAACCTGCCAGGTCTTGCTTCCCAAACCAACCGCATGATCCAGGATATTCACTTGCCATAAATCGCCAACTTCCCTGGCAGTTAATTGCCGGGGGAAGGGAGCATGTTCCCATCGATCAGGGGCATTGCCCCACGGAAAAGAACTTTGTACCGGTGGAAAAGTAAAATGTACCTGTGGAAAAGAACTTTGTACCTGTGGAAAAGAACTTTGTACCTATGGAAAAGAACTTTGTACCCGTGGAAAAGTAAAATGTACCTGTGGAAAAGAACTTTGTACCCGTGGAAAACAAAAATGTACCTATGGAAAAGAACTTTGTACCCGTGGAAAAGTAAAATGTACCTGTGGAAAAGAACTTTGTACCCGTGGAAAACAAAAATGTACCTATGGAAAAGAACTTTGTACCGGTGGAAAACAAAAATGTACCTATGGAAAAGAACTTTGTACCGGTGGATAAGAACAAAAACCCCCTGGAGATGATGGCCAATCTCCTGGGCGCCGGATGGTGTGTATGGCTATTTCCAACCGGATGATTTTGGGTTAATCAGGGGGTTGCGTTTAGGTGAAAAATCTTATAGAATCTCTGCCTGATGAGAAAGATACTGTTTATGGCCCTATCGCTTTGCCTGGTGTGCCTGTCTGCCGGCGATGAAAAACCGGTAAAATACCGCTGGCCGCTCGATATTAATGGGGGGTTTAGTTCCACTTTCCAGGAATACCGTTCGGGCCATTTCCATGCCGGCCTGGATCTACGGACTTTCCAGCAAACCGGTTACCCGGTCTATGCGATAGCCGATGGGCTGGTCTTTAAAATCCGGGTAAGCAAACGGAACAGCGGCAATTCCGTGTACCTGAAACACCTGGATGGGAACGCATCGGTCTATTTCCACCTGGACCGGTTTTCTGAAAAGCTGACGCGGTTGGCCCGGGTGGTGCAAACCAAGAGGGGGCGGAAGTACTTCGGTAGTTACGTGTTGAGCAGCCCGCAACCGGTCAAGAAGGGCGAGGTGATCGCCTATTCGGGCGAGACCGGTTACGGCTTTCCCCATTTGCATATCGAGATCAGGAACAAGGACAACGTGGCTTTAAACCCTCTCCACTGGCTGGAAGTTCCCGGGAAAGACGCCAACCTGCCGCGGATCAAACGGCTGCTGGTCAGGAACCGGGGAGATGGTCTTATAAACGGCAGCATCGGCGAGAGTTCATTCGCCTTTATCCGCAAGAAAGCGGGGGTATTCGGCATCAAAGACCCGATAGTGGTGAGCGGCGGTTGCGACCTGGTGCTACAGACACACGATATCTCCGATACGGGACGGTTTTCCGCCCCTTACCGGGTGTCTGCCTGGATCGATGGCCAACCGTTCTTCGACCTGGCTTTCGACCGCTTCACTTACAGCGACAACAACCAATTGGGGTTTGTCTACGATATGTTCTACTCCAACCCGAGCGCCTATTACTTCAACCTATTTTACCAAACGGGGTTTAACCTGGAGAAGCATAAAAGCGATTTTGCCCTTTCGCTGGATAAGCTCGATTATGGGGAGCATGAGCTGAAAATCGCGGTCACCGATCATTTCGCTAACACGGCCACCGGTTTTGCCACCTTATGCAAGGTGAGAAAACCGGAGATCGAGCTCACCGGTATCCAGGCAAGGGGGGATGATCTGCTGATCGATGTCGAGCGGTTGACCGGCGAGGAAAAGGGTAAGATCACGCTCACGGTGCTCGACGAAAAGGGGGCAAAGCTCTATTGGGGCGATCTCGACCGGCAGGGGATACTGGAAAAGAAACAATTGGTGCTATCCAGGCTTTCCCGGCAGGCGGCCCTGATCGAGTTTTCTTTTTTCCGCCAGGGCGTGTGTTATTATTCGCGGCGCTATGGCCTGGAGACAAAATCCCTGCTGCGTATCGACGATATCGACCTGGAAACCTTTGTCAACCGGCAGGATGTCTACGTTAAAATAAAGAACCCGGCATTAACGCCGGATAACCTGGCCCTAAAAGTGGTGCAGGCCGGGGAATCGCGGTCGGTCTCCGCCGAATGCAGCGCTGACGGAATGTTCTTCCACTTCTCGCCCCAGGGTCCCGATCAGCGGGTACTGCTCCATTTCAGCATCATGCTGGGCGGGGAACGGGTGGCCGAGATCGAGAAGCGACTCAGCTTGATCAACCTGCAACCGGGCGTGCGCCAGGAATTTAAAGATGGGGAATTTTCTGCCCAGTTCGATCCCCGGTCGGTCTATGAGCCGCGGGTGCTCTGGGTGGAAGAGCGGCAACATAAAGCCGATTATCCCTTATTATCCAGGCAGTTCAGCCTGGCCCCTTACTATCTGCCTTTCCTGGACCGGGTCTATTACCGGTTTAAGATGGCGGTCTCTAAACCGGGCCAGGTGGGTATTTTCAGGTATCAGCCCCTGGGAAACTATTGGCTCTATGTGCCCAGCGAATATGACCGGGACAACCAGGTGTTTAAAGCCAGGTTGCGCTCTTCCGGGACTTTTGCCTTGATGCGGGATGTCTTCCCGCCGCGCATCCGTTTCTATTTCCCGCAACCCAATTCCCTGGCGCAGGTCAAGGAGTTGATCGTCAGGTTGACCGACCAGGGCAAAGGGGTGAACGATGAGACGCTGGCGGTGTGGCTCAATGGCCGGAAGGTGACTGGTGAGTATGATCCCGATTGGCGCCGGGTCAAGATCGTGGCCCTGGGGAATTTGCAGCGTGGGCGGAACACGCTGAAGATCGAAGTCAGGGACTATGCCTGGAACCTCTCCCAAAAAACCTTCCACTTCACCCTCAAGTAATCGCAGCAGGAAAAAGTTAAAACCGGTTGAATTTTTCTATGGATGATGCTAAACTAATCCCAGGACAAAAATGAGACAAGAAAAGAACATAACACTTATAAAGCAATTCATCCGCGAAGTGATACCTTACAAAAAAGAAATCGTCTTTTTTGGCTCCAGGGCCAATGGGGGCGGTACAAAAAATAGCGATTACGATATTCTTGTCATCGTCCACCCCAAAAGAATAGATAGGAAAGAATTGATCCGGTTCCAGGCAAAGATTAAACGCTTATGCGCCAGGGCTTTTATCGATGCGGATATCCTCGTGCGCGACTATGCACATGTCGCAGAGATGGAGCTTTTATCGGAAAACATCATCCATTCGGCTCTTCTATCGGGAGTGCGTATTCAATGAATCAAGAAGAATATATCGTACTCTGGATCAAGAAAGCAGGAGGCGACCTGAAGGTTGCGAAGAGAGAGCTTCGATGCAATTTCACAATGTGGAGTTGAAATCAGGTATCCCGATTCATTTATAGCAGTTGAAAAGGATGAGATGTTGAAAATGGTGGCTATTGTCGATGAATTTAAGAATTTTGTCCTGGCAAAATTGGGATACGCTTCAATAAAATGAATTCCCCCGGGCGATGGCTTATTCGTCGCGGTAGAGGTAGTTGTAGCCCAGGGAACCGGCCGGGTTGCTAACGATCCACAGGCCCGTTTCCGGGTCCTTGCGGTAGAGGGCCGAATGTTCCGGATCCTGGCTAACCGGCCGATCCGCCCCCGTTTCCGGGTCCTTGTTCTGGTCTTCTTCGTTACCGTTTATTTTCTCTTCACCTACCGGTTTCATTTATCGGGCCCTCAAATGACGCCGGCGGAACAGGGGCAGGCCGATGAAAAAGTAGATGATGGTCAGGATGAGCATGGCCGCCATCTCATAGGCCACATCATTTAGCCCGGCGCCAAAATTCAATATTTTGTTAAAAGCGGTGATGGAATGGGTGGTGGGCAGGATATCGTTGATGTTGACGATCCGCTCCCCCAGGGAAAAGAGTTTTACCGAGGGCAGGGGGAACATGCCGCCGGAGAAAAACATCAGGATGAAGAAGGGGAAGCAGCCCACGGTCATCAGGTCGAAAATGGTGCGCAAAAACCCGGCCACCACCAGGCTGATGGCCATGATGGCCAGGCTGGCAACTATGCCCACCACTGTCACGGCCAGGAGCGAGCCGGTGGTCCGGTAGCCCAGGACAATAGCGGTCAGGAAAGTCAGGGCCAGGGCAAAAAGGCCGATGATCACCTGTGTCAGGCTGATAGAGGTGAAAAACTCGCTGGCCGTCATCTTTGATAAACGCAGGCGGATAATGGTACCCTTGTCCTTCTCTTTGATTAAGCTGGCAGCAGCGGTGAACATCAGCATCATCAACGCCAGCCCAAGCAGGGCCGGGACATAGAGGCTGAAATCGTCCAGGGATTGGAGACTACCCAGGGTTTCGGCCTGGAAAGCCAGCGGGCCCGATTGACCGATAACTGTTTCCGCATACTGGTAGGTTATCATGTCGGAGAAGACGGCGGCCAGGATATAACGGGGATTTGCGGCATTACCCCAGGTCTTGACCGTTGCCGGGGGCTTTTTTGTCCCGGGCGCTTCCCGGTAATCCTGAAGGGCCATAGAGAAATCGGCCGGGATTTCCACCACCAGGTCGATCGATTTATCCTTCAATTTCTCCCTGGCTTTTTCTATATCGGTTTCCAGCGAGATGTGAAAGGTGTTCCGGCCATCGGGATTTTTCAGCGTCTTTAATAAATCGATGAGCCCCTGGCTGGCCGGCATCCGGCCGGTTTCCCCTATGACCGGCGATTGTTCCCGGTTAATGATCGTGATCTCGAAGGTATTCGAGGTGCCGGTGAAGTAGAAATACATCAGTACCACGAAGAACGGGGCAAAAGTGAGCGTCAGGATGATGATTTTCCAATCCCGGATATTCTCCAGTAGCGATTTCTTAAACAGGGTTAATAGTCTCATTCGCGCAGCCTCCGACCGGTCAGGGTCAGGAATACATCTTCCAGGGTTTTTTTCCTGATTATCAAATCCTCGATCTTCACCGCCTGGGCCCGGAAAGTTTCCAGGAGCTGCGGCAGCACAGCCGCGATATTTGTCCCCACCAGGTGCAGGGTATTGTCCTGGAATCCCAGTTGGCTTAATGCTGCCGGTAATTGGGCCAGCAGGCTCTCGATTCTTTGCACCTGGTTTTCGGCGACCTGGATTTGCAAGATTTCCCCTTCACCCACACGGTTCTTCAGGTTATCCGGCGTATCGAGCACCAGCAATTTCCCGTGGTCGATAATGGCCACCCGGTCGGACAGCCGGTCCGCCTCATCCATGTCATGGGTGGTTAAGATAACGGTGATCTGTTCGGACAGGGAGCGAATATATTCGCGCACCAAAACCCGGCTCTGCGGATCCAGGCCGGCCTGGGGTTCATCGAGGATCAATATCTCCGGCCCATGCACCAGGGCCAGGGCAATGTTTAACCGGCGCTTCATGCCGCCGGAAAGCGTTTTAGCTAGCTTGTTTTTCTTTTCCAGTAGGCCCAGGGTGCCGAGCAGGGAGAGCGCCCGGTTACGGGCCCGGTCCGCCGTCAGGTTGTAGAGCCGGCCCATCATCTCCAGTTGTTCCAGGCAGGTGAGAGATTCCCATATCACGATATCCTGCGGGCACAGGCCCAGCCGGTGTTTGTATTTTCCATCCCGGTTGCCGACCAGGTGACCGTCGATGGTTACCTGGCCGGTATCCTTCGCCAATAAACCGCTGATGATACTAATAGTGGTCGTTTTCCCGGCCCCATTCGGGCCGAGCAAACCGAAGATTTCTCCTTTATAAACATCGAAGGAGAGGTCGTTTACGGCCTGTAAGGGGCCGTAAGACTTGCCCAATCCCCTGACTCCCAGGATCACCTGGCGGTTATTTTCTTTCATGTTGCTGCTCCTCGACCGGCTCGTCCCTGCAAGTGTTCCGGCCCGGCTTTAGCCGTCAACTCGGCCATTACCTCTTGCAGAGCCGCCATGTATTCGCCTCCAGGGTATCGTTTAAGAAGTTATCGAGCTTACGTTGTAGCACGCTGCCGCCCAAAAGTCAAGGGTCATCACCTGGAAGGGATAAAGAAAAGAGGTTGGATTCGTTGACTGGGGGGTAAAAGGAAGGGCGAACACCGAGTTCGCCCCTCGCTTCTTACCACTCACCTCTCCCCCCGCATGTTGAAGCCCGATAAATTCAAGCTGCCAGTGAGCTTGACTTCGGTTTAACCGATTGTCGATCAATCGGTTTCTATAAAAAACAGTAGCAATAATCTTGCCAGGTATCTGGAAAGGGGGATTTTGGGCTGGGATTATTTTTTGGTTAGCTTGAAAACATTTATTGATCAACTTTTTAAAAAAAAATCGAAATTGCTGTCTGAAAGCCCCCCTGGCGCCCAGTTTATAAACTCATCGATTGGTTTATAAACTGAGTTTATAGTTTGGCTCCTTCCTTCATCCCCGTCCGTCGATCGAACGGGTATATAATCCTTTTGAGACAGTGGCAAATTTTAATGAAAAACTGTCGTCTCAATGGTTAAAGTTATAAAAGGGACGAAGGTAAAAACCTTCGCCCCTTTTATCTGAACCATGCAATGTCTGTTCAATTCGGGTTATATTAGTACTTCAGCCGAAACCCGATGCCGAATCTGCCGAAATCGGAGATGACATCGAATTCATCAAAAGCCACCCGACCCTCGATGAAGAGCGACACATGGGGCATTACTTCATAGCCGGTATTCACGATCAGGTCGAACCTGGTCTTGTTACTGGTGTGAAAAATGCCGGTGCCGGCGCCGAGGAAGAACTTGCTCGGCCAATATGTAAGGGTGAGATCGCCGATAAAGGCGGTGGTGTCGTCATCACCGGATATAACCGGGGCGACGCCAGCCAGGGCGATGAGGCCAAAACTCTTGGAGAATTTGTACATGTAGCCGATCCTGATGGGGAGGAACCAGGCGGGGTCTTTCTGATAGAGTACAGCCAGATCCCCGATGATGAATCCCCGCTGCAGGACATTGACTTCAGCCTCGCACTCTTCAGAGCTCTTTGTACCTTTGGCATCTGTCACCACGGCTTTGATCTTGATGGTGCCGACCTTTTTGATCTTAACAGTGTAGATGTAGGGGGGAGCGGTCAGCTTCTTTTCCTCGAGGATGATACCCTTGGGACCGGTGATGGTGAATTCGACCGAGGCGATCTGGCCTTCCGGGTCATTGGAACCGGAAGCATCCAGGGTAACGGTCTGTCCAGCCCAGATTTCCTGGGGAGAGACTTTCAAATCACAGGTGGGGGGCTCATTCTTCGGCGGTGGCGGCGGTGGGGTGATGTCTTCGGTCTTCATGCCCTTCAAAGAAATGTTCCCGCATACTTTGGGTACCAGGAATTCGTAGTCTTTCTTGAGGATTTTACCATCCTCTTCCGTTTTCTGGCTGATCACAAAGTGATAAGCGGTGAAGGGTTTTTTACCTGTCCACACAACATCGGTTTTTACTTCTACCTGCTTGGCTTTCTTGAACATCATCCACTGGATAGGATCGCCGGGGTTAACCTCGGCGGTACCGATCTCAGCAGCTTTGAGCTGCTCCATGAATTGCTCATAGAGCTCCGGACACCCGGCTTTTTCAAATCCGGCTTTGACCTCTTCAGCCTTTTCGTTAGCTATTTTCAGCAGGTCATCTTTCTTTAAGTCCCTGGATTTGTAAAAGGGGTGCAAGCCCAGTTGATTGACTTCTTCTGCAGCAGCCAAAAAGCCAGAGGCGAGCAGGAAGCAAGAGATCAGTATTAATACAGTCCCTCTTTTTCTCATTTTACCTCCTTGATAAATGATTTTTTATTATTAACAACATAACTTTAAAGCTTTGCGAATCTTTTGTCAATAAAAAAAGTCTAAAAAAAATGTATTTTTATATTTTTTTTAATCTTTGCCCGGTTTGGCCCCATGAAGGGAGAGTAAACCGGCGGTCTCGGTCCAGCCCCGGGCGGTGGCCACGTCCAGGGCGGTGGTGCCGGCCGGGTAGATTTTATCTTCCCAGGTGACCTTCTGATTGGTTTTCCGGTTGATATCGGCACCTTTTTCGATCAATAAGAGGAGCATCTCCTCCCTTTTGTCGTAGACTGCCCAGTGCATGGGCGTCCAGCCGTTTTCGTCCGCGGTGTTAAGGTTGGCCCCTTTCTCGACCAGGAGACCGGCCACCGCCATATTGCCGTAATAAGCGGCTTCATTCAAGGGGGTGCGCCCCTTGTGATCCCTGGCATTGATCCTGACCTTCCGGCCCAGGACCAGGTCGGCCAATTCCCGGTCCCCGCCTTTGGCCAGCAAGTGCAGCAGGGTTTTGCCCTCTTCGTCCTGGATGGTCACGTCGGCGCCGGCTTTTACCAGGGTGTGGGCAAAAGGGAAATTTCCCCATTGGGCGGCGATTAACACCGGTGTGCGGCCGAAGGGGTCTTTACCGTCGATGGGGGCGCCGCTACCGGCCAAAGAATCGATCAGACCGGTTTTCCCCAGCCGGGCCGCCTGGTGCAGGAGGGGCTCACCCTTTGGACTGGGGGTTTGCACGGCCAACCCGCGCTCGATCAGGCAGAGTATGATAGCCGGTTCCCCTTTATCGACCGCCCAATAGAGGGGGGAGTAACCCTGGGCATCCGGGGCCCGGCAATCGGTGCCCGGGGCGTTGAGCACCCGGTCGATGACGCCTCTTTCCCCTTTTTTGATGGCCTGGATGAGGGCCGTCTCACCGGCTGGATTAATTTGGTTGGTATCGGCCCCGTTCTGTGTCAATATATCCACCACCTCTGGCTTACTCCCGGCAATGGCCCATGACAGCAAAGAGACACCGTTATTGTTTTTGATATCGAGCCCGGCGCCTTTTTCTGCCAACAGCGCCAGGATATCCGGGCGGCCCCATCTGGCCGCATAGAACAGGGGCGTTTCCCCATTTTCATCCGCTATATCCAGGTCGAGGGCTTTCTCGATCAACAACTCGGCCAGCCGGGTTTCTCCCTGGGAAATGGCCAGGTGCAGGGGAATGCGGCCTTTTGTGTCCGGGATGTTCTCGTCTGCCCCGTCGATCAGCAGGGAAACCAGACAATCGGGCCGACTGTGGGCTACAGCCAGGTAGAGGGGGGTCAGGCATTGGTGGTTCCTGGCATTGAGCGGCGCCCCGGCCTTCACCAGGTAATCGATCAGATCGGCCATACCCAGCCTGGCGGCGTAGTGCAGCGGGGTGTCGCCCGCTTCATCGGGCAGGGAAAGGCCGGCGCCGGCCTCGACCAGGACCCGGGTCACCTGGACCTGCCCGGCGGCCAAAGACCTGTGGATGAGCCGCTGCCCACCGTTGTACTCGAGGTTAAGATTGGCCCCGGTCTCTATCAACAAGGCGGTCACTGCCTGGTGACCGCCGGCAATAGCCTGTGAGATAGCGGTCTCGCCGCCGGTATCCCGGGTGTCGGGGCTGGCGCCGCGCTCAATCAACAGGGCCGCGCAGGTGTTGTGCCCGGCCCGGGCCGCCAGGAAGAGGGGGGTTTGCTGCCTCCGGTTGGTCTCGTTTACAGCCAGGCCCTTTTCGAGTAGAAAATCGCTGGTCTCCACCTGCCCGGCAGCGGCAGCAGTGTGCAAAAGCGTATTGCCGAGGTGATCCCGGACATTCAAGTCGAGACCCCGGGAAGAGAGAATTCCCAACACCTCTTTTTGGCCTCTCCCGGCCAGGTCATGGAGGAGCAGGCCGGTATTGAACCGGTTGCCCGCAGTAGATGCCCCTTTTTCGAAAAGTAGGTTGAGGCTGTCGATATGACCGGCCCGGGCCGCCATGAATAGGGGCGTTTGCCCGTCATGGTTCAGGGCATCGATCAATGCCGCCCGGTTGAGCAAATAGCGCACCATATCGGTCATGCCGACAGATACCGCCTCATGCAGTAGGGTATTCCCGGCATAATCGGTGCTGAAAAGGTCCCCGCCTTTCTCGATGAGCAGGGAAACGATTTTCGGATTCAAATAATAGATGGCCCGGTGCAGCGGGGTTCTACCCAGGCTGTCCCGGAAATTGACATTAACGTCGCGTGTGAGATTTTTTTTCACCTTCTCTTCATCGCCGTATTGGATGGCCTTGTGTAACCGGCTTCCCCAATAAGTCTTCAGCTCTTCGGTAATCTTTGCCCCTTTGGCGGTTAAAAGATCGGCGATATCTTCGTGATCGTTGTCCAGGGCCAGGCGCAAGGGCGTCTTACCGCCCTTATCGGGGGTATCGATCGTGGCCCCAGCTTCCAGCAGGAAGAGGACAATTTCTATGCGGCCTGCACCGGCAGCCAGGCCGATAGGGCCGCGGCCTTCGGCATCCTGGAAATTAGGGTCCGCCCCACTGGCGATAAGATCGCGGCTGGCTTCGATATTCCCATTTTGGGCCGCATCCAGGAGGCGGGCGCCCAGCAGGGCCTTTATTTTTTCGTCCAGCCTGGCCCCTTTTTCGAGCAATCGTGCGATCATCTGCCGGTCATCCCGGGAAACCGCCCAATACAGGGGTGATTCTCCCTGCCGGTTGCGGATATTCACATCTGCCCCTTTCTCGATCAGGTACTGCGCCACATCGGCTTTACCGCCGAGCACGGCCAGCAGGAGGGGGGTCTCGCCTTTGTAGCCCTGGACATCGACATTAGCGCCGCTCTCTACCAGCGCCTGCACCTGGCCGAGGTCTTCCAGCTCCACAGCAAACAGGAGTTTCTGACTAAGATCGGCTTCCTGGCTGTAGAGCGGGTAAATCAATAAAACACCGAGTAACAAAAACGGGTAAATCCTGTACTTTATCATGACAGTTCCTTATAATACTATATTTTACCCAATCTTTCTCACCATTTCAACCTTTTACCCGGGGGAAAAATAGTTCGAAGGTTGAGTCGAGAAGGAAAAGTTTATAAACCGAGTTTATAGTGTTTATAAACCAGTTGATAGGAGGAAGCCAAATGCTGCCTGCATGGGTATATTTGGGCGACTCTCCTGAAGAAAGGTTCGACCTGGGAAACACAGATAGCAAGAGATCTTTGGCAGAGACAAAAAACCGATAAAGTGTTTTTTAAAATATTTGCCCGATAAATGGACTTTGGCAACTCTCTTGCATGATGCTTAATGTGATAAGAAGTGTAAAACCATATTTCCCTGTCTACCTGTTCCCGCAAATGGGTGAAGGGGGTTCATATAGAAAAACAACAAATAATTACGTTGTCAGGACCCACTTATATTTTGCCGGGACCAGGCGGATAAAGGGGAGATATTGAAGCTGGGGAGCTTAAACTTAAATCAGATAGAAAGGTTTTTAGACTCTGTGGAGGGTGGCCGGTCATGGGCCACCCGACCGGAGTCTTTCTAATACGATGTCTCAACCTTTACTCCCCCGGGCCAGGAAACGATTTTTATGCCGCCCCTACGGGCGGTGCTGAATGATCGGGTGCCCAGTTCCTGATAGTTTGCCGCCACTTCCGGGTGGGGAAATTGGAAATGGTTATCCAGTGAATAAGAGAATATGGCCAATCGGGGCCGGACGCAAGCCAGGAAAGCAGCGGAGCTGGATGTCCGGGAGCCGTGGTGCGGCACCTTGATGACCGTGGCCGGTAAACGTTTGCATTCCATCTCTATTAGCCTATCCTCCACCTCTTTTTCGATGTCCCCGGCAAACAGGAAGGCGTGATGAGCATCCGAGACCTTTAAAACCTGGGAGTGGTTATTAAGGGAATAATCGGTATAGATAAACTCTTGCGGGTGCAGGCATTCGATGCGGCAACCGGCGACCGTCTGCTGAAAAGAGGCATCGACCGGTACGATGCGTGTTTTTTTTGCCCGGTCGAGCACCTGCTTAAACCGGCGATAAAAAGGGTCTTTGGCTGCCGTCGATGAGAGCCACACCTCCCGGGGTTTTAAAATGGGGATAATTTCGCATATCCCACGCACGTGGTCGGGATGAAAATGGGAGATAGCCACCCAGTGGACCTGGATTCGCTGCTGGAGGATGAAGGGGAGGAGCACCTGTCGACCGACCTCGAAGTCGGAGAAAGCAGAGCCGCCGCCGTCGATGAGTAGGGCCCGGCCATCGGGAAACACCACCAATTCGCAGTCTCCTTGTCCGACATCCAGGAAAAAGACCTCCAGCCGGCCGGGTTTATAGGGGGAGAAATCGACCAGGGCCAGGGTGTTTCCCAGGATAAAAATGAGCAGGGTCAGCGGTAAGGCGATGCGGTTATGTTTGCGGTTTTTGAGCCGGTAGGCCGCATAAAAAGAAACCAGGATCAGGATAACCAGGAATATGGACGGGGACGGTTTAAAGATGGTCAGGTTGATGGTCGTGGAAAAAAACCGGGTCAGCGCCGTGAAGAGGGTGAGAAGAATATGTACCGGTGCGACCAGGAGCGCGCAGAGACGGTCAGAAATGGGGGCCACCATGATCAGTAAAAGGCCGATATAAATGATTAAGGCGGTTAGGGGGACGAGGAGCAGGCCGGAGAGAAAACCGGACAGGGAAGCCATCTTGAAGTAGAAGAGGGACAGGGGCAAGGCTATCAGGGAGGCAGAAAAATTGGCTGCCAGGAGTTCTTTGATGACCGTAGGTACTTTCTTGAGCCGGGCCCAATAGGGCATCAGCAATTCCCGACCAAGGACGATGGCGGCTGTCAGGGTAAAGGTCAGTATAAAGCCGGGATCGAGGAATTCGGCCGGATTGCCGACGAGTATCGCCAGGCCGGTAAACGATATAATATTGAATATATGAATATCGAGGTAGATGAGGCGACCGATAAAAATCAGCACCGCCATGAATACGGCCCGCTGGGCCGGTATGGTCAGGCCGGAGAGGAACAAGAATAGGATTAGACAAAGGGTCGTGAGGAAGGTCCTGATCCGGAGAGGGATATGGAAAAACCTTCCCAGGAATAGCAGGAAAATGGCCAGAATACCGATATTGGCGCCGGAAATGGCCAGTAGGTGATAGACGCCGGCGTCGATCATTTGGTTTTTGGTATCGATGGAGACCCGGCCGCGGTCGCCGATGAGAATCGCCTCTAAAAATACGCCCCGGGCATCGAGCGGGCCGTTCCCGGCCTGGTATTTTCGCTCGATGGCCCGCCGGATACGGTTACGCCATTGCCCAATGACCCGCCAGAACCATGGACCTTTGCTCTTCAGGCCGACCCAGTGCGCCGATTTGGAGAAGCCCTGGAAATGGATTTTTCTGACCAACTGGTAGTCCTCGAAGGTATTGGGAAAAAAATTCCGCGTCAGCCGGGGGGCGGAGAGGCCGGCATTCAGGGCAATGGTATCGCCTTTAAAGAATCGATCGAGCCGACCTTTGACCGTGATCCGGAGATTGAGGGAAACCTCGTGCTTTTCCCGGTGGTATTCCAGGACCCGGGTCTCCAATACCAGGGTCGATTCCCCTTCCCCGATTTCGGGGTACTCTTTGAGCCGGCCCTCGATGGTGATGTATTCGTCCTGCGGCACCGGGATCTGGGATTTCTGCTCGAATGCTTCTCTTTGCACCAGGAAAGCCGAGCCGATAAGCAGGGCGATGGAGAGGGTAATCGACCAATAGGCGGCCCGGAATTTTTTCAAATAACAAAACCCCAGGCTCAGGGTAAATGTCAAGGCCATGAGGGGCGGGAAGAGACCGGGATAGGGCCCGAATTTGTGGAGCAGACCGAGGGTGATCAAGGTGGCCAAAAAAATCGGGGAGAAAATATCTTTTACCCGGCCCATGTCCCGGTCCTCTAATCCGCTCGCCCGCAGTCTTAAGAGGTTATTTCCTGGAGGATGCGGGCAAAAGCATCAGCCGGGTCCGGGCTGGCGGTGATCGGTCTGCCGATGACCATATAATTGCATCCGGCCTCGATCGCCAGTTGTGGGGTGAATACCCTTTTTTGATCTCCTTTTTCCGACCAGGCCGGCCGGATACCGGGGGTGACCAGGAGCGGTTCTTGGCCGAACCGCCGGCGGATGGGTTCTATCTCCTGGGGGGAACAGACAAAGGCATTTAAACCCTTTTTCAAACCGAGCTCGCACAGGCGGAGCACCGCCTCTTCGGTGGATAGGGAAATACCGGTTTCCTTTAGATCATCATTGGATAAAGAGGTGAGGATGGTCACACCGAGTATGGTTGGCCCGGGCTGTTTAGCGGCCGCCAGTTGTGCTTTCTCAATCATGTCGCCGCCGCCGGTCAGGTGAATGGTAATAAAATCGGGTTGGTACTTCAAGACCGACTGCACGGCCCCGAAAACGGTGTTGGGTATGTCTTTAAACTTGAGATCAAGAAAGAGTTTTTTTCCTTTTTCCTGCAAATAGGCGATCAGTTCCGGACCAAAGGCCAGGAACGCCTGCAGGCCGACCTTGAAAAAGACGGCCTGGTCGAGCACATTCACCAGGTTTTGTGCCTCTGGCAATCGCTCGACATCGAGGGCAACAATAATGCGGTCTCTCATGTTTTAAGTACTCCTTTTATGTCGTTTAGATTTTTAATACCCAGCTCGTCCATCAGCGCCTCGATCTCCTTTAAGATACGCACCGAAGCGGTGGGTTCTACCATGTTGATGGTGCCGGTCTGGACAGCGGCAGCCCCGACCAGGATGTATTCCAGCACATCCCGGCCGCCGGTAATACCGCCGATGCCGATAACCGGTATGGAGACTTGCCGCGCCACTTGCCACACGCATTTTAAGGCCAACGGTTTGATGGCCGGGCCGGAGAGGCCGGCAAAGATGTTTTTAAATACCGGGGCCCGCTTTTCGAGATCGACGGCCAGGCCGAGGAAGGTGTTGACCAGGGAAAGGGCATCTGCACCGGCTTCCTGCGCGGCCAGGGCCACCGGCACCATATCGCCGACATTGGGCGAGAGTTTGACGATCAGGGGCTTATGGGTATGCCGTTTGACCTGGTCGACCAACCGGTAGGTGTGGCGGTCGTCCTGGGCCGGGCACCTGCCGCCGGCCCGCACATTGGGGCAGGAAATGTTGAGCTCCAGCATGGCCACTTCCGGCATGTCGTCGAATATTTCCGCTACCTCCAGGTACTCTTCATCCTGTTCGCCGCACACATTGACGATGAGTGGCGTAGCGGTCGCCCGCTTCACCCGGATAACCGTTTCTTTGAGTTTTTCCGCCCCGGGTCCGGGCAGGCCGATGGAATTGAGTAGACCGGCGGCAGTTTCCTGGAGCCTGGGCGGGGGATTGCCCGGCCGCGGGTTCTTGTAAACGCCTTTTAAAACAAAGGCGCCCAGGATATCGAGGGAGAAGAACGGGAAAAACTCCTCACCATAACCGAATGTGCCGGAGGCCGGGATGATGGGGTTCTTAAGGGTGATAAAACCGAGGTCTACCGATAGGTCTACCATGCGATCTCCTCCAGTTTGAAAATCGGGCCATCCGAGCATACGTGCCGGTAATCACCGCTCCTGGTCTTGACCACGCAACTGTGGCATATACCGAAACCGCAGCCCATCAGCGCCTCCAGGGAGACGTAATTATCGGTGCCCGATTCGCCGATCTCCCGGGCCAACTGGGCCAACATGGCCTGTGGACCGCAGGAAACCGTGACCTCGATCTTCCGCTCCCTGATGATGGCCCGCACACGCGAGGTAACCAAACCTTTTTGGCCCCTCGAGCCGTCATCGGTGAATAGGTAGATACCTTCTGTCCCTATGTCACTCATATCTTCCAGCAGGTTGAGGTCGGCTGCCGATTTTGCCCCATAGGCCAGTAATACCATATTAGCCGGCGCATAGTATTGGATCCCGAAGAAAATCGGCGCTATGCCACGACCCCCAGCCACCAGGAGGATATTCTTCCTTTTAAGGGCGGGGAAAGAATTACCCAGCGGGCCCACCATATAAAACTCCTGGCCGCTTCTCCAGGCCGACATCAGGGTGGTTCCCCGGCCCACCACCTGGTAGTAGAGCCAGAGGAAAGGGGGCTCTGCCTTGACAATGCCGAAAGGCCTTTTCAATAGGGGATCGCGTACGCCCGGTACGCCGACCATAACAAAGTTACCGGCCTTTGCTTGCGGGGAAATCCCGGGTGCTTGCACTTTTAACCGGAAGTACCGGCCACCCAATGGCACATTCTCTATCACGACACATTTCTCTTCCATCATTGGCTTATTATCCCATGACTTAGACCACTTGTAAAGCGCCTTGTTTGGTATGTAAACCAAAGTTTATAGTTTATATAAACAGTTTATACTTGGGGGGCCGGAAAAAAATGGACGAAAAAAAACAAACCCTCATCAGGAGACGTTTTTCAATTTTTATCTGTGCAATCGGACACATGGCATGTAAATTGCTTGGTGAATGGAGAAGGATGGTTGTAGAAAAAATTTTAGTGGTGATTTAAAATGGAAAAAAGACAGGACTCAAGGATAAAAAAGAGGATGATGGTCAAGATCAACAACCAGGCCGGTATACTGATCGATATTTCCCGCAGTGGCTTTAAGCTCTCCACAACCAGTATCCCGGGTAACCGGCATGTCGATATCACCCTGCAAACCGATGACCAAACTTTTTACCTGAAGGGCTATACCTGTTGGGTGAGCCGTAAATTGGCCACCCAAAAACTCTATGATATCGGTATTTCCATACGGGAAGCATCCGAAGAATATTATGATTTCCTGGATAGGCTGTTTGCCGTTAAATCCGCCAATCCTGAATATTGAACAAAAAATCGGTCAAAGACCCGACAAGCCGTGAGGTTTCCCGGGGGAGGGGGATGGTGCGGGAAACACCCATGAAATAGTAGAGGTTAAAGAGGGGCAGGAGGGAAATCTCTTCCAGCCAGGTTTGATGCGCCTGGCGGTAGATCGCCCGTCTTTTTTGTGGGTTCATTTCTTTTAATCCCTGGTCCAAGAGTTCTTCCATGCGGGGATTAACCAGGTGGGCATAGTTAAAGTAGGCATCCCGGTAAAATATTTCCTTCATGTCGTAATCGATATCCAGGACAAAGCCCGAGACAGCCGCATCGAAGTTGGCCTCCCGTAAATTTTTCAGGAACGAATGGTATTCGAGGAAAACCGGCTCGATCGAAATGTGGAAGGGTTTGAGCTCATCCCGAAGGAACAAGACCAGTTCCTTACGTAACCGGCTTTCTGCATTGGTGGCCAACTTGATCTTCACCTCTTCCTGCAATGGGGCAACCGCTAGCTGGGCCGGGGCAATATCGCTATTTAAAAGCAGGAAGGGGCTATCGACCTTCTCGCCCCGGCCGCGCAAGAATTTTTCTAAAAAATGCCCGTTGATCAACAGGTTGTAGAAGTAACGGCGTAAATTGAGGTCGATGCGGCTGTTTCGCAGGTTAAAGACCAGGTAGGTGTAACCGAACTTCTGGTACTTGAGGATGTTGAACGCTTCCTGCCAGGCCGGTATGTCCCGGTAGGCTTCGACGTTTTCCGGTTGCAGCTCGCAGATATCGATCTCCCGGGTAACCAGTTTTAAGGGGGTGAGCTGGGTATTAGAGACCACCAGGTATTCGATTTCCCGGTACATGCCGGGCAAAGCGTTATATCGATGCAATTCCAGGATGACCCGCTCCGGTTCCTGCAACCGCTTGACCCGGTAAGGCCCGAGACCGGATGGGATAACCGCCCGGAATTTCTCCGGCGCCAGACCGGCGATTTCCTGGCTGTCCAGGACCGGGAAGGTCAGGTAATTGCGCCATACTGCATTGGGCGAGGCCATCTCCAGGCGCAAGCGGTAGCGGTCCAGGGCTTTGATCTCTGTGATAAAAGCGATGTTGGCCCGGTAAGGGTACTCGAACCGGCTGTCTTTGAGCAGGTTAAGTGTAGCCGCCACATCGGCGGCTTCCAATTCCTTACCGGAAGAGAAACGGGAGCCCGGCCGCAGTTCCAGAAGGATTGTGCGTTCCCCATTTACCAGGCGGTAATCTTTCAGTAAGCCTTCCTGGATTTCCCCCCGGCCATCGAAGTAGAAGAGGAAACCGTGCATCTTGTTGACCACTGCCTGGGAGGTCTCATCCGTGGCATAGATGGGGTTGAGGGTAGTGGGGAAAGCATTGATCCCTACCCGTAAAGTATGCTTCCCGTTATCCTTATCCGTGGCAAATCCAAAGAGCATAGGCGCCAGTATAAACGACAAAACCAAGGTGTTTTTTAGCATCCCCCATTTTATGTGATTTAACAGTGAATTTCAAGCCTATTTAATCCGCGTTCCCCAATTTAACGATAACGGTAAAATGCCCGTCTTCGGGGGAAATGGTGGATACAGCAGACAGTACCGGCGTGGACTGGGTATGGGTGGCATCGATCAGGTGGGGAATATAAGGCCCCAGGATATCCAGGTTCTCCTGGGAACCGCTGATCTCAAGATCGATCACCGGCGTCTTCTGTGAGGCCTGGGAAAGGGTTTTTTCGCCCCTGATCCGTGAAATAGCCTCGATCGCCAGGTCGAATCCCTTATCCGACTGGGGTGGCCTAACTTCAGCCACTTCCGGGCAGGCGGGCCAGGTGGCTTGATGAATGGAGCGGCTCTCTGCCCGGTAGCGCCATGACCAGATTTCTTCGGCGATAAACGGCATAAAAGGTGCGAACAAGCGCAGGAAGGTCTTCAGGCTGAAGTCCAGGGTAAACAGGGCCGAGCGGCTCTCCGGGGTGTTTCCCGCCTGGTAAGCTTTCACTTTGACCATTTCCAGGTAGTGATCGCAAAAACGCCAGAAGGTCTCTTCGCTCAGTTGCAAGGCCGTGCCGTAATCGTAATCGGTAAACGCCCGCGTGGCCTCGTCTATGGTTCTTTTCATGATCCCGATCCAGGCCCGGTCGCACTCGGTGGTCACATCGGCGGGGGAAAAGGGTGGACACGATCCATCCACACTGTCTAACTGGGTCATGACAAACTTACTGGCATTGAAAATCTTGATCACCAGCTTGCGACCGATCTTAAACAGGGTTTCGTCAAAGGCCGAATCGACCCCCAGGCGGCCCCGGCTGGCCCAATAGCGGAAGACATCGGAAGAATGCTCATTTAGTAAAGCTTCCGGGGTGACCACATTGCCTTTGGATTTACTCATTTTCTTGCGGTCCGGATCCAGGATAAAACCGCTGATGGCCGCATGGTACCAGGGCAGTTTCTTTTCGTGCAGCCAGGCTTTGACAATCGTATAAAAGGCCCAGGTGCGGATGATGTCATGGGCCTGGGGCCGTAAATCTGCCGGGAAAAGCTTTTGGTGACGCCCGTTATCGACCCCCCACCGGCTGGAAATTTGGGGGGTTAACGAAGATGTGGCCCAGGTATCCATCACATCTTCTTCGCCGCAAAATCCACCCGGTTTCCCCCGTTGATCAGCCGAGTAACCGGGCGGTACATCGGAGAGTGGATCAATCGGGAGGTTCTTCTTGTCGGGGTAGATGGGGCAGCCGTAATCGGGGCGGCCATCTTCGAGCACCGGGTAGAAGACCGGCAACGGGACACCGAAGTACCTCTGCCGGCTGATACACCATTCCTGGTTGAGTCCCTCCACCCAGTGGCCGTAGCGGGTGCCCATGAAATCGGGATGCCATTTTATTTTTTTCCCTTGCTCCAGGAGTTCCGGCTTGAAATCGAGGATTTTGATAAACCACTGGCGGGTGGGGATAAATTCCAGGGGGCGATCGCCCTTCTCGTAGAACCGCACCGTGTGGGTAACCGGTTTGGCTTCCCCGGTCATGCCCGGGCCTTTGCCATCCGGCCCGCTGCCCGCCTGTAAAAGGAGTTCGATAGTCTTTTTCCGCGCCTCTTTGACCGATAGACGCGCCAGTTGTCGGTAAGCTGCCTGGGCATAAGGTATATCCAGGCTCGCAAAGGCGCCCTCGCCAAAGGTAATTTCCAGCAGCCGGCCATCCAGGCCCAGGACCTGTTTTATGGGTGATCGCGATTTTTTCCACCATTCGACATCGGCCAGGTCGCCGAATGTGCAAATCATCAGGATGCCGCTCCCCTTTTCCGGGTCGGCATGCAGGCTGGGCAATATCGGCACCGGCGCCCGGAAGAGCGGTGTGATCGCTGTTTTGCCAAAGTATTTTTTGTACCGGCTGTCTTCCGGGTGGGCGGCCACGGCGATACAGGCGGCCAGCAGTTCCGGCCGGGTGGTCGAGATGATGAATTCACCACCGCCTTGGACGCCGAAACAGAGGTCATGAAAAGCACCGGTTACTTCCCGGTCTTCCACTTCGGCCTGGGAGACGGCTGTCCGAAAATCCACATCCCACATGGTTATCGACTCGGCATTGTAAGCCAACCCCTTTTCTACCAGGTCCAGGAAGGAGAGCTGCGAGATGCGCCGGCTGTGTTTCCCAATGGTGGTATAGACCTGTGTCCAGTCCACGGACAGGCCCAGCTTGCGCCAGGTATCTTCGAAAGCCTGCTCATCTTCCTGGGTGATCGCCTCACACGCTTCGATGAAGTTGCGCCGGGAAACCAGCTCAAACTCCTGCGATTTTTTTTCCCGGTCGGGTTTGAAGGCCGGGTCATAGGGCAGATGGGGCGCACAGCGGATGTTAAAGACATTCTGCGCCCGTCGCTCGGTCGGCAGACCGTTGTCGTCCCAACCCATGGGGTAGAAAATATTCTTCCCCAACATGCGGTGGAACCGCACCAGGACATCGGTCTGGGCGTAACTGTAAGCGTGGCCGACATGGAGGGAGCCGGATACAGTGGGCGGCGGCGTATCGACGACATAAGTTTCTTCCCGGGGGAGGGCCGGATTCCAGGCGTAGATAGCAGTGGCTTCCCACTCTTTGCGCCACTTCATCTCGATGTCAAAGTGCTGATAATCTTTTGGGTATGGTGATTTACTATCGGACATTATCCTACCTCTTTCGATAAAGGTCTATTGTAAATGAATTTGCACATTTTTTCAAGGGGTAGAATCGATACTTTTCATCCGCCCGGCATGCAGCAGGCAAAGCTGTTGGCCAGAAAGACGCATAGTTCAATTTCATCACCTACCCAAAACCATCTTCATGATCCAGGTTTTAAAAGAAGATTGCAAAACCCCTTATGGTATGATAAAATGGCATGGTGATTAAAAGGTATAATAATAGTTTTGCACTATTTAGAATACAGATAACAGGCGGGTATACTGCTTATTCAAGAAAGAGGTTAAAGAAAAACCAATAAAAGGAAACGAATAGCAATGAATTCACAAAAAGAGAATTTGTTCGAGATAGCTGGAAGTAAAACTGACCAGATTGATGTTAAGATCAGTCACCGGATCATTCAGCTATTTTCCGAAGGTCTCTATTCCAGCCCCAACAAAGCTGTAGAAGAACTTGTTTCCAATTCTTTTGATGCTGGTGCACAGAACGTCCACATCATCCTTTCCCCGGACCTGCGTGATGCAGATGCAACTATCGTCGTCATCGACGACGGAGAGGGGATGAATAATGAAGGTCTAAAGAAGCATTGGATCATTGGTGAAAGCACAAGGCGCAGTGTAAATGGTTCTTCAAGGAGAAAGCCCATTGGAAAATTCGGCATTGGCAAGTTGTCCACATATGTGCTGGCGGACAAACTCACTCACATCTGCAAATCCGGTGACACCTACTATGCCGCCACAATGGACTATACAAATCTGACCGGCAGCGATTCAAAAGGTGTTTTCGACGAGCAGACCATCCAAATCCCGCTAAGAACACTCACGGAAAAACAGGCGCAGGATGTAGTGAGGCATTGGACAACTGGGGAAAGAGAAGGATATCAATTGCTTCGCCTATTTGGTGAGAATGCACCATCATCCTGGACGGTTGCCATTATGTCCACGCTCAAAGACATGGGAAAAAAGATAGGTATTGGTCGTCTCAAATGGATTTTGCGAACTGCCATGCCGCAGCGGTGCGACTTTCGCCTTTTTCTTGATGGGGAGCCAATCACGCCTCCCGAAACAGATGAACCTTTTAAGAAACTGGTAATAGGCAAAGACGTGATCGAAATGTCAAAGCCTTGCCCTGAAGGTTTCATTGCAAGGGAGGACACAAGCGAGCCAGAAGATTCTATTCACCGCTATGGCGTTTATCATCCTGGCTTATTGGGTCGAATCACCGGATACATCGAAATATATAAAGATGAACTTGACGCGGGAAAGGAGAAATTCGAACAGAGCAATGGTTTTTTCGTTTACGTGCGTGGACGGCAGGTGAATGGAGACGATCCGGGTTTCGGTATCGAACGTAATCTGCTTCGGCATGGCACATTTTCAAGATTCAGAATGGTTGTCCACATTGACAGTTTGGATGATGTCCTACGGTCTTCCCGGGAATCTTTTCAACAAGGCGATTTATATAAAGAGACTCAGAACTTTCTCCGTGCAGGCTTCAATCTTGCCCGTAACGAGCTCGTTGAGCATGATCGCTCGCAAACTCCTGCGGCACTGATCTCCACTCGCATCTCCGCTGCACCGGGAAGCCTGACCCGAAATCCGCTGTTGTCGCTCGCGCAAATGGTTGCGGAGAAGAGGGCCACTCCTTTCTATTTGCGTTTTCCTTCTGGCCTCTCCGATAAAGCACAGACTGAGTTATTGGAGGAGTTGAAGCAACAAGCAAAAAGACCGGAGGGTTTGCTTCGCTCCACGGAATTAAGTGCACTGGATTCGAAGGATGGTTTGGCGATCTTCGATATTCAACAAGGTAAGTTGCTTATAAATTCTTCCCATCCGTTTGTTGCTGCTTTTCAAGAGTTCTTCACCGATGTTAAACATAGTCTCCCTCTCGAAATGCTCGCCATGTCCGAAATCCTCATGGAAGCTAACTTCTATCATATGGGTTTGGACGAGAAGAAGGTGATCCGCGATGCCATTGGCAGACGCGATGAGCTGCTAAGGCAGCTTGTTAAGTCGTCTGCGCGCCGGACGGCCGGGATGATCGCTTTAGCCCTTATTGAAGCCCGCGACGATGAAAACCAACTGGAAGAAGAAATGCGCGCCGCCTTTGAAGCATTGGGATTCGCCAATGTGATTCGCATCGGTGGGAGCGGTAAACCGGATGGTACTGCTGAGGCTCATCTGGCAGCAGCGGAAGACGGAACTGTGCAGCGATACAAAGTTGGTCTTGAGGCGAAAAGCGGTAAGACTGTTTCTGCTCAGCGATTGAATGTGTCGGGAATTGAAAGACACATGACGGATTACCACTGCGGCCACCATTTAGTGATCGGCAACGGCTTTGCTACCTCCAACGGTGAAGATTCCGCATCAGTCCGTGAGATTGACACTTACAAGGAAAAAACCGGCAAAACTATAACACTAATGCATATCGATGACCTGGCACGGTTGATTCGTATTGCTTCAGCGAAACGGGTTGGAGGCCTAAGCCGTCTTCGAGAATTATTCAAGAACTGTGTGACGCCCGAGCAAAGTAAAGAGTGGGTAAATATACTTGCATCTGAAACCCAGGAAAATTGGCCCTATAGAGAAATCCTGGAAACAATCTGGGAACGCGCGGAAAAGCGCCCGGATACGGTTGTAGAATATTCCGCTGTCATGACAGCTTTAGAGTACCGCAATCCTCCAATCATGATACCGAGGAAGGATTTAATCGAATGTTGTCGACAAATGCAGGGCATAGCGCAAGGAGTAGTCTTCGCTCGCGAAAATACGGTAGAAATCGACCGGCGACCGGACTTGATTCTGGAAGATATCTTGGCCGCGGTTCGCCAGTATCCGGAAGAGGAAAAAAGGACGATTCATATATGATTTCAGCAACACAAAAAGCCCATATCCGGTCGGTTCACCCGTTTCCGGCCCGGATGGCGCCCTCGATTGTTTGGGACGCGCTTCCCAGGACCGGCAAGCCATTGAATGTTCTCGACCCCATGTCGGGATCGGGTACTACATTGGTCTGCGCAAGGTTGAGAGGACACCGCGTCGTCGGCTGCGATACAGACCCCCTTGCGCTTCTTATTGCACGGGCGTGGTGCGCCGATGTTGAACCGGAAAGTTTCAAGCTTCGCGCGGGGTTTGTCCTGGAACGTGCAAGGACGCTGAGTGAAAGGTTGACTGCTGATGAATCGTATCCGAAAAACGCTGACGATGAAACCCGGCGGTTTATAGATTTCTGGTTTGACCAACAAAACCGCCGCGAGCTCAGCGCGTTGGCAACATGTATATCAGGGGTTCGCGCGCAGACCGAGAGAACTCTTCTGTGGTGCTCGTTCTCGCGAATGATTATCACCAAAACGTCCGGTGTATCCCTTGCCATCGATGTTTCTCACAGCCGCCCCCATAAAGTCTATGATGTCGCCCCGGTGAAGCCATTTGACGTCTTTCCAAAGTTCGTTTCAAGAGTGGCAAGCAGTTGTCCTTTTTCGGGTAAAGCGACTGATTTTCCTTCCGCCGATATTCGGCATGGCGATGCCAGATCGCTGCCGGTCGAATCGGCGAGCGTGGACATGGTGATTACGTCTCCTCCCTACTTGAATGCTATCGATTACCTTCGTGGACACAAGTTGTCCCTCGTGTGGATGGGGCACAATATATCCGGGATCCGTGCGCTTCGGTCCGGCAACATCGGTACAGAAGTAGCAAAGAATTCCGCATCTAATAAAGCGATCCGGGAAGCAATGGAATCTATGGCCGTTCTAAAGTCGCTCGATAATCATCGCTTGGGCATGATTCGGCGCTATGTCTGCGACATGGACAAAGTGATGAAGGAATGCGCGCGAGTTCTTAAACGGGGCGGGAGAGCAGTTTTTGTCGTGGGGGACTCCGCCATTCGAGGTGTATTCGTGCAAAACTCTGCGGCCTTGATTCGGTTAGCCGAAAGCCATGGGATTTCCCTTATCTCCCGAAACACACGTCCACTCGAGACAAAAAGACGGTATTTGCCACCTCCAGAATCTGAGAAGGCCGGATGCAAGATGCAAAGCCGAATGAGAGAAGAGGTTATTTTAGAGTTTCGTGCTGATTGAGTAGAGATCAAGTATTTATGATGGTGCAACCAAAATTTGAGTTTTTTTAGCATCATAAATTTTTAATCCATTCAAGGGATATTGCACCATCCTCTTGGGTTGGTAAATTTCCCCCTATTGACATGATAGCAAGAAAGCTTTACAATCCATAATTAGGAGAAAACATGTTAGGAAATTTTGGTTTTTGGGAAATTCTTCTCATCCTGGTCGTGGTGGCCCTGTTATTCGGCGGCAAAAAATTGCCCCAACTGGGCAAAGGCCTGGGAGAAGGCATAGCGAATTTTAAGAGCGCCCTGACGGGCAAGTCCGATAATCAACCCGATCAACCGTACACCCATAATGAAAAGGACAATTGAAGAGCTGATTGAAAAGCGAAAGAAACAACAAGATATATTGAAAAAAGACCTGGAAGAACTGGGAAATGCGCTTGCGACAAGGCGTTTTCCCTGGCAGCGGCAGATTAAGCTAGACGGTATTCTTCACCGTTTCAATGAAGACCTAAGCCGGTTGATCACCGCCCAGGACCAGGAATGGGACGCCTATAACAACAACCATGCCACCATGGTTTTCAAGTCTTTGCAGTGGAAAATCGAGAAGTTAAGCGCCGAGTACTCGCATGTCAAAACCCTGCTGATCAATTTCATCAACCTGGAAAAATCCCTGCAAGGATTGATCGATTCCCTGGCTGAGAAAACGCCTCCCGGGCTTAAAACCGTGGCCCGGCTCAAGGAGATCAAAGACGAGCTATCGGTCTACCAGTACTCCGATTTTGAAGAGCGGTTCAGGGGCGATGAACAGGGTGTTAAAGAGAAGTTGGGGCGCTATGTGCCGCTTTTTGCCGCCCATGATCGCATCCTCGATATCGGTTGCGGCCGCGGGGAATTCATCGAGCTCTTGCGGGCTGAAGGGAAAAAGGCCGAAGGCATCGATATCTCTGCTTCCATGCTGCGGGTGGCCCGGGAGAAGCAGATTACCTGCACCCAGGTCGATGCCCTGGCCTTCTTGAACCGGGCCCAGGACGGGTCCTTTGGCGGCATATTCTCTTCCCAGGTCATCGAGCACCTGCAACCCGATTACCTGCGCTCCATGGTGCTGCAATGCCGGCGGGTGCTCAAGAAAGGCGCGCCGCTGGTGCTGGAAACGGTTAATCCGCTCTCTTTATTTGCCCTCAGCCACATCTACTTTTTGGATGTCACCCACCATAAGCCGCTTCACCCGGAGTACATGCGCTACCTGGTCGAGAGCAGCGGGTTTGCCGATGTCCGCATCCTGTACGCCGATGATCCCGGTGGGGAAGGCTTAATGGAGATTGGCCCGCAGGACCCGATTGCCAGGGAATTTAACACCAATGTCGATAAGCTCAACAAGATACTGTTTGCTTCCCCGGTCTATGCGGTGATGGGGAGCAAGTCATGAAACATATCCGCAATTTTTCCATTATCGCCCACATCGATCACGGCAAGACCACGCTTTCGGACCGGCTGCTGGATATCACCCATGCCATACCCCAGCGGGAAATGCAGGACCAGGTGCTCGATACGATGGATCTCGAGCGGGAGCGCGGCATTACCATCAAATCCCACTTCGTCAACCTGGCTTACCGGGATGAGGCCGGCCAGGATTATTCGATCAACCTGATCGACACGCCCGGCCATATCGATTTCAATTACGAGGTGTCGCGGGCCCTTTCCGCTTGCGAAGGCGCGCTTTTGGTCATCGACTGCACCCAGGGCGTGGAGGCCCAGACCGTGGCCAACTCCTACCTGGCTATGGAACATGACCTGGTGCTCATCCCGGTGATGAACAAGATCGACCTGCCCAACCACGAGCTGGAAAAATCGCTGGACGAGATGGAGACTATCCTCGGCATCAGCCGGGAAGAGGCCCTATTGGTCAGCGCCAAGACCGGCCAGGGCGTAGATAAGATCATACCGGCCATCATCGAGCGCATCCCGCCGCCCCAGGGTGACCCGGATAAACCCCTCCGGGCCCTGATCTTCGACTCTTGGTTTGATTCTTACCGCGGGGTGATCATCCTGATCAGGGTCATAGACGGCGTGGTGAAAAAGGGCGATAAGATTAAATTTTTGTCCAACTATGCCGAGTATGAGATCGGCGAGCTCGGGGTTCATACCCCCAAACCGCGGCCCCTGGACAAGCTATCGGCCGGCGAAGTCGGGTATGTCATCGGCAGCATCAAAAAAATCTCGGAGGTCAAGATTGGGGACACCATCACCCTGACCCGTGAAAAGGATGTGCCCCCTCTGCCCGGTTATAAAGAACCCCAACCCATGGTCTTTGCCGGTTTCTATCCGACCGAAGGCACCAGCCACGTGGAGTTGCGGGAGGCCATAGAAAAACTCAGCCTTAACGATTCATCTCTCACCTATGAGCCGGAAAATTCCCCGGCCCTGGGCATCGGGTTTCGCTGTGGGTTTTTGGGACTGCTCCATAAAGAGATCGTCCAGGAGAGGTTGGAGCGGGAATACGACCTGGATATCGTCACCACTTCCCCATCGGTCAGATACCGGGTGACCACCAGCAAAGACGAGGTCATAGAGATCGAGTCCCCGGGCCAGCTCCCCCAGCCGCAGCACATCAAATATATCGAAGAACCCTTTATCGAAGCCATTATCATCACCCCGGATGCTTACCTGGGTAACATCTTAAAGCTACTACAAAAGAGGCGGGGTATCCACAAACGGCTGGATTACATCGCCCCCCAGCGGGTGCACCTGACCTATGAAATCCCGCTGGCCGAAGTGTTGTACGATTTCTTTAACAAACTCAAGTCCCTGTCCCAGGGTTATGCCTCCTTCGATTATGAGATCAAAGATTACCGGCAATCACCCCTGGTCAAGCTCGATATCCTGGTCAACGGCGAGGCGGTCGATGCCCTGGCCCTGATCGTGCACAAAGACAACGCCTTTACCATCGGCAATCAACTGACCAGCAAGATGAAGGCCCTTATCCCCAAACAGCTTTTCGAGGTGGTCATCCAGGCCGCTATCCACAAGCGGGTAATCGCCAAGACGGTGGTCAAAGCCTTGAAAAAGAATGTGCTGGCCAAATGTTACGGCGGCGATGTGACGCGCAAGATGAAGCTCCTGGAAAAACAGAAAAAGGGTAAAAAACGCATGAAGCGGATCGGTAAGGTCGATATTCCCCAGGAAGCCTTCCTGGCCGCCCTCGAGCTGGAAGATTAATTAAAAACGGTGGCGCCCGTCTAACAATAAATAATCGATCTTTGGGGAAAAGTTTATAAACTGGGTCGATTGGTTTATAGACTGTTGATAGTGGGAAGCAGGTGCACCGATTTCCCGGGGAAAACCAAATACCCTGAAATCCGTGATATATAAAGATATTTGTTCTTTTATGGGGTTTTTATCGCTTCCCGGGCCGCTTTTGGCATGGGTTATGCCTAATTTATACCGGCGGTACAAATGAAAGGGGTTATCACCATTCTCAAAAGAATATGATTTAGCGAGTCAATGACCAGGAGGAGAAGGAAATGAAAATCGATTTGTTGGAGTCTCATAAAACAGCGAGTGCCCATATCGAGTTTACCTCTAAATGTAACTTGCGTTGCGTTTTTTGCGCTGCCAGTCAGACCCCATACCAGGGGGTCGATATGGACCGGGACACGCTCAAGGATGCGATCGAAGTCATTAAAACCAGGCAGACCAGGGCCATAGTTGTAAACGGCCACGGCGAGACCACCACTTATCAAGGCTGGCACCTCATCTGCCGGGAAATGCTCGATGCCGGGTTAAACCTGCAAATTATTTCCAATTTTGCCCGGGATTTCTCAAGGGACGAGCTGCATACCCTATCGAGGTTTAAGAACATCGAGATCAGTTGCGATACCGCCGACCCCGAGCTGTTTAAAAAATTACGTCGCGGCGCGGACCTGAAAACAATTTGCCTGAATATTTCCAGGCTACGCGCCATAGCCGTTCAAGAAGGGCGCGATGGCCCAAACATCAGCTTCAGTTGCGTTGTTTCCGATCAAAACGTTTTAACCTTGCCCGATTACGTTTCCTTTGGCAAAGCGCTGGGAGTTATCCACTTCAGCTTCTGTAACCTGACCAAATACCCGGACCTGGAAGGTGCGTTAAATCCCGGGCACATTACGGAAATGCCTATCGAATCGATGCTTAAAGCTAAAGCATCCTTAGAAGCCACCTTTAAATTCCTGAAGGGTGCAGGCATTGGCTACCATGTCCAGCAGGGCTTACTCGATACCCTTAAAGAGAAGATGCGTTCATCGGCTGCCGCCCCTGCCCAGGATACTCCGCCCCCAGACCAACCGCCGGGTGTCCGCCGTTATTTCGTACCGATGAAAGGAAAACAAACCCGGGATTGCCTGGATCCCTGGCGTTTCATCTTTGCCCGGGCCAACCGGGATATCCATCCCTGCTGTTTTCATAGGCCCATCTATTCTCTTAGCAAAGGCGAATCTTTAATGTCCGTATTTAACAATATCCCGATGGAAGAGATGCGCCGGGGACTTTTGACCGGGAACTTGCCGGAGGACTGCCAAACATGCCCGGCCAGGGCCTGGACAACCCCCTGGAAACTCCGCCTGAAGGTTAAGTGTTACTTACATCCATTCAACATCCCCTGTTTATTCCTGGGAAAAAAGAGTATGAAGCCGGGCCAATTGATTCCTTTCGGCCTCCATTACGGCCAGGGCTGGTATGACCAGGAAAACGATGTGAAGATCAAAAACCCTGATTTGCAGAATTGGCGCTGGACAGCAGATAGGGCCGTTTGCTTGCTGGAAAACCCCGGGCGACCGGCCTTGCTGTTCATCCGGGGTTTGCTCGACAAAACCAGGGTGGACGATCAACGGGTGATCCTCAAGATAAACGGTCGCTTACTCGATGAATTTATCCCGGGGAGCCCGCTTTTTTATAAAGAATACCGGGTGTTTCCCGAAATGATGGGGAATGATGCCCGGGTAGAATTGCAGCTTCAAACCGATAAGACGTTTGTCCCCGCTGTCTCGGATCCAGGTTCCAGCGACCACCGTCACCTGGGAATCCAGGTATATCAATTGTTCTATGGAGAAGTACCGAAGAGACCGTCATGAAAATGTACGGAAAACACAATTTATAGAGAATAATCGACAGAACCGAAAATCATAGTAAACTAGATGGTGAGTACCGCGATTACCGGGTAATGATCCGAAGGCCACTCACTTCCCGTGCCATATTGCTCCCTCCATATCTGGGACTGGGTGGTCTTAAAATCCTGGGAGGTAAAAATAAAATCGATTCGATAGTTGTCCCCTTCATCCGGCGGATTGGTTTGATAATCCCAAAAGCAAGTACCCCCATGATAGGCATGATAAGTGGTCTCACCCGGCGGATAGGTGGAGGGGGTCGGGTGCACGCTCCGGTAAGCATCGACAAGAACAAGGGTGTCGCCGTTTGCCTGCGTGCCGGTGAGGAGTTTCTGGTACCCGTTAAAGACATTTAGCCCGGTTACGTCGCAGTGCGGGGCATCGGTCATGTTTAAATCGCCCGTCATGATCAGGGGCAAACCGCCACTCAATTTCCCGATCATCTGCCGTACCAGGGCGGCAGACATGGGCTGCGTCTCTACGGCCACTGCCCAATGCTGGTTTAAGACAAAGTACGTTTTGCCGTTCACATTATCCAGAAGCTTAACCCAGGTGGCCATGCGGGGGTTTCCGGCATCCCAGTCCGGGCACATATCGGCGGTAGCAAACGTAGTATTCGGTGTATTGGGGGTGGCGCTTATCCAGAATTGTCCCTGGCCGACTAATTTAAACCGGGAAGTCCGGTACATGATTCCTTCACGCTCCCCCTGATCCTTACCGTCAGTGCGACCCACACCGTACCAGGTATAACCGGACAGGTTCTGAAGATCCGTCACCTGCTTTCCGTAAGTACCGTTTATGGCCTCCTGGACACAGATGATGTCCGGGTTGACGGCGGCAATAGCCTGGAAGGCGCGATCTTTGCGGTGATAATTTAGATAATCCCAATCGTTAATGCCATCATTCGAGTTGGCATTGCGGACATTGAAGGTCATCACCGTGATCGCGGTTGTCGCCGTTGAGCCGGGAATACTGCCGGCAGGAGATGCCCCCCAAAATAATGGTATAGCAGCCAAAATGGCAATTAAGATAAAGCATTTTTGTTTTTTCATGATTCCTCCTTTGCCTGGAAAAAAAAGTATAAATCTTTGCACCAGGTATTGTCAAGTGTTTTGCCAGGATAAAATAAAAAAGCCCTGGACCCGTTCAGCCGGGAATGGGCAGTAATGAACTTTTACGAAAATCCCCTAATGTACGAGCAGCCAGGTTGGGTCGGTCACCTGGGTCATGTCCCGGGATGACTGGCGCGCCAGGCCATCCATGAGCCAGACCCGGACCCGGCCATCCCGCCTGTTACGCCACAGGATATCGACCGTCTCATTGCCGTCATAATCGCCGACTGCGGCGATGCCCCATTCCTGGGCGCTGATCGCAGGCAAGGACTCTATCCTGAGCCGCTTCTTGCCCTTCATCAGCCAGACTTTGTTTTTGCCGGTGAAGGAGTTTCGCCACAGGATATCCACATAGCCGTCATGGTTAAAATCGCCGCTGCCGGAAATATCCCAGGCCGGGTCGGCAAACTCCGGTAGCTTCAACTCGCCCACTTTGGCGATGCCGCTCAGCAGCCAGACTTTGTTGCTGCCGGTGGCGGAGTTTCGCCACAGGATATCGATTTGACCGTCGGCGTTAAAATCCCCAGTGCCGCAGATGGCCCAGGCTGGATCGGGTTCGGCCGGTAGCCCGGCTGTGCCGGTATAAGTAGCACCCGCCATCAGCCAGAGAGTATTGTTGCCATTGCTTTGGTTGCGCCATAGAATATCTTCCTGGCCGTCTTGATTGAAATCCCCAGTGCCGGCGACCTGGTTATCGAGACCGGTCTCTGCCGGGATAATGACCGCCTGCGGGTCGAGACGTGGGTCTTTAACGGCCGCACGCTTCGGGCTTGTTCCCACCAGCCACAGGCAATTATAACCGCCGGGGCCGTCGTAGCGCCAGACCAGGTCGCTCTTGCCATCATGGTTGAAATCCCCGGCCGTGCGCTTAAAAGCAACGATGGAAAACGGGCCATCGCCCTCATCGCAGAGATTGAGGCCGGGATCGAGACTGGAGATTTTGATCTGGTAATCGGTGCCCAGCGGCTGGTTTACCGGTATGCTCCAGGTCCATTTCCCGCTTGGCGCCGGGGTATTTTCGGAGATAACGGCATTTAAAACACTTCCCCGGTACAACTCGATCTTGATATTATTTATGCCGCCGGCACCCCAGGTGATGTCGTAATTCCGAGCAACCTGCCAGACCTGGTTGCCATTGGGCGCATTGACGACAATAGCGGCCTGGGGCAAAATCGAAAATGTGCCGGATAAATCATCGGCCTTGACCGCGGCATCGCTGGCCAAGACCCTGACCTGGTAATCGTTCCCGGCTAGCATTCTATCGGGTATCATCCAGCTATAGGAACGGGTTTTGGCTGAAACGGTTGGCGAGATGGTCAGTAAAGATCGACCGGCTTTAAAGAGCTCGATCTTCACCTGGTCCACCTCGTAAGCTTCCCAGGAGATGGTGCAGATGGAACCTACGGACAAAGCCTGGCCGGGACTGGGCGCGGTCAGCCGGATGCTGCGCGCCTTCAGATATAGGTCGGCTTTCAGATCATCGGCACGAAAAACAGCAGCGGCGGCCACATCGTAGGTCTTTTGCCTGGCGCTGTTCAAGAGTTTGAAGGTCAGGGACTCGCCATTGGTGTTGCCGAGGATGGTGGAAAAATACGAACCGTCGGCCTTGACCGGGCTAAGCGAGCGGCAGTCCCCTTCGAGGTTCGGCCCAAAGACGGCCAGGTAATAACCGGGCGCGGCCAGGGCTTTGTCTTCGAAAAAGATTTTCCCATAGGCCACCATGTTGTAAAGGTTGCCTTTCATCAGCGGCCAGGGAAGGGACTGGACAGCGGACGTATCTTGCCCGGCGGTCTGTCCGTCGGGCGGCTCGGGCAATATGCCTGCCCCATAGGGGTAGATCAACACACCCGGTGCGGTCAGCGAGATGGTATAACCTTTGTGGGGTTCCATATCGGTCAGATCGCCGTACAGGGAAGAACCGATCTTAATGACCGACCGGTACTGGCTCTTGACCTGGCTGACCGGTGTGATGATCGAATCGACCGCCTCTTCCAGCGGCTGGCTGAACACGGGCAAATAAGCGGCCCAGTTCCAGCCCGTAATCAAGGACAGGGGCTGATTAAAGGGAATGGCCGGGCCGCTGACGGTCACGGCGCAATCTTGATTGGTATTGACTTTATACATGATGCCGTCGGCGATGCCGGACATACCGGCCAAATCCCCGATCCAGTTGCCACCCGAATAGATGGCCGCCTGGGTCTGGCTCTTGACCTGTTCGATGATGCCGGTCAGACCGGCAAAAACCGCGCTTAACGACGTGTCTGCCGGCAGCACATCGAAGGAAATCCAATTCCAGCCGTTGACCAGGGCAATATTCTGCCCCCTGGGGCCGAAATGAAGCGGCAGGCCGTTAATGACGCCGTCAGCGATAAAAGCAATCGTTTCGCTGCTGTCAATGGAAGGTCCGGCGGGCAGGGGCCACAGCTTAAAAGAGATGGTCTCGCCGGACGCCGTATCGCTGCCCACGGTCAGGTAATAGTTGCCGTTGCTTTGCACGGAGGCGGCCCCGCGGCAATCGGAGACCCCGCCGGGACCAAAGGCGCCGATCCAGTCGCCGCTAATCGCGAGATTATTGCCGTTGTAAGCTTTGCCGTAAACGACCATGTTGTTGGTTAAGCCTTCTACCGGCAGCCAGCCGGCCGGGCAGGAAAATAAGAAATGGGCGGTAATGGTCATGTCCGCGGTGACATTGGTGACCGTCAAGGGGTTGGCGGTGGTGGTGACAAACCCGTTGGTTCCGGTCCAGTTGACGAATTCATAGCCGTCATGGGCAACCGCCTCGACGGCTGTACAGTTGCCGCCATGCGCGACTGTCTGGCTGGTGATCCCGGTCAAGGTTCCGCCGTTCCCGGCCGCAAAATTCACTGTATACGTAGGGTTATCGGTAATCTTGGCCACAAAGGTATCCCACATCCCCCCGTTGTAGACAAGGTCCGGTCCCCTGGTCACCGGGAAAGTGGCTTCGCTGGACCAGCTTATCCCGGTAATGTATGGGCAACTGGAGGTATCTAATGCGATTGCATAACCGGTATCGCTTTGGAAACCCCCGATATACCCGCAGTAATCCAGTGCGGTCCCGCCTACATTCACTTTCGCCACAAAGACATCGTTGGCGCCCCCATTGTGGGTTAGGTCCGGCCCGACGATCACCGGGAACGTGGTTTCGTTGGAATAGGTTTCACCGGTAATATAAGCGCATCCCGAAGCGTCCACGGCGATTCCTCTACCATGATCCCACCATAAACCCCCGATGTACCCGCAGTAAACCAGTCCGGAACCGGCGGCATTAACCTTGGCCACAAAAGCATCAAAATCTCCATTTTGGGTCAGATCGGGTCCGACGGTCACCGGGAAATTACTACCATCGTAATGATTATCCCCGGTTATGTAGGCGCAGCCCGAGGTATCGACCGCAATGGCTTGACCGGTATCATAGCCGGAACCCCCGATATACCCGCAGTAATGAAGCCCGGTGCCATCGGTCTTGACCTTGGCCACAAAGGCGTCATAACCACCGCCATTGTAGGTTAGATCGGGCCCGGCCGTCTCCGGGAAACCGGTTTCGGTGGAATCGGTATAACCGGTTATATATGCACAGCCGGAGCCATCTACCGCGATTCCATAGCCATAGTCATAATTTGAACCGCCGATATACCCACAATAGGTTAGCCCGGTGCCGTCGGCCTTGACCTTGGCCACGAAGGCATCATAAACACCGCCATTCATCGTTAAATCGGGGCCGATCTTGACCGGGAATCCCTGGAGTTCGCCCATAGACGAATACCCGGTCACGTAGGCACAGCCAGAACCATCGACAGCGATGCCTCTCCCCTGGTCCTCACCTGTACCGCCGATGTACCCGCAAAAAACCAGTCCGGAACCAGCGGCATTAACCTTGGCCACAAAGACATCGAAAGTACCTCCATTGTAGGTCAAGTCCGGCCCGGCGGTGACCGGGAAAGAGGTTTCGCCGGAGCCGGTATACCCGGTCACGTAGGCGCAACCCGCTGAATCGATCGAGATTCCATAGGCGATATCGCTTCCCGATCCCCCGATATACCCGCAATAGATCAGTCCGGTTCCATCGGCCTTGACCTTGGCCACAAAGATATCGGCATCACCATTGTAGGTCAAGTCCGGCCCGACGGTGACCGGGAAAGAAGTTTCGCCGGAGCCGGTATATCCGGTTATGTAGGCGCAACCGGCGGAATCCACGGCGATGCCAAAGCCGTTCTCAGTCCCTGATCCGCCGATGTAGCCGCAGTAAACGAGGACCACCGGGTCGAGGATCAAGGGCTGAGTCTTATCGTAAGTTCCCACGGAAAAGCCGTATTTATAAGCATCTTGCAGGTTGGAGCCGTCTTTATTTTCCAGCGCATATTTTAAGGTCACTGGCTCCTGTTTGCCGCCGATCTCCTGCCAGGCCACCGGCGTGTCGTCGGAAAAACCACCGGCCGGGGTCTTTACCTCCAACTGGCCTTGACTGTTTTCTTTTACGCTCTCGGCGCCGCGGTAAGCGAGCGTGATAAGGGCGGGGTCGGCGCCCGGATGCACGATGAATTCATATTTCAGCTTGTTGACCGTGCCGTAATAAACCAGGTCGATGCCGGGCCAGAGCTCCCGGTAAATGATTTTCGAGGCGGCCTGAAGACCGGTCTGCCAGTCTGCGGCTTTGCCTTTAAAGTAAGAGATAACCGTGCCGCTCTTTTCCAGGCATTCGGGCTTGACATCTGCCCGGGCGCCGACAAAATCGAGCTTGACCACCCAGTGTGAAGACTGCCCGGCCAGGGCATAGGCTAGGCCGGATGAGGTAAAGTAAACGCTCTTGTCTTTTCCCTGGAGGTAAAAATAGACCTGCCTATCCAGCTGGCCTTTGTTGGGAATGAAAGCCAGCGGCATTTGCCCGTAACTTTTATCGATGGTTACCTGCGCTTTACCGGGCGCGCCATTTATCGTCTGGGGCAAACCGTTGCCCGGCTGCGCCTGGAATTGAACCGATGAAATCCCAATAATAACTATCAGCAAGACCGCTAATCTCAAAATCCACTTTCTCATTTTTTTTACACCTTTTATCGTTTTTTGCCTGTTAACTATTCAAAGATAAACCTATCACCGTCAAATGTCAACCCCAATGCCGGGGGGAGAAAATTTTTTATTTTTTTTCCCTTAAAGAGGTTGACTATTACTCAAAAAGGCAATATAGTTAAGATTAAAATTTTTTTTGGCAATGAAAATCTAAAGGAGGTTACATGCCTAAGATTGACTTATCTTTATCAAACTTAAACGAGCTTTTCCCAAAGGATTTTACCCAGGAGCAGATCGCCAAGGGTAAAACAGTTTTCTTAAAAGAACTGTCCCGTTCTGCCCATAAATTCTACGGTGGAAAGATCGTCAGCATGCCCAAGGCCGGTATCTACGGCTTTAACTGGTTCAATGTCTGGTACACCCCTGGGGTTTCCGTGGTTTCCACATCTATCCGGGATAACAATGATCTTTCATTTGATTTATCCAACCGGGGCAACCTGGTGGCCGTGGTCTCCGATTCCACCCGCGTTTTGGGGGACGGCGATTGCACCCCGCCGGGGGGGCTCGGCGTCATGGAGGGTAAGGCATTCTTGATGAAATACCTGGGCGGCGTCGATGGCGTGGCCCTGTGCGTCGATAGCTACAACAAGAAAGGTGAGCATGATCCCGATAAGATCATCGATTTCGTCAAAATGCTCCAACCCAGCTTTGGGGCCGTTAACCTGGAAGATATCTCCCAGCCCAATTGCTATAAAGTGCTCGACACCCTGCGTGAAGAGTGCGATATCCCGGTCTGGCACGACGACGCCCAGGGTACCGGTTCGGTCACCCTGGCCGGTCTCATCAATGCCCTGCGCGTGGTGGGCAAAGACCTGGACAAAGTCCGGATCGTGTTCCACGGCGCCGGTGCTTCCAATACCACCATCGCCCGGCTGGTCATTTCTGCCGGCGGTGACCCGGGCAAGATGATCATGTTCGATACCACCGGCACGCTGCACAAAGGCCGGGACGATATCAAGGCCGATACCCGTTTCTACCGCAAATGGGAGCTCTGCGAAAAGACCAACCCGGATAAAATCACCGACATGGCTACGGCCGTGAAAGGGGCCGATGTACTGATCGCCTTGAGTAAACCGGGCCCGGATGTGATCAAGCCGGAATGGATCCGCAGCATGGGCTCAAAGCCGATCGTGTTTGCCTGCGCCAACCCGGTACCGGAAATTTATCCCTATGCGGCCAAAGAGGCCGGCGCTTACGTGGTGGCCACGGGCCGGGGCGATTTCCCCAACCAGGTCAACAACTCCCTCGGCTTCCCCGGTATTCTCAAAGGGGCGCTGCTGGTCAGGGCCCGGAAAATAACCGATGAAATGGCTATTTCCGCTGCCTACTCGATGGCCAACTTCGCCCAGAAGAAGGGCCTTAGACCCGATTACATCATGCCCACCATGGATGAGACCGAGGTCTTTGCCTGCGAGGCCGCCGATGTGGCCATGGAAGCCATCAAGAATGGCGTAGCCCGGGTAAAATACGACTGGCAAGCCATCCACGATATCACCTTAAGGGATATCAAAGAGGCCCGCGACATCCTCGACCTGCTGATGAAAAACGATTTTGTGCGCAAGCCGGAAGAGAAGATGCTCGAAGATGCCTTGCAAAAAGCCATCGATACGGTTAAGAAGTAGAGTCATAGCGATAAAATAATTTCCCGGTCGGGAACACGAACCTGTTCCCGGCCGGGGCTCCCGGCCAGGACCCCGGCAATAAAGAGTGAGAGAAGCGAGTGTCCTGGTTTAGCGGGAGCGAATACCCCAAAATCAGGAGGCCCGATTATGGAATTTTTCGAGAAATTGGATCGGTTATTAAGGAAGCAAAAGACCCTTCAGGTTAACTTGAGCCGGCGGGAATCGATCCGCCAGGCGGTCGAGAACAAGGAAGTTTTTATCAGTGCCAACGGCGCGTTGGCCGTGTTTACGCCGACAGAATCGACGGGCCGGAGTCCCAAGGACACGGTTCTCGTCAAAAGGCCCGAAATCGTTAAAAATATCGACTGGGATTCCCCCAACAACCTGCCCTTAGACCCGGCCACCTTCGATATGATCTGCCAGGATGCCCTGGATCTCCTGGAGCAGAAACCGCAGCTTTACATCGATCACCGCGTGGTCGGTGCGGACAGCAGCTATGCGCTGCCGATCAAGAGCATCACCGACCGGGCTTCGGGCGCGCTCTTTACCCACAACATGTTCCGGCCCGTGCCGGCAGATCTCTCGCGCAGCATTTTTGCCAACCGGGAATTTACCCTCATCACCCTGCCCTACGATAAGCTGGATCAGAAACGGTACGAGGGGCGGCTGCGCAAGCTCCCGGACGGCTCCACTTCCGATTTGATCGTGTCCATCGATTTTGTTAATAACCTGGGTATCATCATCGGCTCGGCCTATTTCGGCAGCATGAAGAAGTTGATCTTCACGGTGATGAACTACCTGCTGCCGGAAAAGGGCATACTGCCCCTGCACACCTCGGCCAACGAGGGTAAAAAGGGCGACCTGGCCCTGTTCCTCGGCCTATCCGGCACCGGCAAGACCACCCTATCGGCCGATCCCGCCCGGGCCTTATTGGGCGACGACGAGCACGGTTGGGACGACAAGGGTATTGCCAATTTCGAGTATGGCTGCTATGCCAAGCTCATCAACTTAAATCCCGACAAAGAGCCGGAGATTTACCGGGCCATTACCCATCCGGCCGATGTCCTGGAGCACGGCGCCCTGGTCGAGAATGCCATGATCTACCCCCAGGGGCATTTCGATTTTAACGATGCCCGGCTAACGGAAAATTCCCGCGGTTCTTATCCATTAAGTTTCCTATCCAATATCAAAGAATCATCGTGCGGCGGGCACCCCAGTGCCATTTTGTTTTTGACGGCCGACGCCAACGGCGTGTTGCCGCCGGTGGCCAAACTAACCGAAGAGCAGGCCATGCTCTGGTTCCTGATGGGCTATACCAGCAAACTGGCCGGTACGGAACGGGGCATTATCGACCCGGTTTCCACCTTTTCCCGCTTCTTCGGCGCCCCCTTTATGCCCCGCAACCCGGACGATTACGCCTCATTATTGGGTGCCAAGCTAAAACAGCACCGCACCCAGGTATTCCTGGTCAACACCGGCTGGAGCGGCGGCCCTTATGGGGTGGGCAAGCGGATGGATATCGATGTCACCCGTAAGATCGTTACCGCCGTGCTTCAGACCCAGCTCCAGGGCCTGGAATTCGAAGAAGACCCCCTGTTTCATATTCTCATACCGAAGAGTTTTCCCGGCATAGACCCGGATATTCTCCACCCGCGCCGGAATTGGGCGGATAAAGAGGCATTCGATAAGCGGGCTTCTCAATTGGCTGCCGAGTTTGCCAAAAGCTTCGATAAAGCCTACGGCAACAAGAACCTTGCGCCGGAAATCAGCCGCTGTTGCCCGGGAAAATAGCCGCTAGATATCAGCCGGGGAGGGACAGCAGTCTTTCCAGGTCGATGGGCTTTAGGTAATCGGGAAAAGGCCGGTAATCGTCCGGTTTGCAGGTAAAGAGGAGAAACTGGATAGCACCGGCGCTGTCGGCGATCATGGCCAGGATTTCCCGCAACCGCAGCGGGTCTGTATTGACAAACGAATCGTCGAGGATCATCACCTGGGGTTCTTTTACGGAAAGCTCCTGGGCAATGGCCAGGCGGAGCAGGAAGGATAGCTGCTCTTTGGTGCCGAAGGAGAGAAAGGGGTTGACGGTTTCTATGGGGCTGCCGTCCGGGGTACGGCTGGAAATGCCGATGCCCAGGTCGCTGCTTAGCGCCAGCTCGTATTTGCCGGGCGCCAGCCGGTTAAAACCCCGGGCAACCCGTTCTTCCAGGGGTTTGAACACCTGCTGCTGGGCTTGTTCCTTTTCTGCCGCCGCCAGGTAGAGCAATAGTTTTAGGGCATAGATGTCGATCTGCTGCTGTTTGATCTCGGGCAGGAGTTTTTCCCGGTCGAATTGCACCTGGTCCTTTTCCTGGCTGAGCCCGTCGAATCCTTTGATCTCGCCGCTCAGGACATCGCGCCGGCTCTGCTTGATCTTTATATCTGCCCCATTGCGGTCGAGTTCTTGCTTAATAGTCTCTATCTTCGATTCGATGGCCGCCAGGGTGTCGATCTCCGCGGGCTCCAGGGCCTTGACCTGCTGCCGGATCATTTCCAGCTCGCTGTTTTTGAGCTGGTATTCCCGTGTCAAGGCCATGGGCTCCCGGCCGGCCAGCAGGTCTTGCCGCTTGGTTTGCCGGTCTTTAAGGCGCTGCTCGGTGTTTAAAAGGGTATCCCGGATATCCTGGGCGGATAAGGAGGCAAAGGGTTTGGCCAGGACCGGGTGCGCATCGCCCTTCCCGGTAAACGCAAGGAGCAACTCTCTCTCCTGTTCCCGCTTGGCGATCATTTTTTCCAGGTCGATGATCTCCCGGGCTGCCTGGTCGAGGTGCTCCCCCGTGACCTGGGCGATGCCTGGGGGTGGAAGCAGGTCCAGGTTCTCTGTGGCCTGCTTGTACTCTGTCTCCTTTGCCTGGAAATCATTCTCCAGGGCCTCCGGCGTCCGGTCATGCAAGATGGCGGTCAACCTATCGGCCAGGCTCTCTTTCTGTGTCCTGACCCGGGTTAATGCCTCCCGGATTTGTTGCTCGGTCTGCCCGGCAGGATAAGGGGCGGGGGCGGAAAGATCGGGTAGGGGACTGTGAAGAGTGGCTATTTCCCGGTCGAGGCCGAGAAGCTCGCTGTCGATAGTCTTTACCTGGTTCTTTAGCGTTTCTGCCGGTTCCTGCTGCCCAAGCTGGCGCTGGAGGTCTTGCTGTTGGTTCTTTAATTCGCTATAAGCCTGGAACTGCTTCTCCAGGTCTTGAACGGTGGCGGCACTAAAGGGAGAAAGTAAGGAGGCTAAGGCGGCCCGCATTTCCTGGAGCTTCGTTTGCAGGGCGCCCACATCGATCTCTGCCGGCCGGCCCGAGACATCGATGCGGAAATGGTTGGGGTAAATAAAGGCGAGGTCCTGGAAATTCTCCTGCTGCACCGGTGCGTTAGCCTCTATGGACTGCCAATCGCCCTGGTCGACTTTTAACTGGAAGCGTACCGGTTTTCCTGTTAGCGGTGTGAGACCGAAACTCAGTCTCAGGGCGGAACGGGCGGCCTGGAGTTTGCTTTCCAGGTCCTGGATAAAATCCCTCTTCCCGCGGGCCTCTTCGACCTGTGGGCCGCTGATGGCCGGCCGGGTTTCGAGCTGGGCGGTGACCTCTTTTAGATCAACTTCGCACTTTTCCCGGTTGTCAAGCCGGGTCTGGAGCTCCTGGCGCTTAGTCGCCAGCTCCCGGTGCAGGTCCCGGAGCAAACCGGGCAGCACCCGGTCGCTCTCCTGGAGTTTTCCCTGCAGATCCCGGCTTTCCCGGTAGGCTTTCTGTATCTCCTCAAAAACGCGCTGCCGCCCGGCGAGCTCTACCGAAGCTTGCTGTTTTTTCTTTAAGTCGCCCAGGTGCAGGCGGCTGGTTTCCAGCCCGGTTTGCCGTTCTTTTATCTCTGCTTCGATCGACTTTAGAAGCTCTTGGGCCCGGGCATAGAGGCCGGGTAATTGGCGCTGCATGGCGCTTATATCTGTTTCCAGGCCGAGGAAGTCGTCGTATTCTTTTTTAAGCGGTAAAAAAGCGAGCTGTTTCTTTTCCAGCTCATCGAGTTTTTCCTTTTTGGTTTGCAGGGCTTTTAATCCTGCCTCTTTGTCTGCTCTATCCCGGTCGAGTGCCTGGATGTCCCTCTCCAGGGTCTCCATCTCCTGCAAACTGTGGGTGAGTTGATCGATTTTTTCTTGCAGGGGGGCCAGCCGCTCTTTCGCTTCCTGCCACTTGTCGAGCAATTGGCTGAGGCGGGGGGCATTCTGGCCGGTCTTGAGTCTTTTCATGTCTGGGTTGGTAAACAGGGTGTCGCGCTCGACTGCCAGGTAGAGTTCCAATTGTTGCAGGGATTTTAAGGCGGTCTGACGGATGATATTTTTCAGGTGCCCCCGGGCCGCTTCGCCGAGGGAGTCTTTGTCTAATTCTTTAAAATCTTTATCGAAGAGGTCGAGCGCCTGGCCCTGGCCGATGAATAAAAGACCGAGAAGCCCGGCTGTCTCTTTCGTTATACCGAGTATATCGAAGAGTTTCTCCTGGGTCTTCCTGGGATCATCGGCGATCTTTAGGTTATCCAGGAATAATTCGGCCTCGCCCCGGGGAAAAGATTTTTTGACCCGGTAATGGCGGTCTTCTTTGGTTGTAAAATCAAGCTCCACCCGGGCTTTAACGGCTGTGCCCCAGGGGATCAGGTCGTGATACCCCGTTTTGTTGCTGCCGGCATCGCCGAACAGGGCATAATCGATCGCTTTCATGATCGAGGATTTACCGATCTCGTTGGGCCCGGAAACCAGGTTGACGCCCGGGGCGAATTCCAGGGTTAATTGGGGGATTTTCATCCAGTTTTCCAGTTTTAAGCGGGTCAACCTCATGGCTTTTCCCCCCGGGCCGGGTCTTGACCGGCCAGGTATTGGTAGAGCTTGACCAAAGCGGCATCGATGATGTCGGCGGCGGAAATGGGGATAAGCCCTTCCAGGTCAAGGTACTTGTTCGTCAGTACGCGATCGAGCACCTCCGGCGCCAGGGACTGGCCCGATCGTTTCAGCGATAGAAGCTGCCGGATCATGGATTGGACGGCGGGATCGCCGATATTTTCCAGGTCCTGCTCGTTGGGGGCCAGGCCGACCCGGTCATGGATGGCGTGATACCGCTCCTGCACCGTGTAGAGGAGTTGTTTGTAGGCCCGGTAATTCCCGGCCGATAAAAACCCACTGATAGAGAGCGCCTTGATCTCTTTCTCGGTCGCCGGTATGAGTTTTTCTTTAAAGGCGGGAAATGAGTCATCCGTGACCGTGATCGCTTCCTGCTGCCATTGGTACTGGGAAACGCCGGTGATGGGCTCGACCCTGGGCAAGGCCCCGGGCCGGTCGATGGAGACTTCCAGGGCATAGCCGTCATCGCCGAATTGCAGCGGCTCCGGCGTGCCGCAATAATAGGTGCGTTCATTAATCTTTTTATACGAATGCCAGTCGCCCAGGGCCAGGTAATCGAGGCCGACAAAGCGGGCAAAATTGGCGGGTATGGGAAAATGGGGGTCGCCGAAAGATTCGTTCTCGATGGAGCCGTGGCCAAGACCGATGGCGATCCGGCTATGATCGATATCCCCCGGCTTGAGCCAGTGCAGGGGATTTTGGTTACTGTTTTGCCGCCGGGTGGAGGCGGCCAGGATCGCCAGGTTCATGCCGGGTATATCGACCCTTTCCTCTTCGGCCCATAATAGCCGGAAATTGCCCGGGAAAGTGCCGGGCGCCACGCGGCCGTAAACGGTGTTGGCCATGAGCGGGTCGTGGTTACCGGCGATCATGATCAACTGGATATCGGGGAAACGCCGGAAAATGGCGAATAGGTCTAAGAGGAAAGTTTCCGGTGCCAGTTGGCCGTTATCAATGGCATCCCCGGCGCAGAGGATGAGGGGGATTTTTTTCTTCTGCGCGTAGGTGAAGATCAATTCGACGGCTTTGAGCCTGGCCCGGTTGAGTCTCTGCCGGGTACTGGGATCAAACCCGGAAAAAGCGTTGCCGATATGCCAGTCCGAGGTGTGGATAAAAGTGGCCATAATGCTTACCTGACCTGGAAATGGAGGGTAAAGACCCGGCGCAGCGAGGTCTCGATAAACCGCTTCTCCTGGAGGCGGCGCTCTTCTTTATCGAACCGGTCCTGGTAATCGTCCTGGAAGGCGAGTAGCTCTTTGCGGATGCTTTTCAATTCGTTTTGCAGCCGTTCTTTATCCTTGAGGAGCTGTTTGCCGGTCTCCCGGTCAAAGGTGGTATTGATCTTATGATCCACCTCGCTTAAGGCGGCCTTGACCTCTTCTTCCTTGTTTTTTAGGTATTCTTCCATGTCCTGGAGCTCGATCTCCAGGTTGTGGAGCTTCTTATCGAGGCGCGGTTGCTGGGTCTGCTGGATAACCAGGTATTTCTCCTTGACCTGGGGATTTAAATATTCTTTTGCCTCTGCGTCCGGGATGGCCGCCCCGGTTCCCGCATCGGCCTTCAAGTTAAGGGATTTGACGGCCTTGACCTCTTCATCGTTTAAGCATTTGACCTGCGGGCCGCCGTTTCCCGGCACCGCCACCAGGATAACGTCGAAGAGGTGCTCTTCCTCCTCGACTCCGCTGAAATCGACATTGTAAAAATCCCAGCGGCCCGGGCAATCCCGGTAGGGTTCCAGTATCCGGGAGGCGTGATCCGAACCGGTGTAATCGAGCAGCGCTCCGGCCTCGATACCGCTGGCCGGTGCCCGGCTCTCGCGGATGATATCTTCTAACAATGGGTCTTTGAGGTTGATGTGTTTAAAATCCTGGTTCTTCTCTTCGTCTCTCTTACCGATATAATATTTTTCCCCATTTAATTGCAGGAGAATCTGTTCCCGGCCATTATCGAGTCGGTTAAAATCGAAGCCTTTGACCTGGGCGTACTGGCCCAGTAAGGAGAGCAGGTCATGGTCATACTGGCTGAAAGAAGCGGGCAACCGGTCGCGGATGTTCTTTAAACGCAGGGTGACATTGGGGTCCAGGTTGTCGATCAATGTGCGCGTCCGGGCCAATTTTTCATCCCGCAGCCGCCGGGTCTCTTCATCGATGTTGGCCTCGAATTCTTTCAACCAATCGAGTCGCTCGCTTTCGGTCTTGAACCGGTTCATCATGTCGTGGATCTGCTTCTCGAACTGGATCGATTTGCTCAACGTGCCCAAAATATCGTCCCCGGCCCCGAGCACGCTCTTGAATAGGTGAAACTTGTCCATTAAAATTTCATAGATGCGCTTTTCCGTTTCATTATCGGCATTGATGCAGTTGATTACCCAGACATCTTTCTCCTGGCCGTAGCGGTGGCAGCGGCCGATGCGCTGCTCGATGCGTTGCGGGTTCCAGGGCAGGTCGTAATTGAATAGCACATTGCAAAATTGCAGGTTTAGGCCCTTGGCGCCGGCCTCGGTGGAGATGAAGATCTTTTTTTTGGTCTTGAAATAGTGCACCAGGGCCGTGCGCTCGAGGATATTGCCGACCGGTTTTTCCCGCTCGGACAGGTTGGCGCCGACCTCTTCTTCCCATATCTCGACCGCTTTGGTAACGGTAGCGTTTTCTGCCGGGTCCCGCCGGCTGGTGCCGGAAAAGAGGATGATTTCATCCTTAAACCCTTTGTCCTCGAGGATTTTTTTCAGGTGTCCCTGGCTGGCTATATAGGTGGTAAATATCACCACCTTGGGGTAGAAGCGGCCCGGTTCGGCGAAGATTTTCTCCAGGCATTTGATCAACACCTCGTCCTTGCTGGTGGCCTGGATGCAGTCTGCACCGGAAATAAATCCCTGCACCTCCCCGATTTCCCGGTCGATCTTCTCGATATCGGCAGCGGTCAAATCGACCGGTCGGCCCCGGGCCGGGGGCTCGACATCCGGATCGAGACCGGCTGTCCGGCAATCTTCCTCGTCGTTCTCGCTATCGTCGGTGGCGGTAGCGGCCTGCATATCCGCCTCCACGTTCGCACCGGTCTTCATCCTCTCCAGCCGGTCGATAATCCCATATAGGCTCTTTTTGAGGGCCGAAAAGGAGCTACCCAGCACCCGGCGGTAACTGAGCTTCAAGAGGTTGCGCAGCCCGGCCATCTGATCCCCCCCGGTTATGACCACCCCATTGATGCTGTAGGCGTAGATATCGTCCCGCTCAAAATAAGCTGAGATCGCATCATATAGGGCTTTTTCTTCATGGCCCATGTTGAAGTTAACCGTCTCGCAGTTTCGTTGGGTAAACTTGTAGTTCATGAAGGTCTGCGCCTGGAGACGCAGGTTGCGAATGAGAAAGTTACCCAGCCGCTCCTGTAGCTCCGGGATTTTTTCATCGATGATGGTGCCGTTATCGATGAAGATCTCCCGGAAATGGTTGTACTGGCCGAGGTGGCTCTTTTGGGTATCGGGCAGTATATAGGCCGAGAGGCCCCATATTTCCAGGATATTGTTTTGTAGTGGTGTGGCGGTCAACAGGAGCACCGGCGTGCGTTTGAGCAGGCGAAAGAGGTGGCCGGCAGTGGCGCAGCTCTTCGAGTCCTCGTTGTACTGTCCATCCCGGGAACTGAACCGCTGGTAGATATTGGCAAACACCTCGTGCGCCTCATCGACGACGATCAAGTCCCATTGTTTTTGGCCCAACACCCGATCTTTTTGAAGGCGGCTGGCCAATTCCCGGCCCATGATGTAGACGCCGTCCTCGCTAAAAAGGGTAAACAGCTCGTCCGGCTTTAATCCCCGCCTGTCCCGGGAGGTAATGATCCGCGAAGAGATCTGGAACCGCTCCCTTAGCTCGTTGTTCCATTGCCCGGCCAGGGAGGTCGGCACGATGACCAGGATATTGAATCTCCGGCTGGCCCGGTACTGGGTGATGACCAGGCCGGCTTCGATGGTTTTTCCCAGCCCCACTTCATCGGCCAGGATGCAGCCCCCGTTCTCCAGCTTTTCCAGGGCAAACATGACGGCCTCGATCTGGTGGGGGTTGGCATCGATCAGCGATTCCCGGAAAGTTTCGATGTAAGCCTGGTAATCCAGGGGATTTCTCTTCAGTAACAGTTTTTCTACCAGGATGGCCGAACGCATCCGCTCCTCAAAGCCATTTGTACCCGTACGCATCCGTTTTTTTGCTCCTTTTTTGGCTCGCCCTTTGACGGGCGGCGATCAAAAAATTAGATAATCATCATATCCCGAATCTGCCCCAAAGTCAATCGTTTGTTTAACCTAAATCAGCCGCTTGATTTTGGCCGGGGATAGACCCCTTCCCAAAACCAGGGGGATGATCCAGGGAAATAGGGCAGACCCTGTGACATTTTTTGCATGGGCAAAGAAAGTTGCCGGGTTCGGATTCGACCATAAAATATATGTATAGCGATGGTTTTACCGAATTTGCAGGTGAGAGGGCCTGTCAATTTTTGTCTCAGGCTAAACGGGGATAGATTTTTAGAAAAATGGTGTTCATGCCTGATATTAAATGGTCCTGTGGGTTTTCTCGAAAGTTGGCAAGCACTATGCTATAGTAAGACATGAGAACGACGAAAATGATAACCGATAAGCTGGGCTTGACAGTCGAAAGCAGCAGCAGCAGAGTAAAGACCGGTAGAATACGAAAACCTTCTTTAGTTTTGATATATAATAAACCCCTCCTTCCCTCCCTTTAAGCTTAACATTTGTCCCCCCCTGGGTAAGGCCGTCCGGCCTTACCCCTTTTTTTTAGTTTATTAACTTAGGCCCCAAAAAGAAAAAAGGCCGGGAATTTGATTCCCGGCCTTTTTTTATTTACAGGCGATAATTACTCTTCTTATTGCAGCTCGAGTTTATCTACCCAGCCGCAGTCGGAGCCGCTGCTCACGCTGCCGTCTTTGCTGTACACCCAACTGATGGTATGGGAACCGGTAGTCACGGTATAGGTCTTCTGCGTCCAGTTGACGGTGCCGGAGATCTGGTTTTTCAGGGTACCGTCGATGTAGAATTTCAGGTAGTCGTAACTGCTTTCAGATGAGACTTTCCAGTAGAATTTGATAGTGGTGACGCCGGAGATGGTGGTCTGCATGGTGGCACTCTGGCTGTGGGTAATGGTCGGGCTCTTGTCCGAGTCGTAATCGTAGTAGTAGGTAGCGGTATTCAGCGCCCAGGCTCCATTGCCGCTGGTGGCGAAGGTTAGGGTTTCGTAATCTACGCCTTCGGCCAACGGATCGACCGTTGTACCGCCGTCGACGATTTCCAGTTTATCGACCCAGCCCTTGTCGGAGCCGCTGACTACGCTGGCATCTTTCTCATAGGACCATTTCAGGGTATGGGAACCGGAGGTGACGGCATAGGATTTTTGTACCCAATCGACCGTACCGGCAATCTGGTCTTTCAAGACACCATCGATGTAGAATTTGAGGTAGTCGTATCCGCTTTCGGATGAGACTTTCCAGTAGAATTTGACGGTCTTGGCAGTGGTGTAGTTAATGGTGGTCTGCAGGTAGGTATTCTGGCTGTGACCGATGGCACCGCTGGCTGCCGAATCGCCGCCATTGTAATAGGTGACCGTATCCACGGCCCAATTGGCGCTGCCGCCGGTGGTGAAGGTGAAACCGCTGACATCCAGGGCAGCATTAAAATCCGGTTCAACCGGGGGAGTGCCGCCGCCGATGGCATTGGCCGGGATGGAGCTGCCCAGGTCGGTGACGATAGACGGGATGGGCACGCCCACATTGGGACAGGTACCGCAGTGATGGAGGGCCACGACCAGGTGGTCGGTATAGGCAATTACCGGGGAGCCGGAACTGCCGCCTTCGGTATCGGCATAATAACCGATGTCGCCGGGCCCGCCGGCACAGGGTGTTGCGTTGGTGCTATACACTTTAGCATAGCCGCCATCGACGTCGCTGTTGACGGCGATCATTTTACCCTTGGCACCGGGGTGCTGGGGGATGTAAATCCTTTCACCCACGGTGGGCAGGGTGTTTCTCAGTTGCAGGTAGCCATAGGTGGAGGTGGGGTTTGTCGGCAGGCGGATCAAGGTGTAGTCGAGGGTGGAGCTGGTTTTGACCATGGTGCCGGAACTGGCCACTACCGTACCCGGGCAGGCAAACCAACTGGCGCAACTGGTACTGCAGGTGGCGCCTTCGGCCATGAATTCGTAATCGGTGTTATCGGCCGAGCTCTGGGTAGAGATACAGTGGTTGTTGGTGACCAGGTGACCTTCGCTGCCGAGTAACCAGCCGGTGCAGGCGCTGCTGCCGTCGATCAACAAGCGGGCTACGGTTTTGGATTTGGTGTAGATGGTGGTGCCGTCATAACATTTGGCCCATTCTTTGTCGTCATTGGTGCAGATGGATTCGATGCCGGAGACATTCTCATCCTCTACGCCGAGGACCAGGGCGTCGATGTAGGCTGGCTCAAAGCCACGTACCCATTTGTCGATGGTAAAACCGTAACCTTTCTTCTTGCTCTTGCCATAGAGGCTGACAATAGCGGTGTCGCCGGGGATGTGGGTGGCCCAGAATGAGCTGATCTGGTTTTTCCCTTTCTTGTCGCCTTTGACCTCTTTGCCTTTTTCGGTATAGATGTACGAGAATTTACCGTCTTTGCTGGAGACCATGACGTAGTCTCCCGGGCCGAGGTCGAATTTCGAGAAGTGGATGGCAATGTAGCCGGCTTCCGGCCAGTAAAACTTCTGTTGCCATACCAGGCCCTTACCGGTGTAAGGGTGGGATGTTTCATAGGCTTCATAAATCTCTTCACCGACTTTCACTTTGGCGACCAGGTTACTGGGCGAGAAGGTAAAAGCCAGGACAACCAACATGGTGATGACGAACGCATAACGTTTCATCATTGTTCCTCCTTATCTGGATTTATTTTTTTAATTTTTACACGCTGGACAAAGATTTGGGGCTTTATGTGTCATGTTTCAAGACTAAGAAGACATGATAATGGAAGAAATTCCTTTTGTCAATCAGTCTAAAGTTGTAGATATTGTATTTTTTTTATGGATTTTTGGATTGACAGGAGATAGGAGAACATGTATCATTAACCCATCAAATCATGATTGGAGGAAAATCATGGAACTTCTGGTAGTAGAAGGAAGCCTTATTAAGCTTCCTGAAAGGGTTTTAAAAAAATTCAAAGGGAGAAAACTCGAACTACTCGAGATCGAAGAAGGGGTATTGATAAAGCCGCTGAAGGGTACTATAAGGGAAACCAGGGGAATATTGAAGGGGAGCCGCATATCTACCCGGAAGTACCTGGAACAGAAACAAAAGGATAAAGCCCTGGAAGTATGAAAGAAGCGGAGAGAACATCCAGTTCTATTGGATTAGATGATACCCTCGGTGGGATTTACTCCTGGCTATCCAAAATGCGCAGGGCGGCGAGAAATAGGGGGCGCATCTTTAGGCCCATCTCCTGTCCGGATAGGGCATCGATGGCCCTAAAGTCATAAGCATCCCTTTTTCTAAAATATCCCAGCCAGAACGGGTAAAAAATTTCCCGCACCGGGGAGAATTCCAGCCGGGGCGCCGCTTTTTTTTGTTTTAGCCTTTGCTCTATGAGCACCCAGCGGCAGCGATTTTCCAATACCGGCTGGCCTTTGTCGGCATCCACCCGGAATGGACAGACCGGGAGATAGGTGCCGGCCCGGTAATCCAGGTCGTTCCGGGCAAAGAAGAAAGACTCTGTCGTCAGACCATCCAGGCACACGGCCACGTCTTGCCGTTTTTCTCCTTTTTCAATACTAACCCGCGACAGGAAGAAGGGGAGATAGATCAATTCTATATTTTGCGGTGGGGTATTCTTTTTCCTCCCCAGGAAGTTGAAAAAAGATGGTGCCCGTGAAAGGATGCGATGGGCCTCGTCACGGGAAATCTCTTCATTCACATAAGCGTTCTCCATCATGGCCGGTCTATCTATCAGGGATTCTTCACTTTCTTTCGTCGCCCTTTCACATAGCAGAACAGCCCGACGCCGAAGAGGATCAAGCCGGAGATGATGTTGGTGAAAACGCCCCGCACCAGGGGCACCTGGGGAGTGGCTTTAACAAAAAAGGTGGAGAACAAAACCACCAGTCCGAAAAATATCCAGAATGTGCCCATCAACTGCAGGGGCTCAAAGATAGGTGCTGTTTCTTGTTTATTCTCTGTAATTGTCATGATGGTCTCCTGGAAGTTTAAATGATTATATAGATCAGTATCTGGATGGAAAGGACAACGGTCGCCCAGATTCTCAAGTCTCGCCACCATTTTTTGTCCGGTGCCCCCTGGAAAATAAAGCTCTTGGGCCGGATCCAGACCCAGGCGATAATGGCCACGAATCCCAGCACGGACAGGACATTTCCCCAGAATAACGGTATACTCTTCAGCCAGTCGATCATGTTCTACCTCCTTTCGGCCCTTTTAGTATTGTCAAAAGTTTTTGGGGAAAACTTCTGGAAACCCTCTATTTTAAACATTTTTGATCTAAACTCTTGCCCTCCCCCCCTTTTTAGTGTAAATTATAGGGAAGGAGTTTTTAAACATGGACG
>Ga0315287_10000039_pt1 | contig 121421 bp, 76 predicted proteins | sample YL17G11_0_MG_FD_205037 | JGI IMG/M metagenome (GOLD analysis project Ga0315287, IMG submission 205037) | Sediment microbial communities from Yellowstone Lake, YNP, Wyoming, USA - YL17G11_0 | ecosystem: Environmental > Aquatic > Freshwater > Lake > Sediment | place: USA: Wyoming | collected... | reverse complement strand
GCATCGAGCGGCGGGGGCCGGCAAGAGTGTGGCCAGCCGTCGCCGCTCCCCACACCCCACCAATGCCGCCCCGCCTGGCGGTCGTGATCCCCGCTCTGGACGAGGAGGCGTCTATCGGGGCCGCGGTCGCGTCCGCGCTGGACGCGGGGTGCGGGGCGCGGCCGGCGGTCGTCGTCGTCGACGGCGGGTCGGCCGACGGCACGGCGCGGGCGGCGAGGAGGGCTGGGGCGACGGTGAGAGAGGTGTGGCGTGTGGTGGGAGTAATGCGCGGGGTGGTGGGCACGCGTTCGACTCCTCTTTCACGCAGGTCGTGCGCGCCCGCCGCGGCCGCGGCGCGCAGCTCGCTGCCGGCGCCGCGTCCCGCCCCGCGCGCGCCGCGGACGCGATCCTGTTTCTGCACGCGGATTCCAGGCTGCCGCCGGGGTATGGAGCGTCCGTGGAGGCCGCCCTCGCGTCCGCGCCCTGGGGCTGCTTCGCCACCGCGCGCCCCACCGGCCTCCACCCCGCCGCCACCGCCCTGCTGCAGGCCTGCATCGGGGCGCGCACGCGGTGGCTGGGGCTGCCGTACGGGGACCAGGGCATTTTCGCGGCGCGCGCCGCGCTCGACGCGGTCGGCGGCGTCGACGCGTCCCTCCCCTTGATGGAGGACGTCGACCTCGTCGCCCGCCTCACCGCCGCGTCCGGCGCGCCCGCCATCGTGGCCGGCGCGGTGGCCACGTCGGGGCGGCGGTGGGCGGCGGGGGGGTTGGTTCGCACGACCGTGCACAACCTGTGGACCCTGGCCCGGTACCGGGCGGGCGTGCCGGCGGCGGTGCTGGCGCACGAGTACTATGGGCGGCGGCGGAGGAGAGAGGGGAAGGGAGGGGGTTGAGGGCGGAGACTGAACGGTGGCAAGACGTGCGACACACCTCCTCCGGCCAGCCGCCCGCCCTCCCGCCGCCCGTGGGCGTGCGTGGGCCGCTCGTAGCTCCCTCCCTCGTCGCGCCGCGGCCGCCACTAACGCGCCCACGCGCGATGGCGGCGGCGCGGGCGCCCGCGCCGCCCTCCCCGCCGCCCTCCCCGGCGCCGGCCGCCAGCGGCGACGATGGCACCACCACCACCCCACAAAAAAAGGCGGCCAAGCGCCCGCGCCCCCCCCCGGCCCTGCCCTGGATGCGGTGCCCGCTCCCCGTCGACGGCGGCGGGGTGCCCCTGGCGTGCGTGACCGGACTGGACGCGAGGATTGAAGCCTGGTTGAGGGAGGAAGGTGTGGCGGTGGGCGGTGGGCGGTGGGCGGAAGGTCGAGCGCGCACGCGCGGCCGCCGCGGCCCCACCCCTCCCTCCCCCGTCTCTTCAGCTTCATTCACCACCCTGTTCCCCGTGCAAGCCGCCGTCTGGGCCGCCACCGCGGGGGGCAGGGGCGGCGAGCACGACCTGGCCGTCGCGTCGCCGACCGGGTCGGGCAAAACGCTGGCCTACGCCCTGCCGGCCGCCCACGCGCTCCTGCACGCGGCAGGATCGGTGGGCGCGCGGTCGGGAGCCGCTGGCGCGCCCCCGCACCCCCTGCGCCGCGCGCGCGGCGTGGGCGCCCTCATCGTCGTCCCGACGCGCGACCTTGCCGCCCAAGTCGCGGCCGCGGTCGCCCCCCTCTTTGCCGCCGTCGGCCTCACGGTGGCCACCGTGGCGGGCGGGGGCGACCCGGGGGCGGAAGCGACCGCGCTGACGGGGGGGGGAGGAGGCGCGGCGGGAGGAGACTACTCCCTGGCCCCTCCCGCCCGCCCCGCCGACGCCGTCGTCGCCACACCGGGCCGGCTGGCGGCGCACCTGGCCCGGCTGGGGGAGGGCGGGGCCAGGGCAGCATTGTCCGGCCTCCGCTTCATCGTGGTCGATGAAGCCGACCGCCTCCTGCGCCAGCACTATGGCGGCTGGCTGGACGCGCTGAATGCCGCGGCCCCCGCCCCCGGCTCCTCCCCGCGGTGCGTGCGGGTCGCCGCCTCCGCGACGCTCACGCGCGACCCGGCAAAGGTGGCGCGCCTGCGCCTCTTCCGGCCGCGCTACGTCGCGGCGGTGGCGGAGGAAGGGCCGCGGGCCGGTGGCAAGTACGTGCTGCCTCCGGGCCTGCGCGTGGCGCGCCTCGACGTGCGCGGCGGCGGCGCGGGCAAGCCCGCCGCCCTCCTCGCCCTGCTCCGCCAGCTCTCGGCCGACGGCTCGCCCGCGCTGGTGTTCTGCGGGTCGGTCGCGACCGCCGCCCGGGTGGCCGCTTTCTTGGCCGCCGCGTCGCCCCCGGTCCCCGCCGCGCTCGCCGCGCGCGGCATTCCCGCCCCCGCCCGCGCCGCCGCCCTCGCGTCCCTGGCCACCGGCACCCTGGCCGCCCTCGTCGCGTCCGACGGCGCGGGGCGCGGCCTAGACATCGACTTGTCCAAGGCGCCCAGCAAAACGAGTCTGGCCGTCGTCAACTACGACCCGCCGACGCACGCCAAAGCGTTTGTCCACCGCGCGGGGCGCACGGCGCGGGCCGGGAGGGAGGGGGTGGTGATCACGCTGGTGCGGCCAGAGGACGGGCGCCACTATTCGGCGCTCGCGTCGGCGGTCGGCGGAAGCGCCGCCTCCTCCTCCCTCTGGCGCCTGCCCAAGGGCGCGCTGGGCGCGGTGCGCGAGGGCGCGGACGCGGCCGTGGAAGCGGTGGGGGCGGGAGGGAAGCGGCGGGGCGCGCTGTAGCGAGCGAGAGTGGGCGCCGCGCGCGCCCCCGCCGCGCACACACCCCACCGCCCCGCAGAGCCCCGCCCGCCTCTGCCCCGCACCCCACCCCCCCGCGCCATGGCCGACACGGCTCGGGAGCGGTCGGCGAGCACCATGGACTGCGACGCGGGCCCCGGCGACGCGGGCGCCGAGTCCAAGCCGCGGCGGTCGTCCGCGGTGGAGGTCGTGGCCGACGGCGCGCGGTCCACAGCCAGTAGCGAGGTGAGATGGGGGGGGAGAGGGGGCACGGAGAGCGCCTGGCGCGGCGGGCGGGAGGGAGCTGGCGGCCCTGCGCGGCGCGATGCCGGCCGCGCGGCGCGCCCCACGCCTCCCCTGGCGCCCGCTCGCCCCCTCTCGTGCGCCTCCGATCCCACGTCCGACACGGCGCGGGGCGGGAGCGGCGCGGGGGGGGCGGGGAGGGCGGCGGGGCGCGCGGGGGGGAGGACGTGCTGGTCGCCCCGCGCTCGCGCCCTCTGCCTCCGCGTGTGCTCCGGCCGCCGTCCCACCGCCCCAACGCGCTCGGCTCCGTCCTGTGGCCGATCTGGGTGGGCGTTGGCGCGCGGCCGGCGCCCGATTGGGCCTCCGCGCGGCGCGCGCCGGCCGAGGATGCGGCGCTAGGCTAGCCACCCACGAGGCCAGGCCGCCGCGGGCCTCGCCCGTGCCGCCCGCTCCCCGAGCGGCCGCACCCTGTCTATGGGCGACCATCGCGGGGCGGTCGGCGGCCGGCGGGCGCCGGGGCGGGCGGGGAGGGGCGGCCCTCACCTCCGGAGGGCGCCCCCCACCCCCGCGCCAGCCTGGCACCCGCGGGACCGCCGCCCGCACCCTCCCCGGCCCGGCCCGACCGGCCGCCGCGCGAGTGGCGCCCCCCGAGAGCCCGCCGACCGCAGGCCGGCGACCCCCACCGACCCCCCGCCGTCCCTCCCCCCCCCCCCCCCCCCCCCCCCCCCCCCCCCCCGGGGGGGGGGGGGGGGCGCCACGTCAGCCGCCTCCACCCCCGTCGCCGCCGCCGCCGCCTCTGCCTCCGCCCCCTCCCTCCCGCCCGGGGGGGGCTTGCTGGGCCCGGACGACCTGGCGGGCGCCCCGCCGCCCGCCGCCGGCTCGGGCGCGGGCGGCCTGGCGGCGGGGGCGGGCGCGCTGGTGGCCGGCCTGCTGCGGGTGGCGGCGGGCGGGGGCGGCGGGGGGGGCGGGGCGGCGGCCCCCGCCCTGGGCACGCCCCGCGGCGGCGGCCCGCCGCCCTCCGCCCTCACCGTCGGCCCTATCGCGGCGGCCGCTCGGTACGGCCTGCGCGGCCGGGAGGCGCTCCTCCTGCGCCTGGACCGGCCGGCGGCGGTCGTCCCGCACGCGGCCGAGGTCGCGGGCGACCGCTTCCCACCCGAGGCCCTCTTCGCGGCCGCCGACCGCCTGCTGATGGATGCGGCGACCGCCGAGTTTGTGTTTTGTGCGGACCTGTTTGGCACGGACGGGCCCTTCAACGAGCTGATCGGGCCGGCCATCGGCGCGGTGGAGGGGTGGGCGGCCCGCCTGGTCCAGGCGACGGCCGACCCGGTCGGCCTGCTGCTGATGATCCGCGTGTCCCGGTCCCACGCCCTGGCCATGGCCCGCCGGGCCGTGCCCGCCCTGGACGCCTACTACGACCGGCTGGCCCTGGCCCTGTGGCCCCGCTTCAAGGGGCGCCTGGATGCGCACGCGGACTCCCTGGCCGCGGCGGGCGGGCCCGGGCACGCTGCGGCCGAACCGGCCGGGGTCGGCGGGCGGGCACCCCACCCCCTCGCCGCCCGCGTCGCGGCGCTGACGGGCGCGCTCTCCACCCTGGCCGCCGACATGGCGGAACCCCAGGTGGACGTGGCCGTCCGCCGCCTGCGGTCCGCGGCCCGCGGGGCGCTGGCCCGGCTGGGCGCGCGGCTGGCGGACAGAGGGGACGCCGCCGCGTTTGTCGCGGCCCAAGCGCACTTTGCCCTGGCGGCCGCCCGGGCGGACGCCGCCGCCGCCGGCGCGGCCCCACGCCCGCCCGGCGGCGGTGCGTCCACGGCCGTCGCCGCCGTCGGGCGGGGAGGCGGGGAGGAGGGCGGCGGCGGCGGCGGCCACCCGTTGGGCCCCGCGGGCGCGGCCGCGGAGGACGACCTCGCGCGGGCCTGGGGCGGCGCCGCGGCGGCCTGGGCGGCGACGGCGGTGGCCGCCCGCTGCCCCGCCCTGGCAGCAGCAGCAGCAGCAGCAGCAACAGCTGGAGGGGCGGCCGACGCGGGCGCGGGCGCGGCGGCGGCCGCGCCCTTCGCGGGCGGCTGGGCAGGCGTGCTCGCGGCGCTCGCCGCCGACGCGGGCCGCGCGTTCCGGGGTTACCCACCCGCGGCCGGCCCGGCAGGGCGGGCGGCGGGCGAGGCTGCCATCCAGGCGTACAGTGTGGTGGTCGGTGGAGGGGGGGGGGGCGCAGGCGGGCCGACCGTGGAGGAGATGCTGGTCGAGCTGGAGCGGCTGGGCGGGGGTGGGGTTTAGTGGAGGGGATTGTTTTGTTTTTCGCAAAAAGATTGTTTTGTTTTTCTCTCTTCTCTCCCACTCTCATTCTCCAACCTCGACGCCCAAACGCCCAACGCCGCACCCGCCCCCCACCCCCACGACAACAACCACCACTTTTTAAGCATGGCGTCCGCCCTCGGCCGCGCCGCCGTCCTGGGCATTCGGGCCCAGGCGGCCAACCCGGCGCCGCGCAAGCCGGCCGGCGGCACGACGCCCCGGGCGCCTGTCTCGGCGGCGGTCCTGAAAACGACGTCGACGCCCGCACCCCCGCCCGTCGACGCGCCCCTCCTGGCCGTCGACGAGGCGTCCGAGCCCGACGCCTTTGCCGAACTGGTCGCTCTGAACGTCAAGAAGCAGTCTGTCAACCGGCGCCAGGACGTGAGTGGGATATGGCGGGGCGGGGCGGGGGCGGGGGTGGGGCGGGGCGGGGGGAGAGAGGGAAAAGCGATGGGAACACCCCCCCCCATGCGGGGCCGACTTCTTTTCCTCCCTGACCCTCTCCCCCCCCGCGCGACCCCTCAACACACACACACACAGTCCTCCACCCTCAACTTCCGGCAGAACCCGACCTTTGAGGACTGCTTCCCCGGGTCCGAGAAGGTGTACCAGGAGGTGGACCATGAGGGGACTGTCTTGCGGGTAAGTGTGAAAAAAAAGGGGAGGGGGGGCGGGTCGATTGCTAAGCGCCGCTCTAGCCAATTTGGCTTGTTTGTGGGAGGGGCGCGCGGAGAGAGGGCGGGAGGGCGAACGGCCTTCAAACTACGCCCCTTACAAGAGCAATCTTGTGGTCCACGCCCCGGGGTGTGTGGCTTGACGAGCAGAGCGTGCGCTCGCCAGGGCGGCGCATGCAATGGAGGGGATGCCCCTCCCTGCCCTCTGCGCCCCGACCCCGAAGCCAAGAGCGGCGGCCGCCGCGGGCGTGCCCTTTCCTGGCCGCGCTCGCGCGGACACGCCTCCGCCCGGTCCAGGCGACGCCGCGATGGGAAGGCCAGCCAGGTCATTACATGGGAGTAGTTTGAGGGCGGGTGAAGGGCGGGCACCCCTGTTTTGGGGGGGCGGAGAGTTCTTTCTGGCGAGCGCGGCATGGCATTCGACTTCGGCCTCGGCCACGCGCCCCTCCGCTTTTTCTCCTCCTTTTTTTTTTTTAATCCTCCCTCCCTCCATCCCACCCCTCATCATCCTCCAGGTCCCCTTCCGCCGCGTCCATCTCTCCGAGTCCGGCGGCCACTTTGACGTGTACGACACCTCCGGTCCCCAGGGCTTCGACCCCCGGTCCGGCCTGCCCAAGATCCGGGCGGGCTGGGTGGGCAAGCGGGAGGCCCGGGGCGACAAGGTCCAGACCCAGCAGTTTTACGCGAAGGCGGGCAAGGTGACGGAGGAGATGGCGTACGTCGCCGCCCGGGAGGGCATGCCCGCCGAGTTCGTGCGGTCCGAGGTCGCCCGCGGGCGGGCCATCATCCCGGCCAACAAGCGCCACCTGGAGCTGGAGCCGACCGTCGTCGGCCGCAACTTTGCGGTCAAAATCAATGCCAACATTGGCAACTCGGCCGTCTCCTCCTCCATCGAGGAGGAGGTCGAGAAGCTGCAGTGGTCCACCATCTGGGGCGCGGACACGGCCATGGACCTCTCGACGGGCGCCAACATCCATGAGACCCGGGAGTGGGTCATGCGCAACTCGCCCGTGCCCGTGGGGACGGTCCCGATCTACCAGTGCCTGGAAAAGGCGGGCGGGATTGTGGAGAACATCACGTGGCCCCTCTTCCGGGACACGCTCCTGGAGCAGGCGGAGCAGGGCGTCGACTACTGGACCATCCACGCGGGCGTGCTCCTGCGCTTCATCCCGCTGACGGCCAAGCGCATCACGGGCATCGTCTCCCGGGGCGGGTCCATCCACGCCAAGCTGTGCCTGTTGGACCACAACGAAAACTTTGCCTACACGCACTGGGACGAGATCCTCGACATCTGCGCGGCCTACGACATCTCCCTCTCCATCGGCGACGGCCTCCGCCCGGGCTGCATCGCGGACGCCAACGACGCCGCCCAGTTTGCGGAGCTGGCCACCCAGGGCGAGCTGACCAAGCGGGCGTGGGCGAAGGACGTGCAGGTCATGAACGAGGGGCCGGGCCACGTCCCGCTGCACAAGATCCCGGAGAACATGGCCAAGCAACTGGACTGGTGCTCCGAGGCGCCCTTCTACACGCTGGGCCCGCTGACCACGGACATCGCGCCCGCGTACGACCACATCACGTCCGCCATCGGGGCCGCCACGATCGGGGCGCTGGGCACGGCCCTGCTGTGCTACGTGACGCCCAAGGAGCACCTGGGCCTGCCCGACCGGGACGACGTCAAGCAGGGCGTGATCGCGTACAAGATCGCCGCCCACGCGGCCGACCTGGCCAAGGGCCACCCGGGCGCCCAGGACCGGGATGACGCGCTCTCCCTGGCCCGCTTCGAGTTCCGGTGGGAGGACCAGTTCAACCTGTCGCTCGACCCGGTGACCGCTCGCGCGTTCCATGACGCGACCCTGCCCCAGGAGCCCGCCAAGACCGCCCACTTCTGCTCCATGTGCGGCCCCAAGTTCTGCTCCATGAGCATCACCCAGGAGATCCGGGAGTACGCGAAAGGGCAGGAAGGGTACGGGCCGGACGTCGGGGCGGACGCGCCGGGCGCGGCGGGCCTGGCGGCCGGGTCGGCTGCGGCCGCCGCGTCGGCGGCCGCCGACCCGGCCGCCGGTATGGCCGCCATGAGCGAGGAGTTCAAGCGGCGTGGGGCGGAGGTGTACCAGACCCCGGAAGCGCTGCAGTGAGACCCCCCAGTGAAATGGTGAGAAGGAGAGAGAGAGAGAGAGAGAGAGGACGTGTGTGTGGGCGCAAAAATAAAAAAGAGACAACAACGGAGATGGTTGTTTTTTTTCGGCGGGTGGGTGTAAAATGAAACACCGTTTTCTTTTGTTCTCTTTCCGGCGCACACAAGCGCGCGCGTGTGTGCGCGCAGCTCTCTCTCTCTATCTCTCTTTACCCCGGTCTCTCTCGCACCCCGAGCACCAACGCACACCCCCCCACTCATCCATCGGCCGGGATGGGCGCATAGCCGTCGCTGCCCCCCCCCTCTCCACCTCCAGTCTCACCCCCACCCCCACCTGCGGGCGGCATCTGGCGCAGGATCCACAGGACGAGGGCGGCCGGGACCAGCTCGACGATCGTGTAGTACGCCACGTTGAGGGCCGGATGGCCGGCGACATCCAGGCCGGCGGGCCAGGAGGAGGAGGACGGGGAGGGTGTCGAGCCTCCATTTTCGGCCGCGGCCGCCGCGGCCGACGCGATGAATGCCCGGGCGGTGAAGCAGGCCGCGCACACGGCCGTGACCGCCCCGACCTCGCGCAGCTTCTTGCGCCGCCCAGCCGATTCGATGGGGAAGCGGCGCAGCATGAGAAAGAGGCGGCCGCCGTAGAGGAGGAAGCCTAAGGCGGCCGCGGCCGAGGCGGCCGCGAGCGTGGCCAGGGCAGCCCGCCGCGGGCCGCCGCCCGCCGCGGCCGCCGGGTCCACCGCGCCCCACGCCCAGAACCCGATCTCCAGGCCATACACCAGGCCGTTGGCGGCCAGGAAGGCGGGCCGCGACGCCCGGGTGGGGCGGGACCGGGCCTGCGCGTAGATCTCTGCCCAGAACAGGATGAGCAGGGTGTAGGTCGAGAAGAAGAGCAGCCCCGGCGCGTCCAGCGCCGCCTCCGCGCCAGGCGACCGGTGGGGCGGGGGCGTCGCGGGGCCCGCCCCGACCGCCACCGCCCCAAACACGGCCGCCCGGGCCAGGCCCACGCCCGCGTTGAGCGCGTGGAACACTTTCTGGGTCGTCCACCCAAACTCAGGCACCCGGCCGTGCACGCGCGCCAGCTGGACGGCCGCTATGGCGGCCAGGGCGGCGTAGGCGCCGGCCAGGGACGCCCAGGCAGCGGTGTCTTTGGTGGGGGAGGGGGGAGAGGGGGCGAGGGGGGGGGAGGAGGAGGACGCGGCGGCGTCCAGGAGGAGGGCGGCGAGGGCGCGCATGATGATGAAGGGGAAGAGCAAAAAAGGTCGAGGTCGAGAGCAGGCGGCGATCGGGCAGGAGAGATGCGAGAGCGCGGGCGGCTTGTCCCTCTCTCTTTTTTTTTTTTTGGCTCGCCGCGCGCGTTCGGTTGTTCGCACGCTACACGAGTCTCCGCGCGATCAGGCAGGAGTCGTCCAAGCAGCCACCACCTGTTCGGAGAGAGAGAGGACGTGTAAGGCCGCGGGTGAGCATAAATAGAACCTGCAAATCGAGAGAGTGGTTTCATGCTAGTGGGCGGGTGTCTCGCTCGCGCCCCTGCCAGCGGTCTGAAACCCCGCTGGCAGGCAAATATGGTGTGAAGCAGAGCACGCAAGCGCCCACCTGGGATGGGAGTGAAGAGGGCAAGGACCTGACACAACGCGCACGTTGTGTGTCAGGAGAGAATGAAAAAAAGGAGTGAGGATACACGGGCGCGCCTGCGTCGTCACTCCCCTCTCTAATCGGCAACTTTCGTGTCTCCGCGGCGCCCCGCCCACGCACAGCAAGGACGCTCCCGCTCTCTCTCACAGGCGACCGCACGCACTCTATCTCACCTTCTTTCCCCCATGGCGGACGGCGACCTGCAGCGCCTGGTTCGACGGCGCCTGGTGGTGCGTTTTTTTTTGTGTGTTTCCAGTGGGCGAGACCGCGCACATCGGCACCCCCCTCTCTCCCCCTCTCACTTTTTTTTTTTCCATCATCTCGGTTTCACATTTCACCCCAGGACGAAGTCCTCGCCGCCGCCAAGGCCGCCGGCACCAGCGACTGGCGTATCCTGCTCCTGGACTCCACGACCACGCCCCTGGTCTCGGCCGCCACGCGCGTCTCGGACACCCTGGACGCCGGCATCTCGCTGATCGAGGATGTGGGGCGCAAGCGCGAGGCCGCGCCAGGCCAGGAGGCCGTCTACTTTATTGCGCCCGGCCCCGCCTCCGTCGCCCGCCTGGTCGAGGACTGGGCCGGCAAGCCGCCCGGGTCCCCGCCCCCCTACGCGGGCGCTCACATCTTTTTCAGTGCGACCCCGTCGGCGGGCGACCTGGCGGCGATCAAGGGGTGCGCCCCCCTGCTGGCCCGCCTGCGCACGCTGGCCGACGCAGGCCTCGCCTTCCTGGCGGTCGACCCCCGGGCGGCGGTGACGGCGCCGGCCACGCCGCTGGCGCCCCTGTACGGCCCCGCCGGCCCAGACGGCGACCCGCCGGGCCAGCGGGCGGCGCTGGGCGAGGTGGCGGCATCGCTGGCCACGCTCGTCACCTCCCTGGGCGCGGGCCTGCCGACCATCCGCTTCCGGGCGCCCCTCCCGCCCGCCGCCGCCGCGGCGGCCGCCGCGGCCGGCGCCCCGCCCCCCCACATCGACGCCCGGGCGCTCCTGCCCCAGCGCCTGGCCCTGGAACTGCATGGCCGCCTCCAGGCGGCGGCCGCGTCGGGCGTCCTGCCGGGCGGCGGCGGCGGCGCGGGAGGGTGGGAGCTCATCATCATCCCCCGCGCCTGGGACGCCCTGGCGCCCCTGGCCCACGACTGGTGTTACGGGCCCCTGGCAGCGGACGTGGGCGCCCTGGGCGGCCCCCGGGCGGGGCCCCCGACCTTCATACACTCGCCCGACACGGGGGGGGGGCCGGGCGGCGCCGGCGGCGGGCGGGCGGCGGGCAGTGTCGTGGAGCACGTGCTCGACCCCCGCACCGACCCGCTGTGGGCGGGCCTGCGGGGGCGCCACTTTGCGGCCGCCGCCGCGGACCTGGCCCGCCGCCTGGACGAGTTCCGGGCGAAGAACAGCGCGGCCGCGTTTGCGAGCCCCAACGGCGGGAACAACAGCAATGGTGGAGGGGCGGCGGGGGCGGGGGCGGCCGCGGCTGCGTCCGCCGCCCCCACCGCCGCCGCCCCTCTGGACTCTCGGTCCTTGAAAGCCCTGGTCTCCGCCCTGCCCCAGTACCGGGCCCAGCTGGCGCTGCTGGGCGCGCACACGGCGCTGGCGGCCCGGGTGGGCGCGGCCGTGGACGCGGGCGGCCTGGTGGAGGTCGGGCGCCTGGAGGAGGGCCTCGCCTTTGGGGAGGCGACGTCCAAGGAGCTCATCGCCTTCCTGGCCGGCCCGCCGGCGCCCGCACCAGCACCAGCAGGTGCCGGTGGTGGCGGGAGGGCTGCCGCCCCGGGGGCCCCGGCGCCGGCCGCCGCGCCCCCGGAGGCCCGCCTGCGGCTGTTGCTGTTGTACGCTGCCACCCACCCGGGCAAGCTGGACGCGGTCAAGGAGGCCCAGTGGTCCAAGCTGGCCCGCCTGCCCACCGGTGGCCTGGGGGGCGGCCCGCCCGCCCCTGCCTCTCCTGCCGCCTACGACTTCAGCAGGGCGCTGACGGGCCTGGAGGCGCTGGGCGTGCCCGTGCGCAAGGGCGGCGGCGGCGGGGCGGGCGGTGGGAAGGGGCCCGCGGGGGGCGGGGGGGGGGGGCTGGCCGCCGCCGCGGCGGCCGCCCTGGGCTTCGGCCCGCGCAAGCCCGGCCGCCGGGCCGCACCCCCTCCCGGCGTCGACCCGGCGGCGGCGCGGGCGGGCGAGGAGGATGGCGGCCTGATCCTGGGCCGCCTCCAGCCGGCTGTGGGCGACCTCTTTGTCGACGCGGCGGCCGGGCGGCTGGGCGCAGACGAGTTCCCCGCGGTCGCGCCGCCGGACGAGTCGGCCGGCGGTGGGGACCGGGGCAGTGGTGCCTGGGGCGGCGGCGGCGGCGGCGGTGGGGGCGGGTCCGGCGCGATCGGGCGGGCCGGGTCCGTCCGGTCTGTCCACTCGGCCGCCGGCTGGGCCCGCCGCGCGCGCGGCGCGGGCGGCGAGGACGCGCCGCCCTCCTCCTTCCAGCCCGCCACCTCCACCCGCCCCATCCTGGTCTTCGTGGTCGGCGGCATCACGCCCGGCGAGGCCCGGGCGGCGGCGGTCGCCAGCGCCCGGACGGGGCGGGACTGCTTCATCGCGGGGACAGGGTGGGACACGCCGGCAACGTTTCTGAGCGGGCTGCGGGAGTTGGGGGGGCTGGACTACAGCCATGAGGATTGATGTGTGTGAAAGCGGGGGCGGGGGGGTGGAGGGGGGTGGGGGGGCGAGCGCGAAGAGGGAGGCGGGGTGTTTGGAGTTGTTGTATTTTTCTTTTGTTCTCTCTGCTACACTTACACAAAGATAGACCGGCGCTACGCTCTCTATCTCCCTCTCTTTCTCTCTTCTACACCGTCAGCCGAGCACACTGCAGCGCGCGCCTGTGAAAGTTTTTTGGAATAGAAGGAGGTGTGAAGAAACTAGATTGTCATGTTTTTTGTTGTTTGTGCCCTGACCTGTAGACCCAAGCGGTGCGGCAAAAGAGGGCGCCCCGCTAGGTGCTGAGGCCGGTCTATTCCATGATAGAAACATCAATCTAGCAAGCCCAAGCGAAACGGCCCGTTCGGTGTAGAGCGACGGGCAGCTTTAAAGAGCGCATTTTTGTTGTTGGTGTTTGATTTCTCATCTCACTAGGTGCGCCCCGCACCACCCCTCTCACCTCTCTCTCTCAAAAGGGAGGCGTCAGCTCCCGCCGAGACAAACCAAAAGCGAGTTTTGGGTTGACTGGGCAGATAGAAAAGATATGTGGTTTCTACGTCAGCACCCCCCCGGAGAGGGGTTTCCGACAACGAGCCTAAATCTGTTCTTCATTCGCCTCCCCACAAAATGGATGGAGAGAGAGAGTTGGTCGGCCGCTGCCCCGGCGGCGGCCCGCGCTCTCTTTCATCATCTTCTCACCTCTCCCTTCAGACTTGTGCTGGTCGGGATGCTCTCATTCGGATGGCATGCTCATACCATAGTGGTGGTAGATGGAGCGCGCAGAGGTGGAGGAGCAGTGATAAAGGGGCCGCGGACGGGCGTGCCCGTGCCACTGATGCGGCCGTCGCGGCTTTTGGAAATGATAAATGAGAAATGGGGGAAAAAGGCACGCTTTGCATTTTTCTTTCTGCCTGCGCGCCCGCTCCAGGCCCCCTTCCTCCCCGTTCCTCGCTTTTCCACCCACTGCCAAACACCACTGTCTATATGGCACGTCGCCCTCATGCGTGGTGAGCCCGAAAATTTGGCCCCATCTGGCGGTGGAGAAGAGCCGCGTCAGCAGCAACATCGGTCAAACGCTCGCCGACCACCTTTCCCAGCGGCTGGCACCACCACCGCCGCCTCCCTCGCCGCCGCCGCCCTCGCCCGCCCAGCGGCCGGCACCACCACCGCCGCCACCGCCGCCTCCCTCGCCGCCGCCGCCCTCGCCCGGGGCCGCCTGGCCGCGACCGCCCGGGCCGCGGCCGCCCGCCTGATCGATGCCGCTGCCGCCCGCCTGGACGCCGCCGTCGCGGCGGGGCCGGCAGCGCTGAGGCTCACGCCCCGCTTCTTCGAGGCCGGCTGGGGCGACCTGAACGTGGTGGACCTGGGCGGTGACGCGCTCCTCGCCGCCGCGGCAGCGGCGGCCGACCGGTCGCCCTCGGCGCGAGCCGCCGCCGTTCCCCGCCACGACCCGGCGGCCTGGTACGGGCCCGCTGCGGCGGCGATCCCCGCCCTGGCCCCCGCCTGGAAGCGGCTGCGTGCGCACCCCGCCACCCCGGCCGGCACGGCGCTCTTCGAGGCCTCCTTCCCCACGCCCGCCGGTGGGCGGGTGTACGACGCCCTGCCCCTCGAGTCGCGCACCGCCCGGGCCTGGCTGCTGGTGCCGGAGGGCGGGCAGGCCGCGGGCGGATGCGTCGTCCACCTGCCCGGCACGGGCGACCAGGGCCTGGGCCGGCGGCTGGCGCTGGCCGCCCCGCTCGCGGCCGCCCCCTCCCCTCCCGCTCCGATCGCGGCCATCATCTTGGAGTCGCCCTTTTACGGGGCCCGCCGCCCGCCGAGCCAGGTCGGGGCCAAGCTCGGGCGGGTGTCGGACCTCCTGGCCCTCGGCCGGGCGACGGTGGAGGAGGCCCTGGCGCTGCTCGCCTGGGCGGCGGGCGGTGGTGGGAGCACGGCCGCTGCCGCCCAGCACGCGTTCCCCCGCCTGGGAGTGTGCGGCCTGTCCATGGGCGGCGTCCACGCGGGCATGGTGGCCGGCCTGGCGCCCGGGCCGCTGGGGTGTGCCGCCCTGCTCGCCCCACGCTCCGCAGCGGCCGCCTTTTGTGATGGCGCCCTGTGGCCGGCCACGGCGTGGCGGCCGCTGACGGCGCCGTCCGACGGCGCGCGTCGGGACGTGCTGGCGACCGTCCTGGCCGCTGCCGCGGGGGGTGGCGCCGCGCGGGCGGCTGAGAAGGTTTTGGCCGCCGTCGCCGCGGGCGCCTGGCCGCTGGGGAGGGGGGGGCAGGGCGGGGCCCTCCTGCCGGCAGCCGCGGGCGCCCCGGCCGGCCCGAGGGACGCCGCCCGCGCCGCCCTCGCCCACGTCTTGGAAACCTACACGGACGTCACCCGCCTGCCCCCGCCCGCCGTGCCCTCCGCCGCCATCGTGGTCGGCGCCCGGGCGGACGCGTACGTGGCCCGGGCGTCCGTCGCCGAACTGGCCGCCCACTGGCCCGGGGCCGAGGTGCGGTGGGTGCCGGGCGGGCACGTGTCTGCCTACCTAACGCAGGGGGACGCGTTCCGGAGTGCGATCCGGGACTGCTTGGAGCGGGTGCCGCCGCTGCCTGGGAGGGAAGGAGAAAGCTTGGGGGGTAAAGACAATAAGTTAGACAAAAAAAGTGTTTTTTATGGATGAAGAAAACGCGACCGCCCGGGCGGACGAGGGCGCTGCGCTGGCCTCTATCTATGGCGAGGCAGTGAGAGTGTCGGCCGACTCGAACGTCATAGAGGTGAAAGAAAAACAAGGGGTGTGGCGGCGGCGGCGTGGAAAGCCGATGCGGCCGCGCACTTTTCTGTCTCTCAACCTTGCCCGCCCACTCCCACCCCCAGGTCGACCTCCCCGGCGCGCCCCTCCCGACAACCCTCACCCTGCGTGCCCACCTGCCGGCTGAGTATCCGTCTGCCTCCGCGCCCGTGCTGGAAGCTGTTTTACCAGGCGCCGACGCGGCAGTCGCTGACGCGGCCGCGACCGCGGTCGCGGCAGCTTTGGAGGCAGCCTGGGCGGAGACGCCGCGCGTGCCCATCCTGTACTCGGTCGTCGAAGCTTTGAGGGAACGGGAGGAAGCCATCGCGGTGGCTCGTCAGGCAGCGGAGGATGAGGACGCGGCAGAGGCGAAGGATGAAGACGCTGATGAGGCGGCAGATGAGGCGGCGGAGCGGGGTGGGAGGGGAGGGGCTGGTGGCGACGGCCACCACCACCCGCCACAGCAGCCAGCCTCCACCGCCACGACCGCGGACGAGGCCTTCTCCGCCCTGGCGGCCGCCCTACACATCGCCTCTCACCCGCCCGTCGTCGTCAAGCGGTCCACCTTCCAAGCCCACGTCGCGCCCGTCTCCTCGCCCGCGGGCGCAAGGGCCGTAGTGGACGCCCTGCTGACCAACAAAAGGGTCGCGGCCGCGACGCACAACATCATGGCCTACCGCATCCTGGACCCCGTGAGCGGCGCCCTGGCCGCGGACTGTGATGACGATGGCGAGGCCCAGGCGGGGGGGAGGCTAGCGTTCATGCTGGCGGCCGCAAAAGTAGAGGGCGTCGTCGTGGTCGTCAGCCGGTGGTTTGGCGGCGTGCTCTTGGGGCCCAGCCGGTTTGGAGTCATCAACAACGCCGCCCGCGATGCGCTGGTGGCGGACGGGTTTATCAAGGATAGTGGTGGTGGTGGGAAAAAAGGGAGGTAGGTGCAGATTTTGCGTGTTCTCACATGACATGTCACATTTCCTCTCCCTCCACCAACTCCGCCGCGGCCGCCTCCACGTCCTCAAAGGCCGCGGCATCAGCATCTGCCGGCGGCGCCCGCGGGTCGCCCAGGGCCGCCCGCCCCGCGGCCGCCGCCTCCAGCGCCCCGTGCCCATCCCCGCCCGCCGCTAGGGCGAGGGCCAGCAAGTACCAGGCATCCACGGCCAGGTCGGCCTCTGCGACCAGGCTCTCGCAGACGACCACCGCGCCGTCCGTCGAGTCCTCCAGCTCCAGCATGAGCTTGGCGGCCTCGAATCGGACCTCAAAGGGGGGCAGGAGAGCGGGGTCGTAGGACGGGCCTGGTGGGAGGGGGTCGGCGGCGGCGGCGGCCGCACCGCCGCCCGCCGCCCCGGTGCGTGCCTCGATCTCAGCGACCGCGGCCGCGGCCCGGGCTGCCGCGGCCGCGCCGCGCCCGCCGCCGCCGCCCGTCTCCTCCTCCTCATCGTCGCTGCTGCTGCTCCCCTGCTCCGCCTTGAGCGCCTCCATCGTCGCCCTCAGGTTGGGCAGCCACTTGGAGGTCGCGGACGCCAGCGCGGCCCGCCCCTCCTCGGCCCGCCCCTGCTCCACCCGCAGCGAGGCGAGGCCCTGCCAGGGCTCCGGGGACGCCGGGTCCAGGGCCGCCGCCCGGCTGAAGAGGGCTTCCACCTCCGCCCCGCCCTCGTCGGGGCCGGCGTGGGCGAGCACGGCTTCCGCGATGGCGCACAGGCCGGCAGCCAGGGCGGCCGCGGCGTCCGCGGCAGGCGCGGCGTCGCCGGCCGCAGCCTCGCGTGCCGCGTCCGCCTCCAGCAGGGCCACGCCCCGGCGCAGGGCTGCCAGCCCCTCCTCGCCGCCCAGCACCTGGCCCAAGTACATGTACTTTTCGTGCCCGGCATCCGGCCGCAGCGCGATGGCGCGCTCCAGCGCGGCCACGGCGGCGCAGGCCGGCCCCACCTCTGCCAGGGCCGCCCCGATCTCGTCCGCCAGGTCCGGCTCGCTCGCCGGGCACGCCTCCGCGGCCTGGCTCAGGTAAAGGCGAGCGGTGGCCAGGTCTTCCCGGGCCAGGGCCGTCGAGGCGGCGGCGTACAGGTCGGCGGCGGTCGGGTTCTGTGTTTTTTTTTTTTTAAATGATGAGGAATGAGGAGGGGGGGGGGCCGGGGTCGGGGCAAGGGGCTGGGCCAGACGCCGGCGTCGACGCTGACGCAAGCCCCTTTTCTCCGGGCGAGCGGCCGCCGTCCCAGATGTCGATGCAGCTGGCCAGCGGCATCTTAAATCTCTTGCTGGAGTCGATTTCGTGCGGGCGCGGGCGGCTTCATTGCTCCAGGGCGCGCCGCACCTGGGGGCCACATGCGGGCCGCCGCCGCGCTACTCCCTTCTCTCCCTTCTCTCTTTACTCTCTCTCGCACCTGCGGCGCGGGCGCCGGCTTGGAGGCGGGTGGCGGGCGCGTGGGGCGGCGCCTCCTGGTGGTCGTCATGTTAGAGGACGGGGCGTGCGCGTTGGTAGAGAGAGAGAGAGAGTGACAACGGAAAGTGCGGGGCGGGCGTGCGCCCGCGAGCGGCGAGCGTTTCTCCCGACGCCCCTGCCTCCTCTCCCCAGCGCACTCGCGCAAGTCACCATTTGCTCATCTAAGATGTCACACGCCCAAGCTAAGAGCTCTCTCTCTCCCCTACGTTCCACCACTCCCTTCCCCTCTCCGCCTGGCCGCCTCCGCCTTGTGCGCGGCTTTAGCCTCGGCCATCACGACCGCGACCGCCTCGTCGGCCGCGACCTCGACCGCGGCCGCCACCTGGCCAGGGACAGCCGCCGCCAGGGCCGCGCCCGCCGCCGCCGCCGCCGTGTCTGCCGCGATGGCCGCCGCCGCCCCCGCCACCTCATCTGACCAGGTCGCGGGGGCCAGGGCCGCCAGGGCAGACGCCGCCCCGGCCTCGGCCGCTCGGCTGACCGCCCGCCGGGCCGCCGCCGTGGCGCGCGGGGCTTGTGCCGCCGCGATGGACGCGGCGACGGGGGCCAGGGCGGCGCGCAGGGCGGTGGCCGTGGGTGCACGCTTGGGCGCACCAGGCTCAGCGGCGCCCGCGGCGGCGGCGGCGGCGGCCCGGCCAGCGGCGACCAGCACACCCGCCGCGCCCGCGCTCGCGGCCGCCACCGCGGCCGCCACCCCGGCGCTCGCCGCGTTGGCGCCCACCACCCGGGCCACCCAGCCGACCAGGTCGCGCATGGGGATGGCGTCCCCGTCAGCCGAGTACTGGTCCAGGAGGGCGGCTTGCAGACGGGCGGTGGCGGCGGCAGCGGTGGCCGCGTTGGGCACGGGAGGAGGAGGGGCTGCACTCGCGGGCGTCGGGGGGCCCCCTCCCGGCGGCGTCCCGAACAGCGGGCTCGACACCTCGCCGCCCTCCGCGCCCAGCCGCGCCGACAGCGCGCGAGCCAAGGGAGTGAAAGGCGGGGCGTCATTGTTGAGGCCGCCATCGCCGCCGGTGGTGGGCGGCCAGGCGCTGGAGCCCCCGCTGGTGGAGGAGGCGCGGGAGGGACCAGCAGCCGCCGCAGCGGCAGCGGCAGCCGCCGCAGCGGCAGCCGCCGCCATGGCCGCCGGCCCATTCCCAGCAGATGTGGCAACAGGCGGCGCACTCGGCAGGCTCGCCCCCGCCGGCCTGATCTTGCGCGGCGCCCGGGCCGCCGGGCGGGGCAGGGACGGGTGGGCAGTACTGGCTACGCCACCAGCCCGCCCGGACAGCACTGCCGCTGCCGCGACGGCGGCCACAGCCGCGTCCACGCCCGGCAGGCACAGCTCACGCAGGCGGGCGGGAGCAGAGGCAGGCGGTGTCGTGCCAGCTGCGTCGCCGGCCCGCAGGCGGCGGTCCCACCGGGCGACGGCACGGAGAGCGCGGCGGCTGCTCCTGCTGGTGGAGCCACTCCCGCCAGTCCCACCCCTCACCCCGACCGCCGCATCCAGCAGGGCCCGCACGCACAGGTCAGCCCCGCCAAAGGCCGGGTCAGACGGGGACAGACGAGGCGACGCGCCGAGGGAACGCAGGGCCCGGGCGGCCCGGCGGGCGGGGCGGGGCGGGCCGGCCGGGGACCAGCCCGCAAACGTGAGCAGCGCGCACACCCACGGCAGCGTGCGGGCGAGGCCGCCGGGGGTCGCGGCGGACGACGCCGCGGCGGCGCGGAGGGCGGCAAGCGGGTCGAGCGGGTCGGACGCGGCGTCGGCGTCGGCGTCCCCCTCCTCCTCTGACCCGCTGCCCGCGCCTTCGGAGCCGGAGGAAGGCGGACCGCCAGCCAAGGGCCCAGCGGCCAGAAGGCGGCGGCCCGCTGCCCGCCCGCCCCCCGCGCGCTGTTCGTCCGCCCCACCTCCACCCAACGCGGGCGGGGCCTGGGCGGCGGCGGCGTAGTCCAGGTAAGAGACGTACGCAGCAGCCGTTGCGGCAGCCGCGGCAGCGTCCGCATCGGGCGGCACGCCCGCCGGGCCGGGGCGGGTGGTGGACGAGGAGGAGGAAGTGGAAGCCGCCGACGGCCCCAGGCGCAAGCCCGACAGCGCCGACTCCAGGCCGGCCTTCGCGCCACCCCCACCCCCACCACCGCCGCCCGCACACGTCAGCTCTGCCAGCCGCCCCCGCATCTCGACCCGCACCGCCGCGTTCAGGCGGTGCGAGTCCGCGGACGCCAGGAAGAGGATGTATGGGCGCTGCTCAGGTGGGAACGCGGCTGCCGCGCACAGGGCCAGCGCGTCCGCCTCCGCGCCGGCCGGGGCGGGCGCGTTGGCGCCCAGCCTGGAAGGGGCCTGGTAAGAAAAGGGTGGGGCACCACCGCCGCCGGGGCGCCCGGCGCCAGCAGAGGCCGCCCAGGCGGCGGCGGCGGCGGGGTGCATCATTCCGCCCAGGCGCGCGCCCCGGCCGGCGGGGGGGGTGCCTGCGGCGCCGCCTCCGCCAGCCGGCGAGCCAACCAAGGACCCCGACGCACTCGGGGGCGCGGTGCCGGGGCCGCCGGATGAGGTGGAGGCGTTGCCGCCTCCTCCGGCCCCCGCGGCCAGGCGGGCGCCGAGCGCCCGGAAGCGGGCCGGGTCGCGCGCCGCGAGCGCGCCGACCGCGTCGCCCAGGTACGGCGTCCCGGCCTCGGACGCCTGCAGGGCGGCCGCCGCCAGCAGGCGGGCCAGCGCGGGCGCGTTGTCCGGGCGCAGACGGCGGAGCAGGGCGGGCGCCCGGGAGCGAAGGGCGGCCAGGGTGGTGGCGTCGGCGGCGGCTTGGGCGGAGCCGGGGTCATGCCCGCCACCCCACACCCCGCCCAGCCCCCCACCCCCGCCACCCCCGCCCTGGAACGGGTCCCGCTCGCTCGTCGCCGACCTCAGCGCCGCAAACAGTTCGTCCCGGCAGGCCTCCCAGTTGGCCACACGCCGGGCGCCGTCCCCGCCGTCCGCCCGGGCGGCCCGGCGGCCGGCGCCGGGGAGGGCCGCGTCGGCGGCGGGCAGGGCGACTGTGGTGGCTGTCGAGGCAGCAGCCCGGCGGGCAGACCGGCGGGCGTCATCCGCGGCAGCGGCGGCCGCAGTGGCAGCCGCCGCGGCAGCCGTGGTGGCGGTGGGCTTGGCCGGGTCGGCCGCACCGCCACCGCCGCCAGAACCACCGGAGCCGGCCGAGAGGGCGGCGAGGGTGGCCGTCGCTGCAGCGGCCAGCTCGGGGGCCGCCGCGGCGACCGCGGGCGCGGCGGCAATGGCGCGCAGGGCGGGGCGTCCCAAGGAGGATAGCAAGCGGCCCGACCCGACGGCAAGGAGGACGGCCGCCGCGTACTGGACGGCCGCGGCGGGCGAGGGGAGGAGCGTCGGGGTGGAGGGGAGCGACGGGTCGCCGTCACAACCGGGGCCGCCACCTGCTGAGGAAGGGCGCCCGCGAGCGCCGCCTTCCACTGCTGCCGCGGGTAGGGCCAGCGCGTACAGCAGCGTCTCCACCTCCGCTACCAGTGCCAGCCCCAGTGCGGGACGGGACAGGAGGTGGGCGTGCAAGGCCGCCGCCCGCGCGGCGGGAGCGGGGAGCGGCGGCAGGAGCAGGTGGGGGTGGGCGGGGGGGAGGGAGGGTCGGGGTGGTGGTGGGGGTGGTGCTACCGGCACAGCCTCCACCCGGCGAGGTGCCGGCGCAGGAGGAGGCGTGGAATGCTCCTCTGAGGCCACCACCCCTAACGGTGCGGGCGCGGGCGGCGTGCGGCGGACGATGACGGGGCGGTCGGCCGGCGAACCTAAGGAGAACCCACCACCACCCCCGCCACTCCCGCCTCCGCCGCCGCCCCGCAGCCTGTCCGCCAGCGCGGCCGCCGCTGCCAGGCCCGCCGCACCAGGACCCCCTAGCGCCACTCCTTCCACCCCGACAAAGGCGGCGTCCCGGTCGACGGCCGCCACCGCGGTCGGCGCGATCTTGCGGGGGTGGGTGGTCGGGCGAAGTGAGTGTGGAAGGAGGCCGGCGCGCGGTCTGCCGCCAGTGCGGGCCATTAGGGCGTCGGTTGATGATGAAGTAGGGCCGGGCCCAGCAGCAGTGCCGCCCAGCGCGGGGAACGCGTCCGCATCATCGAAGCGGGGCAGCGGGCGGATGGAAGTGGAGGTCGAGGTCGAGGTCGGTGGTCGATGGAGCGGCGGTGGCGCTCCCCCCTGGGGCGCGCCCCGCCCCTCCTCCCCGCCTCGCCCCCCTCCGCCACTGCCCGCAGGGGATGCCACAGCGGTGGTGGGGCCAGGACCAGACGCCGCGGCGTCCAAGGCCTCCCGGACGTAGTCCAGGAAGGCGACCACACGCGAAGAATTGGGCGCCGCGTTTGAGTCGGCCTCACCGCTGCCTCCGCTTTCGTGCGCCCAGGCGGGGAAGGTGGAGGCCGGGCCGTCGCCATCCAGGTAGGCAGCGAGGGCGGGTTCCATGGGTGTGTGATTGAAGCACACGCAGGTGACGCGCGGGCGTCAAGGATGGACGACACCCATCGATATCGAAAAGTTTGATGCAAAATTTAAGGCCCGGGTCAACGTTGTAAATGCCCCTCCCGAGGGGGAGTGCCGGCTTTTGGCGGCGGTGGCAACCACAGAGAGGGAGGTTATTGCGAGTGCCGGCGAGAAAAATTCATTCCTCTTTCCCGCACGGTCTTTTCGCCCACACACACACGCACTCCAAACATGCAAGCCCTCTCCCGCGCCGCCCGGTCGGCCGCCCTGCTCCGCCAGCCAGGCCAGCAGGTCCGCCTCATGTCAGGCTCCCTCTCTATGGAGGAGGAAGTGAAGCAGATGGGCCTGTGGAAGACCGTCACGATTCTGGGTGAGTATTTTCGCCACAGGGGTGTGGAGGGCGTCGGGCGTGGGCGGTTTGACCCGTTCACCCGCCGCGGGGTCAAGCAGGATTACGTCCTGTCTAACCGTGGTGGGAAAGAGGAGAGAATGAGGGGCGTGAACGATCCCGTCGGCATAAGAGCGCGGCCGGGGCGCCGGCGGCGGCAGACGCGGAAGCGACTCGCCCTCACAAACAACCCCCACGCCTCTCTCTCTCCCTCCACAGCCGTCCCCGGCTGCATCGGCCTGGCCTTCTACATGCTGTCCCACGAGGAGCACCACGAGGGCCACAAAGTGGAGCGCGGGGTAAGTGTGGTGGTTTTTTTGCCGCTCCGTCTTCCTTCCTTCCAGGCAAAAACCTTGGCGTCGCACACCTTCCTCATTACACCTTTCTCTCTCTCCGTATCCCATCTCACACAGTACACCAATATCCGGTCCAAGGGCTTCCCCTGGGGCGAGTGCGCGCTGTTTGACAAGAAATGCAAGGCCGCGAAGGAGGCGGCGGGGGTGGAGGAATGAAAGAGGCAAAATTGGACTTATCTGTAGACGAAAACAACGGTCAACAACGTGCACACCGATTTTGAGCAGGCGGCCACCCTCCAGCCAGGCTACGCGCAGGCGGCCGCGGGCTTGGCACGGCACTTACGCGCCCGCTCTCATCATTTCCCGCGCTCAAAGTCTTCCAGGGCCCGGAACAGGTCAGACAGCGCGCCGGACGGGACGGCGTCCAGCAGGGAGACCTCGGCTTTACCCCCACCCAACCGCACGGGCAGCCCGGCCAGCATCGCCTCGACCGCGGCCTTCTTGAACCCGCCATCCGCGACGGCAGACCCCAGCTTGGCGGCCAGGGCGGATGCTAAAGAAGTCCGCCCATCAACTTTCACGTCCCGCAAGTACAGGTGCCAGCCCGCAACGTCAATGTAAACGTCCTTACCGATCTTCGAAGCGAGGTCGTCGAAAATGCCGGCCCGGCCCGCATCGCCGGACCCCGCGACGAAAGACGCCAGGTCCAGCCAGGCGTCGGCGGGAGAGTTGCCGGTCCCACCGGCGGAGGGTGGGGTGGGGAGGGGGACAGGGCGGCGGGTGGGCGGGCGGGGGTGGTTGGAGAGAGCTGGAGAGAAATGAGAAGCAGGTTGAGAGGGTCTGGCGCCGTGGCATGCAAAAAAGTGGAAAAGAGGGGCCGCTCTCATGCTTCACCCTCTTTCTCCTCACATGACTCACCAGGGCGGCTGCAGGGTCCGGTGAGGACCCTCGCATGGCGGGGTGTGGTTGGCGTGAGGCGGAGCATTGTGCGTGTTGATGACGGGAAACAACGCTAAGTGTTTCTCGCCCCATTCCGCCCCCCGCTCTCACTCTTTTTTTCTTTTCTTTTTCACGCCCGCCGCGTGCCTCTGCAACCCCACACGTCCCTCACACTCCACGGCTCGATTGCACTGCCAGGATGCAGTCACACACCCTGGCCGCATCGGCGCGTGGCGCGCGGGCCGTGCCGCACTCTCCCCTCATCGCTCGCACCCACCGCGCACGGCCGCCGCCGGGCCACCACCACCTAGTCAAGGCCGCGCCTGGCGACTCCTCCTCTTCCACGCCCGACCTCGCCGCCCTGGCCGCCGAAGCCCTGGCCGCCGACCCGGCTGCCCAGGCCCAATTGGACCGCGTCCGGGAGGCTGCTACCCGGGTGGCCGCCCTCCAGCAAGAGCAGGCCCGCCTGGCGAAGGCCCTGAAGACGGGCGGCGGGGCGGCTGGCCCGTCCCCAGCCCTGGCGGCCGCGCAGGCGGCTGTGCAGGCGCGCGAGGTGGAGCTGGAGGTGGCGACCGCCGCGACGGCACTGGGACGGGCCCAAGCCGCTGCCGCTGCTGCGGAGGCGAACGCGGGCGCGGCCGCGGCCGCGGCGTCCACGGAGGCGGACCGCCTGGAATCCGCCAAGGCCGGGGCGGCCGGCGCGGCGGGCGCGGCGCTGGCGGCCCTCCCGTACGCCCTCACCGCGGGCGCCACCGCCGGCCCGGTCGCCCTGGCGTCTGTGCTGTCCGTCCTTGCCGCAGGCGGTTTCGGCCTGCTGATGGGCATCACCTACCGGTACGCGGTGCGCGAGGACGCGGCTAACCGGCAGCTGGCCGCCGGCGCGGCGGCCGCGTTTGGCCTAGTCCGCGCCATTGGCGGGGCGGACGCCCTTCAGGCCGCCTCCACCCGGGCGGGCGGGTCGCCCCTGGACCTGGCGTCCGTCATCGGGCCCGCAGCTCTGGGCGCCGGCCAGGCGGTGCTGGGCGCGGCCTTTGCTGCCGCTGCGGTGGAGGCCGGGTTCCGGGCAGGGTGGGTTTCGCGGATGGGGAACGGCAGCGGGGGTGGTGGCAGTGGCCCGCCAGGCAGCGGTGGCGGGGCATGATGGATTCGAGGAGAGAGGAACACGAACGGCTGGGTAAGAAAGGCGCGCACACACCAACGGCGGCGCTGGAGGGGCACAACAACAAAACACAAAGCACTCTCTCCATCCCCCTCCCCCTTTCTGGGACGACCAGCTTTTTTCGTGAGCAGTCCTGGCCGCCGCTCTGCTCGCACCGCCTCCACCGCACCTTTATCTTTCATTCGCCCTCCTTCACGGCAGCCGCCTTGGCCGCGGCCGCGTACTCCTCCATCTCCTTGTCCAAATCATCCATCGTGACGTTGGGCGCCGCAAAGCCGCCGCCGCCGCCACGGCCGCCACCCCCGCCCCCGCCCCCGCCCCGCCCGCCGCCACGGCCGCCCTGGTACGGGCCGCCGACGGGGACGACCACCCGGCGGGGACCGTGGTGGCCGCCCATGGCCAGGCCCCGCCCGCCGCCGCCGGCCGGGACGACCACCTGGACCACCCGCCCCGCCGCGCCAGGCGGGGCCATGACGGGCGGGCCCCGGAAGTGCTGGCCGGGCTGCTGGTAGCCGTGCCAGCCGCCGCCGGGGGCGGCACCCCAGTGGGGTTGGGCGCCCACTGGGGGACCACCCCAGGTCGGCGCGCCGGGCCACCCAGGCGCGCCACCGCCGCCGCCCCACCCGGGCTGCGGCTGCTGCGGGTACGGCGCCTGCTGGTGCTGGGGGTAGCCACCCCACTGCTGCGCCGGTGGGGCGCCGCCACCCCCGCCGCCGCCGACCGCGATACCGGACGCCAGCGTGCGGGTGAGCCCGCCCGCCCCCGGCTCCAGGATGATGACCCGCATCGGCGACCCGTCCAGGGCAACGCCGTCGTAGGTGGCGACCGCCTTGACGGCGTCCGCCCGCCGGGCAAAGGTCAGGGATGCGCCGCCGCCGCCCTTGTCCAGGCGGGGCGGGCGGCCCAAGGGGCCGATGGCCTCAAAGAGCTCCTGGACGTCGTTCTTTGTGACGCGCGGCCCCAGGTTGGAGACGCGCACCTCGACGCCCGTGGCAGCGCCGCAGCCGCCGCCGCCGCCGCCGCCGCCGCCGCCGCCGCCCGCCGCGGCCGGGTTGGCAGCGAAAAAGGCACCAACGCCACCAACGCCGCCACCACCCCGGCGGGCGGGGTAGCCCGGCGGATGGTTGTAGTTGGCGGACGCGTCCAGGGCGGCCTTCTGTGAAAAAGAGAGAGCAAGGTTGAGCGAGGAAGCGAGCGGAAGCGCTCTCTCTTGCCGCCGCCTTCCTCTCTCTCTTTTGCGTCCTGCCCCCCGCCCCGCGCACCACCATCCTCGTCTCTCTCTCTCTCTCTCTCTCGTATGCATACCTGCACGACCAGCACGCGTGGCTTCCCGTCCGCCCCTCCTAGTTTGCGGACGCCTGCAAATACGCCCAGGCCCCCACTGCCGCTGGCGTCGCGGCTGCCGCCGCGGCCGCGCCCGCGGCCGCGGCCACGCCCAGAGACGGGTGCGCCCCGGGACGCGCTGATGATGTCGTCCAGACTCATGCCGAGGGCGGCGGCCTTGGTGGCGGCGGCGTCGACCATAGTTCAGGGATGCGAGGAGCGGGGGTGTGTCTGGGCGAGTTCCTCTTGATGCGAAAACGTCGTCGTTCTGGCCCTCCAGCATTCATTTCCCCGGTTTCTCGCGTTTCTCTACTGCATGGATGCTGCCGGCCTGCCAGACGACCTCCACGCCCTGGATGCCGCGCCCACGCACGGCCTGAATGCGCGGGCCCTAATCCTTCGCGCCGCAGCGGCCGTGGAAGGCGAGGATGACGACGACGGCTTTCTGCTCCCCGCTGTCGGCGCCGACCCGGCGCGCTTGGCCACTGCCGCCCGGGCTGGCACCGTCAAGGCCGGCCGCGCCCTGGGGGCTGCCTGGCCGAAAGCCGAAAAGCCGTTCCCAGAACTGATTCGACATGCAAAGGTCGAACGTGTGGCCCGCATCCCGGTCCTGGCCCGCCTGGCGGGCGAATACCTCGCGCTCGCCCTGCACGACCGCCTGGGAGCAGAGCTGGCGGGGTTGGGAGCCTTGAAGGGCGACCCGGCCCGGGCGGTCACGGTCCTGGCGATGCCGGCCGAGCGGGCGGCGGCCGTCGCGGCTGCACGCACGCAGGAACTGGCCCTGTACAAGGCGGCGGTGAATGGGGGGTCTTATACCGCCCGGGCGGCCCAGACGAGCGCGCTGGGAGCAGGCGAAGCGGAAGCCGAGGCAGCCGCGACCGCCGCGGCCGCGCCAGCCGCGCCCCGGCCAAAGGCCCTGAAACGGTCGGTAGCGCCGGCTGACCCGGTGACAGCGCACCGTGATGCGGGGCCCAACCCACGCCCACCACCTCGGAAGAGGACGGCGGTGGGCGTGGATGTGCCTGTGGCGCCTCCTGCACAAGAGGTTGAAGGCGACTGGACAACGACCGACGCAGGTTTGACCCCGCTCTCGGCTTTGCGTGCGTGCACCGCAGGCAAGGACTTGGCCGTCCACCTTCAGGCCTCGCTAGCCCCGCTGGTGGACGCGGGCAAGCTCACCTCCACCGCCGCGTCTGCAGCCGTAGAATCGGCGCTCTCCAAGGTGTTGGCCGCGCACGCGCCGGCAGCGCTGGCTGGTGAGCGAGCAGGCTGGCTGGATGGGGAGGGAGCGCGCGGGAGGCTGGCGAAGTTTGCCGTTGCGTGCGCCAAGACAGCCACAGAACGGGAGGCGCGGGCAGCCCGGGCGGCCAAAGCGGCGGCCTGGGGTGCGGCGCGGGCGCGGTAGGATTGAAGTTCATTTTTGTAGGATTCAACCACCCTCTCTCTCCGTTTTCTCCTTCACATCACCGCCCCACCGAGTTGTCGTCTGCCAGGGCCGCCCGCGTCCTGCGCCGGGTCGGAGCAGCGGCGGCAGGCGAGGTGGCCTTTGCAGATGCTGGTGCTGCTGCCCTGGCACGCGGGCGAGCAGGTGGGGCGGCGGCGGCGGCCGACGGTGCTTCCGCTGCCGGCGCCGCGTTTTCAACCTCCGCCTCCTCCTCTTCTTCCTCCTCAACCGGGGCGCTGGGCGCCCCGGTCGCGGCTGTCACCTCCTCCTCCTCTGATTCAGACCCGGTACCCTCATCATCGGCCAGGGCCACCCGGGCGGCTAGGGCGGCCGTCCGGCGGGCCCGGGTCGGGCGGGAGGTGGTGGGGTTGGCGGCGGCCGTGCCACCTGCGCTGGCCGCGCCACCCGCAGTCCGCCCGCCGCCCAGCTCGGTCGCAAAGGGCAGGGCGCCTGTGCAGGGGTCGGCCAGTGGGTCGAACACAGCCGCCCAGGGCGTGGAGGTGGCGGGGTCGTGGGCGACGCCCGACACGGCGGGCGTGGGGCCGCCGTTGTCCTCCCCGCCATCCACCAGGGCGACGGCCTCCGCGAGCAGGCCCGCGGCCTCCTCATCACCCTCCACGTGCATGGCGTCCTCCTCCTGCGGCGCAGGCGCCGAGTCGCCGCCATCGCCCGTGGCCCGGGTGGTCCGGCGGGAGGCGACCCCTCCATACCGGCGGGCCAAGGCGGCCGCGTCCCGGGCGGCGGTCGTGCCGGAGGGGAGGGCAGCGGCCGCGGCCGCCGCGGCGGCCGCCAGGCGGGCATCCGCGGGGGCACCCCGGGGTGGGGGAGGCAGGCAGCCGGCCAGGGAGACCAGGGCCCCGGCATAGCCTTTGGCGGAGGGCACGCCCGCCACCCGGGCCGCCTCTGACAGCAGGGCACACCCCGTCCCAGCGGCCGCGCCGTCCCACTCATCGGCCGGCCGCATCAGCGCCCCCGCCCGCGCCCGGGCCCAGCTGTGCGGGACGGACGCCGCACAGGAGAGTACGTCGCCCACGTAGCGCAAGACGTGGACGGAGGAGGCGATGGCCGACGCCTTGCCGCCGGCCCCGCCGGAGCCGGCCGCGGCCGTGCGTGCGGCGGGGAGGGCGGCCGCCGCCAGGAACGCCGCCGGCCGGGGGCCCGCCGCCGCGTACAGGGGGAAGAAGACGGCCAGGACCTGGCGGGCGCGCGGGGCGGACGCCGCGTCGCCCCGGGCGATGATGCCCAGCAGGCGGGCCAGGGCGGCCGGGGCGTGGCAGGCGGCGACTTCCGGCTCCGGCGCCGATGCGGGCGCCGACCGGTGGAGGAGGAGCTTCGCCAGGCCCTCCGCGGCGGCCTCGCCCGCCGTGCGCAGGGTGGGATCCGGGTCGTCCACCGAGGCCAGCGCGTCGCACAGGATGAGGGCGGCCGGGCGGGCGGCGGCGGGGCCGACGCCAGGCGTGGCGGGTGGGGGCGGGGTTGGCGAGGCCAGGAGGTCGGCCATCTCTCCAGACAGGGCAGGAGCAGTTTGAAGGGGCCCTGCCCCCTCCATCGACGCGACCAGGGCGGCGTGCATGGCGTCCAGGGCGCGCGGGCCCCTGACCAGGGCTGCATCCGCCAACGCTTCCACCGCCGCCGCCCGGGCCCGGGTGCCCGGCAGGCCTCCCGCCCCCGCGGCGCCCGCGCGGAGGAGGGCGAGCGCGGCCGCGGCCTCGCCCGCGTCGGCGGTGGCCAGGGCCAACAGCCCCGCCGCCCGGGCCGCGTCCGCGCGGACGCCCTCATCCACATGGCACAGAGCCGGGGCGACTAGCACTGCACGCAGGTCGGGCTCCACCCGCAGCAGGCGAGCGCCCGGGGGCGGGGGCGGGGCTTGCCCGGGCCCGCCCTCCCCAAACACGTCGCCCCGCGGCGCGCGCGCTGGCAGCGTGCACCGCAGCAGCAGGCTGGCGGCCGCCAGGCAGGACCGCCAGGCGGGGGCGGAGCCGACAGGGGAGGTGGCTGGGGTGGTGGTGGAGGTGGCGGGTGAGGAGGCGTCGCCACCGCCCGCCAGCGGCAGCCAGGCGTTGATGGAGGCGAGGACGGGCGGCGCGGCCTCGGCCGGGCGGGCGGCCGCGGCCCCGGCCAGGCCCGCCAGCGCGTCCGCCCACGCCCCGTCCAGCCAGCCCGGCGCGGCGGAGCGGGCCAGCAGGTCGGCCAGGAGCCCCACCGCGGCCGCCCGCCCCGCCGCGTCGGCCAGGTCCATGGCGGCCGACGCCGTCCGCAGGAGCTGGCGGGCGGCAAAGCGGGCGCCCCCCGCGGCCGCGGCGTCGCCCGCCCCGGCCGCCGCGTCCGCGGCCGCCACGCAGCCCCGGACCAGGGCGGCCATGTCCGAGACGCACGCAGGGAGGGCGGCCTCTAAAGCTGACAAGCAGTCCCCCGCAGCGGCCGCCTCGACGGCCGCGGGCGCGCCCGACGCCGCGGCCGCCGCCCGCCCTTTCGCCGCCGCCTTGTCGGCCAGCAAGGACGTCACCACCCGCCACAGCAGGGCCTCCTCGCCCGACATGGCCAGGTCGGCGGAGGGCGGGGGCGGGGTGGGCGGGGGTGGGGTGGGGCTGCTGGCGGGCGCCGCCGCGCCCCACCCCCCCTCCTCCTCCGCCACGGGCGCCAGGAGGAGGGAGGCCGCACCGCCCTCAGCAGCAGGGTCGGGGCTGGTGGTGGCCCCCGCCGCGGCCTGGCGGCTGTGCCGGGGCGCGCCCGCGTCCCCGCCCCCGCCCACCGCCGCCGCCGCCACCCGCCTCAGGCCGGCCCCCGCATCCGCCGCCGCGCGGGCCAGGGCTTCGGGGCGGAGGCGGCCGGCGGCGTCCAACGCCTCCAGGGCGGCCTCCGCCTCGGCCTCGTGCGCCTCCACGTCCAGGGCACCCAACAGCACGCCCACATCCCCTTCACACCCGGCGTCCAGCCACCGTTCCAGCATGCCCCGGGCGGCCGCCAACACGGGCGGGGACCGGTCGCCCAGGCCGCGCGACAGCAGCAGGGCCCGGGTCTCCATGGTCAGGGCGGCCAGGGGCACTTTTTCGGCGAGCACGAGGTACACCGCCCGGCGGACGCTGTCGTCAACGTCGCGGGTGCGGGCGATGAGGGCGGGCAGCGTGCGGTCGCATACGGCCAGAGACGCGATGATCGTGCGCCGCACCTCCTTGGCCTTCTCACGAGCCAACAAGGCCAGGTACGCCCCCGTGACGGCGTCCCCCTCAAAGCCGCCCGTCTCGCCCGGGTCAGCCAGGCGGGCGAGGACGGCCGCGGCCGCGGACCGCACGCCCGGCGCCTTGTCCAGCAGGCGCACCGTCATCGTGGACTGCAGGCGGTCCGCGACGGCCGAGGACAGGTCGCCCTCCGGGCCCTGGGCGTTGAGGGCGGCCGCCAGCAGGCCGCACGCCCGGGTGCGGACGCCCCGGTCAGCGGCCGCGGCCGCGGTCGCGAGGTGCTCCAGGAGCCGTTCCACAAAGGCGTCGCCCGCGGCGGCCGCCGTGTCGGCGTCCGGGAAGGCCGGGGCGCTGCCTACAGCGGGCCGCGTGCCGGAGAAGACAGCCAGGAAGCGGAGGGCCCGGTCGGCGTGGGGGTTGGTGGACTGGATGAGGAGAGGCAAGGAGAGGGCGTCGGTGTTAGCGCCGGCGCAGTCGTTTCGTTTGTGCCTCTCTCTCTCACCGACGCCTCTCCCTCTCCATTGCGGCCCGGAGTGGGGACTGCTCAGGTCTTGGCGTCCGGGCTTCTCGCATGTCGCCTGCCCTGTCGAAGCGGCAGCTGAGAAGGCGTCGGCCCACGGGACGGGAAAAAAAAGTCTCCTTGCCGCATGCGCGCTCGCTCGGCGCGCCGGCGCGCCCAATTCACGCCTCCGCCCCCCTCTCTCCCACTCCCTTCACTCACGGGCGCGATGCTGAGCAGGTAGTCGACCGAACCGACCAGCTCTCCCCAGAAAGCCTCATCCCCGAGCCTGCCCCGGTGGGCCCACAGGTGGGGCGCGAGCTTGGCGTGCGCGGCGGCGGACGCCGTGTCCTGGGCCCGGTTGAGCAGGGAGCCGATGGAGGAGGAGAAGGAGGGGGGGGGGCGGCGGGGCGGCATGGTTGGTGTGATGTGTGTGTGTGTGTGTGTGTGTGCGTGGAATGAAAGCGTGAGCGTGCGTGTGCTCGCGCGGGCCGCGTCGCTCGGGGGGAGCTGTCAGCGGCGGCGTTTGGAGAATCCGCGTTTGGAGACACTGCGACGTGGGTTGCTCTCTCACACTCTCCTGATCGGCCGGCCGCGCGCCCCCCTCCACACACACCCGCGCACACCCTCTCCGTCGGACAGGGCCAGGCGGTCCTCTACGTCCACATCGCGCAACCCACTCACCCTTATTTCATGCGCGGCCCCTTCCTCATGCCGGACGGCCGGAGCCTGGCGGCGGTCCTCGCGGCGGAAGCCCGGGACCCGGCGGGCGGGGACGCAGTCGTCCGGCGCGGGCGGCTGCCGCGCGCTTCCCACGGCGCGCACGCCCTGGAGAAGCGGTGGAAGAAGCAGCAGCAACCGGCCACGGCGGCGGCGGCGGGCGCAAAGCCGGCTGGCGCTGGTGGCGACCCGTCCACCTCGGCACCTGCTTTGCTGGCCGCCGACGTGGACCTGTCAAGGCTTGGGCGGGCCAAAGCCCGGCGGGCGCTGAACGACCGCATCCTGCGCGCGCTGGCTGGGCCACTGACCCTTTCGAGCATCTCGGGCCTTTTCAGCCCCGCCCCTTTCGGTGGGGGCGGCCCGCCCTCCGCCCTGTCGCGGGTTTTGCCGGGGGGGGAGGGCGCGGACGTCTGGGAGGCTTTCCGGGCGGTGGACCTGGACCGCCAGGCCCGGGCGCTGGCAGCGTGGGAGGGCCACCTTGCGGCCGGGCGGGCGGCCGCGGCCGCGGACGCGCAGCAGCACCGCGCCGCCCGCCCGCCCGCCGACGCGGCCGCGGCCGCGGCGGCGTCCGCCACCGCCGGCCTGCGTGCCTGGGCAGGCATCTCGCACCGGGCGCGCGAGGCCCTGAAGCGGGCGGGGCCGTCACGGGTGGACACCCTGGAGGCGCCCGTGCTCCTGTGGCTGGCCACGGCCCGCAGCCTGGGCGCGCAGGCGGGCGCCGCCCTGGCGGCGGCCGGCCCAGGCGCGCCCGCCGCACCGCCGCCCCTGCCCTTGCGCCTCCCCACGGCCGACGCTTGGACCCGGGCCCTCGTCCACGGCCTGGCCCAGTTTCACCGCCTGCGCCTGAAGCAGGGGCGGGCGGCCGGGAGCGGCGGTGACGTGGCAGAGCTGCACCTGCCGGTCGAGGTCGAGGGGCACGGGGGCGGGGTGGCCGCCCGCCCTCAACCCATGCCGCCATCGGCGTCCTTCCTCACGTCCGAAGACGAGGACGCCGGCGGGCTCTCCTCCTCCTGCCCGCCCACCCCTCGCTCGGTCATCTCGCCCTCGGCCGTCCCGCCAGCCTCCTGCGGGGACGTCCTGGCCGCCTTTGCGGCCGCCCGGGCGGCGGGCGGGGGCGACTCGCCGACGCCCAGCGCGTGCCTGCGCGAGTTCCTGTTGGAGCACGCGGGGGCGGCGCCGGGGGCGGCGTGAGAGATGGAGGTGGCGGTAGTGTCTTCTTCTTCGTATAGAGTGAGTGTGATTAGGAAAAGCCCCGGGACAGTGTACACGTCATGCGTCTCCAATTTTCATCGTCTCTTCTCTCCTTCCCTCTCCTTCTCACGCCCCCTCGTGCGCCGGGTCGGGCGCCGCCTCCCCAAACGTCTGCGTGTACACGCCCATCTCCTCCTCCGTCAGCAGGGCCCCGTCCAGTTGCGCCGTGATGGCGCCCTCGTCCATGCCCGCCCCGATGAAGACGATCTCCTGGCGGCGGTCGCCCACGCCGGGCGCGAAATCGCCCAAAATCACGCCCCGCTGGGCCGGGTCGGACGGCCAGTCGCCGTCCGGGACAGCCGCCCACCAGTCGCCCTCGTCCCGGATCTCAAAGTGCTGGCCCGCGTGCGACCAGTAAAAGGCGGTGGCGTGGGAGTGCGACATCCAGAGGAAGCCTTTAGAGCGGAGGACGGTTTGGATGGGAGAGGGCGCGGGCGGGGGCGCGGCCGGGTCGGCGACTGGAGCTGCACCAGTCGCGTTGTCCCCTCCACCCGCCCCACCCACCGCGCCCTCCTCCAGGGCCGCGTTCGTCGCTACGGGCAGCCAGCGCAGGACCAGCTCCCGCAGGCGGTGCGGGTGGAAGGGCGTGCGGCGGGAGTAGACGAAGGAGCGGATGCCAAAGCGAGAGGCGGCCGTCGTTTCCTTGCGGTCCGCCGCCGCCTGCTTCTTCTTCTCGTGGCCGTGGTCGGCCGTGCAGGCCCCGCCGTCGGCCCCGCACTCGGGCCCGTGCTTGTGGTCATGGTCTCGCTTGTGGTCGTGCCCGTGGTCATGCCCGTGGTCGTCCTTGTGGTCGTGCCCGTGGTCGTGCCCGTGGTCGTGCTTGTGGTCGTGCCCGTGGTCGTGCTTGTGGCCGCACCCGCCGCCGCCGTCCTGCCCGCCCGCTGGGTGACCGCCGCCCGCACGAGCGTCCTCGCCCGTCGCCGCGCACACCGCGCACCCGTCGGCATGGGGGGCGTCGTGGGCGTGACCGTCGACGTGGCCGCCCTCCTCGGCAGCCCGGTCCGCGGCGGCCAGCGCGGCCGCGTGCGCAACGGCGCCCCGGTGCTGGCCCTCCACGTTCAGCCCGGCCACCAGGGCAGGCGCGGCCGCCCGCCCGAAGACGGCCTCCACGTCTACGACCCCCCGCACGCAGTCCACGACCCGGGCCAGCGGGTTGAGGGCCGACACGATGGCGTGCAAGGAAGCCAGGGCGCCCGCTTGCCCGCCGGCCAGCTGGTCCGTTTTGTTGAGGATGACAAAGTCCGCACACTCGACCTGCTCCACCAGCAGGTCCACCACCGGGCGCAGGGTCCCGCCCTCGCCAAGGTCGGGGCGCGCGGCCAAGGGGGCCCGAGATGCGTAATCCCGGACAAAGGTGGCAGAGTCGACGATGGTGACCATGGTGTCCAGGCGGACGCGGGCCGCGAGCGGGTGGCCAGCCGCGACCGCGTCGGCAAACTTGTCCCGGATGTTTTGGGGTTCCGCGACGCCGCTATTTTCCAGGACGATGCGGTCGTAGGTGCCGCCCCGGGCGTCGGCTAAGGAGAGCAGCTGCTCAAAGGAGCCGAAGAGCTCGTCCTGAATGGAGCAGCCTGTAAAGAATGAAAGAGAGAAATGGAAACATGAGAGCGTGGGTTGTAAGCAACGCACGCCTGGTGCGCAACCACCCTCTCTTTTCCTCTCCCTCTCGTTTCCCCGAAAACGCACAAGCACAGCCGTTGGCCAGCTCCACCGTGTCCGCCAGGTCAGCCGTCGTCGTCGTCGCCACACCGTCGGCACCAGTGCCACGCTCGCCGCCCGCGGCGTCCTTGTTGTCCTTCTTCTCGCGGGCCCGGTCGTTGCGGACAAGCTTTGCGTCGATGTTCACGGACGCGACGTCGTTGACGACGCACCCGATCTTCAGGCCCGACTTCTCGAGGAGGTGGCGGAGGAGGGTGGTCTTGCCTGTGTGGGTGGATGGGAGAGAAACAGAGAGAGAGTGGAAGAGAGCGCGTGAGAGAGAGTGGAAGAGAGCGCAGCGCGTGAGAGAGAGGGCGTGTGGGAGGCGTGTGCTTTTCCCCGATCCCCGGCTTGAGCACACGTTTTTCTAGCTTCTGCATTGCATTCACCCTCTCTCTTACTCACCCGCCCCCAGGAAGCCGGACAGCATGGTGACGGGGATGACATCCCGGGAAGCCGGCGGGGTGGCAGCCATGGTGCGACGTGCGCGTGCGAGCAGGCGAGAGAGGGCGAGAAGAAGCGAGAGAAAAGCAGAAATGAACACTCCCTAAGCATTTTTCTTCATCATCTACACAATCTACTCTCTTCAGATTGTCCCTCACGGACAATCTGACACCAGTGGCGGGAGAGTCCCTCACGGACTCTCACGCCACTGGTGCCCGCACTCCACGCACCGAAAGAACAGGGTGGCCGGCTCGTCCGCCGACCGCGTCTGGACCTCATAGAAGTAGGCGACCCCGTGCGAGCAGGCCGGGCACCGGGTGTCCGCCCGCTGGACGTGCGCCCAGGCCTCGTCCCCGCCTAGGATGTCGTCCAGGGGCTTCCGCTTCACGGGCGCGGCCTGGGTGACGGGTGTCGTGATGGGGTAGGCGTAGGGGCAGGCCTCACAGTAAAAAAAGAGGAGGCCGTCGTCGCGCGTGGTCTCGGGGCGGCGGTCGGGGCCGACTGTGGGATGGAGAGAGAGAAGGTTGAGAGGCAGGCGGGGGCATGTGTGCAGCGTTTCTCTCCCTATCGCTCCCCATGTCTCTTACCCATCAGCATGCTGCCATCGTTGGGGCAAAACTTGATCATGGCGGCGGAGGTGGACGAGGGGGCGGGCATTTTGTGGAGGGTGGAGAGGAAGAAGAGCGACGGCTAGGACACGGGCGGCCGGGTTGAGATAAATGAAAAAGGAGAGCTTCGAGGCGGCCCTCTGATCACGACAGCTGGCCGCGGCTTTCAGCAGGGAGCGGGACGTGCTGTGAGCGAAGTGAATCCTAAGCCTGGTTGGGCGGAGGCGAGTTTGCGGGTGGAGCCCCAGCACGAAATACGACGCGCGGGACGGCCCTCGCAAATCGTTGTGTGAAGGCAGAGGAAAAAAAAAAACGCCGTCCTCCTTATACCTCTGTTTCCGCGCCCGCTTGCTGCCCCGACCCCACGCACACACAAAAACGCTCGCACCTCGCATGCTGCCCCCGACCATGTATGTACTCCGCGGCCCGGCCACCGCCGGCGCGCCGGCCGGAGCGCGGGCGTCCACCTCCCGGTCTGCGCCGGCCGCCGCCGCCGCGCCGCTGCCCCTGCGCTGCCAGCGTGCCGTCCGCGCGTCCGCGGCCGGCCGGTCCATCGACCTGGGCGAGGACGCCGCCTTTGCGGACGTTCCCCGCCTCACCTCCGGCGGGCGGGCCCGGGAACAGCGCCTGCGCCGGGTGTACCGGTCGTTCGAGGACGAGGAGGGCGCCGACGCGGACGCCGCGCCATCCTCGTCGGCTGTGCTCGGCCCGGATGGCCTACCCTTTGACGTGCCCAAGTCCGCATACGGCCTCACCCTGCGCCAGATGGGGGCGCTGGGCCTGGCTGGTGAGGGCGGGCCGGGCCTGCGGTCGCGGGGTGTGGACCCGGTGAGTTCGTTGGAGGGAACAGAGGCCGAGGGCAAAACACCACGTCGGTGGCGGCGGGCGGCGGAAAAAAAAACGAGTGGTTTCGACCCGAGCGGCCGGGCGAGGCACGAGCCTAGCCTGGGTCGGGTCCAGTTTGCTGATGGTACACCAGCTCGCCCAACGGGCGGGTGAAATGGGCGAACAGCATGCTTTTAGACCCCCTCCCGGCCCGTCGCCAAGCACAGCAAAGCGCCGATCCCCCAAAAAACCTACCCGCTTCATTCCCCCTCTCTCTCTTCCTGTCACCCCAGTCCTCCCTCTCGGCCCACGCCGCCTACGCGGCCGCGACCAACACGAAAGCGTCGGCCTCGACCTCCATGATGGCTGGTCGCATCGCGCCCGCCTCCGGCCAGGCCGGCTCCCGCCGCAAATCCCCGCCCGACCTACCCTCCCTGCTGCTGGACGGGCGGATCGTGTACATTGGCATGGCGCTCGTGCCCCAGGTCACCGAGCTGGTCATCTCCGAGCTCCTCTGGCTGAACTACACGCAGCCCACCAAGCCCGTCTCCCTATACATCCACTCCACGGGGTCACAGACGGTGCACGGCGAGCAGGTCGCCTTCGAGAATGAGGCGTACGCGGTCATCGACACGATGCGCTACATCAAGCCCGACTGCTTCACCATTGTCGTCGGCCAGGCCATGGGGACGGCGGCCCTGCTGGTGGCGAGCGGGAAGAAGGGCGGGCGGTACGCCCTGCCCAACGCGCGCATCCAGGTGGGGCCGCCCCGCATCAACCGGGCGTTTGGGCGGGCGGCCAACATGATGATCAAGGCGAACGAGCTCGAGAAAATGACTGACGTGTACAGCGAGATGCTGGCCGGGGCGACGGGCTTCCCCAAGGCGTTCACCCGCCGCCTGATTGGGCGCAACCGGTGGCTGACGCCCGCGGACGCGATCGAGGCGCGCGTGATCGACAAGATTTACGAGGTCGGCGCGGAGCAGGCGGCCCTCGAGCGCAAGCACTTTGAGGCCGCCCAGGCGACCCGGGAGGCGGCGGCCGCGGCGGCGGCCATGGAGATGGAGGCGGAGGCGGAGGCCAGCCGGGTGGGGGAGGGTGAGGAGGGTGGGGACGCGGGAGTGTGAAGAGAGTGGAGAGAAAGATTGGGATGGGTGGAAGGTGTGTTGATGAGATGGAGGGAGGGGGGGGGCTGTGTGGGCGGTTGTGCAATTCGTCCTTCTTCTTTTTCCAGTCCCCTCTCTGTCTCTGCCTCTCCGCACGCACAGCCCTCCCGAGGCACGCCGTCAATGAACACGACAACAACACAGAACAATTCTTTTCACTCCCCTCCACCTCTCCCCCCACCCAGCGCAGCACTGCCCGCCCGCTCCACTTCCTTCAAGTACTCCGCCTGTACCCGCTGCGCGTAGGAGCCCGACGGCAGGCCCAGCACCACGCTCTCCATGCGGCGCCGGATGGCGGCCTCAAAGCCGACGGCGGACAGGCCCGCGACGCCCCTCAAGCACGCCTCCCAGCCATCCTCCTCCGCTTCGGCGATGGCGGCCAGGGCGAGGGCGGCCTCATCCTCGCCGCCGGCGCCGGCGCCCGGGGCGCACGTGCCCAGCGCGCGGGCCGCGTAAATCTGCAGGGCGCGTTGGAGGAGGCGGACGAGCCCGTCCTGGCCATCGTCCGCGGCCTTGCGCATCCAGGCAAAGGCATTCGAGAGCAGGGCCTCCTCATCCAGCGCGCCCTCGCCCGCCGCGCTGGCCTCCGCGTCCAGGGCCCCCCGCATGGAGGCAATGCGGTCGGGGGCGAGTGGTAGGTGCCACTCCCCCGCCTCATCCGCGCCCGCCGCCAGGATGCGTTGCAGGGCGGCCCCCGCGGACGAGAGCTGGGTGTCGGTCCGCTGGACGGCCGCATCCACCAGCCCCATCACCGCGGACGCTAGGGAGGAGAGCGCCGCCTTGTCCGCGGGGGTGGCCGTGTCCGATCGGGCCGCCACACGGATCCAGAACTTCTGGTCAAAGGACATCAGGTTTTCGGCGACGAGCGAGGAGAGCTGGAAAAGAGGGGAGCGCATGGATGAGATGACGAGAGAGAGAGGTTGAAAGAGCTGGTCGGGGGGTGTGAGTCGAGAGAGCCACGCTCTCCATCTCTCCTCACACACCTGAGCCATGCCGTCCGCCCCTAGCAGCCGATCGATAAGCTTGTCGTGCTCGGCCACTTCGGCCAAGGTAGAGGCGCCGGCGATGGGCGTGGCGGCGGCGGGGGAGTCGTCGCCCGACGACTGCGAAACGGCGGCCGGCGGCGCGAATCGGGTGGTGGGGGCGGCCCGAGGGACGCGAGCCACGGCCGGGAGAGGAGAGGTCGAGGGGCGGAGTGCGCTGAGGGCCCGCGCCCCGGGAGTGCGAGCGAGGGTTGCCATCTTGGATCGTGCGTGAAAAGGAGACGTGCCGGCGGGCTAGCTTAGCTTACTGCTTCCGGTTTTGGTTGGGTCCGTTTGCCCACCGTTCCTCTATATTCTCTTTCGAATTGACCGCGCCCCTCACGCGGCCCACCACCGCCTCGCCCTCGCTGCCCCGCCACACATGCTGGTTGCCCTGAGCTGCTTGCGTGCAGCTCGGGGCTCTCCCGTCCAAAACGCGGGCCGGCTGGCCTGGGCGGGAGCGCACCTGGCGGAGTCGAGGGCGGCCGGCCCGCCGGCGGCGGCCCATCCGTTGCCCGTCGCCCAGCAGCCCAGCCCACCGGGTGGGCCTGGGATTGGCTACACTCGCATTTTGATGACCTCAGCATCATCCCTGCCGGTACGTGTGGGCGTGGGAGAAAAGAATTTCGAGGCGCGGGCGCGGGCGGTAGAGAGGGCAAAAAAGCCTGCCAGGCACAGCTGATGCCGCGCGCGCGGACGCCCTGACCCGCTCCTCAGCCCTTCACGCCCTTTTGCGCACTCTCTCGCGCACGCACGCACACGCCGCCCACACTCACGCACGCACGCACGCCGAGGACACACACACCCTAATCTCTGACGCGCACGCCCCCTTGTCCCTTCCCCGTTCATCAAACACAGTTTGCTGCCGCCCCATGCCTCTCCCGCCTCCTCCACGCCTCGCCCTCCACCTCCCAGGCCGCCGCCGCCGCCGCGGCCGCGCCCTCCCCGACCACCGCCTCACCCAACGAGATCGCTGCCGCGGACGCGTCCTCTGCCGCGGCCGCCGCGGCCGCCGCCCTGCTCTTCCGAGAGTGCTGGGCCCGGCTGGAGACAAAGTATGGGCCCCGCCTGGTGACGCCAAAGGAGATTGTCTGGCTCAACGGGGCGCCCGGGTCGGGGAAGGGCGCCAACACGCCCTTCATCCTGGCTTCCCGCTCCCTGGCCCGCTCCATCACCATGTCGGACTTGCTGGAGACCACGCCCGCGCTGAAAGCCCGCATCGACGCGGGCGACCTCCTGCCCGACGGCCTGGTGTGCGACGCCCTGCTGGACGCCATCTTCAACCCGGACGTCGCGGATGGGGCGGGATGCCTGGTGGACGGTTTTCCACGGACGGGACTGCAGGTGGACTTGCTCAAGTGCATGCACGATAAGCTGGCGTCCCTGTCCAAGGCGGCCGCGGGCACTCCCGACGAGTGGCGCTTCCCCCGCCCGGCCTTCCGGGTGGTCGTCCTGTACGTGGATGAAGAGGAATCCGTGCGCCGCCAGATGGCCCGGGCCCGCATGGCCGCCCTGCACAACGCCCGGGTCCTAGACGCGGGGGCGGGCGACCTGGTGGAGGAGCGGCGGACCGACGCGGACGTCGCCAAGTGCAAGCGCCGTTTTGAGGTCTTCCGAACACATTACTCGACGTGCTTGAAGCTGCAGAAACACTTTCCGTTCACGCTCATCGATGCCCTGGGCGGCCTGGATGAGACCCGGTCCCAGATCGCGCGGGAGCTGCGGTACCAGTCGTCGTTGGATTTAGATGAGGCGACGTACGCGGCCATCCGCCACCTGCCCCTGGCCGCCGACCTGGTGAGGGAGGCCCGAGCAGCCCTGGTCGCGTCCTTGGACCGCGCCCACGCCCACCACGCGAACCTATTTGGGCGGGTGATGGGCGTGCTGGATGCGGAGGTCCTGCCCCTGCTGAAACGGTGCGCGCTGGCCGGACACGCGGAGTGGCGGACGCGGTCCCCACTCTTTTCCAGCGCGGTCGCCCAAAAGATCCTGATCGACGTGCTCACCGACCGCGGCTTTGCGGTCTCCTACACGCCCCGCGAAGTGGTCACCCCCGTCCGGGTCGACCTGACGACAGGGGCCATCGAGTCGGAGCGGGTCGTCATCCACGCCTTCCGGCTTTCGTTCGAGCGGGCGGGCGTGCGCGAGGCGGCCGCGATGATGATCCCGCTCGCGCCGACGTCTCCAGAAACCGCGGGCAGCGTCATCGGCGGGACGGAAGTGCCCGACCACCTGGACGCGGGCGTTCGGGACACGGCCGGTAGTGGGTCCCGGTCGAGCGTGCACGACCCGGTGCTGTGGGGGGAGGGCGAGGAGGAGGCGGTGAAGGGTGGTTAAGAAGGTGCATTTTTTTTTTCCATGTGTATGATTGATTAGCTCTAGGTTGGGGTGTTCTGTGTAAAACGACGATTCTTATTTTTTCTACAGAGGGCTCCTAGACACGCACACGACGACGTACAGGAACCGGTCCGGGGCGGCCAACGCCGCGTGTGCCCAAGCTGCGGGCGAGGAGAGCGGGGCGGGCACGCTGGAGGCCAGGACCGCGGCCACAGGGGTGCCGCCCAGGGCGAGCCGGGTTGTTGTACCTTCTCCAGCCCACGCTAGCGACCAGGCGGCGGCAGCTTCGCCGTCGCCCGGTGGTGGGGTCGGCAGAGCATCCAGGAGGGCCTCGCCCAGCGTCCTATTGGCGGACGGGACGGGGCGGGACGTGTAGGTCATCACGCCCCTTTCCTTTCCAGCTCCAAAGCACACAAACAGGCGCAGGGGCACGCACGTTTCCCTCTCCCCACCCACCACCAGCATGCGGGACGTCGCGCTCCACGCCCCGTCCGCATCGCCCTGCTCCGCTGCCGCCCACACCGCGTCCCGGTCGGGCACGGGCGCGGAGAGGATGCCCGCGGCCGAGCCCGTGGCCGCGCAGGCCGCTTCCTTGAGTGCGTTGAAAAAGGACGACCGCCCCGGGTCGGGGCCGGGCCACCGGATGAGGGCGTCGGCGGGGAAGGCCCGGAAGTGGATGGTCAGGGGCCAGGGGTGGGGGTGGGAGGATGGGAGGGCAGCCATGTCGTGGAGGGTGGCCAGCGGGACGTGGCTGAGAGTGAAGTGAGCTACAAGCATGAGTGTCCGCCTGGTGGTTGCAGCTGAAGGGGGGAGGCGCGGCCCCCGTTTCTTTCCTCGCTTTTTCCTCGCCTTTTCCTCTCACCTTCTCAAGGGCACGCCGCCACTGTCAAACCAGGGCGTGTCCTCACCCTCAGTGAGGTAATCCTGGGGAGTGAGAGGAGAAACAGAGAGAGGACACAATGAGAAGCGGGTGGCCAGCTGCCTGGGCGCGCGCGGTCGTGGTTAGGGCAAGGCAAAAAACAACCTGATTATGCCACCGCGCACCGCGCCCTCACTCTCCGAGTAGCTCACCCTGTAGAACCGGGTTGCCTGGCCGACGAGGCTGGGCAGGCAGGCCAGGCGTGGGGCCATCACCTGGTCGTGTTGGAGGCGGAAGAGAGAAGGGTGCGAGAGTGCGAGAGGGGAGTGAGAGAGGATGGATGGATGGATGGATGGAGTAGAGAAGTTCTTCGCGCCTCTCTCTTTCTACAACCCTCAACCACTCACATAAAACGGAGATGGCTGCCCCGTGCCGGACGCCAAGTCTGAGGCCGCCAGGGTGAGGACGACCGGGACCTGCGTGTGCGTTGAAGGGGAGAGGTTGATGAGCGTATGGGCCCGCTCGCAACGAATGCCCTCTCCTTAACTCTACACCTCCCTTCTTCATACCCGCCCTGCCGAGTTTTCGCGGCGGCAGGCGGTGGCGGTGGAGGCAGACGCCTCCTCTGGCGAGGCAAGCGACGCCATATAGAGAGGTAAGAGGCGCGCGCGACCCCGTCCGTCTCGGGGTGTGTGTTAAAGAGAAGTGACGACACTGATGTTTTGCCTCTTTTTCCATTTATCTCCTCGCGGGCCACAGCCCCACGCTTCACGAGGGCCGCACACCGCACATTTGCGCCCCGCCGCTGGACAACTGGTGCCTGCCTCTATTCAGCGCTGCATCGAGTTGCACGAGTCAAGCGCACGCGTCCGCCTGCCCGGGCGTGAAGTTGTTCACAGCTAGCCTGGCGGTGCATTGGCTCTCACGTCCCCGCCCCGCACACCCTCGTCCCCCTCGCCCGTCACCCCGCCACCCCCCGGACAAGTGACTGGGCTCCCTCGATCACACCCTGGACTGAAAAAAACGCGCAAAAGCGTGGTAACGGAAAAGTCGTTCAATGCCCGACACCGGCCCGAGCGGTGTTGCCAGCGCCGCCCCCCACCCTCTCTCCCCACCCCGTCGCCCCCTCTCCAACCCGGCCGCCGTGGCTGCCGACCTGGTGGGCCTGTACCTGGGCAGTGAAAACGGCAGCGAAGCCTTTCTGCCCTCCTTTGACGGTGACGGCGCGGGTCCTGTCCCGTCCCTCCAACCCCGGCGGGCTGGCGCCCCCTTCCAGTCGTCGTCCTCGTTCGGCCGCCTGCGGGGCGCGTCCTCCCGGGCGTCCCTGGCGGCGGCGTCCACACCTACCTCGCCAACGCCGGTCGACGACCTGACTGGTGCTGCTTCAACGCTCACCACGCCCGCCTGGTCAGGGGAAGGGGCGGCGGTGGCAGCGGGCGACCCGCCTCCCGACCCCCGGGCCGTAGCGGCCGCCCGCACCATCCAGCGCGCGGTCCGGGCCCACCTCGCCGCCCTCGCCGCTACCGCCCTCCCCTTTTCCAAGCACGGCGCCCAAGCCCGGGACCTGGTGCAACGGTATGTGGCCGTCCTCCAGGCGGCCGCCCTGGCAAAAGCGGGAGGACCCGGTGCGGTCTCGACCTCCACCACCGCCGACCCGACCGCGCCTTTTCTGGAAGCTTCTTTTGCGTCGCGCGCCCGCCTGGTCCTCCACTTTGACGTCAACAAGACGGTCGTCATGGCGGACGGGGTCCAGGGCGCAGGCACCGGCCACATCGTCAACATGCTGCTGGCCGAGTGCGCGTGGGGTCGCCTGGAGGCCGGGCCGGCGTGGGTGCCGGTCGGGCGCCTGGCGGCCGACCGCCCCGCGGGCGACCCCCAGCTCATGACCTACCGGTCCTTCCTGGATTCCTTCCTCCTCCCGACGGGCGGGGAAGGGCGCGGTGAGGGCGGCGAGGGCGTGCCGGTACCGCCCCCGCCCGCGGCCGCCCTGGCCGCCGCGGCGGCCGCCCTGGGCTTGCCCCCGCCCACGCCTGGCACACCCCACCCCTCCTTCAAGGACGCCCGCCAGGCCCTGAAACGCACCTTCACCGACCCGGGCCAGCCGGGCGCCATGTTTCGATCCATCTACGACCGCCTGGTCTCCACCTTGGAACCCTGTTCGGGGCGGCACCAGGTCCTCCACTCCTTTTTCAACCTGCTGCTCCATTTGAAAGCCGCGAAACGCGAGTTTGCCATTGTCTTCCGGTCCTTTGGCACCGACCTGGCGTCCGTGCTGGCGGAGGTGGACTCCTTTGCCCGAGGGACGCACCCCGCGTACCCGGGCGTGGTCATGGACGGCTCGGACGGCGGGCCGGACTTGCGGGCCACGCCCGGCGGGGTGGGCGTCTTCTTCAGGGACTCTGCCCGCCCCAACGGGACGGCGCTCCTGTTTGGCCCCGGGGCGGCGCCCTTCATGGGCCGGCGGGGCGGGCTGAGCCTGGCCGATTTAGAGGGCGCCGCCGCAGCCGGCGATGGCGACACCCGCCTGCTGCGCGGGTTTGGCGCCATTCACGCCGCTTTACAAGCCGCGACATGCGCGCCCTGCCGGAGCAACGGAGGAGATGGTGGTGAGGCGCCCTCGGCCGCGCCCGCCTCCTCCTCCCTCCTCGCCCTCCGCGACCACTACCCCTACTGGAAGGCCCGCCAGGAACGGTCCCGGGCGGGCAAGCTTTTCTTAGTCGATGCCACCGACATTGCCAGCTGCATCCAGGTCTTCTTCGACGACAATGTCGGCCACGGCGGCGCGCACATCATCGATGCACGCGCCGCCGCGACGGGCGCGCCCTTATCCTTTCCCGACGTCGCGGGCACGCACGTCGTCCGCGTGGAGCCGCTCAACGCCGTCCTGGACCCGCACTACTTTGTGCGGGCCGTGCATGAGTGTGTGCTGGGGGTGATGCGGCGGCGGGAGGGTGGGGGTGCAGGTGGAGGAGGCGTGCGGCCGGCGGCGGTGCCCACCATGAGTGAGGGGTGTGGGGCGCCCGACGTGCTGCCGCCCTCCCCGCCCTCGCCCGCGCCCGTCGCACCGTCTCCTTCCCTGCCCGCCCTGCCGATCTCGATTGCGGGCGGTACGGGCGAGACTGGCCCGGCCGCCGCCGACCTTCCCGCCCGCCCACGCCCGCGCGTCACGCTGGGCTCCACCCTCAGCGCAGTGGCAGCGCTGGAAGCAAAGCTCACCGAGTCCGCCCGGGCTGTGACGGCGGCCGCCGCCCCGCCGCCCGGCCCGCCACCCCGGGCCGCGCATGCGTCCGCCCGGGGCCTGGTTCTGTGGGGCATACTGAGGCGGAGGCTGTTGCCGGTGGTGCGGCTGAGTCTGGCGGCCCAGGCGCACGAGGGGGCGGATTAGAAGAAGAGAGAAGAAAAGAAAATAGCAGGTTGAAAGGTTTAGTGTGTGCAAACTCTAATTTTCACCGCCTCCACACGCACAACCCACCCTCGACTCACCCCTCGCGAGACAAGAAGGCACCACACACTCACCCTCGCCATGGCCGACCAGGGCGCGCCCAGGTGAGAGCAGAGCGAAGGGTCGAGGGGACGGCAACGAGAGAGGGCCCTCTCTCCTTTTGGCATGCCAGCCGACTCGCCACGCACGCACAGTGCTCGTCGCTTGCTCTCTTACCGCCCACTTTTCCTCTCGATTCAATCCTTCAGGACCGGCGGCAGTGATCGCCGCCGCCAGGGTGGCTGGGCAGGCGGGCGGGGCCGGGACGGGCGGTGAGTTGGAAGAGGAGGAGCGGAGAGAGGACCTGGCCAACGCATAAGGAGAGACCGCCTCTCACCTCTGCTGCTCCTTGCCCCTGCCGCCCCGCCCTGCTGCCCCGCCCTGAGGGTACGCTACCCCAGGCAAGACACGAATCCAGTTCCTCATCGAACCATATCAAATTTGCGTACACCCGCTCACTCCCTTGCCCCCCCCTGTACCACTCCAATGCAGCCGCGATGACGGCGGCCTCGGCGGCGGCGCACCCGCTCGCCCGAACGCCTCCCCCACGCCCGGTCTGTGGGAGTACAAGACCCCGGACGGCGAGGTGCGGGGCCCCTTCACGGCTGCCCGCATTGTCACCTGGATGGACAAGGACTTCTTCCCGGCGGACATGGAGGTGAGAGAGGAAAGAAAAGGGCGGAAGAGAGGGCGACGACCAGAAACGAAAAAAAACCTCCCCGCTCATTCCCACCCTGACGTCCAACCCACACAGATCCGCCAGCTGGGCCGGGATTTCACCCCGCTGAACAGGATCACCCGCACCCTGCGCGCCCAGGCGGTGGCACAAGGGGATGGCGGTGGCCGCGGCGGCGGCGGCGGCGGCGGCGGCGATCGCACCCGCCCTGGCGTCGACCGCGCTCCCCAGGCGGCCGCCGCCCCGCGTGGCGGCCTGGGCGGCGGCTTCGCAGCCGCCAACAACGCCGCCGCCGCGGCCGGCTCGTCCTTTCACGACCGCGGCGGCGGCGGCGGCGACCGAGCCCGCGGGGACTACCGGGAGACGCAGCGCCGGGACAACGACGACCGTGGTGGGCGGAGTGGAGGCAGCCGGCGCGAGCGCAGCGAGCGCGGCGGCGGCGGTGGCCGGGGCGACCGCGGCGGCGCCGACCGCGGCGGCGACCACCCCACCCACTCCGAAGCCATCGCCCGCCGCCTCTTCACGGCGGGCGCGGCCCTGGCGACGGACGAGCCGATGTGGCGGTACCGCGACCCGTCGGGCACGGTCCAGGGCCCCTTCCCCGCGGGCTCCATGGTGGAATGGTACGGGGCCGGCTACCTGGGCGCCGACTTGCCCACCTGTGGCGCCTCCCGCAAGGTGGGCGCGCCCCACCTGCCCCTGGCCTGCCATTATGCCCCGCTGGCCGCCCTGCTGGCGTCTGTGGCGCGCGGGGAGGCCTTCCACCCACTCACGCTGGAGAAGGTCAAGGCCGACGCGGCCGACCCGGCCAAGGTGCGGGCGCCCGTGGGTGGTGGGGGTGGTGGCCGGGGTGCGAGCCGGCCTGGTGCTGGTGCGGCTGCCGTCGTCGCCGGCGGCGCGGCTGCCGCGAAAGGCAAGGGTGGTGGTGGTGCCCGCGACGGCGCCCCGGCCGCCCCGCGCGAGCCTCGCGCCCCCCGCCCGCCCCGGGGCCCGCACCCGGCCGTCCGCGACCTGGTCGGCGCCATTTTCGCCAAAGCGGAGGGCAAATCCTGGGTCCCCCCCGTCCGCGAGGAGCGGCGGGACCGCAAGCCCCGGGGGGAGCGCCCGGCCGCCAAGCTCGGGTACGGCGCCGTGCGCGACCTGGTCGGGGCGGCCTTCGCGAAAGCAGAGGGCAAGCCCTGGCCGCCCGCGCCGCCCAGTGGGGCTGATGGTGGTGGTGGCCGGGGCGGCGGTGGGCGGGTGCGGGGCGGAGACGGCGCCAACAAGTCGCCAGGCGGCGCTGCCGCTGCTGCCCCTGGTGGGCGGCAAGACGAAAACAGCCGCGCCGTCGGTGGCCGGGCGCGCGGCCGCCGCGGCGGCGAGGTCGCTCCGGCTGCGGGCGCGCTTGGTGCTGGTGGTGGCGCTGCCGCACTCGCTCCCGCTGACAGTGGGCGTGGCCCCCGGGGCGACGGCCGCCGCACCGGCCGGCGCGGTGGCGCCGCCAGCGGCCCGCCCCGGGCCGACAAGCCAGAGCCCCCGCCCGGAAACCTGGGCGGCGGCGGGTCTGCGCCCGGCTCCAAGAAAGACGCCGCCGCGCCCGCGTCCGCGTCGGCCAAGCCGCTACCCCCCTCCTCCTCCTCCGGCCCGGCTCCGGCGTCGGCCGCCGCTGCCACGCCGACCTCGCCCAAGCCGTCCGGCCTGTTTGCCGCGGCGGCCAACTTTTTCGGCCTGCGCAAGTGAATTGGAGAAAGGGACAAGCAAAGAGAGGATGGCTTTTTTATTGGGTGTTATGAATGAGAGAGAGAACACACACATCGCGCGCGCGCGTGCGTGCGCGCGCACGTGGGAGAAGATGGAGAGAGCAAAGCGGGGGGAGGGTGTATGTGTGTTGGTGGTCGACCACCATCATCCATCCTCGTTTAAAAAAAAGCACTCTTCTACGTCTTCCTCACCGCCAGCCGTTTCAGCCGGTCCAGCTCAGCCTCCACTTCCCCTGTCGGCGCCCCGGCGGCCAGCGCCGCCTCCAGCGCCGTCTCCGCCTCCCCCAGGCGCCCCCCACCGATCAAGCTCATACAGAGGCCCAGGCGCGCTTTCCAGTGACCGGGCTGGGCTGCCAAAACAGCTTCATAGCCGGCCACCGCTTCGACCCACTCCCCGCGGGCCTGGCGGACGTTGGCCAGGTTCAGGCGGGCGGGGCCGTGGGATGGGTCCGCACCGAGGGCGGCCTCAAAAGCAGGAACCGCTTCGGCAGCCCGCCCCAAAGCACACAGCACCATGCCCCGATCCGAGTGCGCGTCCGCATACGCGGGCGCAGCGACCAGAGCAGCGTTCAGGGCAGCCAGGGCGGGCGCCAGCGCGCCCAAAGCGTACCGGACGGAGCCCAGGAGCTTGAGCGCGTGCGGGTGGCCCGGCGCGCCAGCCGCGGCGGCGGCGTACTGGTCCCGGGCGCCCTCCAAGTCGCCCTGCACCTCGAGGCTCATGCCCAGGTTGAGGCGTAAGCGAGAGATGAGGGGCAGGGCAAAGGGCCGGGCCGCCCGCCGGGAGTGGGGCACCAGCACCCGTCGCACCCAGGCCTGGCTGGAGCGCAGGGGCGGGGCAGCCGCGACGGGCGTCCCGCCGCCGTCGGGCGGCGCGCCCACGGCCTCACCTGCCCCGCTCAAACCCGCCGCGTACGCAGCTTCCGCCGCGGCGATCTCACCCAGCTCGTACACGGCGTTGCCCAGGCGTAACAGGGCGTCCGGCGCGCACGACGCGAGCGGATCGGAGTCGGCGCCTGGGACCTCCTCCCTCTCCGCCGGGCGGGCGGCTTTGATGGCCGACAAGCCCAGCGCGGCCGCCGCCCCGGACGCGGCGTGGTCGCCCCGCTGGGACAGAAGGCGGCCCAGACGCAGGAAATCGAGGGCCGCGGGCGAAGGCGGGGTGGGCGAGGGCGGCACGCCGCTCCCTCCCTCTTCTTCCTCCTCCTCAAGGACGGCCTGCAGGTCGGTGAAAGCCGGGCGCTGCAAAAGGACAGGCCGCTGGCACGGCTCGGGCGTCGCGTCCACGCCCACCAGGGCCTTCCATTCCCGGAACGCGACTTCCAGATCGTCCATGGTGGGGATGGGAGGCCGCGCGGTGGGTAGGGGTGGTGGTGAAGGTGTGACTGCGTCGGTCCCCTCATCGCACACACCGAAATGAGGCTGCTGGGCCTGGGTCAGCGGCGGCGCAGCAGCAGCAGCGGCCTCTTGCCCTTCCTCTTGCTGTCCACGCCAGGACGTGGGTGTGTCATCGCCTCCACCCGCCACCCCAACGGGCGTGAACACCAGGGCTTTACCCGCCATGTAGGACGGTGAGGGCGGGCTGCCAGCGCTGGCGGTGGGGCGGACAGGCGTGGAGCTCGGAGCGGCCGCCTGGTGGTGGTGGCGGGCAGGCGTGGCACTCGCCTCTTCCTCAGCTTCAGCCTGAACAGGAGGCGGCGGCCCCTCCAACCCGGCCGACACATTCACAACCACGCGCGGCGGGCTGGAGATGGTGGCATCAGCACCAGCAGCACCAGCTGCGGCCAGTTTCATGGCCGCCGCCAGGTGAGGCGCCTCCTCAGGTAAGGCCAGCGTCGCCCAGTCGGCCGCCAGGTCGCCCAGGCCGTCCGCGTAGAGGGCTTCTAGCCCTTCCACCGTCAGGCAGTTGCCGCCGCTAGGGCTGCCGTAGGCGAGGAGGAGCTGTGTGAAGGGAGAAAAGAGATGAGAAGGAGGCGAGTCGACAGCGGGATGGCAGCGGACGGCTAACAGCACACACGCCTTTGCCTTACCTCTTCCAACACAGCATTCATCTGATTCGGCGTGAACCGCATGCCCGGGTTGACGGCCTGGATAAAGGCCGCCAATTCGGGCTGTGTGTGTGATGGAGAGAAGAGAGAAATACGGCAGGGATTGAGAAAAGAACAGCGACAAGATTGCTCGCACCGCTGAAAGCAGTCCCATTCCACGCATCTGCCCACCTCTCACTCACCTGCGCAAGCTTGCCATCGCCGTCTTGGTCAAAATTGGTTATGAGGCGGAGAATTCGAGGGTCGAACGGGGCGAGGGCTGGCTGGCGGACCGCGACTTGCATGGGTGCAAGAAGTGGGGGACTTTGAGGGGTGCGTTGAGCGGGTGGAAGGGCGTTGCCGGGCTAAATGGTTGTGGCCCCTGGGTCGTAGGGTGGCCTTGAGATTGAGTGGGTAGGCGGGGCGGGGTGGGTGGGCGGAGAAAGGGGTGGACTCCCGATTTTTGGTCGGGGTTCTGCCAGCGCTCAAACGCGACGACGGAGTGAGAGAGCGAGGGGGGGGTGACCGAGGAGACCCGAGGCGACCCGAGGCGACCCGAGGCCTCTTTGCCCGCTCACCCACAAAATTCTGGCTTCTCTTCCAGGCCGTTTCGAGACACACCATCCACACCATTGGATATTCATGCAACGCTGATTCCAGAGCGGGCTCTGGAATCGTGAGGGAAGGAGGGCCTGAACACGGGCACGTGACAACTAAAAAAGAAGACTGGGCCACAGAAAAAAAACAGGCACACCCCACTCCTCCTTCCGTTCTCCCTACCGCCGCCGCCCGCGATCTCCGCCATCCATGCCCATGCCCAAGTCCATGCCCATGGCCAGATTGTCCACTGTGCGGGCGCGCTTGGCGGGCGGGGCGCCAGAACTGTGTGTGGTTGGTAGAGAGATGGTGAGGGAGCAAGAGAGCGAACGGGGAGGGGGTCGTGTCGCGGCCCGACCCAGCTCTCCCCATTTCTATTTGGTGCGCGCAACCTGCAAGTACCCCGCATTTGCCTCCAACTTCAAGCAGCGCACTCCCGCTCAACCGTCGCATGCGTCCTGGCAGCTGTGCGACGCAAAACACCCCGCCGTCACACTCCGTCTCCCCTTTCTTCAATCCATCTCTTCTTACCTTGGCTGGCTTACGGCGCCCGGTGGGCCAGTTCCGCCACCTTGGTAAGACTGCTGCTGCGGAGGTGGGCCACTCATACCTGGACCTCCACTGTGCGCGCCGTAGGGAGGGGCGTAATGCCCTGGCGCCCCACCAGCGTGCGGTGGGAAGCTCTGGCGAGGTGGGCCACCATAATAATTAGGGGCGGTCGGTGGGTAGTGGCCGCGACCTGTTGGCGTCGAACCGGGCATAGAGGGGTGACCTAGACAAGTGCGAAGATGTTGAAGGGGGTGCGTAAGGAACGGTGCGGAGCTGGCGGCGCTGGTGCGGCTGAGAGTGTAAAAAAAAGGGGGCCTGCCCCAAACGCCGCATTCACGTTTACGCCCGCAGCGGGCACGCCCACGCTCTCCTTGCCCCGCACTTGGTGCACATGGCACGCGCACATAGCCCTCGACCATTCCCATTTACCTGGAGCGCCGTAGTAGCCCTGGGGCGGGCGCTGGAAGGCGGCAGAGTGCGGGGGTGGGTGGTGGCCGCCCTGTTCAGGGCCGCCAGGGCCCAGGTAAGGTGCCATTTGGCCCCGGCTTGCATGAGGGGGATGCGCGCCTGGTGGTTGCGGTGAATTAGATGATGATTAAGGTGAAATGACCGCGGGACGGGTGCGGAGGAGCGGTGTAAGCAGGTGCGCACTGACTGTGGTCGGACCTCCATTTTCGATCTCTTTGCGGCGACTGCGCGCCTTGTCACTCTCTCCTGTCCCCGCTCTTTGCTGCGCATGGCAAGCCACACGTCTCTGCTTCGCACCTGGTGCACCGGGGTAGCCATAGCCTGGGTGTTGGGGCGGTTGCTGGCCCTAATTTGTTTTTTTGATGGGGGAGGTGGGTGAGTGACAAATGAGGCGTAGTGCGTCGCACGGAGGGTGGCGGGGTGCACTTTGCTTAACCGCGCCGGGAAGAAGCTGCACGGAGATGTCAAACGTCACCGCCCAAACGTGCGATGCAAGAAGAAAGGGTCGCCCCCCTCTGCGCACCCGTAGAGAGACTTTTGCTGGGGCCTTTCTGAGGAAAGGCCCCAGAAAAAAACTCCAAATTCATCAACTCACCATCATCGGCGCCCCTCCTCCCGCCGCGGGCGGCGGGTACCCGTACCCAGGTTGCTGATGGTGCTGCTGCTGAGGTGGAGGGTACCCCCCCGGCGCAGGCAGTGCCAGTGGCGCCCCCGGCACGCCGGGCGGCGGCGGCCCGCCGTAGCCGGTCGGGTGGTGGTGGGGCGGCCCGCCGCCGTAGGGCGCCCCCGGCGGCCCGCCCGGGGCGCCGCCTGGGGGCACATGCCCTCGCCCCGCCCCCGCCTGCATGGCCGCCTCGAATTCCTGGCGGTACTGCCACACCTCGCCCTGGTAATCCTTCCACGTCTCCGGGGTCAGGCCGTAGTTGAAGAAGTCCGTCGCGTCGACGCCCGGCACGGTCCAGGGCGGGTCGACGACCCTGGTTTAGTGAGAGAGAGCGATTTTTGGTGAGCACGGCGCTCCAAGCCCCGCCAACCCGCCTCCCCTTGCCCGGAAAATGTATTCAGGTCCCTCAGAAACCCCTGAGCGGGGCGGGAAAGCCTGGGAAGGCCTGGCACGAAAGTCGGGTCTCCGCCCCGAGCGAGCAGAAGCCGCGTCCACCCGCGACGACGTGAGGATGCACAGGGTCGTTCCTTCCCCGTCTCTTTCTTCGCCCCGCGCCGCCTCGCCGCCCCTTCCTCTCTCTCGCTCTCTCTCCTTTGCCCAACTCACAAATCAAGGTCCAGGTTGTACACCTCCCCATGCCCCAGGCTCAGGAATTCGCGGTATTCCTCGGGCGTCACCCGGCTCTGGCCGGGCAGGCGAATCCGCTGGCCAGGCCGCGCGCGCGAGAGCAGGGCGGGCGGCAGGTCGGGGTCCATGGGCGCTGACGGCATGCGAACGCGGGGTTTGGTGGGAGTGGGCCCGGCGGGCCCGTCACCCCCCGGAGTGGAGGCTGTGCCTGGCCGTCCACCATCGGGCGGGGGTGCGGGTCCGCCGGGAGCGCTGCCCGCCAAGTCGGGTCCACCACCGCCGCCGCCCGCCGGCGCCGCCCGGGCCAGGCGGGGGTCGGTCGGCGGCGGCGCGGCCGCTGCCGCGATCGCATCCGTGTCCAGCTGGATCTCGAAATCGTCGTCATCCTCTTCACCAATGGTAGCCTGTCGTGCGAGGGTGGAGGTGATAAATAATGGTGAGAGGGCGCGTGGGCGACGCGTCTGGATGCGGCGGGCGGGAAAAAGGAGGGGGGGCGAGGGGGTAGGGGAGTCCGTTGGCCCCTCAGGACACTCGCTTTGCTCTCACCTGTTGCTCCGCCGCCGCCGCGGCGGGCTCGCCAAAGCCGTGCCCGCCCGTCGGCTCGTCCAGGACGACATTGAAGTCGTCATCGTCCGAGGATTCGGCGGGGGCAGCAGCAGCAGCAGCAGCAGCGCCAGGCGCGGCGGCCGCGACCAGCAGCGGCGGCGACCCGCCGCCGTCGTCGTCCGGGCGGGGCGGCGGGGGCGACCCGGCACCGCCCTCATCACCACCACCACCACCAGCCGCGCCGTTTCCGTAGATGCCAAACAGGTCCTCATCCTCCTCGGCCGCTGGTCCCTCGGCCTTCACAGGCGCAGCAGCAGCAGGCTGGGCCGCCGCCGCGGCTTCGGGCTTGGGCTCGGCCGCGGGCGCGGCCGCAGGCGCGTCCTCGCCGTATAGCTGAAGAAGGGAAGAAAAGAAAGGAAAAGAAAGAAAGCGTGAGAGAAAAAAGCGTGTAGCCCCGGTCTCCTTTCTTCAACCCGCCCCACCGCCGACAGCGAGGACAGGCGGTCACTCGAATCCACACTGGTGTGCATGTGGGCAGGTGACGGGCGGGCGATGGGATGGGAGAGTCAACTGAAAGAAGACCGATCGACCACGAGCGCCAGCTCTAGAGCGGCGGCGGGTGAAAAAAGACAAAAAACGCACAGCGCACAACGCGGGCGAGCGCCAATCCAAGGATGTGGGCGTGTGAGCACGTCACCCCCCTCCCCACGCTCCAACACACCTGGAAGTACAGGTCGTCGTCGGCCATCTCGCCGGAGCTAGCCAACAAGGTGGATGCGAAAGAAAAGCTAGGTTGTCCGTGGTCGCTCGCTCTCTCTTAGGCGGCCATTGTCTTGCGATGTGGGCGATGAGAAGGAAGGAGAGAGAAAAGCTGGTATGCAGCAGGGTGTCGGGCCCGAGCACCTGTTGGCTGGGGGCGCTGCTGATTATTAGAGCGCCGTTTTTTCTTTTGTGTGCTCACTCCCGCTCTGCCCACCCTCCATTCGAGTGTTTATCCCCGCCGCCGGCGGCTCTCTCCTCTCCTCTCTCTTCTCTCAACAGACATCTCTCTTTACATCCCACACACACGCACCCACGCAAACCATGCCGTACGAGGAGGTCGAGATCGAGGACATGGAGTGGAGCGACGAGCTCCAGGCCTACACGTACGCCTGCCCGTGCGGGGACATCTTCCAAATCACCAAGGTGCGAGGGGAGGAAGAAGCTGCTGTCCCGTCCCATCGGTTGCTGCTTTTCCCACGCCCTCCCTTGCTGCGCACGTCCGCGCAATAGAGACTGGAATGGGCGGGCATGATACCTGCGGCGTGGTGAAGAAGGAGGGTGGCGCCCTTCACACACACGCGCGCTCTTGCGCGACAGACGGGGCGAGCGAGCGAGCGCAGGAAAAAGGGTATCCGCCCTGTCGTCTGTTGTGCCCCAAGGCACGCCCACTGGCGCCTCCAAACCCTGCCCACCTGCTGCACGGTCGTAGATACAGACGAGACAAGGTGTCCAGCTCGCCCCTGGTGGGGTGAACTGGTCGGTCAGAGGGGTGCCGACCCGCCACGCGGCCGACTCCATCACTGCTGACGCCGCTCGCGGAAGGGGAAAGGCGCTGGTACTGACCAAACCTCCTACCCTTTTTTTTTCACACAACAGGAAGAACTCGCCGCCGGCGAGGGCGTCGCCCACTGCCCCTCCTGCTCCCTGGTCGTCCACGTCATCTACAACCTGGCCGACTTTACGAGCGGGGGCGGGGGCGGTGCAGGAGCGAAATCCGTGAGCGTCGCGTGAAGCGACGGTCCACCCTTTTTTCCCGACGCGTAGTGCCCCCCCGGCGCCCCTCCCTTGGAGGCCCGCACCCGACGCTTTTTCTCCTGCGAGAACAACATTCCCTGGTGCGCGCGCACCCACCTCACCCCCATTCCCAGAAGCCGGCCTGTCCGCCTCCTATGGGGTGTACTTTAGACAGAGAGACTGAACTTTAAAACCATTTGTGTAGACAGACTCCCACAGCTTTTTTTCCTTGTTACACTCTGCCCACCCCGCCCGCCGCCGCCGCGCTCATGGCCGCCGCCTCATCCTGGAGCAGGTCCACGATGGCGGCGACAACGGCGGCCCCGCTGCTGCTACCGACATCACTGACCCCACTGCCGTCACCACCTACCCGCGCCGCGAGCGTCGCGTCCAGCGCGCTCCTCAGCTTCTTCACCAGCACGGCCGTTGGCGCGGCCGCCCGCACGATCAGCCAGCCGTCGATGAGGACGGTGCCCTCCCCGTGGCGGACGTCCAGGGCGCCGCCAAAGAGGAGCAAGGGCACCGCCCCCACGACCGTCGTGTCCCGCAGGAACGCCCGGCTCGTCCGCACCTTTTCTAAAAACAAGACATACGGGGCCGCAAACGCCCGGCCGACCAGGCCCGCGTTGACCGAGCCCGGGTGCAGGGCGACGGGCCCCGACCCGTCGTGCCAGGCCGGCTTGGCCCCAGCCGCAGTCGCGTTGGCCAGCGACCCTTCATCCATCACGCCCACGTTGGGGTAGAGCGCCGCCGCGAGGGCGGCCTTGACGACCGCCGGCCGGCGGGCGTGCGCGTTGGCCGGGTGGGCCGGCTCGTCATACCAGGCCGCCGCATCGCTGCCGCCACCCCGCCGCCCGCCCTGGGCGCGGGGCCCCAGAGGTCGCACAAGCCCGGCGTCCGCCAGCATGGTCGCAAACTGGCCCCGCATGTCGCGCAGCATTTCAAGGGCCTGGGTGGAGAGGCACAGGGAGCGCGCGTGCGTGGCCGCCGCGGCTTTGCCCCCGCTCGCCCGGGCTGCCACCCAGCCCGCGTAGGCGGCGGCGGCCAGTAGGTGGTCTGACTGTTGACCGGTGGCCAGGGGGCCGCCCGTCTTGCTGCCGGGCGCGGCCATGCCGGCCTTCACCCGGCCGACGGCGGCCTGGTCGTCCAGCGGGGTCGCAAAAGGCGGGCGGTGCGCCAGGGAGGCAGCAATGGTGAGGGCCGGCGCCAGGCAGCCCAGGGCGGCACCGTACAGCAGGAGCTTGCCCAGGCGCGGGTCGAGGGGCAAGCCCGCCAGGTGGCGGCCCAACGGCGTCAGGGCTTCCCGGCCGCGCGCGCGCGTGAGGGCGCCGACCGAGATGAGGGAGGCGACCGCGCCCGCCACGGCTTTTGGTGGGGGCGGCTCCAAAACGCGCTCCAGGAATGCGGCCGCCGGCCCCAGGCCCAGCGCGTGGATTTGGAGGACCAGCTCCTCCAGCGGCACGCGCACCATTTCGGATGACTGGAAGGCCCGCATGCGGCGCTCAAAGCGGGGGCGCGTGTACAGGCCGAAACAGGTGCCCGCCTGCACCCGCCCTGCCCGGCCCTTGCGCTGGAGGGCCGACGCGCGCGACACAAAATCCTCGACCAGCAGGCCCATCCCCCGGGCCGCGTCGTGGCGGCGTTCCCGGTGCTTGCCGGAGTCCACGCAGTAGACGACGTCGTCAATGGTAATGGAGGTCTCCGCGATGTTGGTGGCCAGGACGACCTTGCGGACGCCGGGGGGCGGGCGGTCAAACACGCGGCGCTGGTCTGCAGCCGAGACGGACGAGTGGAGTGGGAGGATGTGAAGGCGGCCGGCCCGTGCGGCGGGGAGAGCGGCCAGGCGGTCCGCCATGGCCCTGATCTCGGCCAGGCCCGGCAAGAACACCAGTACAGCCCCTGGCGGGCGGGCCGCGTCGATGTGGGCGACGACCTCCTCAATCAAGTCCAGGTCCAGGACGCTCTCATCCAGGCGGGCCAGGTTGCGGAGCGTGGTTTTGGAGTACACCCCCTCCTCGTACGCGCCCGCATCGAAATGCTTGTTTAGTGGGGGCGCGTCGTCCGCGTCATCACCCCAGCCCGCCCGGACGAGGGCAGACCCGCGGGCGCCCCCGCCCGCGCCGCGCTCCAGCCGGGCCCGGTCCGCCCCGCCGCGCGCGCCGCCCCGGTCGGGGCGGACCGCTGACCGGGAGTCGGCGGCCAGGGCGTAGCCGGTCGCCTCGTACGCGTCCTCCAGGAACAGGTGGTCGACGGGGAAGGTGCGCCCGCCGGCTTCCAGGGTGGCGGCCCCGCCAAAGTACGAGGAAAAGAGGGAGGCGTCTAGGGTGGCGGACATGAGGACGACCTTGAGCGGCCGGGTCGGGCGGCCCCCATGGCCTCCCGCCCGCCGCTTGACGACCAGGTCACGCAGCAGGGCCATCAGGAAGTCGCCCTGGAGGGTGCGCTCGTGGACTTCATCGACAACGACGTGGGAGACGCCCCCCAGGTCAGGGTCGCTCGTCAGGCGGCGCAGGAGGATGCCGGTCGTGCAAAACAAGAGGCGGGTCGCCCGCGTGCGGGCCGCGTCGAGGCGGACGTGGTAGCCCACCCGCCCGCCGCCCTTGCCCGGCCCAGCCGATTCCCCACGCTCTGCTGCCACTCGTTCGGCGACGGAGATGGCAGCGATGCGGCGGGGCTGGGTGCAGATGATGTCGGTGATGCCGCCCTCGCCCGCACGCGTCGCGGCTTCCAGCAAGAACTGGGGCACCTGCGTGGTCTTGCCCGACCCGGTCTCGCCCGCCACGACCGCGACATCGCCAGTGGCCAGGGTGCCAACCAGGGCGTCCCGGATTTGGACGACGGGCAGGCGGCCGCGAACAGCCGCCCAGTCGGCTCCAGCGGGAGATGCCTCAAAGGCCGCCAGGTCGGCCGCCATGGCGTGGCCCTCCTCGAGTTCCCGATCGGTCTGGGCGGAGGCAGCGGGCGGTGGGCGGGCAGGGGCGGTGGTGGGCGGGGGCGGGGGCGCGGGCGGGGCAGCAGCAGACGCCGCCGCCGCGGCTGCGGCCCCAGCGTCAGCAGCAGCTCTGGCCTTCACGGCTGCGTTCGCCGCACACCGGGCCGTGACCCCGGCGAAGAAGGCCGCGTCCTCGGCGTCCGCCTCGCCCGCGGCCTCCACCACCTCGCCACCACCGACCGCGCCGTCGGCGGCCGCCCAGCCCACCCACAGCCCCCGGAAAGGGTCGCCCAGCTGGCGCAGGGCGTCCGCCGCGGCAGGGCCCGTCCCGCCCGTGATCTCGTATAGCGCCCGGGCGGCGACACCATTCTGGGCGTCCTGGATCGTCTCCCACCCGTCCTCGCCTTCAGCCAGGCGAACAGTGCGGGGCGGCGGCTTGCGGGCGTCCGGCTTGGGCGGGCGGGCGTTGGACCCGACGCCCGCGTCCACGCTCACGCTGTACCGCGTTCCAGCCGTCTCCATGCGCAGACCGCCCGGGTCTAAGCGTTCAAAGCGTGGGGCGGGCGCGCCCGCGCGCTGGCACAGGGATTGAAGGACGGCCTTTGGAGGTCTGGCGGGTTCGGGTGGCAGGATGGCCGCGCGGCCGCCGCCCCCTCCTCGTTTCTTGCCACCAGCGTTGTTGCTGCCCGCCGCGTCAAAGCCCCAGGGCCTCAGCAGGTCGTCCACGGTTGGACCTTTGGCCTTGGGTGCTTCCCACTTGGGTGGGGCGTCGCCGCCGCCGCCGTCGTCATCACCACCCCCAAACAGGCCACCCCCACCACCGTCGCTGGAGGATGAAGACGAGGCGCCATCGTAGTCGCCGCCGCCATCACCACCACCCAGCGCGGCTTCTAAGTCAGCGTCCGTCAGCCCCAGCCCCATGGCTTCCTGCTTCAGGGCCCCGATCAGGCGGCCCACCAGCTTCTGGCGGGCGGTGTCGCCCGCCCCTTTTGCCCGGGCCGCCTCGGCCCGTGCGGTCGCCCACTCCCCGGCCAGCTGGTCCCGCCGCACGTCGTGCGGGACGGCCGCCCGGGCCCGGGCGGCCTTGCGGCGGGCGACCTCATGCGAGTCGCCCCACACCTCCCAGTCCTCGATGGTGGAGCCCGCAGGCGAGGAGGGGGCGTGGCTTTTGGCGCCACCTCCGCCCCCGCGGTCGCTCCCGCCCTCCTGCTGGTCACCGCCGCCGCCTTCGTCTTCTTCATCATCATCCGACGACCCGTGCTCCTCCATGTACCGCATGATCCAGGCTTTCTGCTTGGCAGCCGCGGCGGCGGCCTCCGCAGCAGCCGCAGCGGCCGCCTCCTCGCCGTCCGAACTGGAGGCGGACGGAGGGGAAGGGCCTGGAGGGTCGACAGGCGCGGGCGCGGCCGGCTTGGCCGCTGGGTCGCTGGCCGCCAGCACACGCACGCCCTCGCCGCCTTCTCCACCGGGCTCGCGGGCGAGGCCCGAGCCACCGGCCAGGCGGCGTGGCAGGTCGGCAGGGGCCACGTGCAGGCACAGCCAGTCCAAGGCGGCCGGCTCTGTGAGGTCGCCCGTGGACGAGGCGTGGCCAGGCTGAGACAGGGCAGTGAGGACTGCGCGTACATGAGTCCGGCTAAAGCCGTGGGCCAGCAAAGAGACGTTCAGGGCAGCGACGTCGCCCGGGGTGATGAGGTCAGCCCAGTCGTCGTCATCCTCGTCCGAACCGGCGCCGGGGCGGGGCGGTGGGAGGGCGGGCGCGTCGTCGAGGGCGAGGCCCTGGGAAGAGAGAAGGAAGGGTGGGGGTGGGGGTGAGAGCGGCGCGAGGTTTGGGGCTGGCTAGTCGTCCATCTCGACGATCCCCTTTCTCTCTCTCTACTCTCACCTCCAGCACGCTGCGCACGCGGGCCTCCCGGGCGTGCGAGAGCGTGACCGTGGAAGCCTTGTGACGTGAGGCAGAGTGTGCGGCCGCCGCGGAGGCGGCGGGGCGGGACTTCATTCAGAGAGAAGAGAGGGAGAAGGAGCGCCGCCGCGCCGGCCGAGTCAGTCGAGGTGTGAAAAACGTGTCCCATTCCTGCACGCTGTGTCTCCGAGACGCACGGAAACCCCGCACCGCTCACGCGCCCTTTCTCAGGCCGACTAGCACTGTCTGTCAACCCGTGAGTTCGGTGACCCCACCCTCACCGGTGTGGCCGTCGCCCCACCCAATTTTCGCGCGCTGCTCCCCCATCAAACAGAGCACAATGATGATGACCCAGGGCATGCGCGCCGCACGCGTCGTCCTCGCGGCGTCCAGTGTCCGCCCAGCCAACTCCTCCTCAGCACCCCGTCAACGGGGTGCTCAGGGCAGGCACAAGGCAACCAAGGTTGTGTGTGGCGCGCCGGCCGCGTCTCGGACCCCCTCCACGCCCTCTCCCGCCCCCGTCCCCACTCCCGCCTTGTCACCGGCGCGCGACGCGGCCTCAGCCTTGCCCGCCCCTGTGAGCCAGCCCGTGTCTTCACCCACCTTCAGCTGGACAAAACAGGCAAGCTGCGCGTGCGCGCGTCGCCCTGGGGCGTGTCGGAGTGATGCAGGAATTGACGCGCGCTCTAACACACCTCTCTGCTCGCTCACATCTTCGTTTGTTTTTTCCCCCAACGAACTCTCTCCTCACACCCTCCATCCTCCATTCTCCATACACAAGTGGTACCCGCTCTTTGTCCCCGGCGACCTGGACAAGGCCAAACCGCATGCCATTTCCCTGCTGGGCACCCCCCTGGCGGTCTGGCATGATGGCACGTCCTGGAAGGCGGTGGCCGACGACTGCCCGCACCGGCGGGCCCCGCTCTCGCAAGGCCGAGTCCAGGCGGCCGACGGAACAAGCCCCGCCGCGCTCGTCTGCTCGTACCACGGCTGGCGGTTTGGTGGGGATGGCAAGCCGGTGGCCATCCCACAGGCCACCCACGACGGGCCGGGCGTGGAGAGGGCGACCCTGTGCTCGCCCCGCGCGTGCGCGCGGGCTTTCCCTGCCCGGGAGGCGGACGGCCTGTTGTGGGTGTGGGCCGATCCGGCCTCCCCGGGCGAGGCGGCCGCGGCCCCGACCCCGGGCAATGCCGCCGTGCGTGCCCTCCCACCCGGCGCAGTCACCGCCACCACCAACCAGTGGTTTATGCGGGACTTCCACGTCCCGCACGACGAGCTGGTGGGGAACCTGCTGTCCCAGGACCACGTCCCGTTCGCGCACTCCGGCGTGGCCTCCTCCCGCCACTCGCCCTTTGCCGCCCACTTTGAGGTGACCGCCCTGAACGCGGCCCGCGACGCGGGCGGTGGTGGCCCACCCGATGGCCTGACCTTTGACCTGGAGTGGGCGCCCGACGCGCGCAAGCTGGTCAAGCAGCACGTGACGTGCGTGCCGCCCGCCTACATCGAATACCTGACGCCGGATGAGGCAGGCGGCGGTCTGAAAAACGTCCTGTGAGTTGACAGGGTGGGGGGTGGGGGGATGGAGAGAGGGGGGGCGATCTCCTTCGCGCCCCTTTCGTGTGGGCCGTCCATCCAGCCAGCACACTCATGCTCCTCCTACGTCGCTACCCAGCTACTTTTATGCAACCCCCCTGGACGCCCACCGCACCCGGGTCATCAACCACGCGGTTATCACCCAGCCCATGCCAGCAGCCGTTTCCAGGCTGCTGGCCGCCCGGCCGCGCTGGTTGGACCACCTGCTGCTGAACGAGGTATTTGACGGGGACCTGGCTTTTCTGGCGACGACGGCGACCAACACCAAGAAGGCGGACCCGACGGGGGCGAACTGGGCGAAAGCTTGTTTTTTGCCGACGGGTGCGGACGGGCCGTTTCGGGCGTGGCAGAAATGGTTGCACGGGCCGCGGGGTGGGGGTGGGTGGGTGCAGGCGGTGACAGGGGCGGCGCCGCCCGTCCCGCCCCCTGTGCCCCGCCGGGCGGCCCTGGACCGGTACGAATCGCACACCAAGCACTGCCCCTCCTGTTCGGCCGCGCTGGAGGGGTTGCGCTGGTGGGGCGTGGCCGCCCGGGTGGGCGCGGGCGCGGCTTTCCTGGCAGCTGCCGTCGCGGCAGGCGGGGCAGCGTCCGAGGGCGGGGGGAGGCTGGCCTCCCTGGGCGCTGCGGTCGGGCCGGCCGCCCTGGCGTGCGCTGCCCTGGCCCTCGCCGCTGGCCTGCACGCCTCTGAGGCTCGGTTCACGTACAAGGAGTACGAGCACTGGAAGTCATGAGGGGATTTGAGGTGGGTGGCCGCGCCGGCCTTCGCGTTCGGGCGAGGGTGTTTTTTCTTTCCTGGAGAGAGGCGACGGAGGGGCACAAGAAGGTTGCAGAAAACTATATTTCATTTCATTTTTTCGCGGCCCGTCCGCACCCTCTTCTGACGTCTGACCTCTCCTCCTTTTTCATAGAATGGACCCCGCCGGCACCGCCCCCGGCCCCTCCTGGGACCGGGCCGCCCCGGCCACCGGCACCACCATCGTTGCCGTCGCCTTTGAAGGCGGCGTCGTTGTCGGCGCAGACTCGCGCGTCTCCACGGGCGCCTACGTCTCCAACCGGGCGTCCGACAAGCTAACCGTGCTGGACCAGGATGGGTCGGTCTGGCTGCTGCGGTCCGGGTCGGCTGCGGACACCCAGGCGGTGGGAGATTATGGTAAGGAGAGAAAAGACGGAGGCAAACGCGTCGCTCAGGCGCGCGTTCTTTTATGGGGGTCCGCTGTATTTTCTTTGAGAGGGGCCGGCACCCGCACTGGGGTGCAGGGTTCGGCCCGCGCATCCATGTGCGCCTCATGATGCCGCCTTTCGTGCCTTGGGAGGAGTCTCAGCTCAGGCGTGGCGTCCCTCTAGCCGGCGTGCGCCTTTTTGCATCTCTCCTCGATCGGGCACCCGCGACCCCCCTCCTCTTCAACCCGCCCCGCCTCTCCTCTCCTCTCCTCCCATCTCGCGCCCCTCTTCGCGCTCGCCCCACACCCACAAACAGTCCGCTATTTTGTCGACCAGCTTTCCTCCGAGCTAGGCACGTCCCCCTCCGTCTCCGCCGTCGCCCACCTGGTCAAGAAAATGAACTACTCCAATAAGGAAGCCCTGCTGGGCGCCATGCTGGTGGGCGGGTGGGACGCCGACAAAGGGGGCCAGGTGTACGGCATCCCGATCGGGGGATCCATGGTGCGCCTGCCCTGGGCGACGGACGGGTCCGGGTCGACCTACATCTGGGGGTACCTGGACGCCGAGTACAAGCCCGGGCTAGACCGGGCGGGCGCAGAGAGGCTGGTCGCAACTGCCCTGGCCCTCGCCATCTCGATTGACGGGTCGTCCGGCGGCATGGCCCGCCTGGTGACCATCACGGCCGCGGGCGCGGAGCGTAAGCTGATCCGGGGCGACAAGGTCCAACAGTTTTGGGATGCGGTGGAGCCGAGCAAACCGGGAGGGGAAGGCATGGTGGTCGTGTGAAGAGAGACAGTTTTTTTTGTGGGATGCTCTCGTCATTCAACTCTTAGCGTGCGCGTTGCCGCTCCTCTTCCCACTCGCACCACCACGCACATGCTGGGCCTCGGCCCGACCGAGCTCCTGCTCGTCACCGTCGCGGCGGCCGTGCTGATTGGTGTGTGTGAGATAGAATGGACACAGCAAGACGAGCAAGACGAGTTTTTCTCACGGCCAGCGCCGCGTCTGCACTCACGCCCGCCCTCTCCTCTCATTTCAGGTCCCAAGGACGTCCCACGCCTCGCCCGTGCTGCCGGCATAGCCACAGGCCGGGCGACTGCCCTCCTCGTTCGCACCCGGCGGCGTGCGTTTGAGGCGCTGGAAGCGGCGGACGTGGCGGCGGTGAGGGTTAGAGAGAAGATGGAAGGATTTGCGAGACGCCCCCAACCTCGAGCGACCTCTCGCTCTTATGCGACCTCTCGCTCTTGCTCAACCCCTCTCTCGCTCTCTCCTCATTTCAACAGGTTCGCGGCGACCTGTACGCCTCCGCCCGCCAGCTGGAGTCCATCCGGTCTGAGCTGCGCAGCGGCATGCGGTTCATGGAGCCACCACCACCGGCGGGCGCTTCGGCTGCCGCTGCCGCTGCTTCGCAGCGGCCGCCGCTCCCGGCTGCCCAACCCCGCCCATCCTCTTCTTCATTAGCATCCGCCGCTCTCCCCTTCTCAGCAGCCTCCCTGGGCCGGGCGCCCGCCCGGGCTGCCACCGCTCCGACCGGGTCAGACGTCCTGGCGGACGCGCTGGCCGAGGAGGAGGTGGCCAGGCTAGGGGCGCAGGTAATGGGTGGTGGTGTAGCGGCGGCGGCCCGACCACCGCGGCCCAGGGCGGCCGTAGGTTGAGCGCGTAGATCAGTTTTTGTTTTGTTTTCTTTGCAAAAGGCCACCCGTCACTCCCGCCAACGCAGCACACACACACACACACACACGCGCACACACACACTCGCATAATCTGGAAATGGAAAAAAAGGATAAAGAAAGCGAGGACACCACTTTTTTTGGTTTTTTTGTTGATTCGACCACCACCACCATCCACCCCTTTTCAAGCCTCGCCATCCTCCATTTCTTCGTCCTCGTCGTCGTCATCCTCATCCTCGTCCGCGTGGACCAGGCCAAACCCGGCAGCCGCCCCACCGGCAGCCTGCAAGAGCGCGGCAGCGCCCGCGTCACCGCCAGCTTCCTCGTCCGGGCGGGCGACGTTGCGCATCGCATCCAGCTCCGCCCGGCGCGCTTCCTCGGCCGCCGCGCGTGCGGCCTCCTCCTCCGCCGCCTTGGCGGCCGCTGCCGCGGCGGCCTCCTCCTCCGCCGCCCGGCGTTTGGCCTCCAGCTCTGCGGCGGCCGCTGCCTCCTTGGTGGCCTGATCAGCCTTCAGCCGGGCGTCCTCAGCCGCCTTGGCCGCCTCGCGCACTTGCTGGGCCTCCTCACGCGACTGGAACTCCGCCCACAGGTTGTCGCCGCCGCCGCCACCGCCGCCAGGGCCGGCAGGAGGGCCGCCGCCGGTAGTAGGGGCACCGCCGGGGCCGGGGCCGGCCGCACCAGGCGCGGCGGCCACCGCCTCGGCGGAGCCCGCACCCGTTGCAGGGCCCGCGCCATCTGCGCCGCCCGCACCGCCCGCCGCCCCACCCGCGTCGCTAGCCAGGCCCGCCCACGCGCCCGCGTTCTGGAGGGTGACCTCCTTCTTGTGGGCCATGTGCTTGATGATGGCGGGCCCGGGCGCGCCGCCGGGGCCGCCCGGGCGGGTGGCGGAGACGAGGGCCGACATGTCAGGGGCCGCGGCGCCGCCAGGGCCACCAGCGGAGGGCTCTGCTTTCAAGAGGAAGGGGAGCGCGGGCGTGTGTGTCAGATAGAGGTGGGGCACTGCGGGTGCGCTAGGGCATGCGCACGAGCAAAGAATGGGCGCCCGGGCGCCCGCTCTCTCTCTCTCTCTCTCCTCGCTCCACCCCTCCCATTTATCCATTTTTCCATCACCACTCACTCTTGAGCTCGCCCGACGCGCCGGAGCCCTGCTTGGAGCCGACCTCGCCCTGAGACCCCGAGTCCGAGCCCGCTTTGGTGGTGCCGGCCGTGCCCGCGGGCAGGGGAGGCGGGGCCGGCTTGGCCGGCGGGCCGCCGGGCGCGGCGGCGGCGGCGGCCGCCTCACCGCCCAGGCCAGCGCGGCCCGACGCCGCCCACGCGCCCGCCGCGTTGGCCGCCGCCGTCGCCGCCGCGGACGGCTTGTCCTTGGCCACGTGGATTTGCTACGAAAAGAAGAATAGGAGAAAGAGGGGCGTGTGAGAGCGAGGTGGTGGTGTGTCGGGCGCCTCTCTCTCTCTCTCTCCATCCATCCCCCCCAATCCATCCATCTCCCATCCTCTCATCCTCATCCACCACTCACCGGCATCACGGACAGGCAGTACGCGTCCAGCTTCCACAGCGTCTCCCGGCCAAGGGCATCAATGTCCAGCTCCACCTCGTCCGCGCCCTCGGGCAGCGGGTGGGCGGCCGCGACGATGTCCAGGGCCTTGCCCAGCTTGTCGCAGGGCAGGGACCCCAGCGCGGTTGACAGGCGCCGCTTCTCCTCAAAGCCCATGTCCCGCTCGCCCGGGTGGGTGGGGCGGGGCGGGGCGGGGCCGCCCGCGGCGGCAGCGACCTCCTGTAGCGCGCGTAGCTCCCGGTCCATCTGGCGCATCTTGATGACGTGCTCGGGCGCGCCGTCGAGTTCCTGTGATTGATGGGGAAGAGGGTGGTTGAGGATGGTGGGAAAAAAAAGGGAGAGCGCGAGGGCGCTGTCGACGGCGTGCGTGCGGCGGCTGTTGTGTGTGTTGTCGGGCCCCGCACGCACGGCCGCGTCCACGCCACCCACGCGCCGACCCCGCACCCGGGCAGGCCGGGCGATGCACCCCACGGCCGGCGCCCCCACCGGGCGCCCCCAGGACGCCCCCGGCCCCACCCCCTTCCGTGTCGCATCCACACGCCCGGATCCCTTACCAGCTGCTCATCCTTTTGGCGCTCCATTTCTAGGGCCCACTTGGCCTCGATGCCCTGCTGCGCCCACTTTTTCTCCCACAGGTCGGACAGGGCGTCCCCCATGCGGCGGACGGGGGTGCCCACCTTGTTGTAGGTCCGGCAGTTGGCAAACATCTGGCGGACGTCGTCCCGGAACTCGGCGGGCGCGGAGTACACGCGCGCAGGGCCGCCAGGCGTGCCGCCCAGCCGCCCCAGCGCCGTGCCCAGGTCCATGGGCGACTTGATGATGGTCAGGTAGTCCGGGCATTTCAGGGCGACCGGGTCGACGGGCTTGTGGAAGGGCGCGGAGTCGCGGTGTCTCATCAAGGTCTTGGCAATTGTCGCACACTGCTGCCACAGCAGGTTGACGCGGCGCTCCCGGTCCGCCTCCACGCGGGCCCGCTTGGCGGGGCCCGTCAGGGGGATGGTCGGGTCGTACGGCGGCTCGCCCGCGCGGCCGGCGCCCGCGCCGCCCGGGCGCTTCTTGCCAGCAGACCCCACTGGCGCGCCGGCGCCGCCACCTTTTTTTGGCGGCGGCCCCGCCGGCCGGAGCTCGGCCAGCTTGGCCTCCAGGAGGGCCTTCTGGGCCCGGATCCGGTCCAGCTCGGCCGTCAGTGCGGCCCGGCGGGCGGCGACGTGGGCGGCGAGGGCGGCGTCGTCCGCGGCCATCGCAACGGCGTCCGTCATACAAGAAAGAGGAGGAGAGTTGTGTGCGTCGCTGGCAGCGTGTGTGTGTCCTGCCCGCTGTGCCCCTGCGGGGGAGGCGGGAGTGTGCCTACAGACGATGCGCTCCTCGCGCGCCCGGATACGCGTGCAGTGTGTGCGTGGGGTGGTGTGCTGTGGGAGCGGGTCGGGACGCGAGTGCGAAACTCCGCTCTGGGGGAGGAGCATTCATTCTCTCTCAGGCTGCGCTCTCTCTCTCACTCTCTCACTCGCGCCTTCCCTCCTCCCCCTCTTCCATACAATGCTCCGCCCCTGCTCAGCCTGCTCCAGGCCCAGGACAGCAGCCTCAGCCGTCGGCAGCGGTGCTACCGGCCTGTCGCCGTCGTCGTCGACGACACCAACACCACACTGGCGCCTGGTGCTGTCGCGACCGCCGCTGCGACCCTCCTCCTCTTTACCCTCCTCTCCTCGCTGCCCACGCGACCGCACGCCTCTCACTCTCGCCCGGGCAGCACCTCAGGCCGACGGATCACCCCCGTTGCGCGTTGTGATTACCGGCGGAACGCAAGGTAACGAGGATTGTTTTAGAGAAGAAAAACACACCGACCCGCTTCCTTTCATTTTCTTTCTCCTTTTTTTTCTGACGCCTGGCTCTCTCTCTTTTCCCAGGCATTGGCCGCGCCCTGTGTGAAGATTTTTTAAAGGCTGGCGACGACGTCGTCTTCTGCTCCCGCGACCCGGCCCGCGTGGCAGCCACGGAAGCCGAGTTCAAGGCCCTCGCGTCGGCCCGCCCAGGACAGGTGGTCGCCGGCTTTGCCTGTGACGTCTCCTCCCCGGGCGCGGCGACCGCCTTTGCGTCCGCCGCTGCCACGGCCCTCACCACCATCGACGTCTGGATCAACAACGCGGGGTGCACCACCTTCTCGCCCGTCATGGAGGCCGACGACGCCGCCACGGCCGCCGTCGTCACCACCAACCTCCTGGGAACGCTGCTCGCCTCAAAGGCCGCCTTGTGCGTGCTCGCCGCCCAGCCCACTGGCGGCCACCTGTGGAACATGGACGGGGCCGGCAGTGATGGCATCGCCACGCCCAACTTCGCGGCGTACGGCGCGTCCAAGGCGGCCCTCACCCACCTGCACAAGTCGATGAAAGCCGAACTCAAGGCGGCGGGCCTGGCCGGGCGGGTGGGCTTGCACAGGCTGAGCCCGGGCATGGTGACCACGGGCTTGCTCATGGCGGGCGTGGGCGCGACCCCGGCCTCCAACTTCTTCATCAATGTCCTGGCCGAAGCGCCGGCTGATTCGGCCGCCTTTGTGGTGCCTCGCGTGCGGGCGGTCGCCCGGAAGGCGCCGGTGCTTGGGGGTGACGGCGCGACGGTGGCGTTCCTGACCAAGCCGAAAGCGTTGGGGCAGCTGGTGGCGAGGTTGGTGACGGGGGCGAGGAAGGGGAAGTGGGTGCCGGAGTGATGGAGAGAGAGCAAGCGGGCGTGAGAGAGAGGGCGAGAGAGAGAGAGCAAGCGGGCGTGTGTTAGCAAGAGAGAGAGAGGTTGTCTCGCTCACACGCCTCCCCACCACTCAATTTTTTCGCGTGCCGCACGCCATTCCTAGCCGCCCGCGCCCCACGCATATGTCCTCACCCGGTCCCTCCGGCATAGCTGACCTACCCGATGACATTCTACTGCTTATTCTGACACAGCTGGAGGATTCTCGCACCCGGGCGCGCCTGTCAGAGGTGAGATGACGGAGCGAAGCGAGCGGGGCGTCCTCGGCCCGACCTCGCTCCTCTCCTCAACCCTCTCTCTCCATTCCCACAGGTCTGCACCGCCTGGCGAGCCCTCGCCTCCTGCCCGACCGCCCACCCGTTCCTGTACGCCGACGTCCGCGTCGATGGCCGGGTTCGGGACCCATCCATCGACGATGGCCCGGCCTCGGCGGCTGTCGCGCCATCCGCGGCCCTCGCCCCCGCCGGCCCGCGCGCGCGCCTGGACGCGGCCGCGCTCTCTGCCTGGCTGGCCGCCCGGGCACCGGCTGTGCGCAAGCTGACGGTGGATGACGCGCTCTTATCCGAGCGAGAGTGGGAGGCCGTCCTAGGCTCGGCCGCCCCGGGCCTGACCGCCCTGGACCTCGCGGGCGATGCCGCCAGGTCGCTTCCCTGGCCCGCCCTCGCCAGCCTCTGCCCCGCGCTTGCCGACCTGTCCGTCCGGGGCTGCGAGGGCAGCTTTGGGGACGCCCAGTTGGCCAGCCTGCCGCCCGGGCTGACGGCCTTGTGCCTGGAAGCTGCTCGCTCACCCTCTGGCGGCCTTGCCCGGTCGGGCCGCCCCTTCCTGGATGGCTTTCCGGCCTCCGTTGCCCGCCTCTCCTCCCTCCGCTCCCTCTGCCTTGCATCTCGCGGTGTGGGCGCCCTGCCGGCCGACCTGACGCCGCTGTCCCACCTGACCAGCTTGCGCATCACGCACGCCACGCTGACGGCGCTGCCACCTGGGTTCACGGTCCTCCGCGGCCTCGCTCACTTGGACCTGCGCGGCAACCTCCTCCTGCGGGGCGACGCGGCGGCGGCGGGGCGGGCCCTGGCCCCTCTGTGCGCCCTCGAGGGCGGCGGCCTGACCTACCTGAACCTGTCCTCCAACGGGCGGCGGTGCGATGGCGGGACGGCCTTGCCCGCCGCCCTGTTTGCGCACACATCCCTCATCGAACTGCACGCGGCGGACAACCCGGGCCTCTCCATCCCGGCCGACCTGGCCCGCCTGACGGCGTGCCGGCTGCTGGACCTGCGCTCGTGCGGTCTGAAAGATTACCCGCCCGGCTTGGCGGCCCTGGCCGACCTGCGCACCCTGCTGCTGGGCCGTAACGCCCGGGTCGCCCGGTCAGGGTTTGCGTCGGCCGGCAGCCTGGTCGACTTGGACACGCCACTCGAGCGGCCGCCTCAACACCAACACCAAGTCGGCGCTGCTGCTGCGACTGCTTCCGTCGAGGCCGTCACGGACCGCCTGGCTGGGCTGGCAGGGCCGTCTTCCAGGTCTGGCCTACCGCCACCCACCCCGCCGCCCACCCCTCCCGGCCCTGTGGGCGGCGGTGGCGGCGGCGGCGGCGGCGGCGGCGGCACGCCGCCCTCATCCTCAAGCCCGCCGTCCCCGCCACCTCCCTCACCCGCCCGGTCCAGCCCACCACCGCCCTTCTCGCCCGCCCGCGCCCCGACCTTTGGCAACTCCCTGCAGGTTTTAGACCTCTCCCGTAGTGGGCTGGCCGCCGTCCCGCCCACCGCCGCCAACCTGACGCGCCTGACCGAGCTGCGCTTGCGCGGGGTGACCTCCTACCCGGGCACGGGCTTTGACTGGGCATCCCTGGCCGCGTGCGGGGCGTCCCTGCGCAGGCTGGACGTGTCGGGGTGTCACTTGGAGGCCCTGCCCGTCGCCGCCCTCGCCTGCCTGCCCCATTTGACCGAACTGGTCGCCCAGGACTGCAGCCTGGCGTCCTTTGACGCGCCCGCCGCGGCCGCGCTGCCGCCTGGCCTGGCCGTCCTGGCCCTGGACAAAAACCGCTTGCCTTACCTGCCCGCCGCTGCCCTGGCCTGCCTGCCCAACCTGGAGGTCGTCACCCTGACAGACAACCTGGCGATGCAGCTCCCGCCCGACCTGGGCGTCCTGGCGGCCTTGCCCCACCTGCGCACCCTGGATGCGCGCAAGGTCTCGCGTGGCCTGTGCGGGGCCCGCCCCTGGACGGCCCGGTCCATGTGGCACCTGGCCCGCGCGTGTGCGGCCCTGGAGACCAGCGTGCCGTCCCGGGACTGGGCGGGCGTGCTGCTGCTTTGAGTTGAGAGCAAGAGAGAGAGAGAGAGAGAGGAGAATGAGGGCGCGAACATTCGAGGGTTCAGGCGGACGCGGGCCCGGAAAAAAAAAGTAAAGTCAGTCACTGTCAAAGGGGGGTGCGCCAACTTTTTGCGCGCCCAAACCTTCTCCCCTCGTACCCAGTGCTTCACATCGCGGTCAGCCTCTCCGCAATAGAATACATCGCCGTTCACCGTGCCGGCTCGCTCAGCCCGCCCCCTTGCGCCAGCGCACGGGAAGGAAAGACAAACGCATTGCCGGTCCCCTGCGCGCTGCGGCACCTTTTTCTCATGCGCCGCCCGCCGGCACGCCAGGCGCTCCTGGCCCTCATGTCCATGGCCTGGGTGGATAGGAGATGGGTGCATGCGCTGAGCGTGGGAGAAAGCCCGTCTGGCCTTCCCCTCGCCGGTGGCGCGCCGACGCGCGGGCTCCGTGTTCTGGACCCGCCGCCGCCGCCGCTGGTTATGCCACACCTCCACCCCCACCCCTCTCCGTCCGCCCGGGCCGACGCCTCGCTGGCCAGCAGGTCAGACCCGCCTGGCCCTCCTGACCCACCTACGCCGTCGCCGCCTCCCCCCCCCACGCCTCCGCCTCCGCCCGCCCCTACTCCCCCCCCGCCCCCCCCCCCCCCACCCCGCCCGCTGCGGCCCCGGGAGCGCGGCCTGCTCTTGTCCATCGTGGCGGGCGCGCTCGTCCTGGTCGCCGGCCTCATGTCCGGCCTCACCCTGGGCCTCATGTCCCTAGATTCCATGGACCTGGAGCTGCTCAGGCGGTCAGGCACGCGCGCCGAGCGCGCGCAGGCGGCGGCTATCGGCCCAGTGCTAGCCAACCCGCACTGGCTGCTCGTCACGCTCGTCCTGGCCAACGCCGCCTCCACGGAGGCCCTGCCGATCGTCCTGGACCGCCTGACCGACCCCGTCTCCGCCGTCATCCTGTCCATCGTCGTCGTCCTCGTCTTCGGCGAAATCATCCCCCAGGCGCTCTGCTCGCGCTTCGGCCTGGCGATCGGGGCCTACTGCGCCAACGCCGTCCGCGTGCTCATGTTTGCCACCGCCCCGGTCTCCTGGCCCATCGCCCGCCTGCTGGACGTGGCGCTCGGGTCGGAGCGGACGGCCCTGTTCAGGCGGGGCCAGTTGAAGGCCCTGGTCGACCTGCACTCAGCCGCGGAGGGCGGCCACCTGTCGGCTGACGAGTGCCTCGTCATCCGGGGCGCCCTGGACCTGTCCTCCAAGACAGCGGCGGACTGCCTGACCCCCCTGGAGAAGGTTTTCATGGTGGCGGCGGACGCGGTGCTGGATGAGGCGACGATGGGCTCCATCGTCGCGTCCGGCCACTCCCGCATCCCCGTCCACAAGCCGGGTTCGCGGGCGGAGGTCGTCGGCATGATCCTGGCGAAGGAGCTCATCATGGTCGACCCCGCCCGCGCCCTGCCCGTCGCCTCCCTCCAGCTGCGCTCCCTGCCCCACCTCCGGTCCGACACCCGCCTGTATGACATCTTGCGCCTGTTTGAGACGGGGCGGTGCCACATGGCCATCCTCGTCTCGCCACCCGGCGGGCGCGGGCGGCGCGCGCGGCGCTGGATGCGGCGCCGGGCGTCCGCGGCGGCCGCGGAGGGCGGGGCGCCCGGCTCGTCCTGGGACACGTCGTCCGCCTTCTTTGATGACGACGACGATGACGACGATGACGCGTCTCGGTCGGGCGATGAGGAGGAGGCGGGCGTGCGTGCGGGCCTGATGGCGGGCTTGCAGGCGGCGGAAGCCTTCAAAGCCCGCGCCGACTGGGAGAGCGCCCGGGTGCGGGAGCGGGCGGTGGTGACGGCCAACCTGCCGGGCTTCGGCCTGGCGGACCGGGGCGGCGGTGCGGCCGCCGTCCCGGTCATCACCTCGCCCTTCGCGACGGACGGACGAGGTGAGAACGGTGGTGGTGGTGGCGCGGCCGTGGCGGCCAAGCTGGGCGCGGGAGGCGCGGACGCTGTGCCTGCGACCACCCCTACCTCTGCCGCCGCCACCACCCAGCCGCCACCCGCTTCCACGTCTTCCTCCTCCTCGGAAGACATGGGCGGCGAAACCATCGGCGTCGTCACCATTGAGGACGTCCTCGAGGAGCTGCTCCAAGCCGAGATCATTGATGAGACCGACGCCTGGCTCCCCGGCGCGGGCGGCGGCGGGGGTGGTGGCGCGGCCGCCCGCCTGGCCGCCCCGCTCTTGTCGGGCCACACGCGGGTCGGCCCTCTGGCCGCCGCCTTTGCGCCCGGCGGCACGATCCCGCCCGCCGCCCGCCAGTTGTTCTGGCCGCGCGGGCCGAGTGAGGGCGGCGGGTCGCCGCTCGGGGCCCCGCACGCCAACCACCGCCGCCCGCCTTCCGCGGCGGCCGTAGTGGCGGCTGCCCAGGCCGCCCGGGCGGTGCCTTCCCGGGGCGGGTCTGCGGGTGGGGGTGGTGGGCTGGCCGCCCGGCCCGGCCGGTCGCCGCCTAGCTACCCGGCCAACCTGGACCGGCGGTCCGTGGACGCGCGGTCGAGGGGTGGGGGTGGTGACCAGCAGACTGAGCGGTGATTCGTTCTATTTTTGTAATTGTGTGAAATGAGAGCTGAGTAGTGAGAGCCAGTAGAATGCGTGCGCGCGCGTGAGAAGGGGGGGCCGGGCATGAGGAGAACTAGAAAAGAGCGGCCGGTCTCATCATCTGTCTCTCATTCTCTCATTAAAAAAAATCCCCCTCTTTTGTTCCACCCCTCCCTCGCTTCGTATGCCGCCCCGCCCCGCCCGGGGCCGCGGCGGCCCCGGCCTGCCGGGAGCACTACCCGCTCCGCCCGGCCCGTCCACCCTACCCCGCATCCTGGCGGCTGTGGCGGCTGCAAACGAGGCGGACCGGCGCGACAGGGCAGCGGCGGGGGGGGCTGGGGCTGGAGCTGCTGGCGGTGTCCCGCCGCCATCGACGCCCCACCCCTCTGCCAAGCGGGCCGCCCCACGGGCAGCCCTTGGCACGGTCTTAGAAACCATGCGGCAGGTAAAAAAGGGGGCCGACGCATGCAATGGCCGGCGGATCGAGGCTTGAAAAACGGTCTCTCTCTCACCACAACGGTTTGTCTGCTCTCTCTCTTCATGTCCTCGTCTTTCTTTTCCAGCTCTCCGACGCGTGGTCCGACGCGCCCGCACTTGAACAGCGCCTGCAGAGCATGACCTTGCGGGCGGTCATGCTCAACCTGGCGGGCTCCCTGGATGGGCGAGCACCCGCCGAGGTGGCCAACCCGGCGTCCCTCTGGGTCGACCTCCTGCTCGGCGCCGCACCGCCCCCGCCACCCTTTGCCTCGGCCGACGCCGACCCGGGCGGGAGTGCCACGTCCGGCTGGCTCGCCACCCGGCACTACACCACGGCCTCGGCCCTGCACCCGGACGACCTGCCTACACCGTCCACCATTGCCCCGGCCGCCGCCCCGCCCCGCCGCCCCGACAACGGCATCGCCCGGGTGGCCACTGCCGCGCCCGTGCTGGGCGAGGAGATGCGCTCCCTGTTTGGCCCCGTCGCCGCCCGCCATTCCTTGGCGGGCCCGGTGTGCGCCGCGCCAGACCCCGACCTGGGCGTGCTGGCGGGTCGCTTGCTCGCCCTGACCACACCCGCCCCGCCCGCGGCCGTCCCGGTGCTGGCGGACGTACTGACAGCCCGGACCGCCCAGGCAGTCCCCGACGCAGTGGCCAGCATTCGTGCCGTCCTGGCGCGCCGCGGCACAGCCCTCGCCCTGTCCGGGGCCCGGGGTGGGGGCTCCCCACGCCGCCGGGCGGCCGCCCTGCTGGCCGCCGAGGTGGGGCCGTCCTGGTTGACGGGCGACCTGAAGGCCCGCCTGGGCAACGGCCCAATCCACCGCCTGGCCACCATCAGCCTGGCTGGGTTGGCCGACGACGCGCACGCTGCCTTGGAAGCCGCCGCCCGGGCCGCCCGGGCCCGGGTCGCTCGAGCCCGCATGGCCACCCTGCGGGCATCCGACATAAACGCCTACCTGCGCCTGGCCCGGGAGGCCGCGTCGGACCGGATCGAAGGTCTGCTGGCGGAGACGGACGGTGTCCTTCGCTCGCTGGGCGAGCGGCTGGGGGTTGACCTGGCGGTGGAGGAAGGGCCGGCGGCGGCACCTGCTGCTAGCGTCCCATCCACCACCGCCACGGACGCCCTCGTCACTAGTGCGGCCGCCTGGGCGTCCCTGGCGGTTCGCTTGGGCGCGGCCGGCCTGGACACCCAGCCCGCGCTCCTGGCGGGCGGGTCCCTGCGCCCGTACCAAATGGACGGCCTGCGCTGGATGGTGGGCCTGGCGGAGAAGGGCGTCAACGGCGTGCTCGCGGACGAGATGGGCCTTGGTAAGACCGCCCAATCAATTTCCGCCTTTTGCGCGCTCAAGGAACGGGCGGCGGCCGCGCGCGCACCCTGTGGCCCATTTTTGGTGGTCGCCCCATCCTCGCTCCTCACCAACTGGGCCAGGGAGGTCGCGGCCTGGGCGCCCTCCCTGGCCGTCGCCCTGTACCGGGGCCCGCCCGCCGACCGGGCGGCCGTGTGGAGCTCTTCAATCAAGCCCCGCGCCCGGGGCGGGCCCTGTCGGAACGCGGACGTGGTGGTGACGTCCTACGAGTTTGCGATGGCGGCCGATGACGCGCGCCGCCTGGGGTCCGTCCACTGGCGCCTTGTCGTGGTGGATGAGGGGCACCGCCTCAAGAACGCGGCCTCTAAGCTGACGACCGCTCTAAATGGGTACCGGGCGGGTGGCCGCTTCCTGCTCACGGGCACGCCCCTGCAGAACCGGCTGAGCGAGCTGTGGGCGCTCCTCAACTTCCTCATGCCGGCCGCCTTCCCATCTGCCGCCGAGTTTGACGCCTGGTTTGGGGGGAGCCTGGGTGGTGGGGGTGGCGGTGGTGGGGCTGGCGGGCGCGCTGCTGCTGTTGGCGCTGAAGATGCGGACGCGGACGACGCCTCCCTGCTTGACGAGGAGACCCGCCTTCTGGTCACCTCGCGCCTGCACCAGGTCCTGCGCCCCTTTTTCCTGCGCCGCCTCAAGGCCGACGTCGCGGGCGAGCTGCCCGCCAAAGAGGAGCGCGTCATCACCGTTCCGCCCACGCCTTACCAGGCCGCCCTTAACTTTCTCGTCCGGGCGGGCCTGGAAGGGCGGGGCGCCCCCGGCGCGACCCGGGGCGTGGCCAACGCGGTCATGGAACTGCGCACCATCTCCAACCACCCTTTCCTGTCGCGCTACCACCAGGACGGGACGGAGAGCCTGCTTCTGAGCGCGGGTGGGGGTGGTCAGGCCGGGAGCAGCGGTGTGGTGGCGGCGGCGGCGGCGTCCACCCACCCGCTCCACGCCACCCTGCGCGCGTGCGGCAAGCTGGAGGTCGTGGACCGCCTGCTCCTCTTCCTTCACGCGGCCGGGCGGCGGGCCCTGGTGTTTGCGACCATGACCCGGGCCCTGGACGTCATCGAGACGGCCCTGAACCGCCGTGGCCTGCCCTTTGAACGCCTGGACGGCAACACGCCCGGCCCGGAACGGGATGCCGCGGTCGCCCGCTTCAACGACCCGGCGCCTGGCCCGTTTGCGTTCTTGCTGTCCGTCCGGGCGGGCGGGGTCGGCCTCAACCTGCAGGCCGCCGACACGGTCATCATGTACGACACCGACTGGAACCCGGCTGTGGACGCCCAGGCCCAGGGCCGGGCCCATCGCATCGGCCAGGCCAAGGCAGTGCTGGTGTTCCGCCTGCGGACGGCCGGCTCCATCGAGGAGCGAGTCCAGTCGTCGGCCGCGGGCAAGCAGGCCGCCGCGGACGCCTCCATCACGGGCGGTTTTTTTGATGGCCGTACCAGTGAGGCCGCCCGCCGGGACTACCTGGTGGGCCTGCTGCGTGGTGGTGGTGGTGGTAATGGTGGTGGTGGTGGTCCTTCCTCTCCTCCTGCGGCTACTTTGCCGCTCTCCGACGCCGACCTCATTGCCCTGCTGGCCCGCCCGGGCGCGCCGGCGGGTGAGTCCGCCCTGCTCACCGCGGCGGCCGCGCGGCGGGCGGCGGCAGAGGCGGCGGCGGTGGGAGGTGGGTCCTTCGCCCGCCTGCTGACGGTGGCGGAGGCGGCCCCGCTGGTCAGGACGGCCACCCTGGCCGCCGCGCCCCGGGCTGTCACGCCGCTGGACCAGCTGGGGCGGGGCAAGCGGGTGCGGGTGCAGGTGCTTGCGCCGCCCAGCCCGACGCCTCCTGCCTCGCCTCTCCCACCCCCAAAGGCGGGTCTCAAGAAGGGGCGGGCGGTGGGGGAGGAGGCGGAAGAGGCGGCGACCACTGCTGCTGGCGCTGCTGCTCTGGGCCAGGCACCCTCGCCGCTCGAGCCGGTGGCGGTGCCCTCTCCTCCTCCTCCTCCTCCTCCTCCTCCTCCTCCTCCTCCTCCACTTCCGCCCGCCCTGGAGGCCCTGCCGAACGGGCTGGCGCCGGAAGAGGTGGCGGTGGCTTCCCCCGCCTGCTCGCTCACGCCCGTCGCTGCTGCTGCCCCTCCGGAGGCCACACCTCCTCCTCCTCCTCCTCCGCCCGCAGTATCCATTTACACCTCGCCCTCCGGCTGGCTGACGGCGACCATCCCTGTCACCTCGACCTCCGGGGCGGCCATGGCCGTGAACGTGCCCGTGACTGGCCGGGATGGCGGCGTTCGGGTGGAGGACGGCGAGGAGGTGCGGGTGGAGGTGAAGGAGGTGGCCACCACGCGCGTGCCTGTGGTCGAGGCGGCGGCTGCTGAAGTGTGTGCGCCTGTCGCCGAGGTTACACGCCACTCCTTCTAGAAAAGCTAACACTCCCCACTCCTATTTCACCGGCGGGTGGCGGCGGACGTGGCGCCTGTGGGTGGGTGTGGAGAGAGAGAGCGGGGTGGCGGTGAGAGACAAATAGAGAAAGAGCGAAGAGCGGAGAGCGTGCGTGTGAATCTCGACCCCCACCCCCTTCTTTTTTCTCTCTACCCGTGACTGCGGGTGGAGAGCGAGTGGACTCCACCCTCTCTCTCTAACACAACTCTACTCACTTGCCGCCGCCTGCTGCATGCGCCCGATGGCGGCCGCCAGGTCGTCCAGGGCCGACCGGTCCAAGTCGCCAGCCTTGGCCATGCCACCGCCGTTCCCACCACTCCCTCCAAACAAGCCGCCCCGCCCGGGAGGTGTCGCCCGCGCCGGGTCGGCGTAATGGCGAAGCCCGACCAGCGTGCCCGAGTAAAACCAGGGGCGGGGGCCGGCGGCGTGGAGCTGGAGCGTGCGGGCCCCCGTCCGGACGGCCGTGCTCTGGCGGAAGGAGCAGGGGCGGCACTGCGGGAAGTAGCGCTGGCGGACCGGGTTGAGGCCGAGCGCGTCCTTGACGCGCCAGGCCAGCGTCGCCCGCTGGCGGGCGATGAAGGAGGTGGCTGTCCGACTGAAAGAGACGAGGTGAGAGTGTGTGTGTATGTGTGTGAAGGAGTGGGAGCGACGGTCTTCTTCTCACCCCCCCCCTTCCATAATCCTTCCCCTCTTACCTGGACGCCCTCCGGGGCAGCACCTTGCGCCCGCCGCCCAGCCCCACCGCCCGGAACACGGCCTTGCCGACCTCCCAGGACGCCCGCACGGTGGCGCCCGCGACGGCGTCAATGGTCAGGCCGGACGGCCCGGCGAACGCGCGCGACCCGTTGTTGGTGCCCGCCGTCGCGGCCGCCGCGACGGCCCGCCCAGTCGGGCTGGTCGCCAAAAACTGGGTCACCGCCGCCGCGGCCGTCGCGGCGCTCGTCCCGCCCACGCCGTACACGTCCTTGTTGGGCGGGATGTGGTCGCCCACCACGCGGCCCCGCTTGGACCCGCAGTGGTGGCAGCCGTCCCGGCGAAACAGGCGAATCAGCTCGCCCTTGGAGGTGCCTTGGGCATAAGCACTGCCTGGCGCGGGCAGGCTCTCCACCGCGCACGCGCCCGGGCGGACCAAGTCGGAGGGTAAGAGGGCCCGGTACCGGCCGCCCATGGCCTTGAACAGGGCGACGCCCAGGGCCGCGTCCAGGAGGACGTCCCGGCGGCGCCAGAGGGGTGGGGGCGGGGCAGGCGGGGCGGGCCCGCCCCCTTGTGCCGACCGGGCGGCCATCGCGTGGCGGGCGCTCAGCGATGCCTGGCCTGCCAAGGCGGACGCCACGCCCACGCCTAAGCAGCCCGCTGCGGAGGCCAGGAGCGGGGTCGCGCACGACAGGCGCAAGCCGTAGCAGGTGAGCTGGGAGAAATGAGAGGGCGGAGGAAAAATAGTTGAGAGCGCGCGCGTTTTCTTCGCGCGTCGTCGTCGCCCGCGTCTTCAATTCGCTCTCTCTCTCTGTCTCTTTACCTGCGTCGCCGCCATGCCCACCGTGAAGGCGGCCGCCGAGGCGGCGGCTTGCAGAGCAAACGGCGCGGCCGGCTCGGCCAGCTCGTGGGCGTAGGCCAGGGCGCGGTCCGTTGGAGACGTCATGCCAGTGGAGAAAATGGGGGAGTGGGCGTGCCACCAGGCGGCGCCTCTCGCCCGTTCGTTTCAACCCAGGGCTGCCTGTCATGCATCGTTCACACGTCTCTCCGTCCAGCCGTCTCTCTCTCTCTCTCTCTCTCTCACTTCTCTCCCCTCAGTTCTTCCCTCACTCCTCGCCCACGTACAGTAGCCGGTCCGTTGTGCCCGCCAACGCGGCCCCACCCTCTCCTCGCCCCCTTCCCCCCACAACCGCCCCACCCGTCGCCTGGCCGACCACCCAGCCCACCACCTCGGCCGGGGTGGCGCCCGGCCGAGCGGCCAAGAACAATGCCGCCGCCCCCGCCACGTGCGGGGCGGCCATCGACGACCCCGACGCAAAGGTGTAGGCCCGGCCCGACTCGTGGCCCTGGCACCTCCCCGACGCCCCGCACGCGCCCAGGACGTCAACGCCGGGCGACCACACTGACACACAGCGCCCCGTACTAGAAAATGGGTAGGGCGGTGTCGTCGAGCGCTTCTTGGGTCGGCCACCACCACCACCGTCGATCTGGAACTTGTCCCCGCCCAAGTCCGCGGCCGCCACCGCCAGCACGCCCGACGCTGGCCCGTCGCCCGCGAGCGCGGCAGGCAGGGTCCCGCACGCATCGTCGCCAGGCCCGCCGTTGCCCGCCGCGGCCACGACCACCACTCCCGTCTTCACCAGGGCCCGCACTGCTATGCGCACGGCATTTGAGTTGGCGCGGGTGGGGTCGGTGGGCGTGCCCAAGGACATGAGCGCGACGGCGGATGGTGGGTTTGGGGTGGAAGGGGATGATGCGTTTGTGGCTGCTCGCCTGGACGCCACGATCTGGTCGAGGGCCGCCACCAGCGCGGACACCCGCCCGGCGCCTGCGCCGTCCAGGACGCGGTACGCTTTGAGCGTGGCCGCGGGCGCGACGCCCACCAGCGCCCCCACGGCGGTCGAGGCGGTGTGCGTGCCATGGCCGTCATCGTCCTCGCCCTCGCCCCCTGTCAGGTCGGCCGCCACCTCCGCACGCCCGCCCGCGAACTCGCGGTGGCCGGGGTCTATGCCCGTGTCCAAATGATAAATGGTGACGCCACGGCCGCCATTGGAGAGGGCGGGCCTGTACACGCCGTCCCGGGAGGCCGCCGGGCGCGAATCGAGGACGTCCAGGTTCCACAAGGCGGCGGGGAGGAGGGTTGAGGATGTGGTGTCGCCCGGCACCTCCAGGGCGGCCATTTCAGCGGCGAGCGTGTCGAACGGTTCCTCGCCGACCCGGCTGTCCTGAGCGGACTCGCCCCTCATGAACCCCGCGGCGTCCAGGAGGCGGCGGTGGGGAGCCCGAGCGGTTCTGTCCAGCTCCAACCCGGGGCGGGCGGTGCGACCGTCGTCTTCAACCCGCACTGTCAACCCGCACGCCTGGAGGGTGGCGACGTCGAGCGGGGTCAGGGATGGCGTCGCAAAGCCAAGGAAAACGGTCGTATAGAGGTGCGTGCAGGTGGCATTGAATTTTTTCACGCAGGGCGGGCGGGCAGAGGGTGGGCCGCACGCGGCCGTCACCAGGGCGCGCGCGCCCGGGGTGGGCTGTGAGGAGGTGTGTGAGGGGTGGGGGTGGCGGGGGGATGGTGGGGGCAGTGGAGGCGGGGGCGCCCCCCCAAACCACAGCCGCCGCCGCCCCTGCCTGGTGGGGGCGGGTGGGTGGGGCTGTCGTTTTTTGTTTTGGCATAGCGCGACTCTTTCCTCTCCTTCCCACCCCTCCCGCCCTCTACCGGCGGCTTCTGCGCAGGCGTGATCGTCTGAGAACTCACCGTCACCAGGACCAGCGCCGGTCGGGCGGCGGAGCGGGACGCCGCGGGATCCAGCCCGCTGTACCAGCCGAGTGCCAAGACGCTCAGGAAGAGCAGGAAGAGAACGCCAGCCTTGCGAGCGGCGCACGAGGGCATCCCCTTTCCTTGGGGGTGATTGAGCGGGAAAGATATCGGTGTTTGCGTGTATGTGTGTGTGTGCGTGAGTGTGGATGAAGGTGGGGCGGGGCGGCGTCGGGAAAATTGAAGGGAAAGTGAGGGTCGCAGCGCGAGGCGAGTCGGTGCGGGATTTCTCCTTTTCAAACGCCCTCCCTTCCCGCGACCGCGACACACACACACTTCCCCACCAAGCTATCTCTCTACCCATGCTCTCTAAACAAGCTCGTCCTATCTCTATTCCATTTAAAAGCTCCACCGCCCCTCCACCGCGTCCCGCATCGCCGGCCGGGCCCGCGACCGCGCGGACGCGAGCTGGAAGTCAAAGGCCGCGCCTCCCAGGCTGACGAGGGACACGCCCGCCTTGGGCGACTTGACCAAAATGACGCGGGTTTCGCCAGTGCGGGCGACGTCGTCGTCGCCGGAGAAGGCGGAGGACCGGCCGATGAGGTGGACCAGGGCAGGCGGCGGGGCGGCCGTGGTGGCCGCCCCGCCCGTGCCCGCCCGCCGCCGCGCACGCCAGGCGGTCAAGCCAGTGCGGTCCACCACCCCACCATCTGCAAAGGGCCCACTGCCTTCCCGCCCTGGGATGGCGACCGGCGCAAACAGCCCGGGAATGGCGGCCGAGGCGGCGACTGCTTCTGGTAAGGGGCCCGACGAGAGGATGGTGTGCCGCCCATCCGCCCCGACCACGCACACCGCGAATTCGCGCTCCAAATCTTCAAAGGTGGGCGGCAGTAGGTCGCGCAGCCTAGCCACCACGCCCTCCAAGCTCATCAGCCCGGCCCAGGGCGTGCCGCAGGGGCGCAGGCGGGCGATGGGCGGGACGGACATGAGCTCTGCGGCCGCGCCTGCCGCAGAGTGGCCGGCGCACCAGAGGGCGCCCGTCAAGGCGCCCGCGCTGGTTCCGACGACGGCGCCGACGGTCAGGCGCGCGTCCTCCACCGCCTGGAGGAAGCCGCTGTGGGCGGCGAAGGCCAGGAAGCCGGACGAGAGGATGACGTCAAAGGGCGCGGGCGGGGTGGTGGGAGTGGCGGAGGGAGGTGAGGCTGGTGCTGGTGCTGGTGCTGTGCGTGTTTCTGCGTGTGCCTGTGTGTGAGAGGTCGAGACAGGAGCACGAGCGAGTGTGACGCACGCGCCCCATGGCGTGGCGTGGCGCAGTCTTCTTTTTCTCCAGGCGGAAAGAGAGGTGGCGGTGGTAGCGCGGCGCCGCGTTGCCTGGCCCCAGCTGCGTCCTCCCTTCTCTCCTTCTCTCACCTCGATAATATCGCCTGGACGCCCTCTCCAGGCCAGAGACCTGGCGCGTGCCTGGCAGGCGGGCAGGCGGGCGGGCCAGCATGACGTGGGGGTGGTGCGTGGGAGAGGCCCACACGGCACTTGGTGGCGAAATGCGGGTCTGTAGTGTGCTCTCTGCACAATATTTTTCATTCTCTTGTTCTGTGCAACGCCCGACAACTCCCACAACCATCCGGTTTTTGTTTCTGACTCCAGGAGACCACGCTCCAGGTCCATCTCCGTGCTCTCACACACCGTCAACAGCAGAGGACATGGTCGCCGCCGGCCGTCGCCCGCGCTTGCTCGTCACAAACGACGATGGCATCGACGCGCCCGGCCTGCGCGTGCTGGTCACCGCCCTGGCGGAGGTGGGCGAGGTCTGGGTGTGCTCTCCCTCAGGTATGGACGGCCGAGATCGGGGGAGATGATGGGAGGAGCGGGTGGCCTATTCGCGCGTACTTCCTACGAGAGGAGACTCCCCGGTATCGGCCCCCGCGGCCGCGCCCTCCACCTCCACCCCCGCCGCCGGATCCTCTCACCTCTTGAATTCTTTCTTCCATCACATCAGACGAACGTTCCGCCATGTCCCACGCCCTGACCCTGCGCAAGCACTTTGCCGTCACCACCCGTCCCGCCGGCGCCGTGCCGGGCGCCCACAAGGCGGTCGCCGTGGACGGGACGCCCGCGGACACGGTCATGGTCGCCCTCGCCTCCCCTATCTTTTTCGACCCGCCGCCCGCGGTTGCAGCCGCGGCCGCCGCGTCCGCCGGTACACCCGCCCCGTCCCCGCCCTTTGACGCCGTCATCTCCGGCATCAACCGGGGCGATAACGCGGGCGGGCACGTCATCTATTCGGGCACGGTCGGCGCCGCGCGTGAGGCCGCCCTGAATGGCATCCCCGCCGTCGCCGTGTCCTTGGGCGACCTTGGCGCCGAGGCGCCCGCCGCGTACGCGCCTGCCGCGTCCGGCACGGCCGCCATCGTGGCCGCCCTCATCCACGAGGAGAGCGGGGCTTTAGCCCGGGCCCTCACCGGCGCGGTCATCAACCTCAACTTCCCGCGCGTGGGCGGGCGGGCCGGCATTGGGGCGGGCGTGGTCACGCCTGCCCCCTCGCCCTCCCACTCCGACGAGGAGGGCACAGGCCCCGACGGCAGCGCCGCCTCTGTCCCCTTCCGCGGCTTCTACCTGGCCCGCCAGGGCGGCTCCGCGGCCCGGCCGGGCTTCCACGAAGCGTTCGTGGAGGCGGACGCGCCCGCGGCGCCGGATGGCAAGGAGAGAGCCTCCCCCCCAGTTGCCGCGCCGGACGGGACAACCACGCGTTACTTCAAAAATGTGGGTGGCGGCATGCGGTGGGACAACACTGCCGGCACAGACACGGCCGCCCTGGCGGCCAACTGGGCGTCCGTGACAGCTCTGACCCTGCGCCAGGACGTGCGGGCGCTGGCGGACGGGCTGGAGTGCCGGGACGAGGATGGGGAGGGGCGGGCGTGGGAGCGGGCGGCGGGCGCGGCGGTGGCAAAATTGGTGGTCGCGGCCGGCAAGCGGGCGGGGTTGGAGGTGGCCGGTGTGTGAAGAAACCCAAGGGAAAGTGAACTCAAAGGAAAGGTGGCGTCGCTTCTATTTCGATGCGGTGCACCGCACCCACGCCGGTGCGAGAGGGAGAGAAAGCAAGAGAGGCAAGGTCGAGAAAGCATGAGCAGGAGAGGAACAAACATCCTACCCCACACTCTTCTTTCCTCCGTGCGACGCCATGGTGCTCAAGTAAGTTCGAAATGCTCACACAAGCACACGCGCACGCCTGGCCTCATCTACTTGAGGCCGGTCGTGGAGGCGGTCCTCTGCACCGAGGCCGCGCCCGGGGCGAGGAAAAGAGCGTGTGCGCCGTCGCCCGATCGGCGCTTTCTTGGGTGCCCTCGCACGGCCACGGGGATGCTCTCGCACGCGCCCTCCTTCCGCCCACACATCGCGCACCGACCGCCCAATGATGGTCTGGCGGCGTGCGCGCGACAAAACACCCCTTCTACGCGAAGCGTCACACTCACCCCGTTCCCTCTGCCTCTCCCCCTTTTTTTAGGACCACCACCTGCCGCTTCAGCGGCCTGCGCATCTACCCGGGCCGGGGCATCATCTTCATCCGCACGGACGGCCAGGTATGTGTGCTGGAAGGGGTGTGTGGTGAGAGCGCGCATCGTGGGCCCTGCGCCCCCTCTCCCGGCGCGGGCACAGAGCGGGCCTCGATTTCGCGCAGAGCCGCCGATCCGCCGCCGCCCGCTCTGCCCCCGCTTCCTCCGGCCGTCCTTGCCCTTGGGCCGGGCTGGGCCGCTCCACTTTTGCTCCAGTCCCGCGCTTGGACAGTCTCGCTACGGGACTGGGGCGGCAGGGCGATTGCCGCCCCACTCCTCGCCCCCGCCCCGGGCTGCCCTCTCACCTGACCCCTTTTTCTCTCTCCTCTCTGTTCAGCAATTCCTGTTCATCAACCGGAAGGCCAAGTCCCTGGCGCTCCAGCGCAAGCGGGCCGCCAAGATCGCGTGGACGACCACCTACCGTAAAGCCCACAAGAAGGACCAGGAGGCGGGCGTGGCGCGCAAGAAGCGCCGGTCCACCGCTCGGGCGGTCGTCCGCCCGATTGCCGGCGTGTCGGTCGAGGTCCTCGCCAAGCGCCGGGCCGAGAAGCCCGAGGCCCGCAAGGCCACCCGGGAGGCGGCCATCAGGGAGGTGAAGGAGCGGTCGAAGGCCGTCAAGGCTGACAAGGCCGCCCAGCGGGCGGCCGCGTCCGCGGCGGGCAAGAAGACCGGCAAGGCCGCGCCCGCGCCCGCCAAACCCGCTGCCCGGGGCAAGCGGTGATGGAGATGATGAGAGGGTTGAGGGGGAGGAGGGGGGCTGGCGCTCGCACGCCGGCCCTGCCGCCACCTTGCTGTCAAAATCGGCATCACCACCTGTTGTGTGTTTGGGGCAAGGGGACGTAAAGCATGCGGGGTTCGCGTGCGGGGGAGAGAGATTATGGGGTGGGAGAGCGTGTTGTCGTCTGTCCAACCCCCCCTCTCTGTGTGCCCGCCGCCGCCAGGCGAGGTGCTTTTTTCAAACGCGACCACTACACACGCGGACGCACCCGCCACGCACATCATTCGACTGTCACCTGTCTACGCCCATCACCCCCCCACCCCCTCCCCCACCCCCCCACCCCCGCTACAAACCACGCGCACCCCGACCCCACCCAGCGCCACCAGCCCAGTCTCCCACCCGCCGTCCCGCATCCCGTCGACCAGGGAGGCCGCGGAGGCCAACGCTGCGGGCGGGCTGACGCCGGCTGCCAGGGCCCGCCCCACCGCATAAGCGCGCAGCGTGTCGCTCGGCGTCGCGCGCGCATCCAGGGCGACGGCGGCCGTGGCGGCGGCGGCGATGGGGGTGGTGGTGGTCGCCGCCCAGAATGCGCCTCCCTCATCAACCGCCGCCCGCCCGCCCACCCGGCCGGCCACCAAGTCCGCGGGCGACACGCCTGCCAGGGCGGCCACCTCCCCTAAGGGCACGCCCAGCCTCACGGGTGCGCGCCGCGTCAGCCCCACCCACCCCCCGACCGCGGCGAGTGGGGGTGGGAGCAAGGACTCGGCCGCGTTGGCGGCCTCGGGCGACAACGGCCGCCGCCGCCGCCGCCGCGCCTGCTCACCTCCTGCCAGCCAGGCATCCAGTACGACGTCCGCCCGGGCCCGATTCACCGAGGTCAGGCGCAAGGCCCGGACGGCCCGCACGTTCGCGCAGAGGTGGAGGGCGGTGAGGACCACCCACACCGCCGCCGCCGCCCGGGGCCACCCGGCCTGCCCCAGGCGGGCGAGCCCGAGCCCCAGCGCCATGCCCACCAGCGTGACCGCGGCTTCCTGGGTGCCCTCCTTGGCGGCCACGTCGGCGGCGTTGCCCCCGCCGCCAGCGCCCCTTCCACGCGAGAAGTGGTGGGTGAGCGCGGCCCGCGTCGCCCCGCCCGCTACGCCGCACAGGGCTCGGGCGATGCCGGCGCCCGTCACGAGGGGCCCAAACCAGGCCGGCCCCGCCGCGCCGGCTGCCAGGTCGAGGGCCAGGGCCAGGGAGGCCGCCCCGTCGGCCGCCAGGCGCCACTGCTTGGCGTGCGCGTCCAGGGAGGCCACGGACGCGAGGGCCATGCCGGCCGCCATGGCCGCCAAGTCCCTGTAGAAAAAAGTGGTGATGGCGGACAGCGGGGTGGCCTGCGGGAGGGGTGGTGGCAGGGCGGCCGTGCGCGCCCACGGCCGCCACCAGCCTCCTGAGCGGCTGGTGGTGGTGGCCGCGCTCGCGGCCCGGCCGAGGCCCAAGCCTGCCAGCACGGCGGCCGAGGAGGGCACCCCCCTCACGTAACTGCAGAGGCCCTGAATGGAATCCCAGGCCTGGAAGGACGCGTAGTCACGCGTGACGGAGTCGGGATAGCCGGCTGGGAGCAGGGCTGCGCGCAGGGCGCGGGTGATGATGGCCGACGGCGACCGCGGGGTTAGCGCAGGGGAGGCACGCCCGTCCTCGCTGTATTGCCTCAAAATGCGCCCGTCCGGCGCGACATCATACGGCGCGACATCGGCAGCCATGGGGTCACACTTGGCGGACGCATCGCCCCGGCGTCGGCGGGGCGGCATATCGCCCCGGCTTTCGTCGGGGAGAGGCGTAGTGAATCGCCAAAAAATTTGCTCCCCATCTTCATTCTCTTCAACTCCACCGCACAGCCCCATCCAATGGCTGACGCCGCCTTCGCCGCGGGCATCCTGTCCAAGACCCGGCGCACGGCCCTGCGCACGCTGCCGCCCAGCAAACGTACGGAGAAAAGGAAGAGAGGACGGCACTCTGCTTTGCAAGGGAAACGCTTATCGCCTGCTTCTCTCGCTCACCTCTCTCACACTCACGCACAGTCCTCCTGGGCGCGGACGGCAAGGACGTCACCAAGAAGAGTACAGTGCGCAAGGGGCGGTGAGTTCAGGAAAGGAGGGCGGTGGGTGAGGAGAGAGCAAGCGACAAAAAAACGCACCCCCCCCCCTCGCTCATTTCCCCATCCCCCCCCCCCCATCCAGCTACCTCCTCAACATCCCCGCCCACATCACGCCCACCGCCTCCGGCAAGCTGGGCACGCTTTCCGCTCTCGACTCCGCCCACCCCATTCTGTACATCGACTTCCCCTGCGGCGGCCGCCTGAAGATGACGGGCGACCTGGTGTTCCCCAAGGCCAAGTACCTTGTCCTGAAAACCTCGGCCGGGTCGACCTCCTCTAAAACCGGCCTCCCCTCCGGCGGCGTCCTGGTGGAGGACGTTCTGGACTGCATGGTCGCCTTCACGCATGCGACCTGGGTCGGCGACGCGGCCAGCAACCCGTCCGAAAAGGAGCTGCCCATGCCGGCCGGCGTGCTGCTGGCCGGCGGCGGGAAGGGCGGTGGTGGAGGAGACGCTAAGGTTGACTGGTGGGAGGCGTCAAAGGGTGGGCCCGGGGGTGCGCCTGGCGGCGCCCCTGCCGCCCCTGCCGCCCCATCCACCCGGGCGGGCAGTGAGGACCGGTCGGCCGGGGATGGCGGCGGCGGCCTCTCCCAGCGGCCCCAGCGCCGGGCGGCCGCGGCAAAGAAGAGTTACGCGGAGGACGCGCTCCTGGTGGGCGGGCTGGTCGACGACGACGACGATGACGGCGGGGGCGATGAGGGCGGCGGCGGCGGCCCTGCCCGTCCGGCCCGGCGGCGGGCCGGGTCGGAGGAGGCGGCTGTGATTCGGCTGCCGCGCGCGCCTGGCGCAGCGGGCGCGGCCCTGGCGAAGCCCGCTGGCAGCGGCGGGAGCGGCGGGCGCGGTGGGGGGGGCGGTGGGCGAGGGCGCGACCGTGGCGGTTTTGGCTCCGCCGGCCCCGCCGCCGGCTCCAGCGGCGGCAACACGGCCTCCACGGCCGGTCGGGAGCCGACGCCCGTCATCATCTCCGACGACGGCGACGGCGACACGGGCGGCAGCACGCCGGTGGAGGTGAAGAAAAAGCCGGCCGCCGCCGCCAAGCGGCCCGCTCCCAAGCCCGCGGCCGCCAAGAAGCAGGCCCCCCCAAAGAAAAAGGCCCGGTCGGCCGGGTCGTCGGACCCCTGGTCCGGCCCGGAATCGGCGGGCGAGGAGGAGGAAGCAGAGGACGGGCCGTCATCCTGGGGCGGCGGGGGCACGAGCGGCAATGGTGGTCAGGGCGCCGCCACTGCCGCCCGCCGCCCCGCCCGGGCCGCTGCGGCTCGGGCCCGGTCCGCCGCAGCGGCTGCGGCGGCCAGCGACGACGCGGCGAGTGATGAGGGCGAGCATGAGGAGGACGGTGGTGGGAGTGGGGAGGAAAGCGGCAGCGTGCCTGCCTCCTCCGCCTCCAACGGCGACGACGACTCGGAGCCGTCCGGCGACGACAGCGACTTTGGGGGGTGAGAGATAGGCAGGAATGGAGGTGTGTGTGCGTGCGTGCGCGCGCGAGCTGACAGGTCGCCGCCGCGGATGCCGCACGAGAGAGACCGCAAAGGAAGATGGAAAATTGATTTTTGTAGGGTTCTATTCGAACGCGATCTCTACTACCCGCTCCCTCCGCCCACTCTCCTCCTCCTTCTTTCGCCGCCGCTCGTTCAGCTGCTCCAACAGCTCGCACGCCTTGCAGACGGGCTGCGACGTCATGTACCCGCACCGGGCACATTCCCTGGGCCGGGTCGGCTCCAAGGGTGCGCCGCCGGCGCGGCCGCCCCGCCGTCGGCCACCACCAGGCGCGAGTGCGCCCACCACCCCACCCCCTCCTCCTCCTCCTCCTCCTCCTCGCGGCACCAGCGTCTGGGCCGCCCGCACCAGGCCCGCAATGGCGGTCGGCCGCACCGATTCCAAGGCCTTCACCGCGTCCCGGGTCGCCCCCCGGGCCGCGAAAGGCGAGTACAGGCACTCCGTGCTGAAGTAGTCCAGGCGCTTGAAGTGCGCGTACAGGACAATCTCCTTTTCATAGGTGGCGGCCAGGGGCTTGACCCGCGGCAGGGGGCCGCCCTCACCCGTGATGGGCGAGGCCGTGCGGGCCAGGCGAGGCGCGTCGCCACGGACCAGGTTGAGGAGGACGGTCTCAGCGATGTCGTCCGCGTTGTGGCCTGGAGAGGGAGAGAGGGAGTGAGAGCAAAAAATGGGGATGGGGGCGGATGGATGGTGGAGAACACCCGTCCCCTCTCTCCAGTCCGCTCTCTCTCGCGCACCTGTCGCCACCTTGTCCGCCTTCAGCAGAGCCGCCCCTCGATCCAGCGCTTGCCGCCTGAACACACCGCAAAACGTGCAGTTGCCCCGGTGGCCGACCTCCTTGACGATCGCGTCCATCGTCCAGCCGTCATACAGGTCGGCGTAGGAGAGGACGGTCAGGGGCACCCCGTACTCCGCCTCATTGCGCTTGACCGTGGCGAGCGAGTCATCCCGGTAGCCTGCGATGCCCTCGTCGATGGACAGGAGGCGGAGGTCCAGGCCGTAGCCGTGGCGGACGTTGAGCAGGGTCAGGAGGTGGGCGAGGACGGTCGAGTCCTTGCCGCCGGACGCCGCGACGGCGACGACCTCGCCCGGGGTGAAAAGCCTGGCCGTGGTGATGGTGGTGTGGACTTCCTCTTCCAGGGCTGCATAGAAGCAGGACTTGCAGAGCTGTGGTGGAGGGAGGGAGAGAGAGAGAGAGTGCGTGAGAAGTAGCGTGGTCGAGGTCGAGGTCGCGGGGCACAAGCTAGCCGCCGCAACCCGCCCTCTACTTCTGCTCTCTCTCTCTCTCTCTCTCTCTCTCTCTCATCATCCGTTTAATCAACTCACGGCCTGGTGGTTGCGGGGTCGCTTCAGGACGGCGGGCGCGCCGCAGGTGCCGCAAGGGCGGGGCGGCATGGGGTGGAGTACGTGGACGCGAGCGAATGCGGTCTGAAGAAAAATGTTGATGCCTTGCGTTTCACTTCTACTTCTCTCCATCTCTCGTGAGCGACCTGCTGAACCCGATGCCGGCCTTCTCTGGCCTCCACCCCCTGCCGGGCCGGCTCACGGGGGCCCGGGTCGAGGCCCGCGCTCGCGCCAACGTCATCATCCCATTTGCAACTGCCAAACCCATCGCGCCAGGATCCACGTACCCGGCAGGCGCCTTCTGCTCCACCTGCGGCCTGTGCGACACGCCCTTCATCGCGTCCGTGGCGACCGCGTGCGCCTTCCTGGGCGATGGCATGGCCCGCCTGGACGCCTTGGAGCCCGCCCTCCACGGCCGGCCCCGGGACACGAGCGGGGAGGAAGCCCAACTGGGCGTCATCCAGGACCACTTTTACGCGCGGGCCGTCCCGTCCGTCCCCGGCGCCCAGTGGACGGGCATCATCACCGCCCTGGCCTGCTCCGCGCTGGAGAGCGGCCTGGTGGACGCAGTCGCGTGCGTGGCGGGCCAGCCGGACGACCCCCTGTCCCCGCGCCCGCTCCTCGCCCGGACGCCGGCCGAGGTCCGCTCGGCGGCCGGCGTCAAGCCCACCCTCTCCCCGACCCTGGAGCTCCTCCCCGAGATTGTGGAGTCCGTCAAAGCCGGCTCCATCGCCCGCCTGCTCTTCATCGGCGTCGGGTGCCAGGTCCAGGCATTGCGGGCGGTGGAGCTCAGCCTGGGACTGGAAAAGCTGTACGTCTTGGGCACAAATTGTGTGGACAATGGCACGCGGGCGGGGTTGAACACGTTTTTGGAGGCGGCGTCGGCGTCGCCGGCTACGGCCAAACACTATGAATTCCACGTCGACTACCGGGTCCACATCGTCCATGCCGACGAGGCCGCCACCCCCACCGAACGCATCCCCTACTTTTCTTTACCCGCCTCCAAACTGACAGACGTCATCGCGCCCTCCTGCTATTCCTGCACCGACTACGCCAACGGGGGCGCCGACTGCGTGGTCGGCTACATGGGCGCCCCCTACGGCGGCGACGCCACCCCCATGCGGTCCTCCTGGCAGCACGTTGTCGTCCGCAATGGGCGCGGGGCGGAGCTGGTGGGCGGGCTGGCGGGGCGGAAGGGAAGCGGCGGCGGGCCGGCCCTGGAGACGCGGCCGGTCGTCTCCAGCGGGTCGCGGACGGCACTGGTGAAAGCGACCGTCGAGGCCGACGACGCCGCCCGGCGAGGGGAGGGGCCGCGCTCGCCCATGCCCGCCTGGCTGGGGACCATCCTCGCCCGCCTCCTCACGGCCTTCGGCCCGCGCGGCATCGAGTTTGCGCGGTACAGCGTGGACTACCATGCCCTCCGCAATTTCTTGTACATCCGCCGCCACTGGGCCAAAGGGGGCGGGCTGGGGGGCCCTTCCAGCAAGGCGGGCTCTCCGCCTCCTCTCCCCGCGGGGGTGCGCGCGATTGTGGAGAGCTATGACAGGGACGGGTGGGTGACCAAGCTGTTGGAGGCGGACCCGGGGCCCGGACCGCCAAGTCGGGTGGTGCGGAAGGGGCGGACGAGGGAGGGCTGGTGGGTGGGTGGAGGTCGGGATAAGAGTCTATAGTTTTGCTGGAGCGAGCGCGTGCACATGCATGCACACATGCATGCACACACACACGTGCACACGCATGCACACGGCCGCCTAGGCGGCCGTGTGCATGATGAGAGCGGGTTGGGTCCCTCCGGGAAAAAAAAGCTCACACTCCCTATCATCTCTCTCATGCGCGCCGCCCTTATCCGCCGGTCCTGCCGTCTTGCGGGTGGCGAGGCCCTCGCCCTGGCCTCCCTGCCGACGACGCGCCGGTCCACCGCCGTACCAAGCCGCAAGCGCGGCGCCACGTCCGGGTCGGCCGCTGCGCCGGCGGCGCTGGTGGTCAATAAACGGCCGGCGACGGCCAAGAAAGGCCCCAAGCCCGGCACTAAAAAAGCCGGTGCTGGGGGGCCGAGCCGGGACATGGAGCAGGCGCTGTGGGCGAAAGGCTTTGCCCGGGTGGCAGGTGAGAAAAGGCGAGAGAAAAACAAATCGCGCTTCCCCATCTTGCCTCTTTTTTCGCTCTCAACCTTCCCCTCGTCTCTCATATCTTCTGTTAGGCGTGGACGAGGCCGGCCGCGGTCCCCTTGCCGGCCCCGTCGTCGCGGCCGCCGTCGTCCTACCCCGCGACTTTTCCCTCCCCCCCAACCTCCTCCTGGACGATTCCAAGAAGATGAGCGAGGCGGACAGGGAGGAAGTGTTTGGGCTGCTCACCGCCCACCCGGGCGTGTCCTGGGCGGCGCACGCCGTCTCGGCCGCGGAGGTCGACCGCATCAACATCCTACAGGCGACCATGGTGGCCATGGACGCGGCGGTGGCGAAGCTAGCCACAGCGACAGGCGGCAAAAATCAACAGGCCGGCCCTCCCTCTCCCCTCCCTTGCCCAGCGGCCGACCCGGCAGCCTTCAACGCGGACACGGACGGCGGGGCCGGGCCCGGCCGCTCTTCCGGACCCAGTGACTTTGTCCTGGTGGACGGGCCCCGCCTGCCACCCCTCATCGCCGCCTCTGAGAACGCGCGCGCCGTCGTGAAGGGCGACGCCAAGTGCTCCGCCATCGCGGCCGCGTCCGTGGTTGCCAAGGTTGTGCGCGACCGCCTGATGCGGCGCCTGGACACCGCGTGGCCGGCGTACGGGTTTGCGGGGCACAAAGGGTACGGCACGGCGGCCCACTGTGCCGCACTCCGAGCGCACGGGCCGTGCCCGCAGCACCGGCGCACGTTTGCGCCGGTCAAGGGGATGGTTGGAGGCGGATGAAGAGGGGAAGGTAAAAGACACACACGTAGAAGAGGCGCCGGGCTCTCTATCTTTTTTCTCTTCTCTCCTTTCTCAATGGTCGCCCTGACCGTCCGGTGGCCCCGGTCCGCGGGCGAGGTCAGCGCGAGCGTGACCCTCCCGCCGCGCCTCACGCTGGCGGGGTTGGTGGGCGCGACCAGGGCGGCCCTGCCCGGGCTGGGCAAGGTGAAAGAGGGGAGAGGAATTTCCGGCGGCGCGAAAAAAAAAAAAAAGCAGCTGCGACGGGCACGACACGCTGAGCGACGGGGCCGCCGCGCCCCGCCAAACCACACTCCACATTCACACGCACCCTCTCACTGATTTAATTTCATCTCTCAGGCCTTTGTACTCACCGATTTGGCTCTGGACATCGCGTCGGACGCGGACGTGGTCGCCCTGGCAGCGCGCGCGAATGCGGCGGCGAGCACCGACACGGCCCTCACGCTCTGGGTGGCGGACGGCCCGGGCGGCCGTCTGGCGGCGCCGGTCAAGGTGAGAGGGAGGACTGGCCCTGGGAGGCGGTGTGGACGCGCGCCGAGGGGCGGGAGCGGGGCCCGGGGCGGACAGAGAGAGAGAGCTGTCTTTTTGTCTCCATTCGCCCGCCCTCACTCTCCCTCTCTCAACCCTTTTTTATATATATAGGAACGCGTCTCCTTCCAGCCCCACCCCCAGACCATGACCATGGCCGGCGATTACGAGTACTTTGCCGCCCAGGGTCGGGCTCCCTTTGCCTTCGCGGTCGCGGAGTTGGTAGACAACGCGCTGCGGGCGGTGCGGCTGAATGGTGGTGGTGGTGGTGGTGGTGGCCGGATTGAGATCACGTTTGCGACCAACGCGTCGGGGACGGCCGGCTTGGTGTCGGTGTGGGACAATGGGACGGGCATGGGCACGTCCGCCCTGGCGGACTGGGCGGTCATGAACCTGAGCGTGGCGGAGCGCGGCGTGTTGGCAGGGGGTGGTGGGGGCAGCCTGCCTGTGGCCGCCCCTCTCCCTCCCTCCCCACCCCCGCCCGGTTCCCTGGCCGCCTCCCGCCACCTGACGGGCGACCTCTCCTACTTTGGCGTCGGCTCCAAGAACGCAGCCTTCTTCCTGGGCCGGGCCGTCCGGGTGTCCACTAAGCGGGCGGGCGACCGGGCGGTGCATGAGCTATCCATCTCAGCCGACGCGCTCGACGCGCGCTACCGGGCGGCTGGGCGCGCCTCAAACGCCTCCGCCGCCGCGTCCGCGCCGGCCGACGTGTACGTGGAGGACGTGGTCCACCGAAATCCGGGCGAGGCGGCGGCCTTGGTGCCGGCGGCGACGGCCACCGCCTCCTCCCTGCCCGGCGAGGACGGGGCGTTTGCCGAGCTGGTGGGCAGCTGGGTCGCGGGCGAGGCAGCCGCTCCTTCATCCACTGCCTCCTCCTTCACCCGCGTCACGGTCGGCGCCCTCAAGCCCGCCGCCCTGGCTGCCCTGGCCGCCGACCGGGGCGGGCACAGCCTGTGCGCCGCCCTCGCCCACATCTACCACTACTACCTGCACGGCCCGGCGGGGCGTGGCAAGGAAGGCGAGGGTGGAGAGGGCGGCGAAGGCGCCTCGGCCTGGCCGGCCATCCTGGCGCGCGGCGTCGTCGGCGGCCGGGAGGCCTGGGCCACGCCCCTGGCCTCCATCGCTGACGACCTGGAATCCCGGTACCTGACCGCGGCGGCCTCTGAGTTCCGGTTCACCCTGGCCGTCCCGGGCAAAGGTGACGTGGCGGGCGTGCTGTGGTACTTCCCCTACGAGGGCGGCCGGGAGACGCTGCCCGGCGCGGCCGCGGCCGCTGGGCAGCTGGCGGGCGTGCCAGGCGGCGGTGGTGGGCTGCTGGACACGCACCACGCCGACCACCCCATCACCAACTTTGACATGACCCAGCACCAGTCGACCGCGGTCGGGACGGTCGGAACGGCCCAGGGCGGCGCGGGCGGCGGCCTGACGGCGGACGGCGGCGGCGGCGGCGCTGCTGGCGGCTCTCCAGGCGGCGACGGGTACGGGTCTGCGGACGAGGCGGACGCCGAGGACGCGGCCGCCGCCGCCGCGGCCGCCCGGGCCCCAGCCTTTGAAGCCTTTTGGCAGGGCCGCCTCATCCCGGGCGCCCGCATCGAGTCCCTGCCCTTCATCGAGGCCGTCCGGTGCCGCCGGTCTGCGTCAGCCCGGGATGCCCTCCCCGACGCGGTCTTTGCCCGCCTACGCGGCGCCCTCTTCTTCGGCCCCGACTTCCTCGTCACCCGCAACAAGCTGACCTTCCGGGATGATTTGGGCGTGCTCCTGAGCGCAGCCAGCCCCGCAAATGAGGCCCGGGCCGCGGCCGGCGGTGGCCTGGACCGCCGGTTCCGGGACTGGCTGGCGGGCTGCCACGGGCGGTTTGACAAGACGGTCCGGTTTGAGGGCCGCCTGGACGGGGCGGGCCAGGCCGGGGCCCGGGCGGCGGCGGGCGCGGAGGGCATCACAGCGTACGCCCGTTGCACGGACGGTACGGCGGACCGGACGTTTGCGGCGGGCGACGTGGTCCGCCTGGCCGTCAAGCCGGGCGTGGTCGGGGAGGTGCTGCACTTCACGCTGCCCGGGGCAGTCGCCGCTGGTGAGCCTGCTGGGGAGGACGGCGGCGGCGCGCCTGGGTCGCCGCCCTCCCTCGCGGCCGGGGCGGGTGGCCGGGTCTGGGTGCAGCCGCTGCCTGTGGAGGTGTGGGGCCGCGCCGCCATCCGGTCTGCGCCGCTGCGCCGCTTGGAGCGGGCCGTGTCGGCGGAGGAGGCGGCCGACCACGCCGCCCGGGAGCGCGCGCGTGCGCCGCGTGCGCTGCGCCTGGAGCCGCTGCGCCTGGCGGCGGCGGCGATGGCGATCGATGGCGGGGTCGCCCCGTCCAGCGCCGCCGCTGCGCCGCCCCTTCCCCTGACCGCGGGCGACGCCCTCCCCGAAACCGCGGTCGTCGTCCTGACGGGCGGCGGCGCGCGCGCGACGCGGGCCCCCTTTGGCGGCGGCCGCGTCCCGCTGGCCGTCATCCAGCGCCTGTGGTTCCACCCGGTGCCCGTGGCGGTGGGGTCGGCATCCGCGCCAGCCGGTGGTGGTGACGGGCCGCCGCCACCGCCACCCGCGCTCCTGGACGCGTCCGCAGGAGGGGTGGCCACCCCACCCCCCGGCGACCCCCTCGCGGGCGCGGTCCTCGTCGCGTCGGTCGACAACCGCACGCCCGGCCGGGACGGCTCCTTCCGCTTCCAGCGCCTGGGTGGTAAGGGCGGAGCCCTGCGCGCGCCGGGCCGGTACACGCTGGAGTACGTGACCTCGCCCGTGGGGCCAGAGGGCGGGGCGGGCGCGCCCCGCCTGCTCATCCCTCTGGCCGTGTCTCCAGGGCACGCCGTCTCCTTTGACCTGGCCGGCCCGGCCCGCCTGGCCGCGACGTCGGCGACGCCCCTGATGCTGGGCTCACCGCTGCCTGACCTGGACCTGGTGTTCCGGGATGCGGCGGGCCAGCGGGCGGCAGCCCCCGCGCGCCTGCTGGCGGCGGTGGTGGCCAAGGGCGGCGCTGCCTCTGCCGCCGCGGGCGCTCCCTGCCTGGACCTGTCGGTCCTGGCCGCGCCCGCCCCGGGCGACGACGGGTCGTCCGCAGCCCCGACCCCCACCCACCTGGCCGACCTATACGTCTCCTACGCGTCCGCCAAGGCCTCGCCCGACGGGTGCGGGCTGACCCTGACGGGCTTGACCGTGCTGGGCGCGCCTGGCTGCCGGAGGCTGACCCTGTTTTCGTCGGTCGAGTGCACGCCGCCCGGGGGCGTCCTGTCGCCCGAATTGGGCCAGGCCGGGCCTCCCTCCGACGGGGCCGCGAACACGGGCGACTTTGTGAGGACCCAGCAGACGGCGGGTGGTGTCGGTCCAGACGCCCCACGCCCAGCGCACGCCCTGCTGGCCGTGGCTTTGGGGCCAGGCATGGTCGAACCCGCGGGCGTGGGGTCCAGCCCGGCCGCCGCCGCGACCGCGCTGGCGTCGACGTCGGCCCGCCTGTCCCTGCGCTTGCGCCCGGGGCCGCCTGTGGAGGTGGAGCTGATGCCGGGCCACCCCTGGGCGGAAGACAGCGGCGGCGGTGGCGGGGCAGACGCCGCCGCCCTCACTCAAGTCCCGCGCTGTGCGCCGAGCGCCGCCCCGCCCTGCCTGCCCGCCGGGTCGGCCCTCCCGCCCTTCACCGCCCGGGCGCTGGATGCCTGGGGCACCCCGACCTGGCCCCAAGACGGCAGTGGCAATGGTGGTGTGCGGTCGACGGCGTCGTCGTCGCCCGGCGGTCTGGCCTTTGACCTGGTCGTCTCGTCAGCCGCGCTGACCCCTACGCCGGCCACCTTTTGTTTTGGCGCCGACGGCCTGGCCCGCGTGGCCGGGCTGAAAGCCATTCGCCCGCCCCAGGACGATGAGGCCGCGTACCAGCCGTCCGCGCCCGTGACGTTCTCCCTGGCCACCCGCGTCGGAACGGACCTGGCGGCGGCAGCGGCGCTGGATGCGTCGGGCCCCCCTCGCTCGCTCACCTTGCGCCTGGAGGTGGAACCCTCCCGCACACCCGCGGCCGTCCGCCTCCTCTGGAATGGCGTCCCGCTGCCCCTGAGCACGGACGCGGAGTCGGCGGGCGTGGACGGGCCCGTCGCCTGCCTGGGCGGGGTGGCGGCCGGGGAGGCCGTGGGCGGGCTGGCCCTGGTGCTGGTGGATGAGGCGGGGCGCCCGGCGCTGGGCCCCGCCCCGGGGCGGGTCCAGGTGTCCTGGCTGCGCGGCCACAAGAAGGTGGACGACTTGAGCAGCGGTCCGGCGGAGCTGCCCCCGCTGCCCGCCCCTGAGACCGCGGCCGACGCGGCCGCCTTTTGGGTGCGCGTCAAGGTGAGCGCAGTGGGCGGGGCGCCCGCGCTCGTGCTGGAGGGCGGGCTGCTGGTCACGGCCGACCCGGGCCCGCCCATCGCCTGGCAGGTGCGGCTGGCGGACAGGGACGCCGCCAGTTCGCCTGTCTGTGACGGCGACGCCGCCGCGGGCGTGCCCTTTGGGCTGGAGGTGGAGGCCGCGGACGCGCACGGCAACCGGTGTGTGAGGGGTGGTGACCCCGACCTCCTGCCCCCGCCCTCCATCACCCTGGACGCGGACGGCGCGCTGGAGGCCGACCCGGCCTCCTGGCCCCGGTACTGGAGCCCCGAGGGGGTGTTGTCCCTGACCGCCACCCTGTCTGGCGCGGCTGGGCGGGTGACGGTGCACGTCGGCCAGGCGGACGGTGGCGGCGGCGGCGGCGGCGCACGCCCGGCCCTGGCGCCCGACTCGCTCACGCTCGCGCTCGCGCCTGGGCCGCCGGCCAAGCTCGGCGTCGACGCCTTACCCCGCGGCGCCGCCGCAGCCGCCGGCCAGGTGCCCATCCCACTGCTGCGGGTGCGGGTGCTGGACGCGTGTGGCAATGTGTGCGTGAGCCTCTCCGGCCCTGAAGTTGCCCTCCTGCCGGGCGCCCTGGCGGCTGATGGGAAAGGCGGTGCGGCGGCCGTCTCGCTGGCCGCGCCCGGCCCCGCCCGGGCCGCCCTCGCCCGGGGCGTCGCCACCTTTGCCAACGTCCGCGTCGTGGCCGAGGAGGGTGGTGGGGCTGCTGCCGGCGAGCCGCGCCGGTTCGCGGTGCGCGTCAAACCAGCCAGCGCGCGTGGGGTCGGCGGGCTGGGCGCCGAGGCGGGCGAGTGCGTGGTCGCCCTGGCGCCCTCCAACGCGGTGGCCAGCCTCTCCCTGGCCTCCTCCTCGTCGGCCGCCGCCTCCCTGCCCGCCGGCGCCGAGCCGGCCTTTGTGGTGACGGTGACGACAGCGGATGGGGCTCCCCTCCCACCCGACGCGGCGGTGGATGGGCTGACGCTGCGGGTGACGCCGCCGCATCCCCATGGTTCTCACGGGGCGACGGGTGAGGTTTTGGGGGCGTCGGCGCATCCTGGCGGCCGCGCACGCGGCGGCCGCGGGCGGGCCGGTGCCGCTCCCGCCGCCCCGCCCCGCCTTGCTGTGTCTGCCCCGACCCCCATCCCTGACGCACCGGGCGCCTTCTCCATCACCGTCTCCGCCCTCACCCTCGCGGGGGATTACAGCGTGGCGGCGGAGTACCAGGAACGGCGGGGCGGGCTGAATGGTGGTGGGTGTGGTGAGGATGGAGAGGACGGTGGGGGTGAGGGTGAGGGTGAGGGTGAGGGTGAGGGTGAGGGTGAGGGTGCCGCCGCCGCCGCCGCTGCCCTGCCCGCCACCACCCCAACTCTCATCCGGAGCGTGGCCCTGGCCTTCTCCATCGTCGCCGGCCCGCCCGCGGGCGTGGTCATCACACCGGCCCCTCCCTCCACCATCCCCGCTGCCGATGGCCCCGACCCGGCCGCCCGTGCCCTGCTCCCCTCCGCCGGCGCCTTGCCACCCACCGCCCAGGTGGTGGACCCCCACGGCAACCCTGCCTGGGCAGGCAATATCCGGCTGCGCGTCGTCCTGGTGGGGTGCCAGGACGACCCAGTGGTGGCGGCCACCCGGCGTGGCGGGGCCCTGGAACCGGGCGCGTCCCTGCTGGAGGGCGGTGTGATTGGGGGCAAGACTGACCGCGACGGCCGCCTGGACCTGAGCGATGTGTCGGTCGCGCCCGGGGCGGTGGCTGTGCTGCTGGGCACGGATGAGAACGCGGACCCGGCCGCCCCGCTTCCCGCCCGCCTGGTCGTCCTAGCCCGCGGGTTGGAGGGCGGGGGCGCCGCCCCGGGCGCGCCTGCCTGGGCCCCCGCCTGGGAGTGCGCGGTCCTGCTGGCCCGGCCACCCCGCCCTGGAAGCGGCGGCACGGACGCCGGCGGCGGCGCGGAGGCCTTGCGCGCTGCCGCCGCCGAGCATGCGGCCGCCGTGGAGGCCCGGGACGCGCTGGCGGGTCGGATCGAGGACGCCCGGGGCGAGGCGGAGGCGGCGGCTGGTGGTGCGGCGGCGGCCGCGCGCGCTGCCACCGCCGCCCGCCGGGCCGCCCTGGCCGCGGGCGTGGCCGACCCGCCGTCCTCACCCGGCGCCGCTCGCAAGGCCTCTCGGGCCGCTGGAGCGGCCGCCGCGGCCGCCGCCTCGTCCCTGGCCGCCGCGGAGGCCGCGGCGGAGGAGGCGAGCGGGGCCGGGGTGGGGCCGCCGCTGCCGCCCCGGTGGGGGCCGCCTGGGAAGCCCCAGACCGCGGCCGTGTCCCGGTGCCTGGAGTTGGGCGCGGCGGCCGACCGGGGCGGGCGCGGCGCACCGCCCGGCCTCCCGCCGACCTCCATCATCGGCGTGGTCGCGGCCCTGGGCTGCGCGGACGACCCGGCCCTAGCGGCCGTCCTGGCCCTCCAGTTCCGGGCCCTCCTGCCCGTCGTCGTTGTGGCCACCCCCGCCGCCCGGGGCGGCCTTGCGGCGTGCCTGGCCGCGGAATCGCTGCCCCTCCCGGACGTCCTGGCCCTGACCCACATCCAGGCGTACGCGGGGCCGGTGGCGGGTGCGGGTGGGGGCGGCGGCGGCGGCGGCGGTGCCGGCGGTGGTGCGGCCGACGCGGGGGAAGGCGGCGGGCGGGCTGGTGGTGGTGGCCGGCGTGGGCGGGCCGCCGCCCCTGCCGCCCCTGCGCCCGACCCGGCCACCCTCATCCCGGGCTTCAAGGGCGCGTCCGCTCGTGCCCACCGCCTGGTGGTCGACGCCTGCGGCGGCGGGTCCGACCCGCCGCTCCCCATCCCCCTGCCCCACGCCCGGGCTCTGGCCATGGCGGGCGCGCGCGCGGCCGCCGCGTCAGGCCGGGGCCCCGGCTGGCCGCCCGCCGCCCCTGCCGACCCCCCGCCCGGCGTTCCCGCCGCCCGGGACTGGCCGGCCGGGTGTTGTGGGTATGCTGTCAATCTGGTGCGGCCAACCCGGGCCGGCGACCGGGCGGGCATCCTGTACGCGGTGCTGGGCGCGACCCTCGTGTTTGAGACGCTCGACGCCGCGTCGGCTTACCGGGAGGCCGTCGCGGGCGGGCTGCGGGTCGGGTGCGGGGACCTGATCACCCTGGACGGCGGGCGCGTCACCGCCAAGGGCATCGTGTCGGGCGCGTCCTTTGCGACAGTCGCGCCCGGGAAGGCGATGTGGCGGTTTGGCGGCATCCCGCCCGACCAGCGCGGTGGTGGTGGGGGTGGCCCGCCCGTCCCCGCCGCCGCGGCCGTCGCCGCCCAGGGCCCATCCGCCGCGGCCGTCGCGGCCCTGGACCGCCTAGCTGCCGCTCTGGCCGCGGCCGCGTCCGCCACCGCCGCGGCAGACGCCGCCCGGGCCGCCGCCGAGCGCGTGGCCGGGCGGTGGGGCGCTGACCTGGAGGCCGCAGAGGCGCGGGTGGAGGAGCTGGCGGCCACGTTGGCGGCTGGCGGCGCGGGTGGCAAGGGCAAGCGGGGGCGGGTGGCTGGTGCTGCTGAGGAGGGTGGTGGTGGTGGTGGTGGTGGTGGTGGTGGGGCGCGGGTGCGCCCGCGGCGTGCGTGAAAATGTCATAAAAAATGTGTTGGTTCACGCTTCCTCTCTCTCTCCCTCCTTTTGTGTCTTCACCGCCGCACCACATTGAACATCACCCCGCTGGCCAGCCCTTCCTCTGCCAGGCTCTTGGAGCTGGCCCCGTCCAGTTCGAGGGACGGGCACCCGGGCAAGGGCGGGGAGACCAGGCGGTGGGCTGCCAGGGCCGCCGGGCCGCCGCCGGGGAGGAGGGAGGCGACCCACGCGCACACGGCCGCGGGCAGGTCGCCGCCAGCAAAACGGCGGGCGGCTCGGGAGCCGTCGGGGAGGCGGGCGGCGATGGTCAGCGTGCCCGGCTGCCCGGCGGGCGGTTCCTCGGGCAGGGGCGCGGCGGGGGGGGGGGGGGGGGGGGGCGCCGCGGCGGCGGGCGGCGGCGGCGCGTCGCTGCCGCCCAGGCGCCGGCCCGCGCCGCCAAAGGATGGAGCGCCCGCCGCCGCGCCGCCGCCGCCCGCCAGCGCCTGCTGGCCAAACCCGCGGTCGCCCGGCTCCGCGTCCGCCAGGGACGCCGCGATGGCGGCCGCCAGTTCGGGGTCGTCCTCGCCGGCCCTGCCGCCGCCGCCGCCACCGCTTGGACGGGGCATGGAGGGCGGGGGCGCCCCACCGCCAGCAAACCGGGCGGCCGACTTGAACAGGCTGTCCACGGCGGACCCGCCTCCCCCACCCCCACCCCCCCCACCCCCACGCCCGGCCGTCGCCCGGGCGTCCGCGGGCGGCCACCACTTGCCCCGCCCCCCTCCCGGAGCAATATCTGCCATCGTCCGGATGCCCCCCCTGGGCGCGGGCGGGCGGCGGGCGGGCAGGCGCCCCGTGATCGCGTACACGTTGGGCGTGGCGGCCAGGTGGGAGGCCAGGTCGGCCAGCGGGCGCGGGCAGGGCGCCATGGAGTTCAAGTCCCAGTACTGGCCGTCCAGCTTGCGCACCGCCCACCAGTGCTCCGCCCGGTTGCACACGAACGCGTCGTGGGCGGCCGGGCTGGCCTTGATGCCCTCCGCCCCCGCCCTGTTGATGTTGACGGCGCCCAGGGACAGGCGGTTCAGGGCACGCTCCAGCACCTGGAGCGAAAACATGCCGCCCGCGGCGGCGTTGCTGAAATCGGGCTGGGAGGACCCCCCCCCACTCCCGCCTCCGGCCGCGGGCACGCCCGCGGCTTTGAGCAGGCGCGCCTCCTCCGCGTCCAGGCCGGACGCTATGGTGGCCAGGTCGTCCTCCGTGAAGTGGGGCCCCTGGAGCAGGGTGTTGAGGCAGTGGACGCCGCAGTAGGCGGCGACCTGAGTGAGGGAAGGGTGTGTGCGTGAGCGGAGGGATGGGAAGATGATGAGATGAGAGGCGAAGGTTAAAAGAATGGGACAGCGAGCGGAGAGGAGAGCGACGAGCGGCCCCGCTCTTTTCACCGTCCTCCACACGCCCACACGTGCGTGCCCGCCTCCTCCTCTCCAATTCTCACCTGGGGCTCGTGGTAGACGGGCGTAGCCATATTGAAGGAAGGAAAAAAAAAGACGACGCCGATGAGGGGAGTGCGCGCGTCAAGGAAGGAGAGAGCGGTTGTGCGTGCTTTCTACTCTTTTGTTCACACGCTCTCGCGGTGGCTGGTGGTGTACGAGGAGGAAGGGCCGTGACTGGGGCTTGCTGGCACTGGGCTTGACGAGCTCGATGAGACGGCGAGCGAAAAGGGAAATGAAGCAGTGCGGAGAGTCGACAAAAAAAAGAGAGGAGATGCCCACACAGTCAATTCCTCTTCGCTCTCGCCCGCAGGGCCGCCGCGCCTGCATACAAGACACGCACCTCCTTCACACACTAACGCACGCCCTGGCATCCACACTACTTGAGACCTGGGAGCGGCGTGAGTAACGAGAGAAGCCGGATTTTTGGCCAGATGCAAACCTCCCCACCCCCTCCGCTTGCGGGCGCCTTCCCGGCCGCGCCCGGCATGGTCGGCGCCCCGCAGCCCACCCCGCTCCTGGTCACCTCGCTCCTCGACTGGGCGGCCCGATGGCATGGCTCCACCACCGTTACCACCCTGGCGCCCGACGGCGGCGTGGAGAGCGTCGTTCCCTACGCCCTGGTGCGCGCGCGCGCGCTCGCGGCCGCTCACGGCCTGGTGGGGCTTGGCGTCCGCCCGGGCGATGTCGTCGGCACGCTCGCCCTCAACTCCGAGGCCCACCTGGGCGCCTGGTACGCGTGCGCCGGCGCGGGTGGCGTGCTGCACTCCCTGAACCCGCGCCTGTTCTTGGACGACCTGGCCTGGATAGCCACGGACGGCGGGGACAGCGTCATCCTCTTTGACGCCGAGTTCGCGCCCCTGGTGGCCGCCCTGCGCCCGCGCCTGCCGGGCGTGAAGCACTGGCTCGTGCTGCGAGGGGAGGGCGCGGGCGCGGCGGCCTGCGGCGGGCCGGTCGGGTGCTGGGAGACACTGATCGCGGCGGGGGCGCCGGGCGGGGGGGCGGCAGGGCGGGCGGGCGGCCAGCCGCCGCCGCCCCACGCCCCGCTCCTGCCCTGGCCCGTGCCCGGCACGCCCGAGACGGCCGCGGCCGGGCTGTGCTACACCTCCGGCACGACGGGCCGCCCCAAGGGCGTCGTCTACACGCACCGCTCCAACACCCTCCACGCGCTGGCGGCCTCCCTGAGCGACGGCTTTGGCCTGTGCGCGTCCGACGTCGCCCTGGTGTGCGTCCCGCTGTGCCATGCCAACGCGTGGGGTTTCGCGCACGCGGCGCCGATGGTGGGGGCGGCGCTCATCTTGCCTGGGCGGGCGACGGACGGGCCGGCCCTCGCACGCGCGTGCGCGGCGCACGACCCCACGCTCCTGGCGGGCGTGCCCACCGTGTACTTGGGCCTCACCGCCCACCTGCGCGCTGCCGGCGACGCCCGCCCGGCCGCCCTGGGCACCCGCCTGCGGGCGGCCTTTGTCGGCGGGGCGGCCTGCCCGCCATCCCTGATACGGGAGTTGTGGGGCACCTACCGCGTGCGCGTGCGGCACGTGTGGGGCATGACGGAGCTGTCCCCCGTCGGGACCGTCTCCGGCGACACGGGCGCGACGGCCGGGCTGGGGGGCGAGGCCCGGCACGCCCTGACCGCGCGCCAGGGGCGGCCGGCCTCCCTGGTGGACGCCCGCCTGGTCGACCCCGGCGGGTCGGGCGCGCTCCTGCCCCACGACGGCGCGTCGGTCGGGGAGCTGCAGGTGAAGGGCGCGTTCGTGCTCCACTCCTACCTGCACGGCATGGCCGCGGCCGTGGACGGGGACGGCTTCTTCGCCACGGGCGACCTGGCCACCATCGACCCCCCCGCCCGCGGCGGGTGGGTGACCCTCGTGGACCGGGCCAAGGACCTCATCAAGTCGGGCGGGGAGTGGGTTTCCGGCGCGGCGGTGGAGGGCGTCGCCCAGGGCGCGCCGGGAGTCGCCGAGGCGGCCTGCATCGGCGTGCCGGACCCGCGGTGGGGCGAGCGGCCCCTGCTGCTGGTCGTGGCGGCCGACCCGGGCGCCCCGCCTGACCAGGAGGCGGTGCGGGCGCACTGCCGGGGGCAGATGGCGTCCTGGTGGGTCCCCGACCGGGTGATGATCGTCGCCGAGATCCCGCACACGGCGACGGGCAAAATCAACAAGGTCGCCCTGCGGGAGATGTACGGGGGCGGGGGCGGGGCTGGTGTTTCGAGGCTGTGAAATGGAAAAAAAATCAGATTTTACTCTTTTACCTCTCTCTCTCTCTCCTCCTCACGCAAACGACACCCCCTCCTCGCCCGCCCACCCAACCCCCTCACACGCACACCCCAGCCCCCCCCCAGCGAAAGCCGCCACCCCGGCCGCCGCGGCGCCCGCGGCGAGGCCGAGCAGGAAAACGAGGGGCAGGAGGCGGGTGGCGGTGCGAGGAGAGGTCATTGTGGTTGAAGGCGGCAGAGCCTCCTCACCCCGTCCCTCGGGTGCCGGGGCAGGCGCCCACCCCGCCCCAGCCGGCGTGTCGGGATCGCCGTAGGCGGGCTGAGATGGCAGCGGGCCGGCGGGCGTGGCGGGAGCGGGCGTGGAGGTGTTGCCCAGGCGGCAGCCCCGGCCAGCAGAGGTGGTGGGGCCTGCTTTCGGCGTCACGCCGCCCGGGCGGCGGGAGGTGGAGGAGGTGGCGGGCGGGCGGTTGGAGGAAGAGAAGGACATGGTCTGCGTGTGTGTGCGAGAGAGTGTGTTGACGCGGGGGCGTGAAGATGGATGGAATGGGGAGGCGGACCGCGCGCTCCCAAGGTGGTGCAGAGGTGAGAAAGGAAGAGAATGGCCGCCGCTCGGGTGGCCGCAGCGGCCGCCCGCCGCCTCTTCTCCACCTCCTCATCACACACGTCCTCCTCCACCCCTGGCCTGTTCAGCATCCCCGGCCTGCACGCTCCCGGGGATTGGAGCCGTCTGGCGGCGGAGGCGGTCGAGAGGTAAACTGAATGAAGAGGGAGGGGAGACGCATGCCTTTTCCTTGACCTTCGGCTTGACCCCCCCCCCGCCCTCTCCTTTTCTCTCGACCTCCTCTCTCCCTTGCTCTCTCATCCACACTCAGGTGCGACGCCCTCGTCCACACCACCATCACCGCCCCACCCACCGCCGCCGTCGTCCGCGCCTTAGACGACGTCTCGGACACGGTGTGCGCGGTGTTTGACGCGGCGGAGCTGTGCCGCAACACGCACGCACGGGGCGAGTGGCGGGCAGCCGCGACGGCCGCGTGCACGTCCCTCGGCGCGTACGTGCACTCACTCAACACGCACGGCGGCCTGTACCGGGCGCTGGGGCGGGCGTTGAAGGCGGGGCGGGCGGAGGCGGGCGCGAGCCGCCTCGCCTGGGGCAGCGCCAGCACGCCCACCCTCCCACAGACCGGCTTCTCACCCGAGGCCGCCCGCGTCGGCGCGGCCCTGGCCCTCGACTTCCAGCGGGCGGGCGTGCACTTGCCGGAGGGCCAGGCGGCCGAGTTTGCGGGCCTGACCGCCCGGGTCCAGGCGCTGGGGATGGCGTTCTCGGGCGGCCTGACGACGGGCGACGGGAGGACAGGGCGGGGCGGCGGCGGCGGCGGCGGCGGCGGCGGCGGCGGCCCTCCCGGGCTTGTCATCTCCACCCACTGCCCGTCCCTGGCGCACATCCCGCTCGCCCTGCGGGGCGGCTCCGCGCGCCGGTCCTCGTCCTCCATCACGCTGCCGCCCTCCCCTGCGGCCCTGGCGGCCGTGCTGCGGTGGTGCCCGGAGGCGGAGGGCCGCAAAAGTGCCTACCTGGCCGCGCACGGCCCGGCCGGGGCGGCGGCCGGCCTGTCCACCCTAACCGACCTCCTGGCCGCCCGGGCCCGCCTGGCCGAGCTGGTGTCGGCCTCGCCCTCCTGGGCCGCCCACACGGTCAGCGGGGGCACCCTGGCGGGCGAGGCGCGGGCGGTGTGGGGGTTCCTAGCGGGCCTGGCGGGGGCGCTGCGCCCGGCCGCCGAGGCCCAGGCAGAGGGCCTCGCCCGCCTGGCGAGGGGGGGGGGGGGCGCGGCGGGTGGTGGCGGTGGTGTCTCCGCCGCCGGCGCCGCCCCGCCCCTGGCCGCCTGGGACCGCCCCTTTTATGAGTCGATCGCCAAGGGGCGGGCGGCCGAGGGCGCGGCGGCGCAGGCCGCGGCGAGGGAGAGGGAGAGGGGAGGTCACTCGCCCGCCCCGCCGCTCACGCTCCAGGCCACGCTCGCCGGCATCGCTGACCTGCTGGCCACCACGCTCCGCGTCCGCCTGGTCGCCGTGCCGCCTGCCTCGCCCGGCGAGCTGTGGGCGCCCGGCGTGCAGAAGCTGGAGGCGGCCTGCGCGGACAGCGGGGCTCCGCTGGGCACGCTCTTCCTCGACCCCCTGCCCCGGGCGGCCAAATTCCCGGGCGCCGCGCACTTCACGCTCCGGGCCGGCAGTGGCGGCGGCGGCGGCGGCGGCGGCGGGGGGGGGGGCGCCCCCTCGTCCGGGCGCCCGCCGACCTTACCCGTCGTCGCCCTGGTCACCAATTTCGGGGGGTGCGCCGTCGCGGGCTCCGGGCCGGCGCCGGAGGGGACGGGGTTGGGGCGGGGGGTGGGGGCTGCCAGCCGAGGGAGGGCGGCCCCCCCTCCCCCTCCCTGCTCACACGGCGACGGCCCGCTCTCCCCGTCCGAGGCCTCCACCCTCATCCACGAGGTTGGCCACGCCCTGCACTCCCTGCTCTCCCGCACCGCCTTCCAGCACCTGTCCGGCACGCGGGGCCCCCTGGACCTGGTGGAGGTGCCCTCCCACCTCGCGGAGCGCTGGCTGCGCGCGCCGGCGTCGGCGGCGCTCGCGACGCGGGGCGGGCTGTCCCCCGTCGCCCTGGCGGCCGCGGACGCGGGGCGGCGGGCCACGGGCGCCCTGGACCTGCTGGGCTGCGTCCTGGACGCGATGGTGGACCAGCGCCTGCACGGCGGCGGCCCTGAGGCCGCTCCCTCTGCCGACCACCACCACCCGCCCTGGCACTCGCCCGCCTCCCTGGCCGCCGCCGTCGCCGACATCCACGCCGCCCACTCCCCGACCCCGCTGCCGGCCACCACCTGCCCCGCCGCCCGGTTCGGCCACCTGGTCGGCTACGGCGGCGCGTACTACTCGTACCTGTACGCTGACTGCATCGCGGGCGGGGTGTGGACGACCACGCGCGGCCGCGCGCCAGGCGCGCCGGGCGGCGGCGGCGGCGGCGGCGTCAGCCTGGCGGAGGACCCGCTGTCCCCGGTGGCTGGGGCGGCCGTCCGGGAGGCCCTGCTGGCGCCCGGGTGCGCGGGCGGGCCGCGCGAGACGGTGGGCGCCGCGCTCGGCGGCGTGGCCCTGCCGGTGGAAGGCGGGTGGGCGCCCGGCTGGGGGGCGCGGCTGGGGGAGGTGGGGCTGTAGAACATGCAAGGGATGCGGGAAGGAGACCGATGCAGAGGGAGAGCGCACACACACACACACACACGCCGTGCATGCGCGCGCGCGTGCCGGGCGCAGGGAGGGCACGAGGTGTCACGGGCGGGGGGGAGAAGGAAAGGGAAAAAGTGGGAGGTCGAGAGAGCTTGTCGACGGCCGTGTCGCTCACTCTCCCATTGAACGGAGCCGCCTCCTCGCGCCCTGTCCCACCGGCCTTCCGGCCCCGCCCCTGGCCCTACCCGGCCCCGCTAGTCATACCTGTTCTTTTGAGCGCCTCAACCATGCAGTCGGTGCTGGCTTGGCGGCCGCGGTGAGTAAATGGGGAGTGAGTGTGAGTCGACAGGCGCGAGCGACGACACCTCTGCCCGGCACACGCCGCCCGTCGACCCCACACCAAACGCCGCCCCCCCTCCCCCCTCCCAATCACTCACCCTCCCGCTTCTCCACCCCCCAGTGCGGTCACCTCCAGCGTGCCTCAGACCCACAGCGGGCGCGTCGGACGGCGCCCGGCGGGGCGCGCAACGGCGATGAGCGCGTCTGCCGGGCCACAGCAGGGCTGGCGGAGCATTGGCACCAGGCCGTCTGCGTTCGCGACGGCTTCCGCGCCTGCGTCCACAGCCTGGGCCCCCCCGCCCCCGCCCCGCACCGCCAACCCCAACCACGCCCGCCGCTCGCTGTCCCCGCCCCCTTCCCACTGGCTCACCGCCGCCGTCAAGGAAGCGGTGCGCGGCATCGACGACGCGCCCTTCCTGCTCGTCCCCCGGCGTGGTGGCGGCGGCGGCGACAGCAATGCTCCAGTCGCCTTCCTCCGCCACCCCTTGCCGCCCTCCGTGGTCGCGGCCCCGGCCCTATGGCCCGGCATCGCATCGGTCGTCTCCGACGCGGCCGGCTGCGGGGGCGAGGTCGGCGCGGTGATGCTGGTCCACCCGCTGGCGGGCGAGGAGGAGGGCGCCAAGGGCCCGGCTGGCCAGCCGGCCCGGCCTGGCCTCGGGGCTGCCCGCCCGCTCGCCGGCCTGGCGCCCTCCCCGCCCTCCCACCACCACCACCACCTCCGCCTGGCGGACACATCCATGCTCGTGGAAGCGGGCCTGGCCACCGCCGAACTGGCCGGCCGCGTGGGCGAGCCCTGCTGCGACGAGGAGGAGGAGGGAGAGCCCGACCCGTCTGCCCTCCATGGCACCAGCGACTTTCACCACCCGGCCCACGCCGCCTCGGCCGCCGAGCCGGGCGTCGCCTTCTACGGCGTCGTCGTCCTGGGCGGCGACGGTGCCTCCCAACAACAGCAGCATCACCGGGCGGGCGCCGGGCGGCAGCACGCGGCGGCGGCGGGGTCTGCCGCCACCAACGCTGACGCGGGGTGTTATGTCCTCAAGACGGTGCGCTCGCCTTCCGCCTGCGGGTGCGCGTGCGTCTATTTCACGCTCACCCGGGTGACCCGGGGGGAGCCCCTGGCGGCCCAGCTGGCGTCCAGCTGGCTTGCTTAGATGGAGATGACAGAGAGGAGGAGAGTAGAGGAGGGGAGAGAGAGATTTTAATTTTCCGAAACCACACCTTCCTTAACATGCATGCACGCACACACACGCGCACACACGCACACACCCCAGCGAGGCGTTGGCTGGTGCACGAGGGAAAAGGGGGTGTGACCCCCTGGGGCTCAGGGTGGGTGGTGGCGGCAACAACGGCTTCGGCCTGGGTGGCTTCGGCCTGGGCGGCGGCGTGGGCGGTGGTCCGGCCGCCGCGTCCACGGGCGGGGCGAGCAACGGCGCGACCAACGGCAACGTCGTCGGCCGCAAGTGAATGCACGGGCCCCGGGCGTGCCCTTTTTTTGAGTTGACGTGAAAAAGAAAGACCTCCATGGTTTTTAAATAAATGGTGCTGGCGGGCCCGCCCGGGGTCTTTGAGCATCGGGGACGGCCGCCCCCCCCGACCCTTTTGCTTTTTGCCGCGCGCCGCGCCCCTGCCCCTCCCTTGCGTTGCCTTTTCCCTGCTCCCGCACACTTTTTCTTTATTTTACCCCTCCGACTCTTCCTCTCTGCCCCGATGATGCGTCTCATTGCGGCTTCGTTGGTGGGTGTCCCCCCCTGGACGCGCGCGCGCGGGGCTGTTGTATGAGAGCGAGTGTGTGTCGTGTGAAAAGAAAACAAAAGCTCCATCCATCTCACCGCTTCCCCTGGACGTCGTTCGCTGCCGCGACATAGTCTGCCTTCTTGGCGCGCGCGCCCGCCAGCCGCCAGGCAACGTCCTCGTGCCCGGCCTCCGTCAGCCAGGCCTTTAGGGACGGGATGGACATGGATGCCGGGTCGACGTCCTGGCCGGCGTGCGCGTCCTCAAATTCGGTGTGGGGGTCCATTAGAGGCGGCGGGGGTGGGGCGACGGGAGGGGGCGCCGCGCGCGCGGCAGCCGCAGAGGCCGCCTGGGCCGCCGCCGCCGCCGCCTGGGCACGCACCGCTTCCAGCTCCGTGCGGGCAGCCGCGACCGCCCGCTCCGCTGCGGCGGCCCGGGCCTCAGCGGCCGAGGTCGCGCCCACAACAGCCGCCGCCGCGTCCGCCGCGGCCCGCCCCTCCTCCTCGCGCGCCCGGGTGAGGTGGAGGGCTTTGGACGCCTCAGCGGCCGCCGCCCGGGCGTCCGCGTCCCGGGCCCGGGCTTCCGCGGCGGCGGCCCGGGCTTCCGCGGCGGTGGCCCGGGCTTCGCCGCCTGCCCCGGCCGCCGCCCGGGCGTCCGCGTCTCGGGCCCGGGCCTCGGCGGCCGCCGCGCGAGCTTCGGCGGCCGCCACCGCGGCGGTACTCGCCTCCACGCGCGCGGCCGACGCCGCCACAGCCCGCGCGACCAGGGCCTTCATCGCGGTCACGGACGTCGTGGCAGCCCACCGGCCGTACATGGCCGCGGGCTCGCCCTCGCCACCCACCCCGGCCACCGCGCCGCTTGCCCGGCTGATGCGGGCGGCCACCCCGTCTGCGCTCGCGGCCGGGTCGGTCGCCGCCCAGGCCGCGATGGCGGCGCCCTCCGTGGCCAGGGCGGCCTGGACCGCGACGGACGCGGCAGCCAGGCGGGAGGCCCGGTGGGACGCGAACTCGCGGGCCGCAGCCGCCCGCCACCGGCCGTCCGCGGCCGACCGCACCTCGCCCTCGCCCAGGGCAACCTCCTCAAAGGCCTCCGCGCCCGCGGCCAGGCAGCGCGCGTGCTCGGCGTCCAGGGCGGCGGGCGTGTCTGGGATGGCGGCCGCGTGCCCATCCGCTTTCCCCCACGCCCCGCGGTATGCCCCCTCCGCCGCGTCCGCCGCCCGCCGGCACTCGCCCTCGGCGACGCCTTCCCAGGCCGTCGCGATCACGGGCACCGCCCCACCGTTGAGGGCGGCCACGTACGCGGCCGCCAGGGCGGCCAGGCCCGGGCCCGTCAGGGCCGGCGCGCCCGGCCCCACCCGCTTGGGGCGAGCCAGGGCAAATATCTGGGCGGTCAGGGCCCGCAAGCCCGCCACGAACTCCGGGCGCAGGTCGGCCAGCGGGACGGCCTCCAGGCGTTGCAGGGTCGCCTCATCCGCGGCGGGCCGGACGAGCGCCACGCACGCCCGCCGGGGGAAGAGCGCCCGGATCGCGCGGCGCACGCCGTTCTTGCCGGCCGTCCCGCCGTCAGCGGCCGCCACATCGGCCAGGGCGTGCTCCATGTAGTCCGTCGCATCAGACCCGGGCCCGCCCCCGGCCCCGCCCCCGTCGCGCAGGTCCAGGTAAAAGTCGCGCAACAGCCACAGGAAGGACGGCATGGCGTCCGCCAGGGCGGACGGGTCGGCGGGCGTGGAGGGGGCGCCCCCCTCCCCGGCCTTTACCTGGATCGACTTTGTCAGCTCCACCACCAGCGCCAATTTTTCGAGGGCGGCCTCGTCCAGGGACCCCAGCTGGTTGTAGACGAAGAGGGATGACAGGAGGATGGACAGGGAGAAGATGGAGGCCGAGTACTTGCCGGTCTGGAGGGGGAAAAGGACGGGGGAGAGGATTGTTGTGTGTGAAGAGGTTGGGCGCGCGCGCACCCCTCCTCCTCCTCCAGCTTCCAGGCGCGTTCTCATGCCCGCGCCCCGCCGCCCCGCCCGCCTCTTTTCCGTGTCTCTCGCCCGCACCTGGTCCACGGCATCGATGCCCTCACTGTCCATGAGGATGAGGGAGTAGGGCTTGCCGTCCGGGCCGACCGCGGGGACGGGCGCGCTCCACAGCCATATGCCCTTCGTGTGTGGGCGGGTCGAGGAGGAGACGGAGAACCTGGGCGCGCCCGGGCCGGACCCCGCCTGGAGGAGGTGGTTGAGGATCATGCTCTTGCCCTGGCGGGCCCGCCCGCCGATCGTCACGACGCCGACCGGGCCGCGGATGGCGCGCAGGGCCGACAGGGCGGGCGGGTTGAGCGTGAAACGTCCGGCCGCATCCACGCTCACAAGCATTAGGGGCTGGCCCGCTGCAGGGGGCGGCGGCGCGCCGGCGGCGGGCGCGGGCGCCGTCGGCGTGGACCCGCGCCACAGCCAGCCGCTCATCGGGAGGAGGGGTTCGGGGGGTGAGTGTGCGTGCTGTGGGCGTTTTTTTTTTAATATGCAAAGCGCGCGTGATGGGGGGGGGGGAGTGAAGCAGCGGACGTTTGACAGCGGAACCTCGTGTGTCACAACTCCCCCCTCCCGCCCCCTGCCCCACCCGCCACCACCCGCGCCAGCAGCCCGCCCGCCGCGTCCGCTAGGTCGCCATCCCCCCCCCTCTCCCCCGCCTGCACCAGGGCTTCCAGCGCGGGGGCGAGGGCGGCAGGCCAGGCAATGCCGGCGGCCTGCCGGGCAGGGGCCGGAGGGATGAGGCCGGCGAGCGCGGCGACCGCGTCCCCGGCTGCCGGCCCTAGGGGCGGCCCGCCCCCGCCGCCCGCCTTGCCCCTCTCCCTCGCGCCCGCCGCCGCCCGCGCCAGGACGGCGGTCAATGCGTCCGCCAGCGGCGTGGGTGCCGCACCGCTGCCGCCACCACCGCCGGCGACAATGCTCAGCTCCCGGGGCGGCCACCAGGCGAGCCGGGCGTGGTGGGCCCGGCCGCCCAGGTCGGCCGCGAGGGCGACGGCCCGGCGGGTGAGGCGGCTGGCCTCGAGGCGCCCGCCCGGGGCCGCCCCGCCATGCCGTGCCCCACCACCCCCGCTGTTGCTGTTGCTGTCCCCGCTGCCGCTGGTGCTGCCGCCGCCGCCCCCGCCCCCGCCACCGCGCACGACCAGGTCCGCCAGCAGCCCGTACCCGCCCGCGGCCGCCCATGGGCCGGCCCGGGGTGGGGGGTCAGGGCCCGCGGCCAGGGCGGAGAGGGCGGCCACCGCCCGGGCGGCGAGCGCGGGGGCGGGCGGTGGGAGGGCGGCCGGGGGCGAGGGCGGTGGCGGCCCTCCCGCCGCGCCGCCCGCCCCTCCACCGCTGACCGCCGCCTCCCGCCGCCTCGCCAGGCGCGCCACCCACCGCGCCGCCTCCACCCAGCGCGGCGGCGGGGCAGGCCCCGCCGGCAGGGCCGCCCCCGCCCGCACGGCAGCCACGAGCACGCGGGCCAGCCCGGGCGCCCCGCCCAGCGCCCCGCCCGCCGCGTCTGCGTCGTTGCGGGCCGCGGCGGCCACCACGCCGCACGCCGCCGCCGCGGCGGCGATGGGCGGGGAGGCGTCCGAGGGCGGGCCGCCCCCCGCCCCTGCCTCCTCCAGCGCGGCCACGCCCCGTGCGACGATCGCGGCCAGGTCGGCCCACGCCCGGGGCGACCGCACCACCACGGACGCCGCGTCCAGGTCGACCTCCAGCAGGTCGGTCAGGGCGTCCAGCACCACCGCGATGGCGGCGTCCTCGGACGGCGGCGGCGGCGGGTGGGCGGCGTCGGCGGCGCCCATGGGGTGGGCGGCGTCGGCGGCGCCCAGGGCGGCGCGCGCGGCGGCCAGTGCGCCGGGGTCGCGCGCCGCGACTGCCAGGGCCGCCCGCACGTCGTCGCCGACCGTGGCGTGCCCGTCCCCGCCCCGCACGGCGGCCAGGACCGCGTCCACGGTGGCCGGGTCCACGCTCGCGCCGCCGCCGGCCGCCGCGGCCGCTGCCAGCTTGGCCGGGTCGGCCGCGGCGAGGGCAGAGTTGAGGAGCGAGCGGACGGCCGGGTCGGCGTCGCCGCCCACCTCGGGCACCGCGTCGCCCCGGCCTGCGGGTCCGGGGTCGCTGGCCGAGCAGGACGCAAGGACCACCAGGCAGAGGAGGAGCAGGCACACAGCCTGGTGTGGGGGGCGTGGTCGCCTCATGGTGGTGGCGCGCGGCGTGAATTGGGGGGAAAAAGTTCGGGTGTGGTGTTGTCCAGGGCCCCCGGCTTCGGGCCTCCTCTATTTTTTCACACATCTCCTTTTTGCGCCTCGCACGAGAGAGGAGAGAGGGAGAGATATGGGGGACGGCGAGGGCGCCTCCCTGAGGGGCTCCATCCCCACCATGGACTCCCTGCGCCGCGCTGCGGCGGCGCGGAGTGGCGGCGGCGGCGGCGGCGGCGGCGGAAATGGAGGAGCGAGCGCGGCGCCGGCGTCCGCCGCGCTGCCTCAACCCGCCCAGCCCCCTGTGGCCGCACTCCTCGCCCGGGGCACGGGCGTCTTTGCCAACCCCGACGACGCCGGGACGCCACGACCAGGACCGCTGACAGGACCAACAGCAGCCCCTCCGCCGCCGCCCACCTACCAGCACGCCTTCCACCGCCCGGGCCCCGCCCCCAGCCCGCACGCGCCGCCGGCGGCCACGCCCTCCCTGCCAACCCTCTTCACCACGCACCCGGGCTCGCTCGTCGTCTCCCGCCGCCAGGCCGGCAACCCGCTCCTGCCCCTCCTCCCGCCCGGACGGTGGGTGTGGGGCCCGCCCGACACGCCCGCCGACTATTACCCGGCCCCAGACATTCACGCCCTCTTCCTGAGCCTGCGCTACCACCTGCTGAAGCCGGATTACATCCTCGCGCGCGTCCGGGCGCTGGCAGGGCCGCCGCCCGCCAGTGCTGCGCCGTCGTCCTCCTCCTCGCCCCCGCCCCGCCTGAGGCTGCTGCTGTGCCAGGTGGACGTGGACGACCCGGGGCCGCCCCTGGAGGGCGTGAACGTGCTGGCCCTGCGGGCGGGGCTGACCCTGATATGCGCGACGAGCTCCACCGGCGCCGCGCGCTGGCTGGACCTGTACCGGTCGCTGGCCGGGGCGCCCTCCACCGCCATCGCGGGGCGGGCCGAGACCTCCGCGCCCGCCATCCTGGCCGCCGCGCTGACGGGCATCAGGGGGGTGAACCAGACGGACGTGCTCACCCTGGGCGCCACCTTTGGCAGCGCGGCCGGCATTTTCAGCGCGCTGCCCGCCGCACTGGCCGCCATCCCGGGCATCGGCCCCACCAAGGCCCGCCGCCTGGCGGACGCCTTTCACACGCCTTTCAGGCGCCCGCTGCGCCAGACTCGGCTGGACGCGGTGTTTGGTGGTGGCGGGGGTGGCGAGGGCGGGAGCATGGCGGCGGCGGCGGCGGCGGCGGCGCCTGCGCCGGCTGCGCCCCGGCCACCGCTGCCGCCACACCCAGAGGTCGTCGTGGTTGGAGATGATGATGAGGAGGCCGCTCCGCCGCCCGCGGAGGCCGCCCCGACCGCCGCCTGGGCGGCCTCCACCGTGGCTGCCCTGGACGAATTTGTGTACGATGACCTGGACGACTCTGAGGTGCTGGAGGCGTTGGGCGGTGGTGGGGACGGCGAGGATTAGGTTTGTTAGATGTCACTTTTTTTTGTTTCATTCTGCCCATTGGTCGTTCTTCTCTCTCTTGCGCACGCCCTGCCCCCATGGCCACACGCCGTCGGTGGCCCCTCCTCCTGGGCGGCGGCTTGGCCGCCTTCGGTGGCGGCACCTATGCCGCTCTGAGCGTGGCCAAGGGAGGCGGGATCGGGCGCGCCGGCGACGACCCGACCTCAACCTCAACCTCTGCTGCCTGCCACCCGTCCCCGTCCATCCCAACCTTTGACGCCCTCGCGCCCACCTACGATGCCCGCATCGACGCGGAGGAGCTCTTCATGGGCGTGCCCTTGCTGCGCCGGTTCCTCATACGGAAAGCAAGGGGGGCCGTCCTGGAGAGCGCGTGCGGGACGGGGCGCAACCTATTCTATTACACGCCCGCCGTCTCCTCCCTCACCCTCGCCGACCCGTCGGCCGCCATGCTGGCCGTGTGTGCGGGGAAAGCAGAGGACCGAACAGACGCTGCCTCCCCGCCCGTCGCGTTTGTTCAGGCTAGCGCGGAGGAGCTGACGACGGGGCGTGGGGCCCTGGTCTCGCCCGCGCACGCCGCGTGGCCCGCCCCGCGCCGCGCCGCCCCGGCCGGCCGCGTCCCGGCCGGCGCTTTCGACACCGTCATCGACACCTTTGGCGTGTGCAGCATGGCGGACCCGGTGGCCGGGCTGGCCGGGCTGGCGGCCGCGCTTGCGCCGGGTGGCAGGCTCCTGCTGCTGGAGCACGGCCGGAGCGGGCGGTGGGGCTGGCTGGACGCCCGCCTGGATGCGGGCGCGGCCGCCCACGCGGCCGCCTGGGGCTGCGCCTGGAACCGGGACATTCGAGGGGCGGTCGAGGGTGCGGGCCTGGAGGTGGTGTCCGCGTCGACCTGGCATTTTGGGACGACGCACGTGCTGGAGTGCCGCAAGCGAAGAGAGGAAGGAGGAATGAACAACCCGCCCGCCCCCAGGGAGAGCGGGGTTTGAGAAAAGAGCGATGAGTTTTTGAGTCGTCACGGGGTTCCCCATGTCGCGGGTGTACAACACTCGCGACACCCCGCCTCTCCGGCCCGTGTTTGTCTGCCGCCGCCCGGAGCACTGTGCAGAGGTACCTTGCGAAGCTTGCGGTCCCCGCCGGTCCGGGCCCGCGTGCGCCGGGGCGAGGGCTGTTGGGAAGGCCGTCATGACGGACCTCCCTGCCGCTGGTGTGGCTGCAGGGCGCCGCCTGGCCGTGCGCGTCATGGAAGGGCGCATGTCTTTTCCAGAGTGGCAGGCCCTATGGCGTCTACCAGAATGCATTCTAGGGTACGGGCGAGCCCCACGGTGAGCGTGCCGTGTGCGGTGTGTGTTAGGACAGGACAGGAAACAGCACGCTCTACACTACGCCAAATACACGCACTCTCTCTCTCTCTCACACCAAGTCAATCCGCCTTGGCGTCCGGGCGGGGCGGCGGCGGCAGGGGTGGCGGCGGCGCGCGCGGCTGGGCGGCAGGGACGGGCGCGCGCGCGGCCGCGGGCGGCCTGGGCCCGCCCTGGGCGGGCCGCGCCCCGCCGCCCGTCTCGGCCGGCCCGCCTGCTGTCCCGGACGGCGAGGCAGCAGCAGCGCTGCCTGCCTGCCCGCACGCGGCCACCCCACCACCCTTGGCCCCGCTGCCGCCTCCTCCAACCTTTTTGGCTTTTTGCCGCTTAACCTCGGCCAGGACCGCGACCGCGGCCAGGCACCGGGCCGCGTCCGCCAGGCGGGCCGCCGCCGCCCCGCCGTCCGCCTCGATGTCGGACAGGGCGGCAGCGAGGGCGGGCGAGGTGGTGGGGGCAGGCCCTCCTCCGCCCTCGAGCGGGCCGGCAAAGGCGGCCGCCAGGGCGGCCGCGCCCTCGAGCGCGGCGCCCGCCTCCGCGCGCAGCGCCCCCGCCACGGCCACCCCGCCCGCCGCCGTCGGCCAGGGAATGCCATCGCCGGCGGGGCGGCCGTACCGGTGTTCCGCGGACGCGGACCGGCCCAGGGTGAGGGTGTAGGCCACGCCGGCCGCGGCGAGGCGGCCCAGGGAGGACGCGGCGGCGGCGGCGGCGGCGGCGGGCGGGTCGGCGGGCGAGGCCCCGCCCGCCGCGCTCAACCCGGCCGCCTGCGCCGCCGCCACCGCCGCCCGGCCCGCCTTGGCCAAGGCCGCCTCGCCCTCCGGCGACAGGGCGGCCCACCCCGGACCGTCACCGCCATCCTCGCCCTCGATGTCCAGGATGGAGGACACGCGGGCGGCCACGGCGGCCAGGGCGGCCGCGGAGGCGGGGTGGGCGGTGGCCAGGGCGGCCCGCGCGCGTGTGGCCGCCCGGCCCGCGTCCGCTGCCAGGGCCTCCAGCTCGGCCGCCGCCTGGCGCCCGCCCGCCGCCGCAAAGGCGGCGTCAAAGGCGGAGCCGGGAGGAGCGGGCGGGGCGGGTGGTGGAGCGGCGGCAGGAGCAGCGGCCGCCGCGGCGGCAGGCGCGGCCGCTGGGCGGTGGGCAGGTGGTGGCCGCCGCTGCTGCTCCTGTTGCGGGGCGGCCGCCGGCAACGCCGCTTTCTCTGCCTCCGCCTGCCGGGGTTCCCACTCCTCCTCCCCGCTGTCGTCCGCGTCGTCGGGGCCCCCGCCGTCAATGAAGGCGACGGCCTTGGCGGCCAGGGCGCCAAAGAGGCGGCCCGCGGCCGCGGTCGCTGGTAGAGGTTGGTGGGGCTGCTGCTGGGTGCTGCCGCCGCCGCCGGCCGGCCCCGCCGGCGGTGGGGGCGCGGCCGCGTCCGCCAGCTCCCGCACGCCCTCCCCAACCTCCTTGGCCGCGACGCGCGCGGCCCGGGCGGCCCCTCCCCAGAGCGTGCCGAGGGCGCGCGTTGCCGCGGCAGCCGCGGCGGCCGCCTTGGCGTCCACCGCGGCCAGGCCGGCCTCCAGCGGGGCGGGCTCGCCCCTCAACCGGGCCAGGACGGCGTCCCGGCGGGCCGCCTCCGCCGGGTCGCCCGGGCTGGGCGGGGCCGCGCGCCCGGCGGTGGGGCCTCCACCACGGCCACCACCACCACCACCACCAGCACCTGCACCCCCCTCCTCCTCCTCTGACGATTCGGCCGCCACCTCGGCCAGCGCCTCCGCCAGGCTCGCACCCAGGCCTTTGACGTCGGCCGCCGCTGCGGCGACGGCGGCGGCGGCGGCGGCGCCGAAGCGGCCCAGGCCCCAGCCACCACCACCAGCAGTAGCAGGAGCGGGCGGCGCGCGGGCGGGAGGGGGGGGTGGTCGGGGCGCCGGGGAGGGTGGTCGGGGCGCCTTTTCAGCCAACTCCGCGCTGGGATGGGGGCCTGGGCCTCGTCCGCGGCCCCCTGGGTGGCGGCCACCCCGCCCCGCGGCCCCCGGCGGGCGAGGGCGGGGTTTCACGGGTTGGGGAGACCCCGCTGCACCATCGGCGCGCGGGGCGGGCGGCGCGGGTGCCGCGGGCGGTGGCGGCGAGCCAGGCGGGCTGCCGGCGCCGGCGTTAGACATGTGAGGGGACTGTCAGGGTGGGTGCGCTATAGCCCAGAGGGTGCGTGCGCGTGGCAGCTGATGGGGTGGCCGCGGGCACGCGCAAAGAGCGCGAATGGTGTTTCTGTTGTTGCACCCTCGACTCTCCGTCACTCCCCCCGACCCGAGCACTCTCTCTCCGTCTTCCCCAATGGCCGCCACCGGCCCCAACCCCGGCCAGGGCCCCACCTCCCCGCCCGGGCTGCCCCCGCCCAACCCCTCGCCTCATCTCACCGCTGCCGCAGACCCGGCCGCCCGGAAGTACGACCGCCAGCTGCGCGTGTGGGGCGCGGACGGCCAGGCCGCGCTGGCCGGCGCGCGCGTGTGCCTGCTGGGCGCCGGCGCGACGGGGTCGGAGGCCCTAAAAAACTTGGTGCTGGGCGGCATTGCGGCGTACACGGTCATCGACGATGCGTTGGTGAGAGAGAGGAGGATGGGCGGGCGCCGGAGACGAGGAAAAAAAAAAAAGACCGATCCCCCCCCCTCGCCCAGCCATTCCACAAACCTCCCCACCTTTTTTTTTCCCCGTCCGCCTCTCTCTCCACACATACAAAGGTCACCCCCACCGACCTGGGCAACAACTTCCTCGTCTCTGCCGCCGACGTCGGCCGCCCTCGCGCCGCCGCCGTCGCTGCCCGCGCGGCCGAGCTCAACCCGGGCGTGGCCGCGTCGTTCGCCGTCGACAGCCCGGCCGACCTGGCCGTGTCCCGCCCGGGCGTCTGCTCCGGCTTCTCCCTCGTCATCGCGGCTGGCCTGCCCTGGCCGGCCCTGGAGGCACTGGACGCCTCCCTGCGCGCGGCGGGCGTGCCGTTGGTCGTGGCCCGGTCGTACGGGTTGGGCGGCTTCGTGCGGGTGAGGAACGAAATGAAAAATGAGATGGGAGAGAGGCTGCGCGCGCGCGCGCGCCTGGAGAAAGAGACAAAAAAACTGCACTCACTTCCCTCTTTCCTTTTCAGCCCTGCGTCTCCGAGCACGTCGTCGTCGAGTCCCGCCCGGACAACAAGGTGGACGACCTGCGGTGCGTTGGAATGCGAGGAAAATTGCATTGAGAGAGACATGCATCGGTCGCGCTTCTCGTTCTCTCTCTCACGTCAATCAAAAAAACCATTTTGCCTCTCTCCCTCTTCTCTACCTATAGCCTCGCCACCCCCTGGCCCGAGCTCGCATCCTTCGCGGCCTCCCTCGACCTGGCATCCCTGGACGACGTCACCCACCGCCACGTCCCCGCCGCTATCCTCGTCATCCGGGCGTGCGAGGCGGTGCGGGGCGACAAGGCGGCGGCGGCGGCGGCGGCGGCGGCGGCGGCGG